>Ga0116230_10004149_pt1 | contig 14204 bp, 16 predicted proteins | sample S1TSphfallax_3_FD_88678 | JGI IMG/M metagenome (GOLD analysis project Ga0116230, IMG submission 88678) | Host-associated microbial communities from peat moss isolated from Minnesota, USA - S1T2_Fd - Sphagnum fallax MG | ecosystem: Host-associated > Plants > Peat moss > Unclassified | place...
TCAATTTTTGCTTGAAGATGATTCCCTATTACCATATTCTTCAATTAAGATATGATATTCTCAAAGAAAGATATAGCCACTTAATAAAAAAAGCTTCATTCAGAGACAAACTTTTAAAAAAAGCAATGCGTCTTTTTTTCAATTATTTCTTGATTATTGTGATTGGTTCATTGATTGAAATTCACACAGGTGACACTTCAATTACACAACGGTTGTTATTAACTGCGGATTTGAGCTAACAAAATACAAATTCAAATATAAAAAGAACGTTTTTTTATCAAAAGCTATTAAATACATTTTTATTGACCGATATCAAACGTCTTTGCACCAATATAGAATAATATCATCAGAAAAAAATATTTCCCAAAAATAATGAAAGCTATGACTTTCTAGATAACCAAAAACTAATAAATAAAAAAAATAAAAATGGTCCGCCAAAAAAACCTACTCTTTCCCGAAACGACATTGCTAAACCGTGATTTTTTTGAGACAAGAAATATTGAGGGAGATATTTTTTAGTACCATAATCATACCAAGGATACTTACCAGAAATAATACAGGCAAGCATTACAGCTCCCAAGACATCACTGGTATATTTAGCACACGAATAAACATCGAATGCAGATACAGATCCATAAGAAAAAATAGAAAGACAGAAAATCAACACGCTTTTTTTTATATTCAATACAATATTCACTTTTTAGAATTACTGCAATAATTATACTATCATAGTAATAATTATAACAGCTTTACAATTTTTAGAAATATGCTATTATCAATAAAAATCATATTTCTAAAAAAGAAGAGGTGAAAAATATTTAAAAAAATATTTTTTCTGATATCTATTTTTTCAGCCGTAAATAAAGATGTGTACTGCTCCGATAATGCCATGCAAGTTATTAATTTAAAAACACTTACCCGCCCAAGTTCTGTTATCGGCGCTATTGCAGGAAGCACAGTTGGATTGCTTGCCCCACCATTAACAGGATCGCTGCAATCACTTTCTTTTATAACAAGCTCTGCGGCGTTTTCAATTATTCCACTTTCGTTATCAATTTTAAGCATTTTTATCACTCATTGGTATGCTGGCGAATGGAATACAAGCTTAGATAAAATAGGAATACCATTTTTTTCTACAACAATTATATATTTCCTTTTTTATTCAGTGGTATCCGATTTAAAAAAATATTTGCAAAGTAAACTTTACCAAAAAAAGACAGCCCAAGCTTTTGATGTAAATACAAGCAATATAAAATAATATTTTTTAAACATCAATTCCATTTTTATTGATAAAAAGCATTTCATAGCGATCTGCAACATAATTCCAATTAACCACATTCCACCATGCAGCGATATAATCAGCACGCTTATTTTGATATTTCAAATAGTATGCATGCTCCCACACGTCAAGCCCTAAAAGAGGTTGCAATCCTTGTATCAAGGGAGAATCCTGATTTGAAGTAACAATGATTTCAAGCTGATTTTGTTGATCGCAACATAACCATGCCCATCCTGAACCGAAAATGGCAGTTGCTTTTGAGGATAGTATATCCTTCATATTATCAAAAGATTGATATTTTTTTTCAATCATGGTTGCAAGCTTGCCAACAGGAACTTGAATCATCATTGAAGATGGCTGCATCATTGTCATCCAAAAAAGCGTATGATTTGCATGTCCACCCCCATGATTCCTTACAATTGTTTTTACGCCATCATCAAGAATCGCCGAAAGGTTGGACAACAACGATTCAACCGATTTATTTTGCAAATCAGGATTTTTTTGAACAACCAAATTCAGATTAGTAATATAGGCCTGATGATGCTTTGTATAATGAAGCTCCATGGTTTGTGCATCAATAAAAGGCTCCAAAGCATTATAGGAATAGGGCAATTTTGGCAAAGTAAATACCATCAGGATCCTTTATTTATAAAAAATATTAAAATAAAACTATCATATTTACCTATATTAATGCAAAAAATCATACCATTATCAATGCGAAACTATTTTATTTTTCAAAATAGTTTTTACCGCATTATCAATTTTGGTCATAGTCAATATCCCATTTTTTATACCATTTTTAATTACAAAAATAGGAGCTGGGACATTCTTAGAACATAACAACAGATGACATCCTGCTTGTAATACCCAAACTTCAACATCAACAATGCCTGAAAAGGCCTTCATATCAAGTGCATCGGTTATATAAATAAGGCCCTTGTGATTACATGAGTTTTTTAACAACTCAATAATATTATTATTTAAACTTGCAGGAGCTTTATTAAAAAGATTCTTTACCGTGATATGCCCTACTATAAATCCAATTGATCGATATAATTTATCTATTGAAACTTTTTCAAAATAAATGATCATTGTATCAGGAATTGCTTCAATTGATGGCAATTGCTCGTGAGGATCAATGGTTGTTTCACCAAGACCAGGAAAATTTTCAACACAGGCAATCAAAGAACAATGAACATCATATAACACTCTTTTATAAAGGCAGTAGCATGCTTGATAACAGATTCTTGAGAAGACCCAACGCCGATTTTTAAGTAATTAAAGAATTAAATTTTTCAGAATGAACATCAAGAACTGATGCAAAAACAAGAGAAAAAAAATTTTGATACGCAAAATTGCCAATTTTTTTACCAATTTCATAGGTTGTTTTTATATCATCCGTTTTTGCAAGCTCACACACATCAGGAATATCAAAAATACCAAATCGCTTCATCAATGAAGGCTCAAGATCTTGTCCAAACCAAAAGAGAACTAATGAACAGGAATTTACACATTCAATAAGTTTTTGTACCCATTTTTTTTGCAATTTTGCAGTCCCCTTACCAAGCAAAATCACTCCTCCAATGTAATATTTTTAATAAGAAATTTTATATATTCAGAATCAACTTGATATGATTTATTATGTATCAAAACTTCATTACTTTTTTCATCAACAACGGCAGCAACCATAAATAATTGCCCAATCTTTTGATAGAGGAACAATTGTTTAAAATAATAATCCAAAGAGCAGAAAGCATAAGAATGAATAATAAGAAAAAAAAATGAATGAATATTCATCATGATCTTTCATCTTTACAAAGAAAATAGACGACATCATCAGAATAGGCCATTTGCAACTTTTCTCGTGCCAATTTTTCTATAAAAAAATCATCTTCATTGCTTTCTTCGATTAAAGCTCGAAGCTGATCAATTTTTTTTTCAATTGTTGCCTTTTTAAAAACTGCTTCTTGATACGAACAGGACAAATGATACAAACTTTTAATACCATATACCCCATATATCCAAAGATACAAAACAACACCGCATTCTAGTAATAAAACAAGTTTTAAGAATTTTTTTTTATTATTAAAAATTTTAAATATCATATTGAAACATTATTATATAAATATATATTATATATTTATTAATATTAATGTAGTTAAAAATAAAGAGAAACATATTATATCAAAAAAATTAATATTAATGATCAGTTTGGCAACAGTCAATCATATAGAAAGCTTCAACCCTCAATGGGACAATATAAGAAAATCTTTTGCCCCATGTTGTGCATTAATGGAAAAATAACAAAATCGAAAATTTTTTGAAAACTAGTCTTGTGTTCACTTTTCTTGGAGCATGTATTGCCTGGTTCCATCATTTAATCAAATAACAACGAATCAAATATTTAAAAAAATAAAAAATTTTTATTTTAGATATACACCAGGCACAATTATTTTGAATAATTATATTAGTTTTATACAAATAAAAATATCATATTCATATTCAAATTAACCAAGAACTAGCCTTAATCAACAATGTAATAACAAACAATGAACTTAATTGATTTTGTTAAAAAAGCATTATTATTGATAAAAATAAAACATAAAAAATTAATAATAAGAAAAAATAAATTTTTTTATACCAACTATACATTAAGCAACCAATATATCACATAATACAAAAATTAGGCTTTAATCTATTAAAAAAAGACCTGTTATTCTATTTTCAATCGTGATGTATTGCATTTTTTATCTCTTTAATAAATATGCAAAATTACATTTAATTATCAATCTTTAATTATTTTCATAAAAAATTTTGCTTTCGGGTTTTTTCTGCTATTAAAGCTAAAAGCTGATCAATTTTTCTTTCGATATTTTCTTTTTTCAAAACCGCTTCTTGATAGGAATAGGAAAAACAATACAGACTTTTAATACCATACACTCCATATACCCAAAGATATAAAACACCACCACATTCGAGCAAAAAAAAAGTTTTAATAAAAATTTTTTTTATTAAAACTTTTAAATATCATAAACAACTATTTTCTATCTTTTTATATTTAAAAAACTACCACTACGATAGATTTAAGTACAACATTTTTAATATTACGTAAAATTCAATAGCGAGTAATCAATTACAATTGACATTAGCAAAAGGTGTCAAAACGATATATATCAAAAATCAATAATTCATTCATTTAAAAAACTTTTACTTTCATTAATAGACAAAACAAAAATAATTTTAAAATTATTTTTGTTTTGTCTATTAATTGACTATTTTTTATGAAATTTTATAATCATTCTTGGTAATTATGTAGTTAAGAATAAAAAAAGAAAGGCATTTCATGCTAAAAAAATTAATATTAATGATCAGTTTGGCAATGGTAAGCCATGTACAAAGTGACGGATGGGAAACTACAGGAAAAATCTTCACTCTGGGTATTACGAGTTTCTGCATGATGGTTACTTGCTGCGCGGCATTTAATAAGATTCCACTATGTAATGAGAAGGTTTTTGATGATAATCCTTTAATGCAAGCCGCGTGCTTTGTTGTTGCAGCTCTTTATGGTTTCAGACTTTACTCCTTTCTAAACAATAACATTTCTAAACAATTTAAAAACTTTAGATTGTATAATAACAATAAGAATTAACTATTTTTTTTCAATTTTTATAATTTCATTGTATAACATGTAGCTAATCAAAAACATAGTTACAGAGCCTAGAGCTCCAATTAATCGACCAGTCTCATTATCATTAAGATCTTAAAGAGTAAATTTTTTTGTTGGACGCTTGTTCATTGAAGATAAAAAAAATGTTGCTATTGATGTAATAGCAGCTACTCATTATATTGTTAGCTATACGATTATCTGCACTTTGTATATGATGACTTATTATCAGAATAAGAATCAATGCTCGTTTTTTAAATATAAATACCCTTTCATTTTAAATATAACAGCTTTGTAAGAATACTTACTACTCGTTGTTTTTTGATACTTGAATTGATCAAAAAATAGAGTCAACTATACAATTATGTTAAATAGCAATAGGGCCTCTACTATCTGACGTAATTTTTTAATGAAGATTGAAAAGTAGGCCTTATAAAAAAATAGTTGAAAAAATGTTATTGTTTAGAAATGTTATTGTTTAGAAAGGAGTAAAGTCTGATTTTTTTGATACCATAATTGATCAAAAGGATTCCTTATTATTCTAATATCAATCGGAATTCACTCAAATTCCTTATATTGGATTACCAGATCTTAATTCTTCTCATGAAAATTAATTCTTGAATATATTTCTTTCAGCTTTTTTAGTAAAACTGTTTGTCTAATATTTTTATAATACAATCATATTAAAAAGCATTACAGAGAAAAACAATCGGTATTTTTTATAGTCTTTTTTTATCGCTTAATGTTTATGTAGTATATCTTAAATAGTATAATTTTTGGATAATTACATGAATATAGTCTCATTTTTTTTACTCTTTTTACTTTCTTTTTCATTCTATATTACAAGTCAAAAATCAGTATTTCAAAATTCAATTGACCTATTTGATCAAGCACTTTTTGAATGGAGTGGCGTATGGGCAGAGGTTGCGCAACACGCAAAAGAGAAACATTATAAAGTTGAATCAATTGAACAAGCAATGATTGAAGCGATTGACGCATTTGTCAGTGCGCTTGATCCTCATTCAAGTTTTTTGGATACAAAATCATACAACGCAATTATTGAAAAAACAGCCGGTGAATTTTGTGGTGTTGGCATTATGATTAATACAATGAGAAGTACAAAAGACAAATTCCTAACCATTGTTGACGTAATACCAGATGGACCTGCTGCAAAAAGTGGTATAATGCAATATGATAAAATCATCGAAATTGACTGTCAACTTATTGATGGAATGACAACTGAAGAAGCAATTAGTTTATTAAAAGGAAAAAAAGACACAAAGGTTGCCGTTACAATACTTAGAGAAGGATCACCTGATCTTTTAACTATGACAATCACCAGAGATATTATTAAAGAACAGCAATCACTCTGTTTTTATATTCCTGACAAAAATATTTATTATCTTTCATTGAGTACATTTGCTCAAAATTCAACCCAACAACTTGAACATCTTTTAAAACAAACACAACGCAACAATCCAAAAGGGCTTATTCTTGATTTAAGAAATAATTCAGGCGGTCTTTTAAATGTCGCAATCGATATTGCAGGACTTTTTCTTGATAAAAATAGCATTGTAGTCACCACAAAAAATAACAAAGATGAAACAACCGCAACTTATAAAACAACAAACAATCCGATCAAAAACAAAAACCTTATTATTTGTATTTTAATCAATAATTATACCGCATCAGCAGCAGAAGTACTTGCTGGCGCACTGCAAGTGCATGCAGACAAAAAAGACCAAAAAACCAATCTTATGGTATTTATTGTTGGCACTCCTTCATTTGGTAAAGGATCTGTTCAAGAAGTTATGCCAATTGGAAAAAACTGCGCTTTAAAACTTACCACATCATTATATTTTCTGCCTTATGATACAATGGTTCAAGGAATTGGCATTCAACCAGATATTTATATTGAACGATACACGCCCCCATCAGAACATAGTAACTGGCTTACCGACTCATATGGAAAAGAAAGCACCCTTTCTCACTCAATATCATTAGAAAAAAAAGAAAAAAAACCAAATCGAAAAAAATGCACAGAAAAAAATACTGCAGAAACAACGCCTATTTCTCACAAAAAACAGATTGAAGCAATCTTACAAAAAGATAATCAAATTAAAGAAGCAATCAATGTAATATCTCTCGTCTATCACGGACAGAAAAATTTACCAACTGTTGTTACCGATCGAAAAACAGCTCTTTATTTTTTGAAACATAATTATGTGTATAATTCTACTATTGAAATTGAAGAAATCATTTTAACAAAACAATAAGCCTTTATAATAGATAGTATTATTTTCCAAAAACAGCTATCTTTATTCGATATTCTGCAATAATTTTTCTAATAACAGTATCAGCATGAAAAACTGTTTTTTTATCTTTTGAACTAAAAATGACATACTCATTAGCAAATATCTGAATAATCGCTTCAATATCAGCACCAGTTAAACCATCAGTTAATTGAGAAATCTCTTTTATAAGCACATTGTCATCAATGAACTTAGTGATGATTTTATGATGATTTTATTATGATTATCATACTGCTGAGATCTTTTTTGAATCTTTTCTAAATATTTGACAAACAATTGTTTGCGAGTATCAAAATTTGGCAACGGTATTTCTATTACGTGAGTAAATCTTCTTGCAACCCTTTATCAAAAACAATAGGTCTATTGGTAGCACAAATGATCATTATTTTATTACTTGGTTGACCCATTAAATTTAAAACATGCTGAAGCACTACCCCATCACCCTCATCAATGAAAATCAACATTCCGTTACCTTCTTCTGCATACTCAACTAAAAGATTGATTAATGAAATAGTTAACTGATTTTGTGTTAATGATGCGCAAGTCACTTCTGCATATTCCATACCAATTTTTTGTGCAAAATAACGCATAAATACATTTTTAACGTCTGAAGGCACATATAATAAAAGATTAGAATAGGGCAAATTAACTTCTTGCGAACAAATAGCCTATGTTACTTTAATAAGATCAGTAAGCTTTTGAGTAGTATCTTGATCAAAAAGCGGTTCAAAATTTTCTAAAAATGATCCAATAACTTTACGAATTAATTTTTGAAGAAATGAATCCGCTGGAACATAGAAGGTAAAGATTGGTGGTTTTTTAGGCAGATTAAAGTGATTAAATGTAATTCCACCGGCACAAATTAAGACGCTAAGCGTAACTAAACTGTCCCATGGAACACCCTTGACTGGAGGCTTTGAACTAGAATATATATCAGAAAAATAGATACTAAAAATTGAAGCACACATAAAAATTATTAGATTAAAATTAGGTAGCCAAACAAAACTTAGTTGGATCTTTTTCATAGAATCTTTCTAGAAAATTTAATATTTAAAAAGCATACCACAATAATAAAAATACAAAATAAAAATTTTAAAATTAGAAATTTTAAAATTTTTATTAAACTAGATTGTTTCTAAAATTGCTTAAACCTTATCCACCTATATAGACAACTTACTCAAAATCTTTATACAAAAGGCTTGGTTGAATACCATAATTATTTTGATATTTATTACTCTGATACAAATCAAAAGCACCTTCAATGGTATGATAAAAAATTTGACAAATTTCAATTAATGGATAAATCCGAATTGGATGAACACAAAACATTTCAAGTGTCCAAAATCCTGCAAATCCAACATCACCAAATCCAGCAGTAATATGAATAAAAAGCCCAAGGCGCCCAATAGAAGACCTTCCTTCAAGCATTGGAACAAGATTTAAAGTTTTTGTATATTCAAAGGTACGCCCAAGATACAACTTACCTGGTTGCAATACAAGACCTTCTTCAGGAATAATAAGCTTTGTACAACTGTGAGCCTTTTTCATATCAAGTACACAATCATTATACACTAACAATTCATCATGCAACCTCAAATTATAACTATTAGGATTTAATTGATTACTTGAAAATGGCTCAATAATAATTTGAGATCCAAGCCTTTTTTTTATTTCTTGACCAGATATAATCATGTATAAAATCCTTATAATTTTTTCTTATTGTTATTATTGAAAAAGAAATATTAAAGATGGTTGTAAAATGAAAAAAAACGATTATTCTTAAAAAGATTGTTTTATTTTAAAATAAAAAAAAAATATGCGCAATACTATTCCTTCACCATTAATCATTGATCAAATAAAAGAAGAAAGTTATAAAATAGAGCTTCTTGCAACAGAAATTCGCAAGGTTATTGTTGGACAAGAAGATATTATTCAAGCAATCTTAATGGCCATGCTTATTGATGGCCACATTTTACTTGAAGGTGTTCCTGGAGTCGCTAAAACAACGATGGTAAAAGCAATCGCGCAAGGACTTGGCCTTACCTTTAAAAGAATTCAGTTTACTCCAGATTTGTTACCATCTGACTTGATTGGTAGTTTAATCTTTAATGCAAAAACGCATGAATTTGAAACAAAAAAAGGTCCAATTTTTGCCCATTTAATTTTGGCTGACGAAATTAATCGTGCTCCTGCAAAAGTGCAAGCGGCATTACTTGAGGCAATGCAAGAACGACAAATCACGATTGGCTCAAATACGTTTCTGCTTGAAAAACCATTTTTGGTATTTGCAACGCAAAATCCAGTTGAACAAGAAGGAACTTATCGGCTACCCGAGGCTCAGTTAGACAGGTTTTTATTCAAATTAAAGGTCAATTATCCTTCCTTGCAACAAGAAAAGGATATTATTAAACGGACATTTGACCCACAAAAAATCAATCAACTTCTGAATCACGAAGAAATTTTAACGGCTCAAAATCTTGTTCATCAAGTATATCTTGATGAAAAACTGATTGATTACATTGTAAATATTGTTTTTGCAACACGCATGCCTCATGAATACAAATTACAGGATATGGGTCAATATATTCAATATGGAGCATCACCTCGTGCAACACTTGGACTATTTTATGCATCAAAGGCTCATGCATTCTTAAATAAGCGTCACTTTGTTACACCTGATGATATTAAGTCGGTAGCATCTTTTGTTTTAAACCATCGAATTGTTTTAACCTACCATGCAGAAATTGCAAAAATATCATCGGAAGTAATTGTCAAAAAGATTTTAAGCAGTGTAGCAACCCCGTAATGGTTATATAAATGAAATAGGTATTGACAGATTTAGTAAGGACGGGATAATGTTGATCTGTAAATTAGCTTATTATTTTATTATTGGATTTGCATGATTCATCCACTTTGGATCTTTAATAGTTCTTTAGTTGTTTTTATTTTTGTAAATATGTTTTTTGCATATTTTACCCGAGTCGTTCTTTCACAGCGCGAAGATATTGATCCAAATCTTTATTCCAAGCCTCAATCAGAACAACATGTAAATATAAACTTAAAGTATATTTACGAAAATGATCTTTTTGATAGTTATCAAAAAGAGGGTATATACTCAAGAAAACCTACGATACAAACAAAGCCCCTCCCTCAACCACCTCGACAACAACCAATTAAACCACCAGAAGGGCAAAAACCGGTTTTTCTAGATCCTTTAAATGTAACACTACGTGGCATTATTATTAAAAGTCAGAATGAAAATTTAAATACCGCTATTATTAGTGATAATAAAACTGATACTGAATCACTTTACAAAATTGGGGATAAGATTCAAGATTCTCAACTTATAAGAATATTTAATAACAAAATTATTTTATTGCGCTCTAATGGCCAACAAGAGGTTCTTTACATGAGAGACCAGGAAGCGCAAAGCGATCCACGATTTGCGCAGATTCAGAACTGGCACACTGCAATTTTAATGATCAATCCAAGTGAATATACCATTTATCCAGAAGCATTTTTAAAAAGAATAGAAAATTTATCTCATTTTATCGAACTTCTTAATCTTACTACTGCTTATGAGAAAGGAATACCAACAGGAACACATGTGGGTACTGTTGAACCACAGACAGTAGGATCCTATTTGGGATTACGAACCGGTGATATTATTACTGAAATTAACAGCTCGCCTGTTGCAACAACATCAGATCGCCTTACCGTATATAAAGAAATTACTCAAAAAAATCCTCCATTTACCATAACAGTAAGACTCATGCGTAATAAAAATTTAGTTACAATCGACTATCATATTGAACCATTTAAAACAGAACTGATTAAAAGTGAATTAAACCTACAAACAAACAAGATAGAACCTAAAAAATTACCAATACCTTCAATTCAAGAAGATTCAGGTGATACATTACATAATAGCAGTCAAACAGATATCTCATCAGAAGAATTTGAATCTTTCGATGATTTATTGAACGGGGAAATAGCATTCATTGAAAAATTAAGAAATCGTGACACATTACTTGCTCTTCAAAATAATACAACAGAAACTGAACAGAAAAAATCTCTAGATCAGAACCAGGATTTTGTATGAAACAAATAAATCTGATTTTTTTTGAAGATCACCAAAAAATATTTTTTTTGACCTGTCTTTTTTTATCAATCAGTCTAGATAGCGCTCCGTTACAAAGACCCTCAAAAGCTTCAATAATACAGTTTAATCAAAATGAAAATAAGGCAGTAAATAATAATACTGATGAAAAATTTAAGATCACCCAAGCACTTGAACAACTAGAAATCTCAGCGGAAAGTAGCCAAAATCCATTTAATCAAAATAGACAAGAAGAAACACCAATTGGATCAGTGGCAAATTCTGATGCAAATTCAGAAAAAGCTGAAAATTTTATTGAATTTAATTTTGAAAATGCTGATTTACAAAGTTTTGTTAGTCAAATTGAACAAATTTTTGATATTACTTTTATTTCAGACGATATGATTGAACCGGCAATAAAAGGTGCTCGTGGCTTAAAAGGACACAAAATAAATTTTAGAACTCAAAAGCCATTTACCTATAAAGAAGCATGGGATCTTTTTATTTCATTTATGCAAATGATTGGATTTGCCGTCATTAAACATTCAATCAATGGTATCTATCGAATAACAACAATGCAAAATGCACTTAAAATGGAAGCTCCAGCATTTATTGGTACTCGTTATGAAGACCTTCCTGATACTGATGAACTTATCCGTTATGTATATTTTGTAGAAAATAGTTCACTAGAAACAATCAAGGTAATGATTGACACATGGCGTAGTAGTAGTTCATCGTTTATCATTCTTCAAGACCAAAAAGCCTTTGTTTTGACTGATCGCGCACATAATATTAAAATATTAATGGAGATTATCAAAGAACTTGATCGCTCCACAGAACCACAAATTGTATCACTTTTAAAATTAAAATATGCAGATGCAAAACAAGTAAAAGAACTCTATGATAAAATAAGTCGCCCTGATGAACAATCAGCAAACAATAAATTATTACAAAAAAAACAACCAACATCTCTTTATTTTCCTGAAAATTTAAAAATAATTCCAGAACCACGCCGCAATGCATTGATTATTCTTGGCCCTCAACAATCAATACGTCGTGTTGAAGCATTTATTGAAAAACATATTGATACCCCTCCAGGCCAACCGTATGCGGCCTTTTATACCTATCAATTAAAATATGCTGACGCAACAACAATCAGCGAAATTTTAACTAATGCTAATAATTTTGGAAAAGACACCGAAGCGGGAAAATTTGGAGGAATTCGTGGCAATGATAAATATATTAAACCCATGGTATTTATTCCTGAAAAAGAAACAAATACCCTCATTATAAAAGGTGACTTTGAGGGCTACCTTAAACAATTAGAAATTATTGAAAAGCTTGATGCACCACCAAAACAGGTTGCACTTGATATGCTTATCCTTTCTGTTTCAATTGATGAAACAAAGGCTCTTGGGAGTCAAATTCGTTCAAAACAAAATGCTCCCCACGGCCTACTTGGTGACACCATTAAGTTTCAAACATCAGGTCTTTTAGGTAAAGGCATTATTGAAAACCAACAAGACAGTGCTTCATTGGGTGTGCAAAGACTCCTTGGTAATTTATTACAACTTGTTCAAGGTGCTACTGCTGGAAACACTATTTTAACTCTTGGATCTGATTCCTATGGTATATGGGGCGTTTTTCAAGCATTACAAACAATTGGAAATACCGAAATTATCGCAGATCCGTATATTACTGTTTCAAATAAAACTCCTGGAACATTTTCCACAGGAGAAGAACGCCGCGTTGTAACATCAACAGTTTATGCTTCGACAGGTAATAATCAACAAGGTCTTGGGCAAGATGAAGCAAAGTTAACATTAACCGTTACGCCTCAAATTAATTCTGATGGAATGATTATGTTAAATATTAATCTTGTATTTGATAGCTACATTAATGCAAATTCTCAATCGGCTGACAAAACTACCAGAGAAATCAAAACAACGGCAATCGCCGCAAATAATGAAGTTATTGCACTTGGTGGACTGGTACAAACAAAAACGATAGAAAGCATGAGCAAAGTTCCATTACTCAGTGATATTCCTGTTCTTGGTTGGCTTTTAGGTAAAAATAAAACAAAAGAGGTTATTAAAAATAATCTTCTCGTTCTTATTTGCCCACGATTAATTGATCCAAAAGCGACTAATGTTATAGAAAAAATTAGCTCTGATCGAATTAATGAATACCATACAAGTTTAAGCAAAATTCACCAAGCAGCGACCGGCAAGGATCCAATTTCAAGAACATTTTTTGATGATTCACTCGTTGTCAATGAGGCTGAACGACTTATGTTTAAATCTCATGCTCATCTGACAGGAAAAAAACGAAATAGATCATCACGTAAAATGATTGCATCTCTTGAAAAAAAAAATCCGCAAAAAATCATACCATTAGTAGCAAAAGTACCGGCAGAAAAAAAACTAGAAAGCTTACTTGCTACTAACAATAATGACATCAAACTAACAAATGAGGAGTCTTTATGATTAAAAATCTGTTTGTTCCTGAAATTATCAAGGGCAATAGGATCTTTAGCAAAAGAATTATCGGGATAGCTCTTCAACCAACGGAAATTACATTTGCGCAGATCTTTTTATCACGCAATCAAATTATTATAGAAAAAGTAATAACTATTGAAATTAACCTTGAATATACTGAACAACAAAAAAAAATTGAAGAAGAGCTAAAAAAAATCTCCAAAACAATATCAAAAAATAGTGCTGTTATTACAAGCATCACAAATACAAGTGTTATTTTCAAACAGTTAGAATTTCCTTTTAATGATCATGAGAAAATCGCAATGGTATTGGGTTATGAACTTGAGCAATATTTACCATTTGCAAAAAATGA
>Ga0116230_10004150_pt1 | contig 14203 bp, 10 predicted proteins | sample S1TSphfallax_3_FD_88678 | JGI IMG/M metagenome (GOLD analysis project Ga0116230, IMG submission 88678) | Host-associated microbial communities from peat moss isolated from Minnesota, USA - S1T2_Fd - Sphagnum fallax MG | ecosystem: Host-associated > Plants > Peat moss > Unclassified | place...
AAAAAAAAAAAAAAAAAAAACAATAATTATAATTTCTCTATAGGATTGAGAATACTTTAAAAAACAAATAATTATAAAAATCACTATTAAATATAATATTATAACAAAAAAATAATAACCACCATAAATTCTTAATAAAATCATCCTAGTATTAGCAATTGAAGAATAAACAATTAACAACCATAAATCTGAAATTAAAATTAAATTTAAAATTACAAAAAATAAAGATAAGTATACAAAAATTAAGATAAAATTTAAAGATACTCTTATTAAACCTCAAAGCATTCAGAATACCCTAAATTTTTGTAAACTTAAAACAAATATATTACATTCTAATCTTACTTTAATTCTTGTAATTACTATCCAATAAAAAAAAGGAAACAAACCTAATTTCGCAATCAACAATAAAAAAATAATAGTAGATATATAAAAAATAATAGCTAATAATAATAATAAAGATATAACTCTTTGAAAAAAAAAATAAATAATCAACCCTAAATTTTTTATATTAGAATTTAAAATAACTAAAAAAAATAACAAAAATCTTATTTCTATCAGCAATCAAATTATATAATAATTAGATAAAGATAATATTGTAAATAATAAAAATAAATATATAAATAACATTTAAGATAAAAATTTTTGAGTAACAATCAATTTTTTAAATCTTAAAAAGAAATAAAACTCTGATTAGAAATCAGAAAAAATTCTTTATTCTTATCACCCTTTATTTATAATTAAAATTTTCATGATAAAGATATAATATAAATTTTTAAAAATTATTTTTAATAAATTTTATTTTCAATTTTTTAAAAATTAAAAATTTAAAAATTAATTTTCATTTTTATTTCAAAAAATTTTCAAAAAAAATTGAAAATTATTATTTATAATTTCTTTTCGAAAAAAAAATACAATATAAATATTATATATAAAGATATATATAATTTTTTACTTGCTTAAATTTTGCAACGTCCCCCCTTTGACATATTTTATATGATCATATATTCCAATTCTTTTATTTATAAAAATTAAGACTTATTAAAAGAAAAAGAATTATCCTTTAAAATCTTATTTTAATTATAAAATTTTATCAATAAATTATAGTTCACTATAATATTAATTGAATATAATTAAAATAATTTATATTTATAAACAATTTTATATTATTTCTTGTAAAATATTAAAATAATTTATATTTAAATTTCAATTAATAATAATTTAAAATTAATAATATAAATAAAAATATATTCATTAAAATAATAATAAATAAAAATTTAAATAAAATTTATATCATAAAAATATTAAAATTTAATATAATATTAAAATAAATAAAAATTATATTTAAATAAGATTTACACATATTGTTTTTAATTTAAAAATTAAAAATACTTTTTAAATAAAATTTTTATAACTTTCTACCACAAACAAATATTTCTTTTTTAAAATTATTATCTAGAGTAAAACTCACCATTAGTATTCATAAAAAATATTTTAAAATAATTTATACTTAACCTTAAATAATATTTTCACAGTTTTTTTTTTTTGGGCCAAGGAGGACCAATATGACTCCCCCTATATGATTGGCCTCTCGAAATAACCTCTAAACTTTTCATTCTTAATTATATTACCACATTTTGTATAAATTTAATATATTTGATAAAAAAAAAATTCAATATATATAATGTAGAATCATATCTTAGAAATTTTTAACTATACGGCATCAATTTCTCCAAAAAGAACCTGTCGTCTAGAACTTCTTTACTTTAATGATTTTATATTTTATTAATATATTTTAAAAATATAATAAAAAAATTCATTAAATTATTTAAGAAAGTAAATAAATATTATAAAATTAAATAATTATATTATAAAGTTTTAAATAAATTAAATAATTATATTAAAATTTTCATTTTTTTAATCATATTAAAAATTTTTATAATATTAAATTAAAATTTTAATAAAATAATTTTTAAAAAAAATAAAAATATATTAAATAATATAATGATATTAAAAATTATTTTTAATAATTATTAAAAAAAAAAGACCCTAATTAAATTTGTATTTATAAAAATATTTAAAATAAATATATTCATAAAAAATATTTAATTATGTTATATTAAAAACAAAAAATTTATTAATTTTTATTTAAAATTAAATTTTATTTTACTTTTTTTGATATTAAATTCTTTTATTTTAAATTTTTTATTTATTTTTATTAATTTTTAATATATATTATTTTTTTTTTAATATTTATTTAATATTTTTTTATAAATTATAATTTCGTTCCCCTTATTAAAAATAAAATTTATTTCCATAAATTTTTATTAAATTATATTAAGTAATGGGGGGGGTTACTAAGATTGGAGAAAAATTTCTTTTTCAAGATTTGTTCAGGGGATACATGACATTTTTAAATTATAATCTTAAAAATAAAAAGGGAGGAAAAAAACAAAGCTTCGCTTTGTTGGCGAAAAATTACAAATATATAGTTTATTCTGGGCGCCTTCCTCCCTTTTTTATTTATTCTACTCATCTTAATCTACCAAATAACCACTCTCTAAGTATTCTTACTGTAACTAATAACAAAAAAATAATAATATTTAAGATAAATCCATGAGCTCAAATAATTAAAGGTGCTACTGACATAATAATTAATTCTAAATCTAAAATTAAAAAAATAATACAAAAAATAAAAAATCGTAGAGAAACAGGGAAAATTCTTACATTAAATGAGTCAAACCCACATTCAAATCTATCTGATCTTATAAATTTCGAACTAATTATTAATCTTATCAATCCCATAATTAAAGGTACAATAATAGCAATAGATACATATATTATTAAAATTCACATTAAAATCCTCATCAATAAATAAAAATAAAAAGAAATAATCAAACTACATCAGCAAAATGTCAATACCAAGCTGAAAATTCAAAATTATAATGGGATATTGAATCCATATTAACAAAAATTAATCGATGGAGCCTTCCTAAAATTAAAGTACAACCTAATAATACATGAAAACCATGAAAACCTGTGGCTAAAAAAAAAATTCTTCCATACCCTCTTCTTATAAATGTATATGTTGCATCTTCATATTCTTGAAATTGAATACATAAAAAATATACTCCTAAAATTAAAGTTATTCTTAAAGTTACTACAGCATAAAATCAATCATTATTTAAAATAGAAAAATGAGTTCAGGTAATTAATACTCCAGACGATAATAAAATTAAAGTATTCAATAATGGAATTCTAAAAGGATTAATTCTTTGAATTCCTTTAGGAGGTCAAACCCCCCCTAACTCAAAATCAACTACTAAAACAAAATCAAAATAACATCAAAAAAAAGAAACAAAAAATATTACTTCAGAAGTAATAAATAAAATTATTCCAGTTTTAAAAAAAATATTATTTAAATAAGAATGCTCAGTAAGTAAATCAGCCTCACGTCTTACATCTTTAAATCAATTTAAAATTACTAAAATAAAAATTACTATAAATAAATTAAAAGTTACTTTTATAGCTAAATATATTCTAATAAATCTTAACAATACAGCAAACCTTATAAAAATAGGTCATCATCTTAAACTCAATACATGAAACACTCTTGTCATTATTAAAACTTCTTTAGCTTAAAAGGCTAAAACTTAATTAAGCTTTATTAATATAATAAATCTTCTAAGTGGACAGCTTCTAAAACAATTGGTATAAAAGAATGATTAACCCCACAAATTTCTCTACATTGCCCATGAATAACTGAAGTAAATATTACTATAGAAACAAATTGGTTTAAACGTCCAGGAACCGCATCTATTTTTACCCCAAGAGAAGGTAAAGCTCATGAGTGTAAAACATCATTTGAAGTAATTAATGCACGAATATTTTCTTGTACTGGAATTACCACACGATTATCAACATCTATTAATCGTACAATTCTCTCAGAATTTATATATGAATCAATTTCTAACCTTAAAATCCCATCTATTTTATATCTTCAATATCATTGATGCCCAATAACTTTTAAAGTACACAAAAATTCTACACTTGTTTCATCAATTAAATATAACAAATAAATTGAAGGATAAACTAAAAAAAGTAACACAACAATAGGAAGAATAGTTCAAATTCTTTCTACTAAATGATCAGCCACAATTCTTGATGAATAAACCTTTCTAAATAAAACAAATCCTAAAGCATAAGCAACAACGCATATAATAATTAATATTACTATTATTAAATAATCATGAAAATAAACAATTTGTTCTATTGTTACTCTTAAAGCATCTTGTAAAGAATATATTCCTCAAAATATCATTTATATTTATTTTCCAATAAATACACTATGTTACGACTTACTTTAAATTAAAGCTGACGGGCGATATGTACTTTTAATAAATCATTCAAAGAATTTTCTTTTACTAATAAATTCATCTTTAAAAAATCATTGATATTAATCCTGCAACTCATAAAACTTAAAATATAATTTATGTGTATCTGAATTCTTAAAATTGATATATATTCATCGAACATACAAAATTATAAAATTTTAATACTACAATTAATGCGATATTTATTTAATTTACAAGTTTCTCTATTATATTTAAACCGCCAATAAAAAAATTTTTTCTCTACTCATGTATTAATAATACTAGGGTATCTAATCCTATTTTTACAAAACTTTTTTTTTAAAAAAAAAAAATTTAACCTTAAATTATTATTTTTAATAAATATTGTTATATAAATATATAATTTATTCGTATAACCGCAATTGCTGGCACGCTATTAATCAAATCAAAATAAAATTATTTATTTTTTTTTTATAATTATTTTTAATTTATCTAAAACTATAAAAATATATTAGGAGTATGAATCCTACAGCTTTATTAGCTTAACTTTACAGAATATTCTTAGATTTTGAAAATCTACAGTAAAATCCTCATCTAAACCTTATTAACGAGAATAATATATGCGAAACACTTTAAAAAATATAATTAATCCTTAGCTTCTTCAAAGCTACACTTCTTAAGCTTATATTATTTAATTTAAAATACTACAATAAAAAAAATCAAAACCCATCAATTTAATAATAACAATATTTTACTATTATTCATTATTCTTAGATTTTGTAATAAAATAAAAATATTTTGATAAATATACTGATCAAAACTATTAAAATTTAGCATTCAAATTTCTTTAAAATTTTGTGTAATATTATAAGACCTTAACTTAAAATTTAATTTAATTATAAAACTTAAAATAAAAAAAAATAATATCATTAAATAAATAAAAAATTTAAATGAAACAAATTCTAGTCTAATAGTAAAAATTAGAAAAATATAAAGATTAACAATTAATATTATTAATCTAAATATTAATAACAATCTAAATATCGAATAAAAATTTTTTTCTAAAAAATAATATGAAAAAATACAATTTTTAATATTCAACAATTTTATTGAATAATAAATTCTTAAACTTAAAAAAAATAAAAATATAATAATAAATCTATATTCATTATTATATTCTATTATTTTTTCAACTATAAAATCTTTAGAAAAAAATGCTCTTAAAAATGGTAAACCAGCTAAACACATACAAGAAAAATAATAAATTATCTTCACTACAGGATTAAGACTAATATATGAGATTAATCGATTATCTTGACCATGAAAAGAACTAAGTATTACATATCCAAAAGATATAAACATTAAAGATTTAAATATAGCATGAATATTTAAATGAAAATATACAATTTTATATAAACTATATCTTAAAAAATATATTATTAAAGCAACATGATTTATAGTTGAATAAGCAATCAATTTTTTTATATCCCTTTCATTTAATAATCCAAATCTCCTTACTAATAAAGAAAAAAATCTTAAATATTTAATGATTATTAAAACATTTATTAAACAATATCTAAATTGTAATAAAATATATACTCCTGCTACAACTAAAGTAGAAGAATGAACTAAAGAAGAAATTGGAGTAGGAGCACTTATGGCACTTAATAATCATGAATTAAAAGGAAATTGAGCTCTTTTTACACATCTTCCCAAAATTAAAAATAAAAGACCAAACTTAACCATGAGATTTATTATTATTCTTATTTCTATTAAAAATAAAATAAAAAAAACAAAAAATAAATCTCCTAAACGATTTTGAAATAAGGTAAATAACCCATTATTAATTCTTTCATAATTTATATAAAAAATAATTAATAAAAAAGAAACAACTCCTAAACCATCCCACCCAAATATTATTCAATAAAAATTTGTATTTATAATTAATCAAACCATCCTAATAATAAATATAGAATATAATAATACAAAATTTGTTACTCATAATGTTCTTATATAAGCAAAAGAAAAAATTATTACAGTAAAGCTAATTAATAAAACTATTATTAAAAATAATAAATTTCAAACCCTTAATAAAAATTCTAAATCTCCAAAAAAATTATTAAAAAAACATTTTATTGAAATTACTATAATTTGAAAATTCCTCAAAAATATTATTATTACCATAAAAATAATTAATAACAAATAAATTCTTAAAATTAAAATTAACACTATTAAAAAATCTACATAACCACAATATGTAATAAAATTTACTTTTTTAATAAAAATTTAAAATACCCCTTAAAATTAAAAATATAAATAAATCTAATCTAAAAAAATTTAATTTAAAAATTATACCTATAACTCCATTAAAGCATCAAAAAAAATAAATATTATAATAACATCTAAATAAAATACTAAAAATTATTAACCTTAAAATTAAAAGATTATTAACAACTGATTTTATTATTATAATTTCACTTAAAAATCCTAAAAAAGGAGGGAATCTTATATTTATAATAGCAATTACAAATAAAATTAAAATAAAAATATAAGAAAAAGATATTATTTTAATAACTAATAAAGAACGAGTCTTTCATCAAGCCAATATCCCTACAACTCAAAATATTAATGGTGATAAAAAACCATGATAAAATATTATATATAAAGCTCCTTTTTTTCCAATATTTGAGCCTAATATTAAAATATAAAAAACCAAAGTTATATGAGCAATAGAAGAATATGCAATTATTATTTTTAAATCTCTTAATCTCATAATTAGTATTATCGTTATTAATAAACCTAAGATTAATCAATGAAATTTAACTAAAAAATTTAAATAATTAATAATATAATATAAACCTACAGAACCTAATTTTAATAAAATTCCAGCTAATAGTATTGAACCGATTGTCGAAGCTTCTACATGAGCAACCGGAAGCCAATAATGTAAACCAAAAATTGGAAATTTAACTCTAAAAGATCCAACTAAAAAATAATTTATCAAAAAAGAGTATCTTAATCAAGTTTTAATTAAAAATCTATTTTCAAATACTAATACTAACATTAATGTAGGACTAGAAAATAAAAAAGAATAAAATATTATTAAAAATGAAGCTATTATTCGTTCATAACTATATCCTAATATAATAATAACAAATATAATTAAAATAAAAACTATTTCATACAATAAAAAAAAAATTAATAAATCTCTTACTCTTATTAAAAAATATAAAATAATAAACAATAAATTTAATCTTATTTTATAAAATATATCAATTATTAATATTATTAAAAACAAAACTAAAATAAGAAAAAGCATTAAAAAATTCATATCACTAATTTTAAAAATAAAATTATATTCTTCTTCTAAAAATAAATTATTTTTTAATAAAAAAAATATTAAAAATAAAATATAAATTTCTAAATTTATAAATATTATTAAAATTAAAATTGTACTAATATTATTTTCTTTACCAAATCTCTTTCTATTCTAATATAAAAAATAAATAATAAAAAAGCTAATCTAGATTCACAAACTAAAAAAATTAAACAACTAAAAAAATAATTTATAGAAAAATAATCAAATTTTATCATAAAAATTAAAATAGATAAAAAAACTAATCTTACAATCTCTATAAAAATTAAAATTTTTATATAATCTCCTCATAAATAAAAAAATAAAAATAATATTCTTGCTAAAAATATTCTAAAAAACATAAATTAATAATAATATTATTTTCAAAATAATAAATTTTAATTATAAAAAAAATAAAATAAAATATAGAATTCTAACTACACCCCCAATTCTTCTATAAGGTCATTCTACTACACAACCTCCTAACCATGTTAATAAAATAAAGATTAAAAAATGAAAAACAACAAAATAAGAACTAATATAATCATTAAATTTAAAAAATTTTTTTGTTATCAAAGGTATTAATATTAAAATTACAATTCTTATTAGTAAACCAATTACCCCTCCTAATTTATTTGGTACACTACGTAAAATACAATAAGCAAGAAGAAAATATCACTCTGGTTTAATATGTTCAGGAGTTTTTATAATATCAACAAATAAAAAATTTTCAGAATCTATAAAAATAAATGGCAATAGAAGTAATATTAAAATAAAAGCTAAAGCTAAAATTAATAATGATACTAAATCTTTTACAGTATAATATCAATGAAATTCAACTTTATCATTCATCGAAGTAACTCCTAAAGAATTTCTTCTCCCATTTACATGTAAAAATAATAAATGAACTAATCTTAATACTATAATAACAAAAGGAAAAATATAATGTAAAATAAAAAAACGAGATAAAGTAGGTCCTCCAACACTGAACCCACCCCATACTCATTGTAAAATATCTCCTCCAACATAAGGAATTACATAAATTAAATTAGTAATTACTGTTGCTGCTCAAAATGATATTTGTCCCCAAGGTAAAACATAACCCAAAAAAGAAACTATCATTATCAATAAAAAAATAATAACCCCTGATTCTCAAACTTCTACTAAATAATAAGATTTAAATCATATTGAACGACCAATATGAATAAAAATTAAAAAAAATAATAATCTTGCCCCACTAGCATGAATAAATCGAAACTCATAGCCATTTTCAACCTCTAATATTAAATAATTAACAGAATAAAAGGCATAATTTACTGAATCATTATAATATAATGATAAAAAAAAACCTCTAAGAATTTGTATTACTATAGAAATACCTAATATAAAACCAAAATTTCAAAACCATAATAAATTTCTAGGTGCTGCTAAATCTACTAAAAAATAATTAAATATTTGAATTAAATAATTTTTTTTTACTATTCACATTTTAAAAAAATTTAAATATCAACAAACTTAAAACTATAAATATAAATTTTCAACAATTAGATATTAAAATATCATAACGACTACGAGGAATAAAACCACGAATAATAACTAAAAAAATTAATACAAACCAAAAATTATAAAATCCTAAAAATATTACTCTAGTCACTCAACTAAAAAAAACTAATATTCCATATTCAGCAATAAATATATAAGCAAATAATACTCCTATATATTCAATATTATAACCAGACACTAACTCTCTTTCTCCTTCAGCAAAATCATAAGGTCTACGATTTGTTTCTACTAGTAAAATTAACAACCAAATTACAAATAAGTCTAAAATATAATAAATAGAAAATTTATAATTTAATAAATTTCATCTTCTATAATAAATTACTAATAAAATTAACAAAAAAAATATAATAATTTCATAAGCAATTATTTGTGAAGATCTTCGCAAACCCCCTAAAACACCATAAACATTTTCAGACCTTCATCCTAATATAAATAAAATATAGACAACTATTGATCTAAAAATTAAAATAAAAAAAATCATATTATTAATTATGACAATAAATCTATAAAATCATATAGATATTCTTAATAACCTCATAATTAAAATAGAAAAAAAAGGAATAAAAAAATAATAAAATTTTTCAATTAATATTCTTTTTAAAATTAATTTTCCACCATCAATTACAGGCTGTAATAACCCAAAAAATAAAACTTTCGTAGGCCCTTTACGATTTTGAACATAACCTAAAATTTTACGTTCTAATAAAGTTAAAAAACAAACACTTAAAAATATTATTAAAACTAAAATTAATATTTGAATTAATAAACGAATTAAAGATAAACCAAAGACACCCAAAGTCTTTATTCTTAAAACTTAATCTTTTAGTAAAATATTTGAAACTTAAATTCAATACATTATTCTGCCATACTAAAATTTTTATATTTGCAACATCAATGCAACCCATAAATTTCTGGCACAATAAACTATAATAAACTATTCACTGTAAATGAATCACTTTATTAGCTACTTAGAAAACTTAAGCTTACAAAGCAAATATTATATTTTAACTATCTAAATTTCTATTTCTATTATATAAATATAAATCAAACTTCAAAAAACATAAGCTTGAATTATACAAACTAAAAATTCAATAAAATACAAACCAAATAATAAAATTCTAATAGAAAAAACCAAATAATTAGCAATATTAAAAGCAAAAAATCTGAATATTAATAATACTACATGCCCACACCTAATATTAGTTGCTAAACGAATAGCTAACGTTAAAGGACGAATTAAAACACCAATCATTTCTAAAATAGGAATAAATAATTTTAAAATACCTTCAATTCCTAAAGGTAAAAAATGTCTTAATATTGCAATTAAACCATTAATTACTCACAATAATCACAATAATAAAACTATTCTTATAGCATAAATAAATACATAACCATATTGTATTCTTAACCCAATTCTATAATAAATATAACTATTATAATTTAAAAATAACAATAAAATTATTACTACTATAAATTTTACTAAAAAATAAGTAATACTCTTAATTTCTAAAAAAATATTAGTAACAAAGAGAAAATTTAATTTATTAGAATTTATTCTAAAATTTATAAATACCAACAATAAAATAATAAATCTAAAAATTAAAATCATACCTTAAATTAAAAATATCTCTTGAAATTCAATTTAACCAAATTAATATTAATACTATAATTAAAATTAAAACCATTAAAGAAAATTTCTTCGATACGACAAACCGATACATATTTATGCTTAATCTTTATTAAATACTCTCGATTACCAAAAAATCGCATACATTACTTAATTAACAATCATATTATTATGAGGATCGTAACCTTAATATTTTGATTTAAACACTAATGATTGCAAACCATTAAGAAATTAACTTTTTAAACCTAAATTCGTAAAGAACCTGAAATTTTGAATAAATTTAAAGAATATGAATAGACCAAAGCATTAAATAAAAATCTAAAAAATAAATATATTCATATGTACTCACCTACATCAGAAATTTTTAAATATACTCCACTATCAAAAAAATAAATTACAAATAATAAAAAAATTATATAATATTTAGTAAAATTTTGTTCTTGATACCAACATATACAAGAAATATACAAAATAAATACTACTACACCACTAACATAAACTAAAATAATTAAAAACTTAACATAAATTCTAGATGCACAATATATTATTATTATAATTAAAATAAAAAAAACAAGAAATAAAACACTAAATAAATAAGATAAATAAAAAATTAAATAAAAAATAAAATATAAAATTAATAATATTAATAAATTCTAAATTTATCTCATTATTCTGACATTATACTATTAGTAATAAAAATAATATTCCTTTCGTACTACATTATTTAAAATATAGATAAAATCTAGCCTAATTTACATCGGTCTAAACTCAGATCACGTAAAATTTGATAGTCTAACAGACTAAAATTAATAAACTCTACTTTATTATTATAATGATCCAACATCGAGGTAGTAAACAAATATTTTTAATAAGAACTTAAAAATAAAATTACCCTGTTAACCCTAAAGTAATTAATAATCAATAATTTAAAACTAATTTTATTTACCCCAAATAAAATAAAATTTAAAATTTATAGGGTCTTATCGTCTAATAATTTTTCAAAAGTATTTTCACTTTAAATAAAACTTTAAATAATTATTAAAAATCTAATAATTTTTTTATTCCTTCATTCCAGTATCTTATTAAGATACTAATGATTATGCTACCTTAGTACAGTCAGATTACTGCAGCTATTTAAATTTCATTGAGCAGAAAACATCTATAATAAATATAAACTATGTTTTTAATAAACAGTAAAATTAACACCCAATTATTTTAATAATTAAAAAATATACAATTATTAATAAAACTAATAATATAAAAATTTATTTAAAATATTATTTTTAATTTTTTCCTTAAAATTAAAAATTTTAAACAGATATAATAAAAACTAATTTATCATTACTAAATTATATTTTTATATTAATATTTTTCATTAACAACTTAATCTAAAAAAATATAATTTAAATCTTTTATTTTCTATTTTTATCCCTTATACAAAAAGTAAAATAATAATTTAATTAATAACATTCCTTACAATTTGCAATTGTACACTCAAAAGCTTTTATATTTTATTTTTAATCTACTAATAATTGATTGGAAATCAAACGTATATTATACTTTTAGATTATAAATAAATTTTTGCTATTTCATTAGAAGCATGAAAAGATAAAGGATAATCATAAGATCATTCAACATCCCAATAACCAACTAAAACTCTAACCAAAACTCGTTTAGAAATATAAGCTTCCCAAATGATAAATATAATTAAAATACCTCCAAAAAATGATACAAATGCTCCTAAAGAAGAAATAATATTCCAAAATAATATTCTATCTGCATAATCTGAATAACGACGAGGTATACCAGATAATCCTAAAAAATGTTGAGGAAAAAAAGTTATATTAACCCCTACAAATAAAATTAAAAATTGAATTAATAAATATTTAGGATTTATACATAAACCAGAAAATAAAGGAAACCAATAAAAAAATCCAGCTAATAAACTAAAAACAGCCCCTATTCTTAATGCATAATGAAGATGAGCAACAACATAATATGTATCATGCAATACAATATCTAGACTAGAATTAGATAAAATAATACCAGTTAAACCTCCTATAGTAAATAAAAAAATAAACCCTAAAACTCATAATAATAAATAATCAAATGAATAAACACCTCCAAATAAAGTACCAATTCAACTAAAAATTTTAATACCTGTAGGTACAGCAATTGCTATTGTAGCAGCAGTAAAATAAGCTCGAGTATCTACATCTATTCCAACAGTAAATATATGATGAGCCCACACAATAAAACCTAATAACCCAATAGAAATTATAGCATAAACTATTCCTAAATAACCAAAAATTTCACCTTTTTTAGAAATACTAATTACAATCTGTGAAATTATACCAAACCCAGGAACAATTAAAATATAAACTTCTGGATGCCCAAAAAATCAGAATAAATGTTGATATAAAATTGGATTTCCTCCCCCCCTAGGATCAAAAAAAGATGAACCAAAATTTCGATCTAATAATAATATAGTAATTCCACCAGCTAATACAGGTAATCTTAAAACCAATAAAAAACTAGTTACAATTATAGCTCAAACAAATAAATTTAAAAATTCTAATCTTAAAACATAACTAATTTTACCTTTTAAACAAGTAGTAATAAAATTAATTCCACCTAAAATTGATGAAACACCAGCAATATGTAAACTAAAAATAGCAAAATCTACTGAACCACCAAAATGGTAAATAGAATTTGATAATGGAGGATACACAGTTCAACCAGTCCCAGGACCTAAACCAATTAGTAATCTTATTATTATAAATAATAAAGCAACAGGAACTAATCAAAAACTTAAATTATTTAAACGAGGAAAAGCTATATCTATTACATTTATTATTAAAGGTAGTAATCAATTCCCAAAACCACCAACAGCTACAGGTATAACAAAAAAAAAAATTATTAAAAAAGCATGAGCAGTTACTATAGAATTATAAATTTGTTCATCCATAATAATTCTACCCACTATTCCTAACTCTGTACGAATAATTAAACTAATTCTAGCCCCTAAAAAACCAGATCAAACCCCAATAATAAAATATAAAGTTCCAATATCTTTATGATTAGTAGAAAATAACCAACGTATCACAATTTCTAAATAACACAATATTTAAAATTAATAACAAATTTATTAAATAAATTAAAATAGTTCTATCTATTAATAAAAATTTTATAAAAATTAAACTAAAATAGTATAATAAAACAAAAACATCAAAAAAAGAAAGAAAAAAAATAATTTTTATCATAGATTCTATTCTTATTATAATATAAAGTTTTATAAAAAATAAAAAA
>Ga0116230_10004151_pt1 | contig 14200 bp, 6 predicted proteins | sample S1TSphfallax_3_FD_88678 | JGI IMG/M metagenome (GOLD analysis project Ga0116230, IMG submission 88678) | Host-associated microbial communities from peat moss isolated from Minnesota, USA - S1T2_Fd - Sphagnum fallax MG | ecosystem: Host-associated > Plants > Peat moss > Unclassified | place: USA...
CATTGGACCAGGGTTAGCGATATTCCATTCAACTGCAGATCGCAGGCGTTCCAACCATGCGTCTTTAAACAGGCCTCTCAAGCAAACAACACCATCTTGCTCAAAAGCTTTAATTTCTTCAAGAGTAATTTTTGGTATTTCTGCTGAACTCATTTCTGTTTTCCGGTTCTATCTGTGATTTGAACTAAAAAATAAGATTTTAACTCATGATATGCTTCAAAAATGAGTATTCCAGTTTATACTTCACTTTTAATATTCGAGTTTTTTACTAATAATGATTATCGTGTAGGGGATGGAAGGGGGGGTGAAAAGGGTTTCTCATCTCCCCTATTCCAGTCTGATTATCATTATTATTCCGCTATAACCTGAGTTAGCGATCACTCTTGGATTAGGAGATCGCTTGCCCACTAAAAAGCCGTAACGGGCTGGGATATCTCGCCAAGGTTAAGCATATCTGCTGGGTAAAGTCCAGTTTACTGAAGCCTGGAATTTACCCATTTGCTGGAGTTTTCCAGAACAAATCGCACCACCTATATTGGCTCAATCGGATTAACAGATGGAAAACCGGAAATATTATAAGCCGGGTAGCTCGATTAGCAATCCTTGCTCGAATTCGTTGACCAAAATCTCCTCTAAATCAATTTCGACATCATTCAAAATTTTGAATAGGGCTTCGACGTTGTTCTCAACAAGACAGATGGTAATGTCCTGTTTCAAAGACTGCTGTTTGGTGTCTGTAATGGTTGTAGTTGTCATTGTTTTTGTCTTGTAGTTGTCTCTGACAGTGTATTTAAAAGTGCTTTAGACAAGTTGTCCTCGGTCTTTAGGTCTTTAAGCTATTTCGTTGATGGGTGAGAATCTTAGACTCACCTAAGTAAGTCGGCGTGGAAATTTATAACTCTACTATGGAGAAAACAGTCTTGTTAATTATAGCATGCGTTTGCCCTGGGTGTAACTTAGCTCGCTCCACATACAAAAACCTGATTAATCCAAATATTTCACTTATATGCATATGTAGGTGATTTTAGGGATTCTAATATATTTTCAAGTTCCTCCTCTGACATATAAGACTCCTTAGGTGAGCTAAAATACAGCATAGCAGTTTCGTAACAGGCAGTTGCCACGCGAATACGTTCTTCAGGAACAAGCTCCGCAACTATTTCAACTGTCTCTTCAACATGCTCCACGTCGCTGCCCACACTACTATGTACGCGCAAACAGCGGGTGGCTTGGATGCCTGATGGAAGTAGAGCCTCGACTGCTTGAATATATTTTTCTCCAATGCACATCGCTAGGCGTTCCATTGTATAGCAATAGCCAACACAACTGATTGGATCTGGGGTCTGCACACTTCGAGCGAAGTAATTTACTAAAGCTGCTGAAATCGGAGGAAACAGCGCTTCCACCACTTTTTCAGATGAATATCCTAACGATTGGATATCGAGGAGGGCAAGCTGATCATGATTTCGTTCCTCGCTAGCTTTTCGCGCAGCCCAATGTGCCAAATTCAGTAGACCTGCCGAGGCAAAGCGTTGAGCTGCTTCCTCGAGCAACGGTGGGCTGAAGTGGGTTAGATGATAGAGACCTGCAAGTTGCCATATCCAATACAGGCTACTTTTGGCAGGTGGTTTATTGCTCGACAAGACTGTACTTTTGGCAGACGCTATGGCTCCGTCTAAGAGTTTTCTGGTTATAGCTACCTTATTATTGCTAGTCATCGGTCGAGCTAAGGGATTACCGCTCCACAAAAGACTAGGTTGATATAACAAAGTGGGGTTAGCATTTGCTACTACTACTTTGTCAGATGCATTAGATTCCCATTGAATATCTTCTATTGATGAAGCCATGATGCAATGTGTAACTGTTTTGACATTAACTTTTTTGTCGTTTTCGGTTGAACCAACGATTGTGCGAAGATAAAGCCTAGAAAAAATATAGCTTTTACCCTAAAGTAACAAAATATATCACCATTCGCGTAATCAAACTCGGAAATAATTAATTGAAAAAGAAGCATGAAAGTATTACTGTATCTAGGTTTGGTGTTTTTAATCAAAATATAAAGCTTGCACGGGAGCAACGCGATTTGGTGAGATCGGATTTGTTATGTCAATTACCAGAGTGTATTCTCAATAAACAGGTACGAAGTTTCGTGTTTTCACCAATTCTTGGTAGCGATCTCTAAAAGTTCTGGTGGTTTATATCACCAATTTTTATCACCTCACAAAATCGCGTTGCTCCCAGCTTGCACTTACCCGATTTTGATAAAAAAGATCAGTAGGATGTGGATGTGCCGCGTGCGATCGCACTGTGGACTCTCCAAGCCTCCAAAAGAAGGCTATATGGACAAATGATGCGTTTAATCCTTTTTCTGTAAGCCTTTTAAGCATTTTGACTCATTCTTTATTTCCAGAATCGATTACGCGAACAACGAGAAAGATGATGAAAGCTCAAAACTTAAGTAACGTATTCTCCCAGAGTAATAAAAGTAAAGATATGAAGAGTCCAACAGGAAGTTCTTCATTTGATTGACAAATATTAGTTGAAATTGAGTTTGCTAGTTTTATAAAGATTTAGCAAGTCAAGATAAGAAATTTAATAGAAAACTTAAGCTTTTTTGCTGTGACATCCTTAAATCACCTATTTTGGCAAGCTTATCTTTAAGTCACAACGGCAATCTTTTCCTTTAAGTCACACCTGCTCTGTTTATGCTTCAGAATTTTTCTCATGTTTTACTGACCAACTGCTACCCAATATTTTGGCGGACACAGTACTGGCAGATAAAGGCTATGATGCCGATGAGCGAGGAAAAAGAGCGACTTCAGGCACAGGGCAAAACCGCAGTAATTCCTCCCAAACGCAACCGTACTATACTTCGTGACTACGACCGAGATTTATACAAAGCCCGTCATCTCATTGAAAACTTTTTTGCCAAACTCAAGCAGTATCGAGCGATGCCGAAGGCGGGCTACGCCTACGCAACTCGCTATGATAAACGGGCGACCAACTTTCTCGGTACAATTTATCTGGCTGCTTCTGTCATTTGGCTCAATTGATGACACGCCCTAACGTCTACTGATTTTCTCTCGCTCAGATTTAATATTTATACAAGTATCGTCCTATACCTGAGCCTACTTTCCTACGGTACTATTGCCTCCTAATTCTGTCTGAAATATTGCTTGTGTGACAAAAAGCTCAAACTTTTTCTCTTAAGTTTTCTATTTTAACTTGCTAAATACCTCTCTCCAGATCAATATACTATATTAGGTTTACTGACAGAGCTTCCTAAGCAATTGAGGTACATCTAAATCTTTTCTACTGTTTATCAATGGATTAACTTGGCCTCTACTACAGCAGGAAACCTTTTACGTTCTTTACGGGATAAAGCCAGTCAATGGTGGTATTTTCTTGACTACCCTGAATTTCCCCCTGATAACAATCAGGCCGAACGCTCGCTGCGTTTGGCTGTGACTAAACGTAAGGTTAGTGGTGGTTCCCGTTCGATGGAGCGGTTTCAACACACTGCCAATTTATTGAGGGTGGTGCAGACTTGTCGCCGTCAAGGTAGCTCTGTAATTGATTTTTTTGCACAAGCTCTAATTGCTGACTCTGATAATTGTCTGTCTCGCCCTTGTTTGCTTCCCCAATATTAGACCTGAATCCTTACTCTTTTACGACGCATTGCTCTCAATCGTGAACAGACTTACAAACGTAGTCTCCGTCAAAAAATGAAACGGACTAGTATGGACAACGATTATATGATTCGAGTTCTCAGTTGTTGTTTTCTTGACTCTACATTAGATTCCTCTCAGTCCTTATGTCAAGCCTAATTGAGATGCTCTTACCCTGGATTGCTAAATGCCACAATCCCTAGTAATGTATTTTCAGTTTGATACTAGGCACGATTCCGGAAAAGTACTGCTTTCCCCGCATTTCTCACAAGCGCTGCGATCGCTATGACCAAACCTTTATCAGGCTTAGATTTTGAGCGTTTTAGACACTGTATGAATCATAGCAGTATGTAAATGGGGTATTTTACCTCAAGTCTAAGAGGCATAAGCATTTTGGGCTAATCGTTTAAACCTTTGTGAGAAATCCGGGTTTCGTAGATCTGCGCTGGGATGGCATATCCTTTTGCATTGATCACTCTTGTGGAAGTATCGGAGATGTCTAATGACTGTCAACATATTATTTGAATCCATTGTATCGACCTATCCGAACTGTACTGCTGTCGTTGCTGGGCAAGAAACTATCAACTATGCTGATTTGAATGAAACCTCCAATCATATTGCATATATGTTGCGAAGTCAGGGAGTTCAGCCTGGCGCTGCAGTCGTGTTAGTCGTCGACCGTTCTGTTTACGCAATCGTTGGAATGTTGGGTATCATAAAAGCAGGTGCTTATTACGTTCCAATCGAATGGAATGGTAAGGATGCCGATATTGAACAGAGACTGAAGGAAATTGATGGTTCAGTCATACTTACGATTTCTCGCTTCTCAGGCATTATTCCGTCACATGATACCAAGATGCTAGTGATTGATGCTGAACTTCCTAGGCTAGCAGAAACACTTCCAGAACCCGGAACATCAGAGAGTGATCTCCTCTATGTGATGTTCACTTCGGGATCGTCTGGTTTATCAAAAGGTGTCGAGATCACACACGCCAATGTTTTGCACTATTCTCTGTCGCTGATGAGGCATCTGTCGATTGAGAAACCACTAGGGTACGCCTTCGTATCAAGTTTCTCCGCCGATCTTGGCAACACCTCTATTTATCTTTCCTTGCTTTCCGGGGGCTGTTTACACCTGATCGATGAACATACGCGAAGAGATCCACAGCGGTTTCAGTCATACTTAGTACACAACAACGTTGACGTACTGAAAATCACGCCATCGCATTTTGGTGGACTGTTCGGTAATCTCTTTTATTGCGACCAGATTTCTCTCAAATTTTTAATCTTTGGAGGCGAACAACTTCAGATCGAAATGGTCGAGTCGGTGTTTAAGTCCAAAATTGCACAAACCATCGTCAACCACTATGGACCAACTGAGGCAACGGTAGGCGTGTCATTCTATGTCATGAACTCGGCCGCTCAAGTGCTGCCAAGTGCGAAGACGGTTCCAATCGGCTGGCCCATCGGCAAAACAGAGATCCAGCTTCTGGATTCAGAGGGGCAATGCGTCGAAATAGAGGGTAGTGGCGAGCTGTTCATTAGTGGCCCCTCAGTCGCACGTGGGTACTATAATAACGAGAAACTCACAGCAGAACGATTCATCTTGATGAATCTTGATGGTCAGGGGATGAGAAGGTACTACAGGACAGGTGACTTGTGTCGACGACATGAAAACGGTTGTTTGGAGTTTCTAGGGCGTCTTGATCGGCAAGTGAAGGTTCGCGGATTTCGCGTTGATCCCAATCTGATCGAGAACGTCATTCTCGATATTCCAGGTGTCTCTGCGACCGTGGTTTTGGTTGCAAAGTCTGGTAGTGGGCATATGCTCGCTGCTGTAGTTGTGAGTAACCGTGACAAATATGTCGATATTGCAATATCCGAAGAGTATCTATTCGGGCATCTGCGTAAGATGTTACTTGACTACATGATTCCGAGTAGGTTAATGATAGTTGACGCTCTTCCGATGAATGCTAACGGAAAGATAGACCTACAGCGTTTGAGGCGCGAGATATTCCCTAGCAAGAATCCAGAATTTCTAGCAGCAACGTCCTTTGGACTTGAGGAGGATTGTAGTGCTACTGAGAGGGTCATTATCGATGTTTGGAGAAGGTATCTCGACATTCCCTATATTGGTAGACGAGATAATTTTTTTGCACTCGGCGGAGATTCCATTATAGCAATTCAAGTCATCTCCGCACTGCAGAGTCAGGGGTTTGAAGTCTCCTCAAAAATATTTTTGGAGAATCCCACGGTTCGAGGCCTTGCAGAGTCTTTGTTGAGTCGATCTCAACGTGTTCCGCAACAAGAGAGTATCAGGAAAGAAGTATCTAAAGTTCTTGCGCCTATTCAACAGTGGTTCTTTGAACAGGAGTTCGCCGATCCCGATCACTGGTGTCAGGCGATCTTAATCGAGTCTAGAACACCGATCAATCCTGAGCCAATGGCGATTGCAGTAACTCAACTGCTCGACGCTCACCCGATGTTACATACAGCCTTTCGTCGAATGGGATCGAAGTGGGTTGCTGAGGACAAAATGATCGACTCCTCGACGTTGGTGAGTTTTACGAACCTCTCGACTCATCTAGAGAACGAACGACAGGATACCATTAACAAAGTCAGCGCCGAATTGTACCAAAGCATCCAACTCGCAGATGGAGTCGTCGCTAAGTTCCATCTCTTTAAGGATGGAGACATCGCTCCGGATAAATTGCTGATCATATGCCATCATCTCGTCATTGATGGTGTGTCTTGGCGTATTCTAGTCGATGATTTGGCTCGAGTCTACTCTGCCGCATTCAAAGGTGAGCAATACTTTCTCCCTCAAGACGAATCTTCCTACTGGCGGTGGAGCAAGGCTCTTGAACGCTACACAAAAACGCCTGAGTTTAAATCTGAATCTGCTTATTGGGAGAAGATTGAGAGAAGCTCCCAAGAGTTTCTAGTGAATGATTTTACTCTTGGTCCAAACGATGAGGCATCTACTCGTGTCGTCTGGTTCGACTTCGATGAGTTACATACGTACAATTTGCAGCGTGAAGCGACGATCGCTGCGAATGCCCCGCTTCAGAACCTACTGCTTGCAGCATTCGTCTTCGAGATCAAGCGCTTCAGTAATATCTACAACCTCGTCGTTGACATTGAGAATCATGGGAGAGAGGCAGTATCGGGGGATGTGGACGTGGCTCGAACTATCGGCTGGTTCACTGCACTATTCCCACTCCCCTTGAATCTCACTGAGTGCCTTGACATCAGTACTACGCTTGCATCAATCCGGGATGCCATGACGAAAGTGCCAAGTCACGGGGTTGGTTTTGGTGCGAGAATGTATTACTATGAAACCAATAGATCCCAGCCTTATAAAAGCCTTTCGCCTGAGTTGTGTTTCAACTATCTCGGCCAATTCAGCTTCTCGAACGACTCAGATACTGCTTGGTTCCCTGGGCGCGATTACATCGGTCCAACCCGAGGTGCCAGAAACCAGAGCTTGTATAAGATAAAACTGACCGCTCGCATCGTTCACAAACGTCTCGTTTGTGATCTTTCTTATAGTGGAAACCATTACAGAAAAGAAACAATTGAAGCCATCGCTGCTGGCATCAAAAGTTCGCTTCTCAGATTGGTTGAACGACCTACCGTATTTAAAACGCGTGCCGAAACCGTTGGTACAATATTGAGTGATGAGCGACCGAGTTCCGGGTTGCTGACCTACTGCCCGTGTGAGCTGTCCGTAAGAAACGTTAAGCTGGGTCAGAAGTTGCCAAACGCAATCTTTTTGACTGGAGCAACTGGGTTCGTTGGGATTTACATCCTCCGACAACTCCTTCAGGAAACGAACGCTGAGATTTCTTGCTTAGTCAGGACGGATGATAGCAATCAGGCATATTCTCGTCTGCTTGAACAGTTCAAATGGTATTTCCCAGACGAAAACTTGACTAGGTTCAAATCCAGGGTCAGGGTTTATGCAGGGAATATCACTCAGGCCAATCTAGGACTCCCGCTATCAGAGTATGCTCAGTTGAGCCGAATGATCGATATGGTCTTCCACTGTGCAGCGGACATTCGTTTGTTTGGGGTCTATGAAGAGCTTCAAAAGACCAATGTTGGAGGGACGCGAAACGTTGTGCAACTGGTCGAGTCCTTCAGGAAGAAAGAACTGCACTACCTCTCAACTTTGAGTGTTGCAGGACGTTCGGTGTCTGGGGAAATCAAGTCCTTTTCTGAAAATGATTCGGATTACGGACAAGAATTCCTGAATTACTATGAACAAACCAAGTTGCAAGGGGAAAAGCTGGTCAGGCAGTATGTGGCAGCAGGTGGTCATGCCTATATCTACCGCATGGGTAGCATTTCAGCCCCCGCTAAAGCTGGTAGATTTCAACGCAATCTAGAAACCAATCGCGTCATGCATTCATTGCGTGGCTATATCCTATCGAAACGAGCACCGGACTTGCCGAATGAGCCCCTCCTCCTCTCCCAAGTTGATATCGTCGCACAAGGAGTCGTTGCCATCGCCCTTAACGAAGATATTGAAGGAGGTACTTTCCATACTGTAAGTCAAACAGCACTCAATCATAATGAGTTAATCGAGAATCTTGTTCGCCTAGGATTTGAGATTCATCTGGTGAAGCCAGAGGACTACATCAAATCATTGTCTGACTTCGCCTCTAAATTTGGTGAAGAGGTAGCGCTTGCAATGATTTGGGCAAAGCGAAACCCCCGCAATGTAGTGTATAACTGCCAGAGAACACAGAAAATTCTTGCGAGTCATGGTATATGCTTCCCTCAAACTGACTCTGTGTGGTTGGCGAAGCTAATTCAGCATTGTTATCAAATCGGTTTTATCAAGCCGCAGGGGTCTAACCTAAATCCCTCAACTGCGTTTGACTCATTTTTGGAGATGATTTAAAGAATGGAAAATACACAATCAAGAGTCGCAATGGTGGTTGGCGCCAGTGCTGGCATCGGACTGGCAATCGCAACTAAGTTAGTAAGTGAAAATATTTACGTTGTTGGGAATGCACGTCGCAAAGAAAAACTTGAAGATATTGAAAGAAAACTGAATGCTGGCACCTCAAGTCCCTTATTTGTTGGAGTTCCAGGAGACGTTACCCATCAGGAAACACTTGATGCTCTTTTTTACTTTTGTGAAGAGCGTTTCGCATCAGGACCCGATATATTCGTCATTAATGCCGGTCACGGTCTTCCTGGTTCAATCCTGGATTCGGATGAAGGGAAGTGGGAAGAACTCTTTCATGTTAACTGCATAAGCGCATTACGTCAGATGCGGGTAGCCGGACACAGCATGGTCGCACAGGTAAAAGCCGACCCCGATAAGTCTAGACCGCGCGATATCGTCGTGATTGGCTCTGTGGTTGGAAGACATGTTTCTCCTTCAAACCCGGTTTACGGAGCTACAAAGTTTGCTGTCAATTCTCTAGCAGAAGCGTTGCGTCAGGAACTTGGGAAGTACTTAATTCGGGTAACTCTTGTAGAGCCTGGGATAGTTCAAACAGAATTCCAAGAAGTCGCAAAGTATGACTTAGAGGCGTTCAACGAATACAAAAAGGAGATAGGTCCTTTCTTGCTGCCTGAGGATATTGCCAATTTCGTTTCGTTTGTTGTCAATCAACCCGCTCATGTTCATTTCAATAACGTCGTTGTAAGACCAACGCGGCAATCCTACCCATAAACTAGTTGCATCTTTGGATTTCAGTTCTCACTACAAGGATCGAACCTATGGCAACAACTACTATGACCCTACCAGCCCTCTTCGAGGAGCAAGTGCGAGCTTCTCCTGATGCAATCGCGGTGTATTCCGGAGATGAGTGTGTCAGCTTCGATGCACTAAATCAGCAGGCTAACCAGTTCGCGCGCCAGTTACAAGCTAATGGCGTGACTGCAGGAGACTATGTCTTGACCTGCCTTGCGCGGAGCGTGGATGCGATCGCGGTCATACTTGGAATCATGAAACTAGGAGCGGCCTACGTCCCGGTTGGACTGGATCTCCCGCAAGAGCGAAGGTCGTTCATCGTTAACGATGTCGCTGCGAAGCTTGTCGTTGTCCAGGATGCCTTCAAACATCTATTCTCGCAAAGCTCGGTAAGCTTATTGTCCATCGACTCGGAGGGCCAGGAATTCGGCAACTATGACTTTGAGAACATTGATCTTGAAGTTGCCCCTGATGATATCGCCTGGGTCTTATATACTTCTGGCTCTACTGGTGCGCCTAAAGGCGTTCTTGGTACCCACCGTGGTTCAGTGAATCGAATCGCCTGGCTATGGAAGTCGCAACCTTTTTATTCAGGCGAAGTATGTTTTCAGAATACTACCTTTGGAACCGTCGATTCAGTTTGGGAAATATGGAGTCCATTGGGACGCGGTCATGCGTTGCGCATCTTTAACGACGAACTTGTCCGTGATGTTCAGAAGCTGATTCCAGAACTTGCTAAATACCCGATTTTCAGAATCTGTTTAGTTCCCTCGTTGCTCTCGTCTATTTTGTCCGTCTTTCCAGACCTTGGCTCTCGAGTACCTCAGATCAAACTCTGGGTGACAAGTGGCGAAGTACTGCCTGTAGAGGTCTGTCGCCAATTCTATCAGGCTGCACCGGAAGCAGCGCTCTTCAATCAGTATGGAATGACGGAAAGCTGTGCAGATATTACATATTTCGATACCAGAGACTTGGTTTGTTCCGGACATCTCGCTACTAAAGAGCCTCCACTAAAGTCCATTCCTATCGGACGAGCTATTGATAACGTCCAGTTATACGTAATGGATGAAGAAATGCTGGAGGTCTCACCTGGTTGTGAGGGCGAGTTATATGTCGGCGGAGCCTGCCTTGCGCATGGCTACCTCAACCGTCCTGAAGTCACGCTTGAAAGATTTAGACGCAATCCCTTGCTGAATCGGCAAGGTGACATGGAAGGACTGAGTTCCGTCCTCTACAAGACCGGAGATATAGTTCGGCTTCTATCGGATGGTAATCTAGAATTTCAGGGTCGGATGGACGATCAGGTTAAGCTTCGCGGCTACCGAATTGAGCTTGGTGAAATTGAAACAGTTCTCAGTAATCACAAGTCGGTTCATCAATGCGTGGTGGTTCTCCAAGATGATTTCCCTGGACAGAAGCGCCTCGCAGCATACTTGGTAAGAAAGAATGTCGGAACAGAAGCCGAGACTGAACAGGAGTTCGTGCGGAACTTGCGAGAATATATCACGAAGCGGTTGCCCGATCACATGGTGCCGAGCGTCTTCTCGATCCTCGAAACAATGCCTCTGACGGCAACAGGAAAGATTGATCGCAAAAACTTGCCAAAGCCCAATACCAGTGTGCGGAACGTGGAAGGGGCGTTTGTCGTGCCGAGAACACCGCTCGAAGAGTGGCTCTACACCAAATGGTCTGAGTTACTTCAGATGGAATCTATCGGTGTTCACGACAACTTCTTCACTCTGGGCGGGAACTCACTTCATGCCATCCAACTCCTATCGCGTGTCCGCCAACACTACGAGATCGAACTACCACTCCGCAGTCTCTTCGAGCATCCAACCATCGCAGGTTGGGCCGAACAGATTGAATCCGGACTGAACGATGTCGGTGCTTTCGCTGCACCAACCATTCATCCGGTCAAGCACGATGACTGCCCTCTCTCCTTCGTCCAGCAGCGGTTGTGGTTCCTGTCTCAGTTACTGCCGGATACTTCACTTTACAACATTCCCTTCGCATTACGGTTGCGAGGCAATTTGCATATTGCTGTTTTGCAGCAAGCTTTCAATCTGCTCCTTGCGCGACATAAAGTTTTACGGTCACGGATCATTGAGGAGGGCGGCAAGGCGCGACAAGTATTTGCTAAGAATGAAAGTTTCAATCTAGAGCAGAGGGATCTTCGTCTTCTGCCTGAAGGGGAACGGGATCGGGTACTGCAAGAGACCATTCGAGTTGAAGCAGCGAGACTTTTCAACTTGTCCACCGGGCCACTTATACGGGGACAGTTGTTGTGCTTGGGGGATGATGACCATGCCCTCCTAGTGACAATGCATCACATCGTCATAGATGACTGGTCAATCGTGGTGATGAGTAAGGAGTTGAGTGTACTCTACAATGCATGCAAGGGGAATGTCTTCCCATCAATTTCCGATCTACCGATTCAATATGCAGATTACGCGGCTTGGCAGCGTGATTGGCTGCAAGGAAACGTTCTAAAGCAACGCCTAAAATTCTGGAAGAAAGTACTGGCAGGGGTGCCGGAACAACTACATATGCCCACTGACTATCCTCGGCCAGCGAAATCGAGCTATCGCGGACGCAGGTACACGATTCAACTGCCAAAGCACTTCCTAGCTAAAACCAAACAGTTGGGTGAAAAGCAAAACGCCACGTTGTTCATGACATTACTGGCAGCTTTTCAAGCTTTGCTTTACCGCTATAGCGGACAGCAAGATATTGTCGTTGGTTCTCCAGTTGCCAATCGTCACAATGCTGAGGTTGAGAACTTGATCGGCTGTTTCATGAATACTGTCATGTTTCGAACAGACTTCAGCCATGCGCCGAGCTTTGTGGAATTGTTAAGTCAGGTTCGTGAGACGACTTTAAGTGTTTATGCACATCAGGATTTTCCATTTGAGCAGTTGGTGGAGTACCTGAATGTCAATCGTGATCTCAGTCGAGAAGCACTATTTCAAGTAATGTTCGCCCTCAGAATTACGAATAGATTAAATCTGAAGCTCAACGGACTAGATGCAGAGTATTTACGAACCGAAACCCAGCTGTCTCTCTTCGATTTGACGTTGTGGGCAGAAGAAACTGTCGATGGCTTGGAGTTGGAGTTCGAGTATTCGACGGACCTATTCAAAGAAGCCACGATCACTCGATTGGCAACAGCCTTTGAGGTGTTTCTCAGAGGAGCCATACTTGAACCGACGCGATCTGTTGATGAGTTACCCATCATCGATACTAAGGAACGACATCAACAACTTGTTGAATGGAACAACACGGCAACGGAGAATCCACAGAGTGTAACGCTGACTCAGATGTTTGAAGCTCAAGCTGACCGCACACCAGATAGGATTGCGCTCGAATTTGACGGTCAACAGATCAGTTATCGTGAACTGAATGCTAAGGCAAATCAGCTTGCACATTACCTCCGCACCTTGAATGTAGGTCCTGAAATACTGGTTGCGATCTGTATGGAACGATCCTTGGAGATGGTCGTCACGCTTTTGGGGATTCTAAAAGCAGGCGGTGCTTATCTGCCCCTAGATCCGACCTATCCGCAAGAGCGCCTTGACTATATGCTGGGTGATAGTCAGGTTCAAGTGCTGATTACCCAGTTTAAGATGGATCAAAAACTTGCAAACTATTCAGGCTATATCCTTGTGCTAGAGGATGGGAATCTCCACATAACGAGGCAATCGGAGCATAATGTTGAGAATTTTGTCACCACCGAAAATCTTTGCTATGTGATTTACACGTCGGGTTCTACAGGAAAGCCAAAGGGTGTGCAAGTTACGCATAAAAGTGTAGTAAATCTGCTATGCGACATGAAGTCTCGTCTTTCGGTCACCGAACAAGACGTCTTGGTTGCAGTCACCACAATCTCCTTCGATATTGCTGCTCTGGAGTTATATCTGCCATTGCTCGTCGGTGCTAAAGTAGTCGTAGTACCGCGAGATGTCGTGGCTGATGGCGATGCTTTGGCGCGTTTAATTACAGCCGTCGAAGGCACCGTAATGCAGGCAACACCAGCAACTTGGCGCATGCTGCTGGATGTGGGCTGGGAAGTCCGTGAAGGCTTTAAAATACTCTGCGGTGGGGAGACACTAAGTTCAGATCTAGCCAAGTCACTGGTGCGTGGTGGAGCAAAAGTTTGGAATGTTTACGGCCCCACGGAGACCACGATCTGGTCGACCGTAGCTGAGGTTGATGGCTTCACCGACAGAATCTTGATCGGTCGACCGATTGCAAATACCCAAGTATATGTTTTGGACGAAAAACTCGAGGTTCTACCCATTGGTGTTCCTGGCGAACTGTATATCGGCGGACGGGGAGTTGCTCGTGGATACTTGAATCGCTCTGAACTTACTGCCGAGCGATTTATCGCAAACCCATTTGACAATAACCACGAGTCAAGGATCTACAAGACCGGTGATTTAGTTCGCTATTTTGCAGATGGAAATATCGAGTTTTTGAATCGAGTGGACAACCAGATTAAAATAAGGGGATTTCGCGTTGAACTGGGCGAAATAGAACGGTGCTTAGAGCAGCATCCTGCGGTCAAGCAAGCAATTGTAACGACTCACGTCAACTCATTGAACGATACTAGACTGGTTGGACACATTATCCCGAGTGATACGGTATCAAATCGTGGAATAGACTTCAGCCTGTTCTACTTTGCTGCTAGTTCATCAAGTAAGTCAGAAAATCTCTATCGCCTGTATTTGGAAGGTGCCAAGTATGCAGACGAGTCTGGCTTCAAGGCCATATGGACTCCTGAACGGCATTTTCACGAGGTAGGTGGCCAGTATCCAAATCC
>Ga0116230_10004152_pt1 | contig 14198 bp, 9 predicted proteins | sample S1TSphfallax_3_FD_88678 | JGI IMG/M metagenome (GOLD analysis project Ga0116230, IMG submission 88678) | Host-associated microbial communities from peat moss isolated from Minnesota, USA - S1T2_Fd - Sphagnum fallax MG | ecosystem: Host-associated > Plants > Peat moss > Unclassified | place: USA...
AAGGCCATATTGCATATCTGGAGGACGAAAACCTTACATTGAAAGAGCGGCTGTTCTTGATGCAACAAGAGCTCACCAAGCTTCGACAAAGGGTGGTACAGGGAGGTGTGTCTGCTGTTGTAGATGAGCACGAGGATGCATGTTCTAATTATGGAAGTTTAGATTAGGTTAGTCTCAGTCAAGTCAGTTTTGAACAATGATATGGTCTTACGGTTCTTTTGTGCTGCTTGGCTCTAAGGTGGAACTTATCAGCTGGGGACAGACATGATGCGATTCGATTGCTTTCTATTGTTGGAGGACTAGAGGAGTCCTCTCCCGTAAGGGGTTCACATGCTTTTCCATGTAAGTGGATTGGGCTGGCCCTGGGTGTTGTTAGATATTAGATCTTTGATCCATCTAACAAATTCTCATGCTTGAATTGTGATTTTACAATTATGGCACTTGCCCATATTTGTCACTTGAATGTCAATTAACAACTTCTTCAGCAAGACCTATGACATATGCTTTAATTCATATGTTCATTACCTCCAAAACTTCCTCATGACATTAATCAATTTTTATAAAACATTCCAAAAAGACAAAATAATTACACATTCACTTGCACAACTAAACTCCCAATACACCACATGCAACTTGACACATCAAACAACATATATTTTTAAAAACCTTTCAAAGTTGCAATTCTCATTAACACCCACCTCATCCCTCATTTATGAAAAATGGTTTCAAAAACCCTAAGTAATAATTTTCAATCCTTGCATTTCTTGCATTACATTCAAATTAATAAGGTAAAGTCGATGAGAAATGAGACACAAATTGCAAAGCGCTTAAAAATACCACCTAGTCAAATTGGTTAGTGGTTTGGTCAATAAGACCACCTAATTTAGTCAAATTGGTAAGTGCCCTACTCAATAAAGCCACCTATTATACCCAATAAATAGGGCTAACTAAATAGGCCTAGTTAAAAGGGCCAATTACAAATTCCAATATTAGTTGGGTATCTTGGGACTACATTTAACATTTTGACTATGTTTGACCAATTAAAAAAAAGTTCAAAAATGTAAAATTAGCTAATCACAACTAAATGAATCATGACCAAATTAATTATGGTTAAACTAATTATATGTATATGGTTTATTTAACTATGGTTAAATTGAATATATTGAAATCATTTTTGGTTCAATTACTTATGAGAAACCAATTAAAATTAGAACTAACCATAATTAATCTAACCATGGTCAATTTAATCATGTTCAATTAACCATAGGTTGTTTAGTTGTATATGTTTTAACCATGGTCAATTTAGCCATAAGTAGTTCAACAATTATAAATAGTTTAACCATGGTCAATTTAATTATAGTTGGTCTAGCCCTAATAAGTTTGGCCATGATAATTAATTTAACATAATAAATTTAACCATGGTTATTATAAGCATAACTAAACTAGCTATATTTATTTTAAACATATTATTATTTTACCCTAATAAATTTAACCATAGTTAAAAGACCCATAATTAATTAAAAAATATTGTTAATTTAACCATGGTTAATTTTTCCATGATTATTTTAACCATTTTGATTTTAACCATAATTATTTCATTCATCTTTATTTTACCCATAATTAACTTTAGCATAATTGGTTTTGTCATAAAATATTTATCCATTAGCTAGTTTAGCCATATTAACTTTATTAATGGTTAGTTAAGCCATATTTATTTATTCATGGTTAGTTTGACCATTTCTAATTCAATCATGGTTAATTTTACAGTAATTACTTCATTTATGTTAATTTTAGCCATAATTTATTTTTTCATAATTGACTTTGCCATAAAATATTCATTCATTAGGCAGTTTAACCATATTAACTCTATTAATGGTTATATTAGCCAAATTTATTTACTCATGGTTAATTTAACTATTTATAGTTTAGTAATGGTTAATTTTGCCATAAATATTTTAACCATTTAAAATTTAGCCATAATTATTTCATTCATCTTTATTTTAGTTATGGTATAAATAAATAGCTATGTAGGTGTATTTATTTATACATACCTATTTTAAACATCCACTTATTTACCTATATTTTAACCTATAGGTAACCTAGTTATATAGGTTAGGGTAAACCATTTATATACTTATGATAAATTATTAGTTGGTTTTTAGTTATTTACTTAAAATACACTGATGAATGTGTAATTAAATAGTTAAATATAAATTATTACAAATACATTGTTGATAATATATAATGATTTAGGTCAATTTTGTAAGGATTAGTTATAATTTGGTTGTAATTATTAATTATAACTAAATAACTAGACATTAACGATTACGAATTTTTATTTTAACATAATTAACATACATATTTACCTACCTCTTTGTTTATTTATTTATTTAATTTATGTATCTTACATAGTTATATTGGAATAATGTTGTGTGAACTAAAAAACTTTAGTGTTGTGTGGACATGAAAATCTTTTTCCTTCCCAAATGTTTATCCCATATTGTTTGTCATCCTTTCCAAATTATGAGCAATATAAATATAATCATGATAAGCATCCAAGACATAAGAAATATTTTAAAAAGGAAGGCCACTTGGGATGGGCCAATTAAAAAGGTTTAACCTTAAAGGCCAAATTCAAAATGAAATAAAATCTTCCTACATAGGTCATTTAGGTGTAAGCTTAATGTAGGTGGTGTGCATTTAAACCTAGTAAAGGTCATAGCTTAGGTTGCTTTAGCCTACTTTAGGCTTTTATACCTAGTTGCTACTTATAGGCTTTTAGATGTAGGCCTAGGAATTTAGGTTGTAGGTTCCTAGACATAAGGACTATAGGAGTAGGTATCTTATTTTAGGCTTAATTTGGGTTGCTTAAGTTCTATCCACATGGCATAGCCTAATGGTCAATGTTTAAATACCATATGGCATAACCTAGTGGCCAATGTTTAAATGCCATGTGACATATCTTAAATGGCCAATGTTTAAATGCCACGTGGCATAGCCTAGATGGCTAATGTTTAAATGCCACATGGCATAGCCTAGGCGGTCAATGTTTAAATGCCACATGGCATTTGCCTAGTCAAAATGGTGTTTGACCAATCAAAAAATCATTTGATTGTTATATTGACTAGTAAAAAATACTAATCAAAATGACTAGTCAAAAGTATTGGTCGAAATGATTAGTCAAAAATGCCAACTTAGGCCTGGTCAAAAAGTACATGGCCCAATCATAATGGACATGTTCAAAATGATTGAGAGGTTTTTGATGTCTATGCAAAATAGGTCTTTTTGACCAAAATTTTAGTAAAAAAAATTAAGAATTCTAGTAGTGAATGAAAAAACAATGATTAGGGCCACTAGAGCCCAACTCCATAAATAGGTCACTAGGGCAAAGGCCTATGTGGAAATGAGCCTTACACCTTTTTTAAAAATGTGGGGGGTGAGGTTTGTTGACAAACCAAGGGTCTTAAGGCACTTTAATGAACTCCGACTTAAAAGCCTCCCAAATATTGGATGATAATTGAATCAAAAGAAGAAAGTTAGTGCTAGAAGCTTGGAAAAGGGGGAGAAAGTTTGGAACAAATATGAAAGCCTTTGAATAAAACATTGCGAAAGGATCCTGAAGGCCACCTAGATGTCCTTTAAGCTTGAAAGTGTTTCTATAGGTTACACATCTTCATCCAAAGCTTCTTAAAGAAAGGAAGAAGTAAAAGTAGGTGAAGCAAAAGACATTCCTAAAACCTTAATACCATCCTTAAGTGTGTAGAATCCAATTAGAAGGGAAAAGTTGGGAGGTAGGCCACAATAAAACCAAGCTATGCATTTGCAGGGTTAAACTATTAGCCCTCACCAAAGCCAACTTGGATGAAAAATGCTAAAAAATACAAAGAACCATTGATGTAGGACCAAGGATGTGGGTGTTATCAAATGGGGAAGAGGAGAAGGGAAAAGGTTTGCTAAACTATTTAATGGTAAAAAATGAATTAGGGCCAAAACTAACGTTCCCAATGGATCATCTTACTATATATGTGCGCATGGAAGAATCAATAAATATGAGGTTTCCCAAAGGAAAATGAGGATTCAAAGATAAGGCGAGTCATGTGACATACAAAGTTTGAACAAATGGGAATAATTGGGTCAACTAGCCACTTATTGTTTGGAGCTCTTGGAAATGACCCTAGACAAGAGATTATGTTGAAGGCATTTGCAACATTTACTTATAACACCACCCATTCAAGATGTACATTTGGGGCATTCAAATACCATGCACCATGATTTCACAAACCCCCAAATTGTAATGTTGAATTGAAGAGGGGATAAATGAGTTGAAACGTGTCACAAAACTAAAGGCAAAAAAATTTGTTCATTGTGATGGGTTTAATGCGTCTAGAAGGATTGGCCAAGGCTAAAAATTGAACAACTCCCAACATTCGAGTTATGCTCTTGGGGATACACCTTGTTGTTACATAGGAACACACTAAAAACATCTTGGAGAGGATGCTAGCCAAGTCCTTAAGCTTAAATGAGTTTCAAAGGTGTTCAAATACCATGTTAGATGGTTTGCTTGTTGAAAGATGGGATATATAGATGAATATATACTTAAAAAAATCAAGGGAGAAGTCTAAGTCTTTGTGCAATTGAAATTCCATCATAAAATTTGAACATGTGATGACAAATTTGATAGGTGGAAGGTTCGCAATTCAAGAATAGTTTCAATTGAAATAAGGATTAAGGCCATGGGTGCAAAGGCACTAATAGTTTGAATGCACTTTTCAGCATGCCCCAATGTTAAATTTTGTCCAAGATGATGGGGTTGGGGTAAGGTGGAGCCTAAAAGGGTTGTGCCCTCCAAAGGGGGCCTATTTCGAGGTAAAGAAACAATAATAGCTCGGGTGTCACATAAATGTTTTGCTTAAAGTTCATCCCAATTGCTTGAAAGAAAATGTTGTAAATGCGGCTTAGTTTTTTTACACCTAACCACTTCTTCTTGAAAGGAAAAGAGAAGCCACCAATGTGGGAAAAAGAAGGAACAAGTGTCAAACAACAACATTTGAAAGGTTTGGAGTCAAACATTCTAAGTGAAAGTGCAAAAAATCTCCAATTCATGCTTTAAAGCTATTAGGATACATGAATAAAAACATTATCATGGGAGTCCTAAATGGACAAGGGGGTTTGATTTCATACCTAGGCCCAAGCCTATAAGGGAAGCAAAGGGGCTTGAAGGGGAATTAAGGGCACCTCTTCACCACTCAAAGGTGAATGCAAGCTATGGTGATTCATTTTTGGAGTCATAGTAGTAACTTCTGCATGGTGCTTTGTGTTTAAATGCTTATGGTGAATAATTTAATATTAAATATTTTAAATAATGACTCATTTTAGACTAAATATTTGATTATGAAGACATTTACACAATTATTTTTCAAAAAAATGCATTCATTATCAATTATCAATAGCACAAACTTTTGAAGTGAAAAATGTGAATTTTGACTAGTTAATTAGATTATTAAAAAATTCAAGAATCCATATAAAATTCCATTCTAAATTGTTTATAATGATGAAACACAAGTTGAAAAATGAAATATAAAGTTAAATGTGAAATGTTATTTTGTGAAACTAAGTAATTAAATCAGAGTTATGAACTTTTGAAGGGCCATAATTACACCTTGTTTTCAAAAGTCCTTTTGAAATGATTTTTTTTAATTAAATTTTTTATGCCCAATGGGTACATAATTGAAATATCTAAATGGGCTTTTATTCTTCTGGATTTTATGGGTTTTATTCTTAAGATTTCCAAGGTGATTTCACCATACTTGTTAATAACATTTTTCAATGAATTTTTTATTTAGTTTTAAATGGTTTCATAAGTGAATGAAACTTTAGTAATCAAATATTACATTAATGAAATCTTAGAATTTGAAAGCACATCCAAATGGATACTTTATAAAAAGTTGATTGGGATTCTTACAAGTGTTATATTTGCCTAAATGAACCACTAAACATTCCAAACACCTTCAAGGCTAAAGTTTGAAATGCCTAATAGTGTTTTTGGTGACAAGCTAAACCTAAATCACTAAATAAGGCCTCACATGTAGAATGACAAGGGACATCACACTAAGGATGGGCCAAACTCAAATTTCCCATAATAATTGAAGGATCAATTAGCATATGAATTCAATGAATCACCATAAGACAAGACAAATGGGTATAGGATAAGAATAAAAAATAACATTACATAGAAAGAAAAGGGGGAGATGATACAATGAAATGAAACCTCAGGGAAAAAAAATCACCACATTTAGAAAGGAAGAAGGGGAGTGGAGAGGGGAGGAAAGGGAAAGGCCTATCAAGGGGAAAGGATTCCATGGAAACCAAACTTTAAACTTTAAGATTAAAGAAAAAACCTAAAGCAATGAGGGGAAATGAGGGAAAAAAAAACACAAAAAAGAACAAAAATAAAAATTAGGGAAAAAATAAAAACTAGGGACAAAGGAAAAACTAAGGGGGACTTGAAAAAACCAAGATTCAAAATAAAAAGTTTAGATGGAAAATCAAAATGACATAAAGCCAAATTGGGGATGAAAGCCAAAATTAAAACATATATTGGGGTTGAATGAAAAAACTAGGGACCAAAAGAAAAGGTCACTTGGACACCATTCATTTAATTCAACTACTAGCTAGAGGACTAATGTTAGGTGGTTTTCATTTTTTGGTGAAAACCATTGGTTTTAGTTTAGGAAACATAATTTAAGAATTGACCTAGTTCTTTTGATTTTCTATTTTCATTTTAGAAAATTGGCTAGGGTTTCAAAAAAATTTAAATATATAAATCCACTCAATTATCATGAAAATGGTTCTTGCAAATGTGAAAATTGTTGGTTTTCAAGGGTGGTTCTTCACAATTAGATATAAAATATTTGATTTTTAAAATTTTGATTTCCAATTAAAAAAAAAAATTATTACAAATTTTGTAATAAAATTCAAGGATGAAACAAAATAAATGAAAAAAGAGCAAGAAGAAAAATAAACTTTTCCTAGTTACAAAACAAATTTTATTTCTATTAGACCCTTTTTACTTCTAAAGCTTATAGTTTTTTCATTTCTTGTTTGTTTTAAATATTCTAAAGTGTTTTACTTGTTTGGTTACTAGCTTCCAAGTGTTTTGAGATACTGCCAATTATTTAAGTCAACATAACATCAACCTAGGTCAAAAGCTCAAGTTGGGCTACCCATGGGAAAGTTGAGGGCAATCAATATTCAATCACCTTAAACCTTATTGCAACTTAAACACATTTGGTTGCCATAGTCTTATGGAGATCGAATGTTTTTTGGGTGATGACAAAAACATTTGGGTAAAGATTGAATTTTTTTTGTTGCATTAATGGTGGAGATCAAACCATCATTTATTGGACAATTGAAATTTTTGGGAAATGACCAAAAAAAAATCCAAATGATTACCAAAAAATTTCAATAGCCCAATTTGGCAATTGAAACTTTTTGGTCATTTGTTTGGCAACCAAATTTTCCAAATAATGACCCAAAAGGTTTTGGGCAACAAATGAAAATTTTCAGTCATTAGATCAATGTTGAGATCGAACCATTGTCGATTGAACAATTGAAAATTTTAGAAATTTTTCAAATAAGTGATTAAAAATAATTTAGGTAGAGATCAAAAAAAATTCATCACTTGATTTGGTGATTAAACCTTTTCGAGCAACAACCAAAAATTTCAATCACCTTATTTGGTGACCAAATTTTTTAGTAAACCATAGAAAATGTTGGGTAGTAATTGCAAATTTTTAGTCATTAGTTCAATGGTGGAGATCAAGCCATCATCGATTGGACAACAATGTTTTTTTGGGAACAATCAGATTTTTTTGGGGTGGTGACCAATTTTTTTCAATCATTCGATTTGATGATTGAAATTTTTTGCTTGCTTAGTGTGGCAATTAAAACTTGGCAACTAATTTTTTTAATTGTTGAAGTTGGTTTGATAAAAAAAATTTGTTGTTCAAAAAAATGGTTGACGTTTGATTTAATGTATGAAATTGACACATTTAAACAAATGTTGATGTGATGATGATGGGTGTGTCACATTAATTTTGACAATTTTTCATGGACCCATTGTTGCATCTAATAATTAATTGACATTAGAATTCCCAGCTTGCTCATGTTTCACCATCATGAGCCCAATATGTGCATGATATTTTCTTATTGGAGGCTTGGACCACAACTAGCATTCATGCCCCTATCTCATTATTCTCAATCTTTATTGCCCATTCATCTAAACCCCATTCCAACCTCCTCCACTTCCCCTTTAATGTAATTTGGGATTAGGTTTCCCATTCAAATGTGCTTAGAGCATTTTACCTAGGTCTTCTTTGACCACGGTTATATTTTCACATTCCCATATGTTATGTTAGGACATAAATAAAGCCTTGCACTTTTTATTCAACAAATTGGTGCAAAACCCCATGGATGTTGCAATGTGCAAATTTTTTAAAATATTCTTTCAATGGTGTTTTGTATTACCTCCTCAAGGGGGGCCAATAGGGCACAAGGAAACCCTAACATGTTTGTGTTGCTTCTTAACAAAAGCTTGGGGAAAACTTGTAAGTTGAACATTTTTTTCATGTTCAAGGTATGGCATTAAACTCCCCTTTTGAACAAACTTCCACCCTGCAAATGTCTACATTGGAGCCCTACTCTGGGTCGTGTAGGTGAATGAATACTTATGTTCAATATGCACCCTTATTTTCTTTTTTCTAATCCCCCGTTTTCTTGAAACCACTTCAACCCTCAAAATCCATCCACCTATAATTAGATGGCATTCTTATTCTTTTCAGGGAAAATTATGAATTAAATGAAGACCTTGAGCTTTTTTAAAAATTTGTTCAAGCTGGCATTTAGTTGCTTGCTTCATCTTTCAACTAATCATCTTTCTAGTATGGTATTTAAACATTTACATGATTGTTTTCATCTAAAAGATTCTATAAGGTGATTCCCTTAGTTATTCTAGCTTTGTTCATATATTGCACATGGGCATATTCATTCAAGCTTATACATGCCCTTGGAGTAACTTGTCTTTTAGCAATGGCAAAGCTTTTTGTTGGGGTTCATCCAATTACTGTTGGAGCAAGCTGTTATACATCACCTTGTTATCACACCTTATGTTTTTAATTTTATTATTCATTTTCAACACATTCCCCCCAACCAATTTGTTGTTGTGATTAAAAGAGGATGTGAAGAAGTGGTTCATGGCATCAATGCACCTTTGATTTCCATCTTGATTGGGTGCTCCCACAAATTGATGTTGCCAATGCATTTAAATGTGTTGCATGTTGTGATGTTTTAAGAACTACAAGTTATTAGAACTGACATTGATCAACGCCTACTTTCCATTTATAGTTTTTATGTTTTTGAACCTCCTTTTTTCTATAATCACCATAACCTTAAGGGTAAGGGTGAGGTGATCATTATCATCTTTTCAACGATGGTACCCACTAGGGTGACCCCTTTTGTAGACATTTGTTTGTTTTAGCCTATTTTGTGCTTTTTGTTTTGTTGTAACCCAATTCCTTTCTTGTTTATTCCCCATGGGCCATTGTTGATAACACACAGATTATATGGCCTCCTTCCTTGACATTTGCAACATTTGAGTTCTTAACCAAGAAAAGTTGTCTAAGATTGGCTTTTCGATCCAATTTCATAAATATTCAACTTGGTCCCCATCCAACTTACTTAATGATTTCACCCCATTAATTTTGTTGAGCACACCTTTTGAAGGCTTCAAAGTTTTTTGTAATCTAATGGGATCCACTTCATTCATTAAAATTTCCCATTGGAAGATTTCAAGCATGTAGATTTACTTCCAAAGATGGGTGAAATTCAAATAATTTTTGGGATTTTGACCCATTTGTTTTCGCAATTTCCATCATATTTTCTTTGATACGTTTTTCCTACTTTAAAGTTTAAAAACCTTTTTACATCCTTTGACCTATCTCTATTTTCAATTTTTGAACATATTATAAATCCAAGATTTTTTTATGGTTTTGAAGGAAAACTAATTCATCACCAATCTTCTTTTCCCATTTCCTTAAGAGGCATTGGTTTTATTTCCATTAGTGTTGTCATTATTCCAATTGCATTATTAGGGAGTTGGGCATTAGTTGTTTCATCCTTGGCCTTTTGGTTTTTATTTGACCATTGATTTTTTCTATTGGAGAGTTTGGTTCACATGAATTTAAGCACTATCCCTTTCCAAGAACAATTAAATGTAACCTAAGACCTCTTGCCCCTAGTGGCATGTGGGTGTTTTCCCCCTTAAGAACACTTCATCACCAAATAAATCAAATGATTTCAAAACTCCATTTAAAAATGTTTGCACAAACCTTTTGACATGATGTTTAACATCCATCAAGTTCTTATCCTTCATGTTCAAGTGCTTAGTTCACAATTCAACCAATCCAAATGATGTTTTGTTTGTCATAAACATTTTTCTCCATCTCTTTGCAAATTCAACTTTGAATATTCCATCCCTAAGTCACATGCCTCCTTCATTGTGTTTGCAGTCATCCCATTGATCTCTTGGGAATCTATCTATACAATGTTCACATGACAATGAACACATTGGGATACATGACACCATTAATGATGTCTTTGCATTGAATAAGAAATTGGCTTTCATGTGGTTTAGAATCATTTGTATGCTCTTCCCTCTTTCGTGCTTTAAACAGTTAGATGTCATGTTGACAATGTCCTTTTTAAAGATGGGGTCAAAACCTTTGTAAACATTGTTATTGCGGATCCCATTTGTGCAAATCTTTTGGCCCATGCATTTTTTACACATGGTTTTGTAGCATTAAAGGTAGCCCAAACAAAGAAAAGGAGTTATTAAGATCGCCACCTGAAAGATCATTTCCTTTTCATAGTGATAGAATTCTATGATTGTTTACATAAATAAGCCATTGAGTTTTTACAACTTTGTGCCAACAATGTATGGGGAATGATAGGCCTTGAAGGTCCATGCTACTTTCAACCTTAACCATTAATTGTAGACAAAGGTTTCAGTTATGTTACAAAAGTTGTAGATCTCCATAATCTTTAGTTGAAGAATAGTCATGGGCTTGGCTGTTTTTTGACTACCCCCACTTAGTATGAACCTTTCACCCATTACCACTTTAAATATGTTATCTATTGTTGGTAGGTGAAAGATGTCTTCTACCTTTGTCCTTAAACATGGAAATTCTTCATTTATTGTGTTAGATAGTGAACCATGGCATACTTGGCCTTGCATTTGATTGTGAACCATATCATTATTTTGTTTCCTCTTGTTTATCTTCATATTGTAATTTCCCCCTTTTTTTTGGAATAAAAAAAGTCTTGTAGGTTATCATCATTAAAAGTCATGTTACTTGATGAACATTTGGTCCATTTAAATTGATTCATTAATTAGTTTAAAACATTTAAAACATCTTTCTTTGTGGTGAATTTTTGCATCCTAGTGAGGGAAAATACTTTGTTACATGTTTTTTTCATTTATGACCATTTTTTATTCAATATTTGAATGCTTTGAAAATAGTTGCCATATTTAAACATGATTTCTTATCCCAGAGTAGTAAAATAATGATTTCTAAGACATTGTTGCCATCAATGTGCAACAACATGTTAATCCATTTTATCATTAGTCCAAGTCATGTATATCTTGTTGTTCACAAAACCAAAATAGGCTTGAAAAATTCATGACATAGGGTCTAATTAAGTTTTGATGCATGGCATTATCATGAGTATATTAAAGTTATGTATTATAACAAAAAGTGGTATGATACATTGTTATTAGTTCTAGCTTTAAAATGTTGTAAACATTTTAAAGCTAGTAAGTCTATAAACATAAACGCAAAGGATCATCCCAATGGAGCCCGTTCCCTCTTTCCTCCCCCCACCCAAAATGGATCAAAATTAATGGTCTAACATTTAGGGTAACAAATCAAGGGACTACATTGTAACTAAAAGAGTAAAGGGAATAATATAGATAGGCTTGTGGGTCAAAATCTAAAAACGCAAATGAAGTCGAATTTTCACACATTGTTCCTTTGATTTTGAAGCTTAGAAGCTTTTTAGCCTTGCACTTAGCATTTCCAACACTACAAAAATCTCTCAATTTGATGAAAAAATGGGCAAGATATGGGGTGTCTAATGTAAGGGAATTTAATGTTCAATGATGAATGAATAAAACGATATTAGGATTTTGAACTTGAATGCATTTTTGGCTTTAGAATACAAAGTTTTGTAAACCCTTGGTGCACCCATCACGTTTTAAATCACTCAAATCCAACAAAAAATGAGGAAGTTATGAGGTTGGAACTAAAAAAGGTCTAGAGTTATTTTTTAAAAAACTTTGGAGCAAATTATTGCTCATTTTCTTTTTGTGTTTTTTGCATTGCTCTTTTATTTTGGACTCCTTTACTTCTAACGTTCAAAGAACTCGTGTTTTTCAATTTGCATGTTTAATGACACAAAAATCAATCAATTTGGTTAAGGAATGAGAAAAATATTGAAAAATGTTTGGTGATGGGGTGTTTTATCTTAAATAGTCAATCAACTATAAGAACTTTGAAAAGTACACTTGGAAAATCATGGTGCAAATATGATTATTGATGATATTATTAATGGGAAAATTTATAAATGAAAGAGTATAAATTGTTGATAGTACTAAACATGTCTCCGATAACAAATTAAACTATTAAAAAAGAATATTATGTGCACATGAAATCCAGAGGTGTCATAGAATATTTGACTTAATTGCGATTTTATTTCAAGGAATTCTTAAAACTATAGCTAGTAGGCATATGTGTGGTGACACCCTCCCCAAAAGAACAATTTTATGTCCCTCTTAGATGAATTATTTTTCTAAAAAAGGGCATTTTTGAGAATATATTTTTTTCAAAAAAAGGGTGTTAGGTTTTGGTGATTTTTCACCAAAAAATAAAAGATTGATGTGCACCCCACATGTGCTAAGGAGGTGTTAAGTATGGCCTCTTTAGTAGTGTGCTCGTATTTTCCACGATAGATAGTTGAGAGGTCATTTATCCTTGTCTTTTTGCATTCAATTTTTCAAGTAGCATTTAGTATTGCTCTCCAATGTGCTTTAGCTTTTGTTATAGAGAAAAAGATTGCATTGGTAGGTGATGTTTGTTTTAGACCTCCCACAATTATTAAATCTCATGATTCGCATGCTAGTGACATAACAGGGGCCGTGGGTGAGATAATTTCTTACCATGAAAAAGACTAGCTTTCTCCCTCTTTTTGGGCCCTTTGAGTTGTACATCTTTTGGCCTTTCTTTGGCCTCACCTTTTTGTCTCCCCTAGGATGGTTCTGGCCATTGTTCTTTTACTAGTTTTTTGTGTTGTTTGCTTTTTATATTTGTGAATTTTTGTCAAATTTTGACCTCGAAAATGTGATTTTGACCTATAATACAAAACATTCTTCATGAAATGGCCCAAAATCACCAGATTTTGAAATTATTTTTTCAAATTGCTAGATTTTTATGATAAGTTCCAATATGAAACCAAGAATAAGAAGGATTTTGTTTTTCTTGACTTTCATATCTAGTACCTAGCTAAATTTGGCTAAATTATTTTGTAATCTTTGCCACTTTGGCTACATCACCAAAAACAAAACCCTACTCCTTAAGGTTAATGAATAATGTGGCCATGCAAGATAATGTGCATGTAAGATGGTTGAAAATGCAAGTACAACTTGATTTCAATCATCACATTCAAACAACATAAATAAATCACAAAATTAATCCTTGATTTCAAATGGCTATTTCTTTTAACTCTTTTCCACCAATTCCAATGCTTTCATAGCCAATACAGTAGTTAGGCCACGGTTCCCGATTAGGATGTCTTTACTGCCATACTTGTAAATCCACCCAGTTGGCCAACCTCCATCTACTTCTTGCATCCCCTTCAATTGTTGGATGTCACTCCCTAGTGCATCCTCCACATGCACCGTACATGCAGCAATTATGCGCATTGCAAGTGCAAGTGCATCACCGCCCTTGCCAACACGTTCAAGCAAGCGTTTGGAGAAGAGTGGGGCAATGTGTTCATACATAGAAGGAGAAACCTCTAGGAGGCGAGAGAGGAAGAAGAGGAATGCATCTCCACCATAATAATAATATGTACCATCAAGGTATGCA
>Ga0116230_10004153_pt1 | contig 14193 bp, 13 predicted proteins | sample S1TSphfallax_3_FD_88678 | JGI IMG/M metagenome (GOLD analysis project Ga0116230, IMG submission 88678) | Host-associated microbial communities from peat moss isolated from Minnesota, USA - S1T2_Fd - Sphagnum fallax MG | ecosystem: Host-associated > Plants > Peat moss > Unclassified | place...
GCGACGCTCGCCAGCTACATGGATCAGTCGACGACGATCCCGACGGCGACGTCGTTCCGCACCGTCTCGGTCGGCACGCTCGAGGCGCGCCGCGCCGAGCTCAACGCGGCCATCAAGGGCGCCGGCCGCAGCGAGAAGATCTCGTTCACGCACCTGATCGCGTTCGCGCTGGCGCAGGCCGCGCGCGAGATCCCCGGCATGACCTCGGCCTTCCGCCGCGAGAACGGCAAGCCGCAGAAGGTCGACGCCGGCATTCACCTCGGTCTCGCGGTCGATTCGACGCGCAAGGACGGCTCGCGCGCGCTCGTCGTGCCGGTGATCAAGAACGCGGGCTCGCTCGATTTCGCCGGCTTCCGCCTCGCCTACGAAGACCTCGTGGTGAAGGCGCGCGACGCGAAGCTCTCGGTCGAAGAACAGACCGGCGCGACGTTCACGCTCACGAATCCGGGCGGCATCGGCACGATCGCCTCGGTGCCGCGCCTGATGGTCGGCCAAGGCACGATCATCGCGGCCGGCGCGATCGCGTTTCCGCCGGGCTTCGCGCACGCGCCCGACTCGACGCTCAAGTCGCTCGGCATCGAAAAAGTCATGACGATGACGTCGACCTACGACCATCGCATCATCCAGGGCGCGCAGTCGGGCGAATTCCTCAAGCGCGTCGACGAGCTGCTCAACGGCGCCGATGGCTTCTACGAAACCGTGTTCGGCGCGTTCGGCCTCACCGCGAGCGTTCGCGGCGAAGGCGTGAAGTCCAACGCGGTCGCGCCGTCGTTTGCGCCGCCGGCGCGTCCGGCCGTTGCCACGAGCGAAGATTCGGCGATGCCGTCGGAAGAGATGCTGCGCGGCATCGCCGCGGGCTCCGCGCTCGTGTCGGCGTATCGCCGCCACGGCCACCTCGCGGCCGCGCTCGATCCGCTCGAGACGCATGTGCCGCACGATCCCTCGCTCGATCCCGCCACCTACAACCTCACGCCGACGATGATGAACTCGGTGCCGGCGTCGGTGTTGCGCGTCAAGGTGCCCGGCGCCACGCTCGCCGAGGTGCTGCCGAACCTGCGCAACGTGTACAGCGGCACGATCTCCTACGAGATCGAGCACATCTCGAACGTCGAGCAGCGCGAGTGGCTGCGCGAGTACATCGAGGGCTCGATGCACCGCCGCGAACTCACGCCGCAGCGCAAGGTCGAAGTGCTCACGCGTCTGACGAAGGTCGAGACGATGGAGCGTTACTTCCGCAAACAGTTCATGTCGCAGAAGACCTTCTCGATCGAAGGCCTCGACGTGATGATCCCGATGCTCGAAGAGACGATCTCGATGCTCGCGGAAGACGGCACGCGCACGGCCGTGCTCGGCATGGCGCACCGCGGCCGTCTCTCGACGATCGCGCACGTGGTCAACCGTCCGTACGAAGAACTGCTGGCCGAATTCGAAGCCGGCGCGATGAAGACGGCCGAGCCCGACTTCGACGAAGCCGACGTCACCGGCGACGTGAAGTATCATCACGGTGCCGAGGGCACGTACGTCACGCCGATCGGCACGAAGATCCAGGTCGAGCTCGCGAACAATCCCTCGCATCTCGAAGCGGTCGACGGCGTCGTCGAAGGCATGACGCGCTGCTTGCAGACCGATCACTCGGTCAATCCGCCGCGCCTCGATCCACAGATCGCCGCACCGATCCTCATCCACGGCGACGCGGCGTTTGCGGCGCAAGGTGTGGTCGCCGAAGTACTCAACCTGAGCGCGATCGCGGGCTACGCGACCGGCGGCACGATCCACATCATCTCGAACAATCAGGTCGGCTTCACCACCGATCCGATGGAAGGCCGCTCGACGCGCTACGCATCGGATCTGGCCAAGGGCTACGATCTGCCGATCGTGCACGTGAACGCCGACGACGTCGAAGCGTGCATCGCCGCGGTGCATCTGGCGATCGACTACCGCCGCAAGTTCCGCCGCGACGTGCTGATCGATCTGATCGGCTATCGCCGCTTCGGCCACAACGAGCAGGACGAGCCGGCCTACACGCAGCCGCAGCAGACCGAGCTGATCAAGAAGCACCCGACGGTGCGCGAGCTCTTCGCCGCGCGACTCGTCGCGCAGGGCGTGCTCACGGCCGAACAGGTGACGAAGCTGCAAGACGCCGCGACCGCGCGGATGGTCGAAGCGCATCGCAACGTCAAGGAACGGGGCGCACCGAAGCTGATCTCGCTCAAATCGAAGAGCGGTTCGGTCGAAGTGAACCCGCAGACCGGCGTCGACAAAGCGAAGCTGCTGCGTTTCAGCGACGCGCTCGTCGCGACGCCCGAGGGCTTCACGCCGAACAAGAAACTCGCCGCACAGTTCGCCAAGCGCACGTCGGCGTTGCAACTCGAGGGTGAAGTCGATTGGGGCTTGGCCGAAGGGCTCGCGTTCGCGTCGCTGCTGAGCGAAGGAACGCCGATCCGCTTCACGGGCCAGGATACCGAACGCGGCACGTTCAGCCATCGTCACGCCGTGTTGCACGACGCGCGCACCAACGAGAAGTTCGTTCCGTTGCAGCATCTCGAGGACGCGAAGGCGTCGTTCGAGATCCACAACTCGCCGCTCTCCGAATACGCCTGCCTCGGCTTCGAGTACGGCTACTCCTCGGAGATCCCCGAGGCGCTCGTGCTGTGGGAAGCGCAGTTCGGCGACTTCAACAACGGCGCGCAGATCATCATCGACCAATTCATCTCGGCCGGTGCGGCGAAGTGGGGTCAGGTCACGCGCCTGACGATGCTGCTTCCGCACGGCTACGAGGGCGCGGGCCCGGAACACTCGAGCGCCCGGCTCGAGCGTTTCCTCTCGCTCTCGGCCGAAGGCAACATCCGCATCGCGAACTGCTCCAACGCCGCGCAGTACTTCCACTTGCTGCGCGCGCAGGCGAAAGCCGAGCAGGCCTTCCCGATGGTGATCTTCACGCCGAAGTCGTTGCTGCGCAATCGCGCCGCCTACGGCACGCTCGACGCGTTGACCACCGGCTCGTTCTGCGACGTGATCGACGATCCGCGCTACACCGCCGGTGCCGATCGCGCGAAGGTCGAGCGGCTGCTGCTCTGCAGCGGGAAGATCTACTACGATCTCACGCTGAGCCCGCTCTACGCGAAGGCGGAGACCACCGCGATCGCGCGCGTCGAACTGCTCTCGCCGCTGCCGGTCGAAGCGATCATCGAAACGATCAAGGCGTACCCGAATCTCAAGGAAGTCGCGTGGGTTCAGGAAGAGCCGATGAACATGGGCGCGCGCGCGCACGTGCGTCGCCGCATCGTTCGCGAACTGCCCGATCACCTCGACGACCTCGCCTACTATGGCCGCTCGTATCGCGCGAGCCCCTCGGAAGGCTACCCGGGCGCGCACGTGGTGGAGCAAGAGCGCATCGTGCGCGAGGCGCTGACCCGGGCCTAACGCCGATGCAGATCGCCGGTTCGATCGTCCCGATCGCGACGATCGTGCTCATCGCGTTCCTCATCATCCGGTCGCGCTTCACCGCGCGACCGTTGTTCGGCGGCGGCAGCATCCGCTCGTGGTCGCTCCCGCGCCCGCGTCCGCGCAGCCCCAAACCGCCGCAACGCAAACCCGGCAAACTCATCCCCTTCGACCGCGCCAAAATGGACGAAGAACTCGCCCGCATCCTCCGGGAGAAACGGTAACCCCCTCGGAGCGCCTCGTTAGCGCGGGTGGAACGCTTCGGGCGGTAGCTGCGAGAGCGTTGCGGGCGGTGGAAAGGGATAGCGCGCGTAGGCGACGCCGGCCGGATTGCCGTCTTCGTCGAGGATGCGTTTCTTCGCGGAGAGCGAGTCGATCGTCGCGCGCACGGCGAGAATGCGTCGCGTCGCGCGCTCGCGGTCGATCGGCAGATAATCCTTTTCCGGACGGTACTTGTCGAGCACCGTGTACTGCTGCTCTTCGATGTCGAGATCGAGCTGGGAGAGCGACGCGGTGCAGCGCGCAACGACGCTGCGGTACTCGGCGCTGGTGTTCTCGGCGTTCGGCGCCTTCAGCAGGCTGACGATCTGATCGAGCTCGATCGTGCAGTGCGGATCGCGCTCGAGTGCCGCGGCGAGTTTTCCGCTACGCGAGAAGTGCAGCAAGAACGCATCATCGACGAAGTGGAACGTCTGCGCGACGACGTAGGGCCACGCGCCGTCGTTGACCGCGATGCGGCAGACGGCCTGATCGCCGATGAACGCCGCGACCGCGTCCCAGTCGTTCCACGCGTACTCCGAGCGACGCGGATCGCTTGCAAAAAAGAGCGGCACCGTCATACGCAATGCGTACGCGGTGCCGTACGGCAGCCCCCGTCAGAGGGGGCACGTGACCCGGCGAGACGCTCGCGGGTTGGGGCGATACCGAGATGGTAGCCCGCCCGACGGAGCGTCAAACCTCCCCCGCGTGCTCAGGCGGTAAGGGCGGCGTTGACCGTGGCGAGCAGCTTTTCGGGGGTGAAGGGCTTCGTCACGTAGCCCTTCGCGCCCATCTTGAGGAGGTTCACCACGATGTGCGCGTCGCTCGTCGAGGAGCAGACGACCACGCGGGCGTTGGGATCGATCTGAAGGATGCCGCGCATGGCGGTCATGCCGTCGATGCCGTCCATCGTGAGGTCCATGATCACGATGTCGGGCCGCCACTTGAAGAACGTCTGGATCGCTTCGGCGCCGTTGGTCGCTTCGGTGACGTCATAGGCGGCTTGGCGCATGATGCGACTGACGATCATTCGCATGATCGACGTATCGTCGACGACGAGCGCGCGCCGCTCCCCTTCCGCCACGTCTTCCTTTCATCCGGTTGGCGCGGTGAGCGCCCCGAGGATTTCCTCGACGGAGTCGACCACGCGCACGATGTCACGATTTTCCTCGCTGATGAACCCGGTGGAGACCCCGCGGTCGAACATGGCAATGAGCGGGTCGTAGTACCCACCGAGGTTTGCAAGGACGCAGGGCTTCTGCTGGATGCCAAGTTGCACCCACGTGACCGCTTCGCAAAATTCCTCGAACGTCCCGAAGCCGCCCGGCAGGGCGATGAAGCCGTCGGACATCTCGGCCATCATGGCTTTGCGCTCGTGCATCGTCTCCACGATGCGCAGGTCGGTGATCCGGGTGTTGGCACTCTCACGTTCGGCGAGCGAACGCGGTATGATCCCCGTCACGCGTCCGCCGGCCTGCATCACGGCGTCGGCCAGCGCGCCCATCAGGCCGACATGCCCGCCCCCGTAGATCAGCTCCACGCCCCGCTGCGCCAAGGCGTGGCCGAGGGCCGTGGCCGCCGCAACGTACTCGGCGCCGAATCCCGGCTGCGAGCCGCAGTACACGCACCAGCGCATCGTTAGATCGCGAGCGCGGCGGCGTTCCCGCCCGCATGCGCGAGCGCGTCGGCGATCATCCGTTCCTGCAGCTCGGGGACACTCCAGCGCGCCTGCATCTCGGGCGCGAGCAGATCGATCGGATCGTAGTTGAGGAAATACGCACCCGGCTTCACGCTCGGCGCGGTCCACACCGAGATGCCCGTCGCGCGATCGTAGTACTCGAACGAGTGCACGTCGCGTTTGCCGCCACCGCCCGGCGCGTCGCAGATGAAGGTCGGCGTATTGTAGCCCGACGTCGCGCCGCGCACGGATTTCTCGATGTCGATCGCGGTCTGCACCGTCGTGCGCAGATCTTCCACGCCGCGCACCAGGTCGTGCGTGTACACGTAATACGGGTGGATGTTGACGTACTCGAGCCGCTTGATGAGGCGCACCATCGTCGCGACGTCGTCGTTGACGCCGCGCATCAGCACGCTCTGATTGCGCACGTACACGCCGCGTTCGAAGAGCAGGTTCGCCGCGCGCTGCGTGATCTCGGTGATTTCGTTCGGGTGGTTGAAGTGCGTGTGGATCACGACTTCTTTGCCCAGCGTTCGGCCCAGATCGACCACGTCGACGAGCGCATCGGTCCACGCCGGATCGGTGAGGATCTTCATGGGCATCACCGCGAGGCCTTTGGTCGCGAAGCGCATGCGTCGCACGTGCGGGATCGCGAGCAGTGACTGGCCGATCAGCGTGATGTTCTTCGCCGAGAGCTGATAGGTGTCGCCACCGGAGATCACGACGTCTTCGATCTCGGGGCGCGAGGCGATGTAGGCGAAGACCGCGTTCCAGTCGTTGGGCGTCTTGCCGAGCGTGAGTTTGTCGATCGTCGTGTCGGGGCCGATCGCATACGAGCGCGTGCAGAAGCGGCAATAGACCGGGCAGGTCTGCGTGGGCAAGAAGAGCGCTTTGTCGGGATAGCGATGGATCAGGCCCGGCACGGGCGAGTCGTCTTGTTCGTGCAGAGAATCGAGCGTGAGCTGCGGATGATCGGGCAGCGCGCGCGAGCGCACGGGGATGAACTGCCGGCGGATCGGATCGTTGTAGGGGTCGGTCCAGTCGATCGACGCGATCAGATAGGGCGAGACGCGGATCGCCATCGGCGCGTGCGCGAAGCCCTCGCGAACGTCGTCGATGAACGCGGGGTCGACGAGCCCGTGGATCGCATCGAAGAGCTCGTCGGGCGACTTGACCGAGTTGCGCGCTTGCCACAGATGGTCGAGGAACGTGGCCTCGTCGACATCGGCGTACCGCGGCACGGCGCGCCAGAACGTGCCCCCGCGCAGGTTCCGATGGTCGAAGGTCGCCGGGGAGGCCGGCGGCTTGCGGGAAGCAGTGGGTGTAGCTAATGCGCTCATTTGGACCGAAACCTTGGAACCGCCGCCCCGGACGTACCGTTGCGGTCGGGCTGATTTTGTGGAGCTGCCTGGGCGTGGGCTGTACGCGGGTCGATACCGCGGCCGTCCCGCCGGCCGCCACGGTGCGCTTTGCCATCGCGGCCGACCCGCAAACGCTCGACCCGCTCTTTGCTCACGCCGACGCCAACAGCGTCGAGCAGCAGGTCGCGCGACTGGCCTTCGAGCCGTTCATCGACATCGACGAGCACGGCCGCCCCGTGCCGGTGCTGCTCGACCGCGTCCCCACGTTCGCCAACGGCGGCATCTCGCGCGACGGGCGCACGATCGTCTACCATCTGCGACGCGGCGTCACGTGGCAGGACGGTGTGCCGGTCACCGCGCGCGACGTGCTCTTCACGCTGCGCGCGATCGTCGACGAGCGCAACCCCGTGCGCTCGCGCGAGGGCTACGACCGCATCGCGCGGGCCGAGCGCATCGACGACCACACGGTGCGCGTGACGCTGCGCTCGGCGTGGGCACCCGCGGTTGCGACGATCTTCAGCTACGGCACGGCGCCGCAATACGTGTTGCCCGCGCATCTGCTGGAGCGTGAGACGCCGCTCGATCGTGCGTCGTTCGGCAGCGCGCCGGTCGGCGACGGCCCGTATCGCTTCGTGTCGTGGGAGCGCGGCGAGCGGCTGGTGTACGAAGCGAACCCCCGCTATTGGCGCGGCGCGCCCGCGGTGAAGCGGCTCGAGATCAGCATCATCGCCGATCCCGGTGCGAACTTCACCGCGCTACAGAGTGGCGCGATCGACTGGAACCTGATCTCGCCCGTGCAGCAGCAGTCGATCCTGCGCGCGCCGGGGCTCGGCTTTCGTTACGTGCCGCTCGCGCTCGTGGCGGGCATCGCGATCAACACCACGCATCCGCCGCTCGACGACGTGCGCGTGCGGCGCGCGCTCGCCGCATCGATCGACCGCGCGGCGATCAGCGATAAGATCACGTTCAAACGCTACCCGGTGGTCGACACGGCGCAGCCGCTGTGGTCGTGGGCGCACGATCCGAACGTGCATCTGCCGGCGTTCTCGCCCGCCGCGGCCGACGCGCTCTTCGCCGCGGCCGGCTGGCATCGCGGCAGCGACGGCATGCGCGTGAAGCACGGGCAGCGTCTCGCGTTGACGTACGTGCAGTTTCCCGAGAGTCAGACGGGCGTGCGCGTCGCGGCGTTCGTGGAGCGCGAGTTGCGCGCGCGCGGCGTCGACGTGACGATCAAGTCGGTCACCAACGCGAAGCTCTTCTTGCCGAAGTCGCAAGGCGGCGCGCTCGCGTCGGGCGACTTCGATCTGGCCTACGTGCCGTGGCCGATGGGCGCCGATCCCGACGATGCGTTTCTGCTCACGTGCAACGGGCCGGGGAACGCCATGCGCTGGTGCGATCCGGCGGTCGATGCGCTCGAGGAGCGCGCGCTCGTCGCGCCCACGGAAGACGAACGCCGCCAGCTCTACGCGCAGATCGAGGCGCGCGTCGCGGCGGCGGTGCCGATCGTCTACTTGTTCAACCCGTCGTACGTCTACGTGTTCCGGAAGCCGCTGTCCGGTTTCGCGCCGAACGCGTTCAATCCGACCTGGAACGCGTTCCGCTGGCGGGACTGAGCGGCGAAACGAGAAGCATCGGAGCAAGCGCTATGGACAACGTCATCCTCGCCGGTTATCCCTACGAATTCGTCGGCATCCTCTACTTCGTGTTCTATCTGCTGATGGGCCGCAAACGCTACGAAGGCGTGTACACGCTGCGTTCGCGCATCCTCACGTTGCTCGCCGCGATCGCGATGGTCGGCTGCGTCCCGTTCCACTACGCCGCGCAGCAACTCGGCATCGTCGGCATGTTCGCGATGGCGATCATCGCGATGATCTCCACCGTGCGCGACACCGCCACCGCCCGCAAACGCATCGAACTCGCCCGCAAAGCCGCCACCCCACCCGCGAAAGCCAAACCCACCCGCACCTAACACGCCGTCTTCGTCGTAGCGCTCACGGACGAATGAAACGATCGCGATGCCGAGGCGGGTTGGGGGGAGCGATGCTGTGACTGCTGACCAACCTCGTCCGAGCGGGTCTCGCTCGCGCTACGAATCGTCCCTACACGCCGATGCCGACCGTCTACGACGGGCTTTTTCCTGACGGCACGCTGCTCACCGCACCGACGCGCCGGCGACCGCCGGCGAGCATACCGCCGCCGGACGCGAGCGAGGACGACGCGCCTACGTCGCCTGCAGGTCGGTGATCGTCCACTTCTCGACGAGCGTCGGGCCGTCGTAGCGATCGCGTTCGAGCGGCTGCCCGTCGGCGTCGAGGATGAGATGGTCGCTCGTGATGGGTAACGCGCCGTAGCCTTCGGTACACGTCGGGGCCTCGTCGTCGATCGTCATCACGTCGCCGCTCTCCGCGACGCGGAGGTGTTCGGCGTCGGCGGTGAAGCAACGCGCGACGTTGGCGAAGTTGGCGACGCGCGCATCGTTACCGCGCGGTGAGAGCAGGCGCGGATCGCGCAGCGCGAGGCGCACCGAGATCATGTGCGCGAGACCGGGGCCACGAACGTCGGCCGTGTCGCCGCCCGCGTAGTGCATGTCGGTGCCCGACATGCGGCCTCGCACGACGTGGATCGTCATCACGTTGGTCGTGCGATCGTAGGCGATGCGGAGCACGGCCGTCTGCGGTGCGCCGGTGGCGTCGAGCTCGGTTGCGGTCGCGGTGTAGGCGTAGCGCGTGTGCCGGTCGACCCAGCCGTTCAACACCGCGAGCGCGCCTGGTACGGCAATCATGGCTTGGAGTTTACCGCAGAATTCCTCAGAAATCGCTGGCGCAACGATGTGGGTACGATGAAATCGTTATGAAGGCGATCACGATCGAAAAAACCGGCGAACGCGGAGAGCTGCGCAACGTGCCGAGCGGGCAGGCGCAGCCGGGCGAAGTGCTGGTGCGCGTGAGCGTCGCCGGTGTGAATCCGGTGGACTGGAAGATCCGCGACGGCCGGAGCGCGCAAGCGCCGAAGCTGCCGCTCACGCTCGGTCAGGATTTCGCGGGCACCGTCGAGACGGCGGCGGCGAACGCGGGCGACTTCGTCGCGGGCGATCGCGTGTTCGGTGTCGCGCGAGCGCACGGCAGCTACGCGGAGTTCACGAGCGTTCCGGTCGCCTCGCACGATTCGCCGATCGGCAAGATTCCGAATCGCGTGAGCGATGAGGAAGCCGCCGCGCTTCCCACGCCCGGTCTCACCGCCCTCGCCTCGCTCGATCTCTTGCACGTGAACCACGGCACGACGCTGCTGATCAACGGAGCGGCCGGCGCCGTCGGCGCGATCGCGACGCAACTCGCGCACCAGCGCGGCGCGTACGTGATCGGTACGGTGAAGGGCAAGACGGAAGAGATGCGCGGCCTCGGCGCCGACGAGGTGATCGACTCCGGGGCGACCGACGTGATCGCGGCCGTGAAGCAGAAACATCCCGCCGGCATCGACGCCGTGCTCGACATGGTGAGCCACGACAAAACATCCGCGATGCGCTACGCGACCGTGCTGCGCAAAGGCGGCGCGATCGTCTCGACGACGCACGTGCTCGACACCGCCGCGCTCGTGCGCGAAGGCTACGAAGCCACCAACATCACGATGAGCCAAACGCCGCAATCCTCGCGCGAAGGACTCGAGTACCTCGCGAGCCTCATCGCCGACGGCAAGCTGCAAGTTCGCATCGGCCGCGAGCTCCCGCTGCGCGAAGCCCCGCGCGTGCTCGACGAAACGAAATCGGGCGCGCTCTCCGGCAAGACCGTCCTCCGCGTCACCGGCCCCAGCAGCGGCGAATAGTCCGCGTCAACGCTGACAGACCGGACACCAATAGACCGTCCGCGCCGCCAGCGTCGCGCTCAGGATCGCCGTCCCGCACACGAAGCACGGCCGCCCCGTCCGGTGGTACACATAATGCCGCTCCGCCGGACGCACCGCGCCCTTCGGGTGCGGGCGATCCGCGGGCCGCGTCGTGATCATCCGCCGGTCGCGCACGCCGTCGCGCATCACCGACCGCGTATCGCGCCAGAACTGCGCGAACTCCGCTTCGCCGATCGACGTGCCCGGCCGTAGCGGCGCGATCCGCGCGCGAAACAGCAGCTCGGCGCGATACACGTTCCCGATCCCCGCAATGACCGACTGATCCATCACGAGCGCCCCGATCGCCACGCCGCTCCGCGCGATGCGCGAATAGGCCTTCGCCGGCCGCGACGCGGCGCGCAACGGATCCGGCCCGAGCCGCGCGAGAATCCGGCGCTGCCCGTCGTCGTCGACGATCTCACACGCCGTCGGCCCGCTCAGCGTCAGCCACGCCGCCGCGCTCCGCAGCCGTAATCGTACGGCACCGCGCACCGGTGGCGCCTCGCCGGCGCCGCTGCGAAAGCGTCCGAACAGGCCAAGGTGCACGTGCAGCCGCAGGCCGCCCGCGAACGCGTAGAAGAGGTGCTTCCCCCACGCCTCGACGTCGAGCAGCTCCCGTCCGTCGATCAGCGATGCGCCTTCCACGAACCGCCCCTGCGGTGAATCGGCGGCGACGACCGCCCCCGCGAGCAACGCGCGCTGGTCGTCGGCGGCCCGGTGGATCGTATGGCCTTCAGGCATCACGCGTTGGACGAGAGGCTCGCCCTTTTTGTGACATTCGATACCGAAGCGACCTCTGCCGAGCGAATAGGATGTTCAGGAAGTACGACATCGGAGCACCTAGTATGCGAATGAGCGAGCGAGTGATCTACGCAGCGTCCGGAATGGTCTGGAGAGCGTTGTATCGCGGCATCTCCCGTCCCACCGCCCAGACCATCAGCCTTTCTCGCGGATCCACCGTCTCGATGACGGAATCGGCCGCGTCCCACGCCGTCGCGGCGTAGAACGGACCGACCGACATGCCGATCAACGAATTTCTCCATCGCGCGAAGTCCGGCCGGGTGCGCATCACGCTGACCGACGGACAAATCTACACCGGTCGCTTCCGCACCGACATCCTCAGCCCGAACGCCCTCTCGGCGTACTTCTACGGCGACGACCGGCCGATCTCGCTCTCGATCGAGATGGTCGTGGCGTGTGAAGCCCTCCAGAACGAAGCTCTGGCCTCGTAGTCAACGCCAGCGTCGCACGTGCGACGCGTTGGCCATGTGCACCGTGACCTGATCCGCTGCATTCGTTAGAGTGCAGAGCATGAACGCCTTGATCGAAGACGTGAGTGCGAGTATCGTCCACGATGGGCTTTCTTCCGACCGTCAGACGATGACGTTGGAGAAAGTTTTCTGGGCGCACTTCTGCACGAACATGCTGCCGGCAACGTGGGTGCTCGGCGCGTTGCTGGTCGTCACCGGGCTCGACTTCAAGACCGGTCTCCTCGCGATCGTGGTCGGCAACCTGATCGGTTGCACGCTCGTCGCCGCCAACTCGTCGATCGGCCCGAAGACGGGCCTCACGCAGATGGAGACCTCGCGCTTCGCCTTCGGCTTCATCGGGAAGCGCATGTGCGCGGCGCTGAACTGGACCGGCTCCGTTGCCTGGGACGCGGTCGCCAACGTGCCGGCGGCGCTCGCCTTGGTCGCGCTCTTCGCGATCTATCACGCCGGCCTGCCGTTCTGGGGTGGTTTGGCGATGCTCGTCGCGGTGCAGCTCGCAGCAAGCTACTACGGTCACCACGTCGTGCAGCTCGTGGCGAAGTATCTCTGCTACGTCTTGATCGTGCTCTTCAGCGTGACGGCGGTGGTCGCGATCCTCAAGGGCGGGGCGCTGGCGACGGCGCATGCGGCGGTCACGCCGGCGATGATCGTGTTCGGCATCGGGATGACGGCGGGCGCGACGATCAGCTTCGCGCCGTGCGGCGCCGACTACACGCGCTATCTACCGCGCACCACGAAGACGAGCACCGTCTTCTGGCTCGCGTTCAGCGGCCTCGCGATCTCGACCGTGCTGCTGGAACTGTGCGGCCTGCTCACGGCGAACCGGCTCACCGATCTCTCGACCAACGGCATCATCAAAGGCTTCGCCGACCTCACCGGGCCGTTCGCGCCGGTCGCGTTCATCGCGCTCGCGCTCGCGACGATTCCGCCCAACGCGATCAACGACAACACCGGCGGCTACTGCCTCATTTCGGCCGGCCTGCGCATCCCGCGTCACTTCGCCGCGATCTTCACCACGTTGTGCGGCTTCGTGATCGCGCTCGTCGGTGCGGCGAAGTTCGCCGACCTCTTCTCGAACTATCTCGTGCTCTCGCTGTATTGGATCGGGCCCTGGTGCGGCATGATGATCGTCGACTTTCTGCTCCATCGCGGCGCGACGCATCGCGTGCGGCAATGGAGCACGGGAGCGACGATCTTCGTCGTGATCGTGCCGGTGACGTTCTATCTCTTTTCCGCGTCGGAGCTCTATACGGGCCCGATTGCGAAGATGATCGGCGGCATCGACATCGGCTATGCCGTGGGCTTCGTCATCGCATCCGTCACCTACGCGATCGTCGAGCGGCCGCGCGGCGCGGAATCGACGCTCACCCTCCTCCCGGCCGGTGAACCGGCAGAATGAGAATGCCTGCGTGAGTCCCAAGCCCTTTCATCTCGCGTGGTTCACGAACTTCACGACGCCCGTATGGAACGGGACGTTCGCGAACGACGGACCGCCGTGGAACGGCAAGTTCTACACCGAGATGGCGAAACAACTCGAGCGCGCGTGCTTCGACTTCATCATGTTCGAAGACAAGCTTTCGATCTCGGACGCGTACGGCGGCACCTCGCAGGCGTATCTCAAGCACGCGAGCGGTCTCGCACCCAAGCACGATCCGGCGCCGCTCGCGACGTTGATCGGCGCGTCGACCGAACGCATCGGCGTGGTGGCGACGCTCTCGACGCTCGGCTATCCGCCGTTCTTGCTCGCGCGCATGTGCTCGACGATCGACCACCTCGCCGGCGGACGCTTCGGCTGGAACGTGGTGACGAGCGCCGAGGATGCGGCCGCGCAGAACTTCGGTCTCGACGAACTGCCGCCCAAAGATCTGCGCTACGAGATGGCGGATGAATACATGGAGTTGTGCACGCAACTCTGGCATTCATGGGAACCCGGTGCCGTGGTGATGGACCGCGCGACCGCGACCTACGTCGATTTCGAGAAGGTCCACCCGATCAATTTCGAGGGCAAGTACTTCAAGTCGCGCGGTCCGCTCAACACGGTACCCTCGCCGCAAGTGAAGCCCGCGATCATCCAAGCCGGCGGCTCGCCGAAGGGCCGTCGCTTCGCCGCAAAACACGCCGACTGCGTGATCACCGGCGTGCCGGGCGTCGAGGCGATGAAAGCCTTCCGCGACGATATCCGCGCGCAGGCCGCCGACCAAGGCCGCAATCCCGACGACGTGAAGGTGCTCTACCTCGTCTGCCCTGCCCTCGGCGAAACCGACGACGACGCACGCGTGAAATACCGCCGCGCGATGGAAGA
>Ga0116230_10004154_pt1 | contig 14192 bp, 12 predicted proteins | sample S1TSphfallax_3_FD_88678 | JGI IMG/M metagenome (GOLD analysis project Ga0116230, IMG submission 88678) | Host-associated microbial communities from peat moss isolated from Minnesota, USA - S1T2_Fd - Sphagnum fallax MG | ecosystem: Host-associated > Plants > Peat moss > Unclassified | place...
CCCTCGCCGCGTTCGTACAATTGCGCGGTGCGCAATTGCGCCTGCGCCGAACCTGATTCGGCGAGGTGGCGGAACACGACCGCGGCATCGGCATGCCGGCCGAGCGCATACGCTTGCTCCGCATCCTCGAGCGTGGGCGGACGCTTGCGTAGTTGGAATTTCGCTAAAAAATTTCGCACGCTCAACGTAGCTTCGCCATTCGTGTCCTGAATGGCGAAAGTGTACGCGCGACTTTCAGCTGATTATGTGAACGAGTCGAAGCTCGATCGCGTGCAATCGACTTGCTGCGCTGCGTTCACGCACCGCTGAGGACTCGGTGCTACGTTCGCTTCGTCTCATCGCCAATGATTGAGCACGACAAAATCGCCGGCAATCGTCACCTGTAAAGTTTCGAGCCGGCCAATCGCTGTTGCGATTTGCGCGTGGGTCATATTTTTTCGCGGATCAGCGTCACGATAGACCGCGATAATTCCCTTGTGACCCGGTCGTTCCCGGTGCAACACGTAAAAATCCTCCGCGTTGTGAGTCAAAATGATCCGCTCGAGTGATTGCGCCAGATCGAATACTTCGATGTCTGGTGCACCATTTTTATTAAGCTCGCCAATGGCCACCACATCGTGCTCGTCGGTGCGTAACAAATTGAGTTGCGCACGAGCCTGCGAGTCCTCATCCACCAAGATTTTCAAACCCCAAGGTCTCAGGATTCGACGTCGAGGTTTGCTCGCTTCAAGCGTTGCCGCTCTTCGTTAGCCTCGGCTTCGATGAGCGCTTTATTGGCCTCGCTGTACGCGAATATCTCCTCACAGGCTTCCAGAGGTAGATCCCAGTTCTCAGCGGCTTCAAGTGGACCCATGCCGTTGGTCAGTGCGTCCAGCCATACTGCCGATGCCAGGAGCTTGCGTCCTTTGACCCAGAGCTGGCGCCGCCATGGATGGGGGCGCTCGAGGAGCCAACGCCAAGTCCCGATTCCGCGGGCCTCGAGTTCCGGGATCGCCAGTCGGACGGCAGTCGTCGGGCTCTTGCCGACAAAAAGGCGATTACCGTGCCTAACCTCGGTTAGCAACCAGGTGGTGAGCTGAGCTGCTCTCAATACGGCTTCCTTCGTGCTGGAAGCCGCTAGCTGCGAACGCAGATTCGCGAGCAGTTCCTCCTGCTCGGGAGACAGATCAAAGTTGGCGCGCTTGGTCGTGGCGGTCATCGGGCGTCCTCGTCAATGAGTACATTATACTCATTTTCTGAGCATCGCCCAAGCGCGGCCTATTTTCGAATAGGCGTTTTGCAACGCCTCATGGCGGTTTTCGGCTAGCCGCCCTTCTTCTCCGAGTTCAACTTCTCGACCGCCGCCATGGTGTTCTCCACGTGCTTGGACGGATCCATCGCGGTGTACTCGTAGACGATCTTGCCGCTGGGTGCGATTACATACGAGGTCCGATCGGCATACTGCGGCGCCTTCGCCATCACCGAGTCATAGGCCTTGGTGATGCTCTGGTCCGCGTCCGAGGCGACCGCGAACTTGTTGCGGCATTCGCTCACCGAAAACTTGTTGAGCTTGTCGATGTCATCGTGCGACACACCGATCACCGTCGCGCCGAGTGCCTTGAACTTGTCGGTTGCCTCGGCGAACTCATGTGCCTCGACCGTGCAGCCGGGCGTGAAGGCCGCCGGATAGAAATAAAGCACCACCGGACCTTTCTTCAGCGCATCCGCCAGCGCGAATTTGAACGGCTTGCCGGCGAGCGTGGCCTCGGTCGTAAAGTCGGGCGCCATCGCTCCCGGTTGCAACGCGGCGTACAGCGGCGCGGCCAACAGGGAGGTACCCAAGGCGGCATAGATCAAACGTTTCATGGAGGAATTCCTGTGCGGGGGGAGCGGAAGATGGAACCACAACGAAGTCTGATGCAACGGGCGCGGCCTCGCAAGGCATGCGAGGGTTACAGCAAACCGCTGGTCGGCCGGCTGGATCGGCCAGGCTGAATCACCGGCGCCGCTAAATCCCTGTGATAAAAATAGCAAGCGCGCCGATAATCTTACCGCCTTGACTAAAGCGCATCGACGCTCACCCCGAACTCCTCGACACCAATACCACCCCGCCGCAGATCAGCGCGATGCCTATGACCTTGGCCGGCGACAGCGTCTCGCCCAACCACACCACCGACACTGCCGCGACCAGGATATAACCCAGCGACAACATCGGGTACGCGGTGCTGACCGGTGCCTTGGACAAGGCGGCCAGCCAGACACACAGGCTCGTGCCGTAGCACACCATGCCGACCCAGAACGGCACGCTCCTGCCCAAGATCGACACCGCACTCAGCAAGGTTTGCAGGCCGAAATCCGCAAAGTGCGCAAGCCCGCGCGTCGCCATTTTCAGCAGTAATTGCGCCGCCGCATTGAGTCCCACGCCGGCGAGGATCAACGCCCAGGTCACCGCGCTGATGCCGCCGGTGCTCATCGGCGCGCCACCAGCACGCGATGCACGTCGCTCGCGACGCGGCGCATCGGCACGCCTTCGCGCTCGAGATCCTCGAACATGGCCTTCTCCATCACCGCATAGCCTTGCACCAACCCACGCCACTGCGCCACGAACGCCGTGACCGCCGGGCTTTCCGCGCCCGGATCATGCGTCAGCCCGAAATCCAGTTCGCCACGATACGCCACCAGCGAGACCTTGCGCCCCACATAAAAGGGCAACGTCTGATCGTAGGTGCCGACACTGTAGAGCGGCACGTCGCCCGGAACATGCTGCGCCTCGAACGCCCGCGCCAGTACCACCCCGGAATAAATGGGCGCCACGGCCGCCGCGGCCCGCGACAGCAACAAGCCGGCCAGACACCAGCCCACGCCCAGCAACACCACCGCCCGCGTCAGATCGCCTCGGCAGCGCAGCAGCACGAAAGTGCCGGCAACGCCGAGCAGCATCCCGATCTCGCGCAACGGTCCGGCGAGCAGCAAGAAATACTGGTTGCGCTCGCTGCTCTCGATGAATCGCGGCGCCATCGTGCCGGCCGACAGCAACACGAGGCCCGCGGCCACGGTCAGCGCCGCCGTCAATGCGGCGTCGCGCCGCAATGCCCGGGGCGGGGATACGCCGATCAACACCGCCACCGCCGGCATCGCCGGCAGCAAATACGGAATCAGCTTCGAGTCCGACAGCGAGAAAAACACGCCGGTGAACACCACCCAGATCCACAGGAACAAGCCGGCATCGAACTGCCCGCGGGGTTCCTTGCGCCGCCAGGAGAACACCGCCACCCGCAGCGCCGACACCGTCCACGGCACGCTGCCCAGGACGAACACCGCGCCGAAGAACCACCAGGGCGCTTCGCGATCCGCGCTCGGCGTGAGATAGCGCGCCAGATGTTCGTGGACGAAGAAGAACTCGAGGAAATCCGGCAGCCGCCGCGCCGCCAGCCAATGCCACGGCACCGTGACCCCGAGGAACAGCGGCAGACCGTAGGCGAGTTCGAGGCGCCGCCACGGCGCCCAGTCGCGCGTATACCCGCTATACAGCACGAGGACCGCGGCGGGGATGGCCGCCGCCACCAAACCCTTGGTGAGCACCCCAAGAGCCACCGCGAGCCAGGCCACCAGCATCCACCGCCGGCCGGTCCCGAACCCCGCGCCGCGCGGCTGCGCCAACACGAACGCCGCCAACGCGAGGGTCATGTAGAACGTGAGACTCATGTCGAGCGTGAGTAGCTGGCCCATGGTCACGAACAGCATCGTGCCGGCGAGCACCGCAGCGCTGCGCCACGCCGCCTCGCTGTCCCACCGTCCGGCCGCCAGCAGCCACACCACGACGAGCGTACCGAGCGCGCACAACCCCGTGTACAACCGCGCCGCAAACTCATCGTCGCCGAACACCTGTAAGCAGAGCGCCGTCGCCCAGTACTGCAGCGGCGGCTTCTCGATGTAGGCCACGCCGTTCAGGTGCGGAATGACCCAGTCACCGCCCGCCAGCAGTTCACGCGGTATTTCCGCATAGCGTCCCTCGTCCGTGTTGAACAGCGGCCGCGCGCCCAGCGTCGCGAGCCACAGCACGGCGACGATGGCGGCGAGCGAGGGATACAGCCACCGATTCAGACCGCAACCTTGACCGGCGACTGCACCGCGAGCAATCCAGAGCGTCCGGGGATCTCGCCCTCGATCACCGCGCGCACCGGCAGCGGGCGCCGCATCGCCAGCTCGCGGATCTGCGCCATCCGCGTGATCGTGGCGCCGGCGGCGCGCCATTTTACGAGCAGCGCTTCGAAGGCGGGGAGCAGCCGCATGCCCTCGAGCTCGGCGTGCAGCGTGAACACGTGCAGAGGCGGCTCGGCCGCCGTGCCGCCGGCAACCGTCAGATCGAACATCGCATTCGCGATATTGCTCTCATCGATGCCGTCGCGGCCGAGCAATTCATCGAAGGTGGGCAGCGTGGTCGGCAATTGCGCGCAGGCACTCGGGCGGCCGGACACGGCGGGGAAGAACGCGGCGCCGCCGCGGGTGTCGCTGGCATAGGCCAGGCCGTGGTCGCGCTCGAGTTCGAGGGCGTGACTGTTGATCTGCCAGCCCGCCGCGGCATGCGATTGCGGCGCAAATCCGAACACGCGTTCGAACGCCTCGAGGCCGCGCTCGAACTCCACCCGCGTCCAGTCGGCCGTTGCATGCGCGACGAAGTCCTGCCAGCGCACATGATCATAGGTGTGCAATCCCACCTCGAAGCCCGCATCGTGCACCCGGCGCATCTCGGTACCGCCGTGTTTGCCGATGTCGGGACCGGGGATCAGCACGCCGTACAGCAGCGTCTTCAAGCCATAATGCTTGAGCACCGAGGTACGCGCCACCTTCTGCGCGAAGCCTTTGCGAAACACCCGGCGCAGCGCCCGTCCGGTGTGGTCCGGCCCCACCGAGAAATAGAACGTGGCGTCGAGGCCATGGCGCTCGAGCAGAGCCGCGAGGCGCGGCACGCCTTCCCGGGTGCCGCGCAGCGTGTCGACATCGACCTTGAGGCCGATGTGAGTGCCTTCAAGCATGGCTCGACAACAATGCCGACGCGGACGGCAGCGCATGCGCATACGAATCGAAAATGGCCTCGAGCGCCGCACGCATGTCGGTCTTGGGCCGCCAGCCGAGTTCCGCGGTGGTGTTCTTGATCGAGGGCAGCCGGGCGGGAATATCCGCATAGCCCTTGCCGTAATAATCGAGCGCCGAGATGTCGATCAGCCGGGTGTGCTTCGCCGTCGGCGCATATTCGGGCCGGGAATTCGCGATGTCGAGCATCATGTTCGCGAGTTCGCGAATCGAATAGGAATTATGCGGATTGCCGATGTTGTAGATCTTGCCGTCGGCGATTCCGCCGGGATTGTCGATGATGGTGGTCAGGCACTCCACCGCATCGTCGATGTAGGTGAAGGCGCGCGTCTGGCTGCCGCCGTCGACCAGTTTGATGGGCTCGCCGCGCACGATATGGCCCAGGAACTGCGTCAGCACGCGCGAGCTGCCCTCCTTCGGATCATCCATGCTGTCGAGTCCGGAACCGATCCAGTTGAACGGGCGGAACAGCGTGAATTGCAACCCCTGCTGGCCATACGCCCAGATGATGCGGTCCAGGAGTTGCTTCACGCAGGAGTAGATCCAGCGCTGCTTGTGAATCGGCCCGAGCACCAGTTCGGAGGTCTCCGGATCGAACTCCTTGTCGCGCGAGGCGCCGTATACCTCGGAGGTCGAGGGGAACACAACGCGTTTCTTGTATTTCACGCAGTGGCGGATGATCGGCAGATTGGCCTCGAAATCGAGCTCGAAGACCCGCAACGGTTCGCGCACGTAGGTCGCCGGCGTGGCGATCGCGACCAGCGGCAAAATCACGTCGCACTTGCGCACCTGGTACTCCACCCACTCCTTGTTGATGGTGATGTCACCCTCGACGAAGTGAAAGCGCGGATGATCTTTCAGCGTGCTGACGCGCTCCGCTTGCAGATCCATGCCATAGATGTGCCAGTCGGTGTTGGCGAGGATGTACTTGCTCAAGTGATGGCCGATGAAGCCGTTGACGCCGAGAATGAGAACGTTTTTCAAAATAAACCCCTAGAGAATTCGATGTCAGGTCAGGGCGAGTGGCTGCCTGGACAAGGCCGCAGGCACCGCCCGTGGCGACACCGGTTGGCCGTCCATCGTGAGGTGAACCACCTCGAGCCGCCGCCCATCGACACAGTCCGCGAACCACGCATCACCCGCCGCGTACAGACACGGCACGGCGCCCGGATGCCGCGGCGGGGCGGCGTCCAGCCGAGTCTTCAAGACCTCAAGCCTACACCCGTTCACATAGGTGAACGCACCGGGAAACGGGGGCGCCACGGCGCGTACCAGATCGTGCACCGCGCGCGCAGTGCCGCGCCAATCGATGCGGCCGTCCTCTGGGCGACGGCGTCCAAAATACGAGCCTTGGGCGAGGTCGAGCGGCCGCGCCGCCGCACGGCCCTCGATGAGCGCCGGCAGGCTGCGCCTAAGCACCTCCTCGGCCGCTTCGGCGACCTTGAAGGACACGTCGAGCGCGGTGTCGTCGTCGAGAATCGGTACCGATTGCTGATCCACCAGGGCGCCGGCATCGGGCTTCTCCAGCATGTAGTGCAGGCTGGCGCCGGTGCGGGTTTCACCCCGAATGATGGCCCAGTGCACCGGCGCCCGGCCGCGGTAGGCGGGCAACAGCGAACCGTGCATGTTGAGTGCGCCCCGGGGCGCCACCTCGAGCCATGGCGCCTTCAGCATGTGGCGGTAGTAGAACGAGAACAGAAAATCCGGCCGCGACTCGCGCGCCGCTCGGACCCACGCCGGCGTGTTGGGGTCCTCCGGCGTCACCGCGTGAAGGCCGCGCTCGCGAGCTAACTCCGCGACGCTCGCGAACCAGCGGCTCTCCCCGGGATCATCCGCATGGGTGAACAGCAGCGGAATCTCGATACCCTGGGCCAAGAGTTCGCGGACACAGCGCACGCCGACCTCGCTATAGGCGAACACCACGGCGCGCGTCACCGGGTAATCACTTCGTCGGAGGGTTGCGAGGCCATGGCGGGTAAATCGTCATGGCGACGCGCCTCGTCGGCCGACTCCAGCACGGCCTCGACCAGGTAGCGCGGCCGCTCGCGCACCTGGGCATAGATGCGGCCGACGTACTCGCCAAGGAGACCGATGCCGAACAGTGCCAACCCGATGAAGAAAAACACGATACCGAACAGGGTGAACACGCCCTCGGCTTCCGGACCCACGATGATGCGCCGCACGAATAGATACATCACGAGCAGCGCCGACAGCGCGGAGACCGCCATGCCGAGCATCGAGAACAACTGCAGCGGCACCACCGAAAAACCGGTGACGAGGTCGAAATTCAAGCGGATCAAACTATACAGCGAGTACTTCGACTGGCCGGCATAGCGCTCTTCGTGGCTGATCGGCACCTCGATCGGATTCATGGCGTAGAGCGAGGCCAGCGCCGGGATGAAGGTGTTGATCTCACGCGTATGGTTGAGCGCCGTCACCACCGAGCGCGCGTAGCCTCGCATCATGCAGCCCTGGTCGGTGATCCTCACCGGCGTGATGCGCTCGCGCAGCCGGTTCATCCCCGCGGACAAGAGGCGGCGCCAGAGAAAATCCTGGCGCTGCTGCCGGATGGTGCCGACATAGTCGTAACCCTGCTCGAGCTTGTCCACCAGCCTGCCGATCTCCTCGGGCGGATTCTGCAGGTCGGCATCGAGGGTCACCACGTAGTCGCCACGCGCGTAGGCCAACCCCGCCATCACCGCCGAGTGCTGCCCGAAGTTCGCATGGAACAGCACCACCCGGGTATGCGCCGGACGCCGTTGAAATTGCTGGCGCAGCAACGCCACGGAGCGATCCTTGCTGCCGTCGTTGACGAACACACATTCGTAGGTGATCTTCAGGGCATCGAGCGCCGGATACAGCCGCGCGAACAGCGCCGGCAGCACCTGCTCTTCGTTGTAGACCGGGATGACGACGGAGAGTTTCGGGCCGGATGCCGGCATGAGGGTCCCCGCCGATCAGTGATCGGCAGCGATTGCGCCGTGCGCGGTCAACAACGCGAACAGCTCTTGCGTCTTGTCGCGCATCAACTGGTCCGAGCCGCGGGCCTCGACGTTCAGGCGGATCAAGGGCTCGGTGTTCGAGGTTCGCAAGTTGAAACGCCAATCGGCGAATTCGTACGAGATGCCATCGGTCTTGTCGACTTTCAGCGCGTGCGGTGCATAGCGTGCATCGAACGCCGCGATGGTCGCCTTGGCGTCCGGCACCCGGTAGTTGAGCTCGCCGCTCACCGGGAACAAGCCGATGCGCTCGCCGACCAGCGCGGACAAGGATTGGCCGGAGTCCGAGAGGATCTGCGTCACCAGCAGCCACGGAATCATGCCGCTGTCGCAATAGGCGAAGCGACGGAAGTAGTGATGCGCACTCATCTCGCCGCCGTAGACCCCGTCGACCTCGCGCATTTTATCCTTGATGAACGCATGCCCGGATTTGGACAGCACCGCCGCGCCGCCGTTCGCTTCGACGATCTCGATGGTGTTCCAGGTAAGGCGCGGGTCGTGCACCACCTTGCCGCCGGCCTCGCCGCGGAGCAGCGCCGCCGCCAGCAGGCCGACGATGTAATAGCCTTCGATGAAGCCGCCGGTCTCATCGAACAGGAAACACCGGTCGAAGTCCCCATCCCAGGCGATGCCTAAATCCGCCTTGTGCGCCCGGATCGCCTCGATGGTCGCAGCGCGATTCTCCTCGAGCATGGGATTCGGAATGCCGTTCGGGAAATGTCCGTCGGGCTGGTGATGCACCTTGATGAACTCGAACGGCAGATGCGGCTCGAGCTGATCGATGATGAGGCCGGCGCCACCGTTGCCGGCATTGACGACGATTTTGAGCGGCTTCAACGTCTTCCGGTCGACATACGACAGGAGGTGCGCGACGTAGGCCTGCATGGTGTCTACGCCGTGGCGCACGCCCGGGCGGGCGGGCGCCGGAAATTCGGCGCGCTCGGCGAAACCGCGGATTTCCTTGAGGCCATTGTCGCCGCTGATCGGCCGCGACTCGGCGCGCACGAATTTCATGCCGTTGTAGTCGGCCGGATTGTGGCTGGCGGTCACCATGATCCCGCCATCATAACCCCCGTCGAAGGTGGCAAAGTAAACGCCCTCGGTACCGCACACGCCGATGTCGAACACATCGACGCCCGAATCGGTCAAACCGCGGCACAGCGCATCGGTCAGGGCGGCGCTCGACAAGCGGATGTCGCGACCCACCACCACGCGTTTGGCATTCAAGAACTGCGCATAGCCGCGGCCCACCCGGTAGGCCACATCGTCGTTCAACTCGGTGGGAATGCGGCCCCGCAGGTCGTAGGCCTTGAAGCAGGTGATCGAACTCAATTGCTGGTCCCTTCGCGGCCGTAGTTGTCCTCGAAACGCACGATGTCGTCTTCGCCCATGTAGGTTCCGGAGCGCACCTCGACGATGTGCAGCGCCACTTTGCCGGGATTTTCGATGCGGTGCTTGGCGCCGATGGGCACGTAGGTCGACTCGTTTTCCGAGAGCAGGAACGACTTGTCGTCGCACGTCACCTTCGCCGTACCCTGCACCACGATCCAATGCTCCGCGCGGTGATGATGCATCTGCAGAGAGATGCTGCCGCCCGGCTTCAATTGCATGTGCTTGACCTGGAACCGGTCGCCGTCGTCGATGCTGTCGTAGCTGCCCCAGGGGCGGTAGACCTCGCGGTGCCAGGCCGATTCACTGCGTCCGGTCTTCTTCAGCATCATCACCAATTCCTTCACGTCCTGGACGCGATGCTTGGGCGCCACGAGGATCGCATCCTTGGTCTCGACGATGATGTGATCGTCCATGCCCACCGCCGTCACCAAGCGGCTCGTGGAATGCACGTAGCAATCATGGGTGTCGTGCACCAGCACGTCGCCCTGCAGCACGTTGCCGTCCTCGTCGGCGGGCAGCGCATCGAACAGCGAGGACCACGAACCCACGTCGCTCCAGCCCGCATCGAGCGGCAGCACCACGGCGTCGCGGGTCTTCTCCATCACCGCATAGTCGATCGACTCGCTGCGGCACGCCTCGAAAGCCGCCTTGCCGATGCGCACGAAATCGAGGTCGCTGCGCGCCATGCGGTACGCCGCCGTCGAGGCCTCCAGAATATCGGGCGCGTACAGGCCGAGCTCGTTCAGGAAGCGGCCCGCCTTGAAGACGAACATGCCGCTGTTCCAGTAGTAATCACCGGCAGCCAGAAATTTCTCGGCGGTCGCGAGCGGCGGCTTTTCGATGAACTCCGACACGGGATAGGCGGGACCGTCCCCCGGCCCGCGATGGATGTAGCCGTAACCGGTTTCAGGGGCATGGGCGACGATGCCGAAGGTCACGAGCTTGCCGCTCTCGGCAAGTCCGACGGCCACATCGGCCGCCTGTTGAAACACGCGCGCGTCGCGAATCACATGATCCGCCGGCGCCACCACGATCGTCGCATCCTGATCGAGTTCGAGTGCCTTCAAGGCGGCGAGCGCGACCGCTGGCGCCGTATTGCGTCCCATCGGCTCCAACAAGATCCCGGACGCCGTGATGCCGAGGCTGCGCAGCTGTTCGGCGACGGTGAAGCGGTGGGCCTCGTTGCACACCACCAGCGGTGCGCGGCACCCGGCGATGCCCGCGAGCCGCAGCGCCGTATCCTGCAGCATCGAATAGTGACTGGTGAGCGCGAGCAGCTGTTTCGGATACATCTCCCGCGACAGCGGCCACAGGCGGGTGCCGGCCCCCCCGGACAGGATCACCGGATAGATGGCGCTCATGGTGTGCGCGCCTTGTGCGGCACGCTGGCCTCGAGCGCGCGGCCCCGGCCGACGGCGTAATACGTGATGCCTTCGCGCGCCATGTGCGCCGGGTCATACAGGTTACGGCCGTCGAAGATCACCGGCGTGCTGAGCGCGCTCTTGATGAAATCGAAATCCGGGCTGCGAAACTCGCGCCACTCGGTGACGATGGCGAGCGCATCCGCCCCCTCGAGGGCCTCGGGACCGCGCTTGCACAGCACCAAGTCGGCGCGGTCGCCGTAGAGACGTTGGCATTCCGTCATGGCCACCGGATCGTAGGCGCGCACCCTCGCACCGGCCTCCCACAAGGCCTCCATCAGCACCCGGCTCGGTGCGGCGCGCATGTCATCGGTGTTCGGCTTGAAAGACAGACCCCACAGCGCAATGGTCTTCCCCTTGAGGTCGCCGAAGTGGGCATGAATCTTCTTGAACAACCATTGCTTCTGCCGATTGTTCACGTCCTCGACGGCGGTGAGTATGCTCGCCTCGTAGCCGACTTCGTCGGCCGAGCGCTTCAGCGCCTGAACGTCCTTGGGAAAACACGACCCGCCATAACCCGCGCCCGGGTAGATGAAGGAATAGCCGATCCGCGGATCCGAACCGATGCCGTTGCGCACCGCCTCGATATCCGCGCCGAAATGCTCGGCCAGGTTGGCGAGTTCGTTCATGAAGCTGATTTTGGTCGCCAGCATCGCGTTCGCCGCATATTTGGTGAGTTCCGCGGACTTCACGTCCATCACGATCATCCGCTCGCGGTTACGGGTAAACGGCTCGTACAGCGCCTGCATCAGATTCGATGCCCGCTCGCTGTCGGTGCCGACGACCACGCGGTCCGGCTTCATGAAATCGGCGATGGCCGCGCCCTCCTTGAGAAATTCGGGGTTCGACACCGTGTCGTAGGCGACGCTCGCGCCGCGCGCCGTGAGCGCCTCCGCGACGGCAGCCCGCACCTTGTCCGCGGTGCCCACCGGCACCGTCGACTTGGTGATGACGACCTTGTATTCGGCCATGTGCGTGCCGATGGTGCGCGCCACCGCGAGCACGTAGCGTAGATCCGCCGAGCCATCCTCGTCCGGGGGCGTGCCGACGGCGATCAACTGGAATTGGCCGTGACGCACCGCCTCCTCGGCATCGGTGGTGAATACCAGTCGACCGGCATCGAAATTGCGCTTGACGACGGCATCGAGTCCGGGCTCGTGGATCGGCATCTCACCGCGTTTCAGCATGTCGATCTTGCGCTCGTCGACGTCGACGCACACCACGTTGTTGCCGGCATCCGCGAGGCAGGCACCCGTGACGAGGCCCACGTAACCGGAGCCGAAGACCGTTATTCTCATGCGTAATCTTCTGATTTAACTAGGAAAAATCGCCCCGGATGGTAGCGGGTTTGGGGGGCTAAGTAAAGGCAAAGACGGCGCAATACCCGCAATTGCGAACTGGTTACGGAGTTACGCTCCAAGGCTGCGCCTGGAGCTTACGTTCCCAGGCGAGCGAACTCGACACGATGGCCCGCAAGTCGTCATAGCGCGGTGCCCAGCCCAGTTCCTTGCGGATGCGGTCGGCGCGGGCCACCAGGTAGGCCGGATCCCCCGCACGGCGCGCCTCTTCGCGAATGGTCAAAGGCTGGCCCGCCACGGACTCGACCATGCGCAAGACCTCACGCACCGAATAACCGTGGCCATAACCCACGTTCAAGGTCACGGATTTGCCGGCCGCGCGCAAATAGTCGAGCGCGCGCAGATGCGCCGAGGCCAGATCCACCACGTGTATATAGTCCCGGACCCCGGTGCCATCCGGAGTCGCATAGTCACTGCCGAACACCGAGACATGCGGCCGTTTGCCGACCATGGCCTCGCACGCCACCTTGGTGAGCAGGGTGGCACCCGGCGTCGCCTGACCGATCCGACCTTCAGGGTCCGACCCCGCCACGTTGAAGTAGCGCAACACCACATAATTCAGTGGATTGACCGCCGCGACGTCGCGCAGCATCCACTCGCTCATCAGCTTGGAGGTGCCGTAGGCATTGATCGGCCGCGTGGGGGAATCCTCCCCGGCGAAGCCTTCGTCGGGCATCCCGTACACCGCGGCCGTGGACGAGAACACGAAATTCTTGACCTTGTTGTCGATGCACGCCTGCAACAGGTTCCGGGTGGACGCCGTGTTGTTACCATAATACTTGAGCGGCAGCGCCACCGACTCCGGCACGATGGTGTGCGCGGCAAAATGCATGACCGTATCGACGTTGTGCTCGGCCAGGAGCTTGGACACGAGCGCGAAATCCCCGACGTCGCCGACTACCAACTCACCGCTGGTCACGGCTTGACGAAATCCCTTGCCGAGGTTGTCGAGGACGATCACTTTTTCGTTGGCGTCACCCAGCTGGGCGACCACGTGACTGCCGATGTAGCCGGCGCCGCCGGTGACCAAGATCGCTCCGTTGCTCAAATCGTCTCCTTACACCGTCAACCGCGCGTCGGCCAGATGCTGTTTGAACCAAGCATACGTTTGATCTATCCCGTCTTTCAACGTGATCTTCGGCCGAAAGCCGAGTGAGGTCAGACGCGACGTATCGAGGAGCTTGCGGGGCGTACCGTCGGGCTTGGAGGCATCGAACACCAACCGGCCCTTGAACCCCGTGGCCGTGGCAACCATCTCGGCCAATTCCCGAATCGTCACATCCTCGCCCCACCCGATATTGACGATCGGCTCGCCGTCATAGGTCTTGAGAAGGTGCACCACCGCTTCGGCCAAATCCTCGACGTGCAGGAACTCCCGTCGCGGCGTCCCCGTGCCCCAGACGGCGAGGCTGTCATCGCCGCGCTGGGTCGCCTCATGAAAGCGGCGGATCAGCGCCGGCAAGACATGGGAGCTTTGCAGGTCAAAGTTGTCCCCCGGACCGTATAGATTGGTGGGCATCAGCGAAATCGCATTGAACCCATACTGCCGCCGATAGGCCTGGCACATCTTGAGACCGGCGATCTTCGCGACCGCATACCATTCGTTGGTGGGCTCCAAGGCGCCGGAGAGCAGATACTCCTCCTTGATCGGCTGCGGCGCGAGCTTCGGGTAAATACAGCTCGAGCCTAAGAACACGAACTTGCCGACCCCAGCGCGATGCGCGGCGTCGATGGTGTTGTCCTGCATGAGCAGGTTGTCGCGGATGAACTCGGCCGGCCGGGTGTTGTTCGCATGAATCCCGCCGACCCGCGCGGCCGCCATGATGACGGCATCGGGACGCTCCCGCTCGAGGAACGCGCGCACCGCGGCTTGCTCGGTCAGGTCGAGTTCCGCGTGGCTCCGCACCAACAGCTGCCGGTAACCCTGTTTTTGCAGGGTCTTGAGGATC
>Ga0116230_10004155_pt1 | contig 14192 bp, 11 predicted proteins | sample S1TSphfallax_3_FD_88678 | JGI IMG/M metagenome (GOLD analysis project Ga0116230, IMG submission 88678) | Host-associated microbial communities from peat moss isolated from Minnesota, USA - S1T2_Fd - Sphagnum fallax MG | ecosystem: Host-associated > Plants > Peat moss > Unclassified | place...
AGACTCATAATTTGGCATTCCATCATAAAATGCCAAGAGTAATGTGAATGTTATTCTTCCATTTTTGGGAAATATCAATCATCAAATTGGAAGAAGATTAATGAATCACAATTGTGAAACAATTCATGGATGTGGATTAGTCCACAAAAGAGGTGGGTCCATCCATGGAAAAAGATGCACTTTAGGAGGAAATCCAATGTGAATATTATGACCACCTAGGAAGAAGTGATTTCACTTGTCAAAACATGAAAATATGAAGCTTAAAGTTTTCATATCAAAATTTAGCAAATTAGGAGCATTTTGTTGGTCTTTAGAGCTTTAGCTATGACCTATTCAAACTTTTTTCCCTTTTTCAAGCCAAGAAGTTAGTGCATGGATATGTTATAATGTGGCATCCAAATCAAACCATAGAATTAGTTAGCATACAAAAAGTTTGTTAGGAAACTTTCATCTTTATTGGACTTAATTTCTTTAATTCTTGTTTGGATTTCATAATCTTTGGTTAAAGATACCATGAATTAGTTAAGAAAATATTATATAAAAATAGAAGTGTTCCAAATTTTCTCTTTTGAATTCTTTTGGAGAAAAAATCCAATTTGTTGTTTGGAAGTGAAGAGACCTTCAAGAATTTCTTAGATTCATTGATTTCTTCAAAGTTTCATTTTAAACCTTCCCAAATTTTTACTCATGTGTCAACTTCACAAATTTGGCTATTTTCAAAAACCCTAAACTTCACTATGTGATTGTTCATGGCCTCAGCAACATGCTATTAATACAAATTAACTTCCAAGAGGTGGTTTCTATGGTGGTGGATGCTTGGGAACAAGTTTGTCTATACTTGAATAATTCAAATATAACTTGAATTTTTTTGTTTCTAAACAATGGATATTGAAATATACATCTTGGGGTGAAAACACACTACAATGGCCAAAAGATGTCACAAATATTATTATTTTTGAAAATGTGTGATTTTCCACTTTCACCAAACCAATGTTAAAATTGTTTTTCATAAATTATATTCAAAATATGGTAGTTCAATTGCCAAATAATGTAATTTTCAAAAGATTATTATTTTTTGGATTGATATTAAATGACTAAATAATACATTTATGAAAAATTAATACATGTACCAATATATTGCAAAGTGCAAATTAACTTTAAAAATGATTCAAACAATTATAACACTTCATGAAGTATTTAGTCATATATTCAATATGAGTCCAATTCCATATGAAAAATTCCACTCAAGTGATTTCACAAAAAACATATGGATGACATTTTTCATTTAAATGAACATAATTACGTTGAAAAATTACTTTCATTTGAAAGATAACATGAATAATGTTGGAGGCATTTGTATCAAAATCCATTTTATATGTTTATCAAAATGTAGATGATTTTTTTTTAAATCCTCCAAAATAATACTAAATGTATTTTAAAAATAAATTCCATACAAAATAATCCATTTTTTAAACCTAAAATGCCTCGTAATGTGATTTCACCCCTTGGAATATTCTCAAAGAGGATAATAAGATGATCATTTTGGCCTCCTAAGGATAGTCTTTGATAAACCCCTTTGTTCAAAATAAAATTGATTTTTTTTTTGAAAAAATATTTATTTCAAAAACTAATAAAACAACAAATGACACATGCATTATGTGCATCCAACACACATGAACATAAAACGTAACACTATTTATAAGGACAAAGATTTTGAACCCCATGAAATTGAAAACGAAAAATTGGATCCCATTTTAAACATTTTCAATTTTAATTTTAGAATTTTAAAAAAAATCCAAAACTTCTGTTGTGACAAATGCCAACACCATGGAGTTCATTCATATGAATATTCATACATGACTTGTAATTAATTTATACCTAACTATTGGTTTAATTTCAATTCACTTTTAATTAGCTCTTAGTTAGTTCTCAATTAGTTTCAAGTTAAGTATTAATTCACTTGTACTTATTTTTTAATTCACTTCAAGTTCACTTCTAATTAACTTTCAATTAAATTTCAATTAAATCTTGATTCACCTCTAATTAAATCTTAATTAAATCTTAGTTCATTTCTATTCACTTTTTTGATAACTCATAATTCACTATTAATTCCCACATGGGTGAACATGGGCCACATGTAGCTTGAAAGTTTTTTTAAAAGCTTTTTTGAATTAAATGCCTAATGGGTATAAATAGAAATAAAATCTCATATTACTTTTGATCTATTCAACATTAGTTTTGGGTATGTATCTTTGTTATGATCTTGTTATGTTCTTGTCATGTTTTTGTAATGAAGTCCTTTGCATTCACATTGTGCACATAACATGTTTTTGTTTCCAATTTTTTAATTCCATGACTTGGAGTTTAAACTAAACCTACCTTCATTCATGTGATTTGGAAATGTTGTTGTTTAGTTTTTTTCATGCCCATGACATCACTTTGCTTCTAATTCTATCTCCATTTTTAATGCCCATGATCTATAAACAACACACAAATATTAAAAAATTGTTAACAAATGTGCAACTCTATGATTTCTCCATTGGCATATATCCTAACAACTTCACTATTATGATTCTTAAATGTTGTGTTTCAAAGAATGGATCAAAATATGGCAAGATGGTATTTTTAAAAAATTTAAAGTCAAAACCTCCATGTATTGGATTATGGACTCCAATATCATTGATTTGTCCCTTAACCTCCAAAAACACATCAATGATATGTCCATAACAAATATTACACATGTTTATGCTAATTGGAACAAAATAATTTAGGGACTATGGTCAACTTTTTATGGGAAAAACTTTCTCACCCCAATTCGTCCAATTAACTTTGGATCAAAATTTAAACAAAGGGATAAAGTCTTCCAAAATAAGATAGGCAAATATAGGCCCTAAAATTGGTTTTTAAATTGGCTTAATAAAACAAGAAAAGGGTATGTTCCCTTAATGAATGGTTGATAACAATTGTTACATCACCATTGGTGGCCATGTACATGGAAACAAATTTGTGGTATACCCATGGGCTTTTCATGTTCCCCAATCTAATGTAATATTTATATTCTCTTCTATTCAAAATAATTTTCAACTGTAAATTGGTCAAATTAAGAAAATGAAATTTGATGCACAAACTTAAATATGCATCAAATTACATGGATGAAATTTTCTAATTAAACATAGACAATCCACATATATTTATGGATCATAATATCACTACAAACGATAATAGTCCTTACTAGATTTACCTTCTAAATCTTGCACAAATTAAAAAAACAACTTGTTTCTTTTGACACATTTAATTGAAAAAGGGGAAGCAAAGCCTATTTTATAAACAATCATATAGTAGTGAATGGAATTTCTAATAGTAAGATTTTTTTTTGCAAGTATAATAAAAGGTGGGCCTTATTTTTTCCATATTCGCAATTCATCAAGTTTAGTTCCAATTGGCCTATTATGTAATCCTACATGATAATTTATTCAATAATGTGGAGGAGACATATGATGAAATCTTGGACTTCATTTTAAGGTGAACATAAAAAATGGCTTCAATTTTTTTTGCTTGTTGAATATAATGATTAAATGAAAATCAATTTTTATTGATGAAATTTAATATTGAAAACATGGGTGAAAGCACATTAGGGAAGAACAAAAATCTAGTAAAATTCAAAAGTCCATCTAAAGGCAAAAATACGTTGCATAAATAAGATACCTTGAACAACATAAGCCATGTCACAAAATCCCATTATATATTTGTCATAAGGACTTGAATAATTTTATATTAACTTATGATAATCTTATATTAAAATATGAACATCAAAATTAATAATTTCAATGAATAAAGGACCTTTGTTTTTAAAAAAACTTGTAATTCAATGTACATCTCAATATTTCATCATCAACATCCTTCCAAATTGTTTTCTTTAGTATTAATGTCATCACACCATATTATCATTGAGTTCCTAATTCATTATAGGGCATTATATGAAGATGTATTGAGTCCATACTCATATGATATGGATTAATTATGAATTGTGACAAGTTTTTTTCCAACTTTTAAAATCCATAACAAATTGAATATTAAAACTTTTGTCACGAAAATTTTACATTTTGTTTTGATGTATGAATTCATCGTTGACATGAGTCCCTTTCTATCATTTGCACATATAAATTAAAATTAACCAATATTGAAAATTTGAAATTGTTAAAATGTATTTTGTGATGTTTGAAATATTCCACCCTAAGGTGCTTCCATCAACTTCATTTTCACCTACAAGGTATGCTATCAATCTTTACCTTTTGTTATTAATGCCATCAAAAAAATTTATTAAAAAAATAATTATTTTCATAAGATGACATTTTGAATCTATTTTGGGTTAATGTTAAGGAAAAGAATATTATTCTTGACTTGGGTGTAGGAAAAGATCATTTTTTATTGAAAAATTAAAAATTAAATACTTGGTATTCCTACCTTAGAAAAAATGATTGGATGATATGTTTCTTTTGTTTCCATGATTTGTAATCTCACTTGGTTTAAGTTTCATTTGATACAAGGTAAAGGCATAATCATCACTACTTGATCCTACCTTGTTATTTTCCAAATATCAATAACCCAACAAAATTAGATAGATTGAGGAACTAATATATGGGTGATTTCTTGGAATTTATCATACGGTCATCCTTTGACAATTCCAAAAACAATTCACCCATATATTAGTTCCTCAAAACTAATATATGGTGTTGTTTTCAATCTTAACTATCTCACTCCTTTACTGATAAATACCTTTAAACTATTTCACTACTTTCCCCCACCCACCAACATGGATATGAAAGGGCAAATTAACATGTGCCTTTTCATTGTCCATGTTATTTATATTAATTCAAATTAGATTAAATTTGAAATTGACATAAACAATGATGAATCATTGGAAACCATACATGGGAACATAATAAAAGGAAATAAATAGTTGGTCATCACTAATAGTGCAAAACAATGTGCAACTCAAATTTTATCAAAATAGTATGTGTTTAAAGTTAAGTTTTTCCATGACCAAGTATTCATATAATTCCACATTGGGTTTTATTTTGTTCTAAAAAACCATACTATTTAATGACTTTTATTTCTGCCCACCCTCAAGTTTTCATAACTAAAAGAAGGATGTATTCATTTATTATCTTGAGAATAGAAGGTAAATGAATTGGAGTTTGGTATGCACCACTATGAGTGAATGCATACCGCATTCATTCATTTAAAACCCTTTTTGTGAATTTATTAGGGGAAGGATGGTAAACCTCCCTTTTTTTCTCTCCCACCTTCTAAGTAAATAATGAACTCATGAACCTCAAAACTAGCATTTTTGGTCAATCTTTCTTGCAAATGATTTTTAATTTACAAAAATATATAATATTGTTCAAAAAATGGGTCATAGATTTCTTTCAAACTTTAAATGTTATTGGGTAGTTTTCCAAAGGTATATTGTAACTTAGTTACAAGGTTATAAAAAGAAATAAATAATAAATGGTCCACCCTTTACACCTTTTACAATAAATGGGGTCTTCTTGCAGAAGTGGTGGTTTGAAACATTTAAGACTTATATTACAAAACTAACTTCAGTTTTTAATACTTTATTTATCATGGAAGTAGTGGACTAAAATATTTTAAAATTAGATTATCATGGAAGTAATGAAGCAATTTCAATTACGAAAATAAACCTTTTGAAGAGCTTCCCATCTTACATGTCAACCACTACTCTTTTAAAACCCTTTCAAATCGATAAAAGAGCTTTCCTCATTAGAGAAAAACCACCTTCATTTGATCCAAGTGTGAGGAAATCATCAAGTTGAAAATAAATTCCAAACAATCCACTATTTGGAATATTTTGTTATCTTTTAAATGAGGTTTTTTGTTGAAAAGGAATGGTGTTTTTGAAGGGACTACTAATTGGTTTAAGTTGAGTATTGTCAAAAAAAAAAAGGGAAAGTCAAATATTAGTGTTCACATCGGTCATTGAAACTTTGACATAAATGTTGACGTTCCAAAACAAAGGTGCATTACCAAACAAAACAATATTGACAATAACATCCAACAACCATGTAAGGTTATTGGTCAATACCCAATTTAAGGTTAAATTGTTGGAGGAAGGCATGTAAATTTGTGTAACTAGTCTTTGTTTATTTCATGAAGTTATATGACAACAATAACATGCAAGTTAGAGCTTGAGGCCTAACATTTCTTATGTTGTTAGTAATTTAATGTTTGTGGTTCTTTTGAAATGGGGCCAAGTGGGGGTCTAACCTTTTGCGTACTGATGAAAAGAATTGGAAAAAACAACCTTCTATGCAAAAAATGGAAACATAATCAATGCACACATCTTGAATTCAAATACTTGAACTTTTTCTTTGTTGAAAATATGTTTTGTACCATTTATTTCTCCTATTTTGAAAGGATTTATTGTTAATTTTATCTTGTCAATAGTTTTTTAAATATATATTATTTATGAGAAAACACTTGATTAAATTTCTATTAAGTTAAGAGGATTTTTTATTTTAAAATATTTTAAAATATTTTGGTTACTCATATGATTATGAATTGACCCAAAATTAAATATTTGATTTTTTGGGTTTTGTGGATGATCCATGATCTTCAAAATGAAAGACATGATTTTTTTATCAACCAAAATGGTTTTCAAATTTTATTTGGATTTCCATTTTTCAACACATTCTTTAATTTTTGTAAAAATGGAGAAATAAATCTAAAGTCTACTAGATTGGATATAATATAATTCTCTCACACTATATTTGGCATCATACACAAATTATTGTGAATACCATAAGAAGCATGTGAATAGTATACAAATGTTGTTTTGGATATTTAAACATAAACATTTGCTATTATGACATTTTTTTGGATTTGGTAAAGCTAGGCATATCAAGAAGAAAAACATTTATATGACTTTTAAGTTTTGTCACACTTTCAAAGATGAAACACTTGAAAATATTGTGCATACTATCCCAAATTATGTATATGTGTATGTAATACTATAAGTATCAATACATGTACATACAATGTTTGATATTATATATATCAATATTTTTATAATATATTGGCAAATGGGTATTAGGTTTGGTTCACAAAATGAGAAAACTACCCCATACATTAGAAAACATGGGGAAGTAGAATTCCATTTCCATGTTATGTTTCAACACTTTAAGAATGTTTGATGAATTTTCTTGATGAAAAGCTTCAACATAGACAAAGTGGATCTTGTAAAAAATTTGTTGGCTATGGAGCAATTATGGTGCTAAAGAAAAATAATAACTAGGAATAACTTCTTGCTATGTTGTGCATAGCATGTGGGATTTGCTAACACATGTGTTTTTTTAGTCCAATGATAAAGTGCAAAAAACGATTTTTTTCTTTTTATATAAGGAGGTGAGGGCTTGTAATCAAGGTATGTTTTACCATGATTGTTTTCTCAATATTTTTCATGACCACACAATTGGAGTGATGGTGTGTTTTGATGTTCCTTTGCATGTTTTAACACCATCTTGATGTTTCAACATTGTGATTGAAAAGGTTCCTACATTGTTGCCCTAGGGTTCCTATTATCCTTAGCACTAAACAAAGGGATTTTATAGTATCTAGGGATTTCTATCAAGTTTACACCAACTATTATAAAAGCTTATAGACTATTGACATAGACATGGTACTAAAAATGTGGCACTTTTCTCTTCAATTCCAACTAATTGTTGATTATTATTGTGTTTCTATAAATGTTATATGGCACACAACTAAGCAAGTGATTTGGAACCTTGTAATTTCCAATATCCAAAAAAATTCAAAAGGATGATGCAAGGGGATGGTGCAAGAAAATGGTGTAGGATGATTTTTCGTAAATTTAATTTTTCTTTCGCTAAATATCTTTGATTATTTCATATGATTGCAAAAACATACACTACAACAAAAGGTGTCCTTGTATGCCAAGTGATTTCACTGGATTTTGAGTGAATTCACTAGTTGTAGTGAACGGGGACCAATGAAGAAGCAATGAATTCATTAGTCTAGTGAATGGGGACTAGTGAATTGCACCCACATTTTGTAGTAGTGATAGGATATCAATGACAAGTTGGCATGCCTTAAGAAGCCTAACATTGAATCTTACCTACCATTAATCATGTAGTTGTGATTTTAATGGGATGGAACCATGAGAGGTGCATGCCAATTACACTTCTTGTAATGGATATGGAATAAGTTTTTAAAAAATGATTCAAGAGGGAAATATTCCAATTTGGTTTTTCTAGAAAGTTGTTTTAAAAAATAAGACACATAACATGTAATTGCTTTTGTTCAAAGCATTCTTGTTATTCAATTGGTGCATTTAATTTTAGTAATGGCATAATTATGATGTTTCTTGTTGAAAATGGTGGAAATTTCCACATGTTGACAATTGCTGCAATCTTATTAAAGTTCAATAGTTTGCCCTCCTTGGACATTACAAAATCCAAGATTAGTTTTGAGAATATCAAAAACATATGCTTCTCCAAATGTAGGTTAATATTATGTTTTATAACATTAATGCAACTTTAAGAAATGAATATATAAATAATGTTGAATGCAAAACAATTGTCAATTAACCATTTCATGAAGGAACCTAGGAAGTCCTTTAAAGCCTTGATTATTGCCCTCAAATAAATGTGCATTTTGAAGTTCAAATGGCATCACTACCCACATAAAGACACTGTAGTTTTAAAAACGACTAATGCTGATATAATGGTAACCAAAAAAACCATCTAAAAAATTAAATTTCAATTATTGTATCAATACCTCCTTTGCGAATGGTAAACAATAGGGATCCTTTTTGGTTGTTCCATTGAACTTTTGGTAATCAATGCAAATATAAAGCTTGTCGGTCATTCTTCTTGAGTAACACCATAGTTGGTGATAATTAAGTAGCTTAATTTAAAAGTATGAATTAACAAGTAATTTGTTCATCGTCTTCATGTTTTTTTCTTAATCATTGAATGACAACAACTAGGACAATCTAGTGTGATTTTTTATAGAAAAAAAGAAAGTCCCAAGTTTTGACGGCTATGGTGGAGGGCAAAAAGTAGGCTTGGAAGTCAAAGGTTTGTTTTGTTTTCATAGTTGTTGTAGTAGCTTTGGTGATGGGCATGGGGTTTGATCACTTTTGTTGCCGAAAGAAGAAAGACTAGTGAAGGGGAATGCAAGTTTGAGAATAACATGTAACAAAACAAAGATGAGGGTAGGTAGGTGAGTAATGCTTCCATAAATCTGTTTTTTTCTTTTAACAAACCTACTTGTGGTCCCAAGTTTGGAGTTGTGTGTTGTGAGTTTGTTTTGTAAGAATGCATGTTTGTCTTTTTATGTGTGTGTTTTGTCCAAAGTGGGGAAAATAAATAAGGTATGTAGAACTTTAAACGGTTCTTAAATTTGAGGTACCGACCAATGTTGTTGAGGTTATTGTTTTATGAAAGATTATACCTTGTAGGAAGAAGGAATTGTAGTAGTAGCAGTGGAATTACTGCAACTATTTTTTTAAAGCATGATGATTTAAGAATTATAGCTGCCACTTTCCCCATGGGTGATGGTTAGTGGAACAAGCCCCAAGGTTCAAACTTATAAGAACCAATTTGAACTAGAGAAGCTTGAATCTTTGGGGACATGTAGGAGTTGCCATGGCTGCAGGTTTACAACATTATGTAGGCATGTAATGAAAAGGAATAGAAGCATTATGGAATAGAAAATGGCTTTGGGTTTATAAAAAAATTATAAAACATTTTAGGGTTTAGAAAAGGTCTAAAACAACCATCCAACCCAAAAAAAAAACAAACCATAGAAGTAGACTATGTTTTCCCTTAAAAGCCATTATACTTGGGTTAATTAGTCCATTAAAGGGCTAAAATGAGATTTGTTTTTAATGCATCTCTTCCATTTTACTTCTAATTTGTGACATAGGCGATTTGTGGGAGCCAAGCATTAAGGGAAAACCATTGAAAGTAGTAAAAATTGGTTTCAAAAGGTTCATACAAGGCAAGTAAAGGCCAACGCAACATAAAATACATATTTTATCAAGTCACCTAACCAACCAACTACCCTTGAGCACCATGGTGGGTTTTATAAGCATGTGAAGACACAACAAACTTTCCATTACGAAATTAGGGTTAGGAGCAAGGAATGAAGCTTGTAATATCTTGGTATTAATGTGTCTTAGACATGTTGAACCCAGTAGTATAGTGATCACAACACCCAAGCCTATAGTGAACTTAGGGTTTGGCTTTGGCATACTACCCCAATTAAGGACCCCTATGAAGTTTCTTATTTTTTTCCTTTCATTTCATTTGGTTTTGTGTGGTTGGTTTTATAAATTTAGAATTCCCCTATAATAATAGGTATTTTTAAAAATGTGGGGCATGTGCTATTAGCAAATTTCCTTCTTGATCATGGGCACCAAACATCCCATGTCCCTTAGTATGGCCCATCATGTATCATCGAACCTTGTAGTTCCCATCGCCCATGTGCTTTATCATGCACCACCACAAACCACCCATGAATTCCCCCTCCCATCCAAACCATGAACCATTCACTAGTTCCCTTTCCTAATTTAACAAACCACACATCACCTATTAGTTCCCCTTACTAGCCTTAGCCCTTCATGTGAATGTGGGATTCCAACCCCACACTTTCCTAAACCCCTTAAATCATGCACAAGTAGGACCTTTTCCCCCTTCCACTCTTTCAACCCCCATAATAGCCCATAACCATACCCCTCAACCTACCCTCACCTCTTCAACACATTTGCAACTTCCACTTAAAGTCTTTTGCCCCATTTGTGTGCACCAATTTATTAATCAAAGGTTAGCTAGTCATCACTGCTTTTATTAAGCATCTAATTCATCCAATCCAAACCCCTATGACCATTTCAACCTAATACCTTCCCTTGCTCCCACCCCACCTACATTAACCTAGACTTGGGTTTCGTCATTGCATGTCCTTGGGTTTTTTCATTTAGGTTTTTGTCATCTTCAATTGTACAACCGTATCCTTACCACTCTTTGGTGTGATGTATAAGTGGCGTTTTGTTTTCCATTGGATAAATTAGCATAAGACCCTTATGTGGCAATTTAACACTTGCTCCTTTTGTTACCCCAATGGTGTCTTGTTTTGCCCCCTTGTGGTGGGGCAATAGGAGATAAAGAAACATGGGTTCAACTTAAGCATTTCCTAATAGGCGATTGGGAAAACTTGCAACAAGAGTTTTTTTTTGTAAGCCCAAGTTTTGGTGGCAAGTTTGAACCTTGTGTTTTTTCCCCAATAGGATCCTCCAATTCATAAACATTTTCTCTGTAATTTAGGCAATACAGTTCATGCATTTCAAGTTTTAACACCATTATCCCAACACATTTTTCTTCACACCAATTTAAAGTTGCAACTAAGGGTGGTTGTGAAACAGTAATCCATGACGTTAAGTGCACCTTGGATTTTAACCTCAATTAGGTTGTTCTTTAATTGGATGTGGTAAACACATTTAATTTAGTGTTAAGAAGGGTCATATTTCAAGAACATCGTGTAGTAGGTGGAAACATCATACAATTCATCCCCTTTGTTTTCACATTATATGCATTTGAGTCTCCTTTGTTTTATAATCATTATAATTTATCATAGTGATCCCATTTGCCATGGGAACCCTTTAAGTTGATCCCTTAGGAGGGGCATTATACATTTTAGCCCACTTTAGGGCTTGATGTTTTATAGCTAATTATTTCCTTTCTTGTCTATTTCCATCCATTGTAGATGACACACACATCATAGGTCCCCCTTCAATTGTATCATTTGCATATGAACATTTTTAGACCAAATTATTTGTAATAGGTCTTTCTATCCAACTTCAGAAATGCATAGCATGGTCACCTTTTGGCCTACCGCTTGATTTCAACACCCCATCCTAGTTTACCACCCCATTAGAAGGAATTAAAGTCTTGGGGGTTCCATTGGGCACCCCATCATTCGCATCATCCTTCATCAAAGATGCCCTAATAGATGATGTTCGACATGTGAACCTTCTTCTAAAAATGGGTGATGTTCAAGTAGCCTTTGGAATTTTAACTCATTGCTTTGTGCAACAACCATCATATTTCTTACAATGCACACCTCCCTCTTTCACCTTCATAAAATCCTTTATTTTTTTAGTCATCCCTCCTTCAAGTGTTTGGGTGCCTCTTGGGTCCATGATCCTTTGATAGCATGGAAGGACCTTTAAGTCATAAACAAACTTCTTTCCCAATCACATTCAGTGGCATCGGCTTCATACCGATAGCCACCATCACCCCAACAACCTATTTAAGGAAGTGGGCCTTTGTAGCCTCGATCATAGCTGTTAGGTTTATGGTTGATCATCGTCCTTTCCTTATTGAGACCTTGGCATGATTTGACAACAACACCCTTCCTTTCCAGTAACATTTCAAGGCAACTTGTGATTTTTTATCGCCCTAACTCACATGTGTTTTCCTCCATTTGAACAACTCGCCAAGCAACAAATGGTTCAATTTCAAGATTCCATCTTAGAACGTTTACACCATCATACCTTTTCTAACATGCTCTTAATAGGATATCCAAAGCCAAATGTTCTCGAATTTTATCATGTTCTAATTTAGGGGCAGGTGTTTAGTTTAAAACTTGACCAATTTTTCCAACCTTTTGATTATTTTCCCCAATTTTTTCCACAACACTTCAAATGTGACTCGGATTACTTCGTCCTTTAATTGCAAATACCCCTTGATGCATGTGCACACATCCCATTGACCCTATGGGTGTTCACCTCTTATGTTGTTTTCATGGCAACGAGTGCACATGTATTCATGATGCAGTTCGTGACACCTTTACCGCCATTGTTCAAGATGTTAGCTTCCACGTGGGACGAAAACAACTACATGCATTTCCTTCATCCATGCTCAACTTTTTTCATTCACAAATTAACATTGTGCTCACCAAAGATGGCATTCACACCTTAGTTGATGTTGTCATTATCGACCCAACGCGAACGAATTTACTTTTCTGATTTTGCACAACTCAAGGATTTGTTGCCTTTGATGTGATTCAAATGAAAGAAAGGAACTATTGCGATTGACACCTTATTAATCAATTCCTCCCATTAGAGGTATTTGGATGTTTACATAAACAAATCAATGTGTTTTTACATGATTGTTTGGAGCTTGAAAGGGCTCGAAAGCCTTCCTCTTTTTGTTTTAGTTACCTTTCTTCAACAAAAAAATTCAATCATTGTAAAGGATGCAATAATCTTCCATTTTAAGTTAGGTGGTAGTCGTAGGCCTAGTTATTTCTTGACATCCACTCCTTCAAAACACACCTTTCATTACCATGGTCGACCTATTGCAAGCAGTTGATTTTTAACATGGAGAAACATGGCCAACCTACTATAGGTGATCAATTTTTGACATCTAGTTTTGACATCCTGTAAATTCTCCCTTTTCCTTATTCCCTTGTACATTTTCCAAATCTATGGTGTCTTTATGAATAAAGTTTTGTAGGGTTGCAACAACAATTTGTCCCAGTCTTGTTTGATAACACACATAAGATTCATACAACGTTGAACATGATGCATTGATGACCTATGGTCATATCCAATTTGACTTGATGTTCAACATTGTGAAAGGGTATCCTTTTTAAATCTTCGTTGTTCGTTATTCATTTCGGCAGGGCCCACCCATGACGTCGTACGCCTTGTTTCATACAATGTGCAATTCCCACAAAGCGCCTCCCTTGAGAACTTGGCAAGTTCCCTGGATGCTTCTGCCAAGGGAGGTATGGGGAGGGAAGTTGCACTATGAATGGAAAAGTTCCAATTTTGTTGAAATATTTCATTCATTGTGCAACTTCTCCAAATCTTTCTTCATCTTAGAAGTTTAGTGGATGTCTCCCATGGGTGTATTAGCTAAGGAAATACCCAAACTTGAGAAGGCCCATGCTTAGCAGAGGAGATACACCCAAATTTAACAACTTTGGCAATGTGCATGGGGTGAATCAGCACCCACATTGGTACTGTAACTTAGTGTGTAACTCGATGTAATTATTTAATTACTTAATTGTAAAAAGGGGTAAGTTGAATGGTCATGGTGCATGTGCACCATGTGATGTCATTCCTTGTAATTAAATGTGGAGGA
>Ga0116230_10004156_pt1 | contig 14189 bp, 14 predicted proteins | sample S1TSphfallax_3_FD_88678 | JGI IMG/M metagenome (GOLD analysis project Ga0116230, IMG submission 88678) | Host-associated microbial communities from peat moss isolated from Minnesota, USA - S1T2_Fd - Sphagnum fallax MG | ecosystem: Host-associated > Plants > Peat moss > Unclassified | place...
GGATACTTATGAATCGTCGCAGTTTCATCTACGCGCTTAATAAGTTTTTCAATATCTTCAATTGGATCACTAGTGCTTAAAACTAAAGAAATACCTTTTTTATCACATAGCGATCCTTCTGCTAAATACCAGCCAATAAGAGCGGCTGTATCAATTGAAAAATCGGTATTTCTAACTTTGCTATAGATACTCGAAAGTAAATAATCACCTTTACGGATGTCCTTTGCTTCGATAAAAGTAGCGGCTCCAGCGGTCTTTTTGTCTTCTTTGCGTAAAACTAGCATCGGATGATCCGAAGATAAAACTAAAGGTTCTGCTTTCATCGCCTTAATGACATAAGCATCATGATTTTCGTGCCATTCTTTGCCACGAGCGACAACTTCAGATATACTGCCGTCGTGAGTAATGACTCGATCTCCTACCTCAATATCGAAGTAAGATTTAACTGTATTGTTTTCCAATGTAACAAAGTGAGGCAAACCAATATCATAAACGGCACCCATAGACACACTTGTAATTTGGCCTGTGCGAATCATTTGACAAAATGGACCAAATGCAGTTTCATTCATTTCAAGAAGACATACAACATACTTTTCAGCCGGTCCCGCTTCTACCCAACGTGCGTCAACAATCATTCCACGCTTTTTTTCAACATCGTTCGATGCATGGTTAACAAAAACACCTTTACCAATGAATGTCTTATATGATTTACGAAGTTCATCTTCTGTAAAATGATCGCCATTACCATTTGTACCAACAGAAACAGCACGAACTGCAACGTACATCATACCTGGACGTTTTTCGAAGTTCCACTCACCATCTTCTGCTTGAACATATGATGGTGCTATATTGCCAGTACGCCAAGATGCAACGCAATCAGTTGGTGTAATATCTGTAGCAAGAATAGGGGCATTTGCGATCTTATAAATCGACATTGCTTCTCCTGATGATAAATTTAATGATGTTGAATTGAAAACGGAGGTGCAGTTGGAATACTGACCTGTGTTGTAGTGATAGGCGCTACAGTCGTCGTCGGAGGATACAACTGGTGAGATGCAAATGCTGTTATAATGGCGCTAACTAAACCAGTAAGAACGCTTAAAGTAGCACTACGAAGCCACGCTGGTGTGCGATCTGATTCAATTGAATGAATACGCTCTTCTTGATCTTCGCACATACCTTCGATGGAATCAAAACGTGGAACCATTGAGACAATTTTTTCTTCAATGTTTTTGATTGCACCCATATGACGTTGGTCAGCATAGTCACGATATGTATTGAATTCGGATACCAAAACGAAACGGTTAAACTCGGCCTTAAAATCAGCCACAGTCGCATTCAATGCATCAAGTTCATGCCGTGTCGGAAGTGTATCTACCTTCGCGGACAAATCTCGAATCAATTGTTGCAGGAGAGATGTGTCTTCTGGCATTATAGACCTCGCAAATAGGTAAAATAGTAACATCCGATAAAGTTGTCAAAAAGAACATTTTAGGGCGTACTCTATCGGTATGAAAATATGCAATATTAGTATATAATGCAACCTTCTGTGAACTATAATTAAACAAGCACGTCATTAAACGGTTACCGAACGTGCAATTTGTTCAACAGGAGAATAACAATTATGTCAGATAAATCAGCCGAAAAAGGCTTGTTAAATGAAACTAAATATTTGGATGCAAATGTCCTGCAAAAGTTAAGGAAACCACTTCCTACAGCAACCCGTCAGGGTCGCGGTGGTCAGGTGTTTGAATACATCCCAACCAAATTCGTAAGTGATAGATTAAATGATATTTGGGGGATCGACTGGCACCTTGAAATCATGAGTGAGATTATCGAAAAAGGCCACGTTGTGGTTAAGGTTCGTATTCATTATCCTAAACAGGATGGTACTTATGGATTTAAGGATGCATACGGTGGCGCAAAATATGAAGATGCGGTTGGACTGGGTGACTGTCTTAAGAAGAGTGCTTCGCTTGCTCTGAAAAAGGCCGCTACTCTCCTTGGAATCGATCTCCGAGAAGAAGAGCCGACGCCAGCTACCGACGAGCAGAAGCAAATTATCGCAACACTTATGAAGCAATTAGGCAATGAACTCACTCCTGAGTTAGCCCAAAAGTTAAATGAGATGCCAGCAGATGAAGCGGATGCTCTTATCGAAGTCCTCAAAGAACAACTTTCTAAATAACGAATGAAGGCACCTGAAAAGGTGCCTTCTGGTTATCTTGATACAAAGGTGCATCTGCAACCATCATGGTTAAAATAACGAGCACCTTTTTCATTTGTAATAGCAAGAATATCACTTAAAGAGTAAGCGACTCTATCAAAATCTAGACGTTGATAATTTACGCCATCAAGTAAAATGTCACCCATTTGAATTGCACGACAGTGACCACAATCATCTGCATGTTGACCAGTTTGCCAAAATACCCAATCCGTTCCATCTTTACCAAGTTGATAGAGATTTCCAGCGGCATACGTTTCAGATAAATGTGATCGAACTAAATTTACCATTTGACGACCAGCAGTAACAATTGCTAAATCCATCATATCTGTTAAATCATCTCGTCCAATTCGGTTCGCAACAAGGTTACTAACATGACTTATGAAATTTAATCGAATATGATCGAATTCTTTATTGAAAGCAGAATGAAGACGTTTTTGAATTGCATAAGCGGCATCATTATCTTGAACTGTTTGAGATGCAAACTTAGCGAGAGGAGTTTTTGGATTATATACAGCTTGATGCAAACGCCCTTGCATAAACATATCACCAAAATAATTTGAATAAAGACCCTCAGCAAATAGACGCGCGTTTGCCCAAGGATCACGAATTGCATGTTCAATTCTACGAACTTTTGGTGTTAAAGTTGAACCAGGATTGATCGCTTTTAACGCACTTACATTTTGTTCGCTCAATTCAGCAAACATGCTTATGATATCATCGTTACACATAATAGACAAATTCTTAGCGGCACGAACCATTTTTGTTGCTTTAACTTTATTTTGCCAAGCAAAAAGATCATCGTTGCCTTTTTTTGTGTTACTGTAAAGAACTGCGGTGACAGGTGCATAGATAACGCTATTGAACTTCTTTACGTTCTGCGTTTTCATAAGTGAATTTCGCGCTTCTTTTAATTGGCCTTGCAATTCATCTAGAAGTGGAAGCAGTTGTGCCAAACGTTGTTTCTTACTCGGGTTCATCCAATATCGCCTGAATTTTTAACTTAATCTCATCTATTTTCTTTTCAATTAAACTTGCCGCTACTGGAGGCTTTGAAGTTGCTTTTGAAGGTGGCGAAAAACCTGTACCAGGCTTTAATCCACCAATACCGCCGCCTTCGCCGCCAGTTCCCGGTAAACCAGATAACATGTCACCAGCATCTGAACCACCACCAGCAACATCAACCCCATTTGGATCACTAGGAGCCGCGCCAGGCGGTTGTGGAGTCATTGCAAGTTGCATGTCCATCATTTGTTTCTGCGCTTGTGCTTGGACTGCCATTTGAATCATCATTTGACGTGCCATGATACGGTTAGCATCATAGATCGTATCACGCTCTTCCATCATATTTTGTGCTTCAGTTTCAGCATTGATATGAAGTGAATCCAACATTGTTCTTGCAGAAATAAGCGACATTCCACGTAGAGCCATTAACGTTTGTTGACGCGAAATTTCATCTTGAAGACGGAGTGCATCCCATTTAAATTCAGGAACAACTAAGAAGTCTTCATCTGTATCTGGGTCTTTATCATACCATTGATTAAGTTCTGCAATCGGCTTAAAGATTTTCTTTTCGATCATCTCTTTAAGCGTCTGACGGAAGTTTTCTAACTTCTGTAAAAATGCATTACCACCAATTGATGCGTTAGCATAAGTTGGACCTAAACCATCAAGAAATGCGCGCGAAACACCTAAACCAGAAATGATTTCACGTTCGATAAAATCATACTCACCATTTAATTGAAGAGTTTTACCAGCAATACCTTGCCAATCTGCCGCGAAACGAGCATGAGTAACCATTACCATTGTTGGATCAGCCATCAACCGCGTAAGTTGATCCTGCATATCATCAATCTCATGCTGTTCGGGAAGTTCCTCCATTGTGCCGAGTTTGAAAATTTTGAGTGGCATGACGTAACGCTCGGCAATAGTAAATTGAGCGCGACGAATCATCTCTTTATACATCAGTGTCTTAAAGACACGTTTCAAAAGAGGTACGCCGTAGGTACCATATGGTGTTGGTGTATGTTTAAGATGTGAAAGATGTGCAGGATCGATTGGAACATTTTTTCCTGCACGAACAGCCTGGATGACTTCTGGATTACCCATTTTCAATTCATTAAACTGTTCGCGAGGTTCCTGATCGTAAATTAAACGTTTAAGGTTTTCATCAGGGATCATCTCATAATATGGCTCATTAATGAGCATGTTTGTTTTTACTTCAATTTGGTCAGGATTGAGAATTACAAAGCGTTTCCAATCCTTGTTTTCTTCATCAAGTTCACCCATGATGAATACATCACCAATTTTCCAATACTCCAAAGATAAACCTTGAAGAAGTTCTCGAATATTGAGCCGATCAAGCATATCCTCGCAATACTTTTTGTAATATGGATTTGAACATTCAATTGAATAATCAGTAATTGGAAGAGATGCATACAAATCAATGACTGCGGCTGGAATTGCCTCTGTTTCATAGAAATGACGACACCAAACATTGATTTGTTTACGATCACGCGGAAGTTGAAGTGAAGTTGGTGTATAAAGCGGATTGTAATATGTTCCAGGTGCAACAGATAAACCTGAAGCATACTTTTTCATACCATTGCGCTTAACAACTTCTCCTTTAACTTTTTTCATCAGTTCTTTGGAGATATAGTTATCCATTTTTATGGGATCAACAGTATTCGGTTCCCGAATAATTCGTGCTCCCGTGGTCTTTTTAGCCATTAAATATCCTTAGTTACTTGAAGCAACTCCACTAAAATCGCCGCTTCCTTCGCCACCGAAACCGCCTCCGGTGTTAAGATAATTGAAGTAGTACTCTGCACCATCATCAGTCGTTTTGTTGTATTTTGGTTGTCTCTTTTGGCGATCCACTGTAGGATCATTGTCAACTTTTTCTTCAATTGAATCCATTGACATTTTTCCATCAGTCATTGCAAGTGGTGCTGGAGGAATCGGAACATCCGGGTCTAAAGCGTCATCATCGCGACCTGAATTAGAATTAGAAGAAGGATTAACTCCAACATAACCAATGGCTTTTTGTTGAAGTTCAGCAATCTTTGCTAAATAGTTTTGCAAAACTTTATCAGCGGCACTTGGTTGAATACCTGAATAAAGAGTACTTTCATACTCATCTCCCGTATAACCACGACCTGGATTAGCGGCCATTGTTGTTTCATCGCCGCTTTCATCTTTCATACCAAAATCATGTGTTGAACGATCATGTTTTATGCGTACTTCGTCGGCATCGACGATATCAGCAACGTTTGAACCACTTGGTGCAACCCAAGCATTCTCACCAGCAGATTTTGCTGGGAAAAGTGATGTTACAAATGCAGTACGGCCCTTGTTAATATCTGGTACTTGTTGAAACAAAGAATGTACTTTATCAACGATAGTCGGATCATTTAAAATCATATTTGCGCCAGGACCATCAGCATGTGGTGCATCTGTATTTACAACGTAATTGATACCTTGTTGATTATTTTCTAATTCTTCAATTGGGTGACCATCATGCAATATTTCAGGACTATCAGGAGCAGAACGTAAAAAGTCATCTCCGGCACCACCGACACTTGATGAATTTAAAGATTCAGGAGGATTAATTGATGCAGTAGCAACATTGTTAGCATGATTGTCGTCAACCATTTGCTCGCCAAACTCTTGACTCGAATATTCGTCTGAACGACTTGGGTCAGGTTTTTCATGCATATCACGCTCATCTTGGTTATGAACATCAAGAGGAGATGGCATTGTTGCAATTTGGTACTCATTATCCATGTAAACACCACCGTTCATCCGTGGGTCTTGAGTAACAGAATTAAGAGTTTCTGAACCATCTGCAACATTTCGTTGATCGATGTCACCTGATCCACTATAACTTTCAGCGAAAACACGTTTTAATTTAGATCGTATATTAGTGTTCATAGTTAGCGCCTCCAATGAGATTGGAAGTTTTCATTATTGATATGAATAGTTGCACGAAAATTCGTTTCACTCGAATTTGACCCGTGCTTTTCCAAATCAATTAACTGAAGAATGATTTCTCGACGACGAATGTAACGGTTAATCTCTTCATGTATTGCGCTTACTTCTTCTTGATCTTGCATTAAAACAGCAATATCACGTTCAATAAATTGAGATAAAAGAATATCTTCTAATTCAACTAATTCATTTTCCAACCATTCAAGTCGTGTTTTTGCCACAAAGGTTCCTCTTCGTTATGCAGTAACTTAGTAGTACGCAACTTGCTGACTTTTTTCAATCTTTTCCTCATAATGACCAGGTTCATTTCCAGGAGATATACCAATTGATGCAAATGCATCAATCCATTGTTGTACTTTATGATCTACAAGATGATTTGAAAGAACATATTCTTTATTATTAAGTTTCAGTGTTTCACGAAGATCAGGTTTCAACATTAAGTCTTTAATTGATCGCTTCCATTCATTATCAGAATCAGCTAATAGCGCAACTTGTTTCGTAGTACCTTGAACATATTCGCTATACGGTCCAAAACGTGAAGCAACAAAAGGAATGTTAGCAATTCCATATTCAATAGCTTTAATATATGACTTACAACTATTGAATAAGTAAGATTCTAATGGTGCAATTGCCGCATCTAAATCAGCATTACGTAGCATCTTTAAATATTCAACAGTAGGATTAAGTTCATTTTGGCTGTAACATACTGCATTACCATTCTTGTCTTTAGGAAAGGTATCACCAAAATATTCCATTCTTGAACGAATAGCAACAGGAAAATGCCTACGCATATCAGAACCCATCCATACAAAACGTAAGTTTTGGTATTCCATCATTACTGCGGCTAATGGCTTAAAAATTTTCCGAAGATCATCAAGATGTGTTCCTGATCCGGCCCAGCCTAATCGAAAATGAGAATCAGAACGAGGAGGCACCTTTAAAGCATCCACTTGAGCGACAACTTCTGGATCAGCGGCATTAAAACAAACATGGATATTGTCGTTAAAGCGCAGATATTCGCGTCGGAGAACTGGAGTCGATACGGTCAAAAGGTCAGCCATTTTTAGCAAGACCTCCATATTCCGCAAAGAGTCAAGTCCATTACGATATGTCACGCTTGAGGGGTTGGATGCTGGAACTGCATGGAGATTGTCGTCAAACTCAAAAACGATCTTGCCGTTTGGTCGAATTTTCTTATAAGTGCGGGCATTTTCGACTACGCCAGGATGGTGTTGACGCTGTAAGACAACAGCATCATAGTCCTTAGTAATGTTCGGATGAAGGACGTTTGTGAGGGTAACATTAAACCCCCTTTTTGCTAGGGCCTTATAAGGAAGGACGCATCGGTAGTAACCGCACCCGAGCAAGTCGCCGATACCGAGGATGACTTTAGGATTCATGATTTTGACCTCAAAGGTGTTGACAATAAAGCAGAAGGGGCATATGATGATTCCAGCGGTGAGGATAACCGCTTAAATCAATCAAATTTGAAGGAGCGGTATGAACACCGAAACCACCGAAGTAGAAACCAGCGAACCACCCAAAAAAGCGAACGTCGAAAAAATCAAGAATGCGGCGAAGAGCGCCGTTGCCACCGTTGCCACCGATGCAAACCCGGTAGTTGCCGAAGAAGCAACGCCTGCCGCCGCACCAGCCGCATCTGCGCCGGAAGCGAAGACAATCGATGCCGAGACACCCGTCGAAGAAGAAGGCGGAAAGATCGAAGGTCGCGGAATCCGCATCATCGAGATGGATGGCGGCAAAAAGAAAGCCATCATCCCGCGCAACGGTGTGTTCTTCCTGAACACGACTACCAAAGGTGATACCGCAAAGCGTGTCACGGCCGAAACTCAAAAAGAACTCGGATTCGCTGATGAAGTCACGAACCCGGATCGCGTATTCGAGAGCGGTCCAAAAGTCGGCGCACTAGCGTTTCCAGGCAAAGCATCTGCGAAAACGCTGGTTCAATCTACGAAATCGAACCTCGAAGAGCGTGGTGTCATCAAGGTTCTGCGTTCGGGAAGCCCTGCGCAACCCGCAATCTTCGAACTGCTCGTCGATGAGTATGAACAGAAGATGGGCAATCAGGGCGTCGGTGGCGGTCAGAAGCGTGAAGGGCAAACCCGTGGTCGCAAAAAGTCGGTAACCACGACGGATGCTACCACTCCGGCCCGCAAGACCGGCCGTGGTCCAGGCCGTAAACGCCTGCTCGCCACTCAAGAACAAACCGTTCTCGACTGCATCCGTTCGATGCCGGTCAAAACGGTCGCCGATGCCGAGGCAATCCTCAACATCGTTCAACAGATCGAAAATCAGGGGGAAATCGGCAAAGCCATCCTGAATCTGAAGGTCGCCGCCTAAGCGTTAGCCTCCAGGCGGTTGCGGAGCGGGATCGTTCGATATACTCGAACGATCCTCTTCGCATTTCATGTTTTGATTATATGAAATCCTGAACCGGCGTAGAAGGAATTACCAGAAATCTAAGCGAAAACCGGAGCATATCGCTCCGCACTCTAATTTGGAGGCATGACCCTTGGCCAATTGGCTTATGTTCCAGCGGATAGACCATGATAAGGAGAAGGTGATCCTTGACGCGGCTGTCCATGATAAATTGCGAATGAACTATCGCATCCAAGCACCATACAGTACGGTCCGAGCACTCGGTTTCAACGACATCACCGAATTACACAAGATGTTGGAAGAAGTCGCGGCACCGGCCGTGGTTCCGCATATGAGCGCATTTGCAGAAGAAGCCGTCAACAAAAAAAGCGCATTCGCTTTATACGATGCGCTTTCTGCGTATTTTCAAAAGAAGTACAAAGGTGCAAACCCGGTCACGTTATATAAAGGTAAGGTGACCAAAGGCCGCGTGAAGATGGAAGTTCATTGGCTTCGAGTCGGCAAAGTCTTCGTTCTTCCAGGGTATCAGATTTTCAACAATGGTTTGAATACTCATGTGTACATCAGTGTCAAAGCATTGATGGGCTTTCCAGCAGATACCGAAGGTACTCAACAGAAGTACGAGCAACGCTATCATGCGAAGATCGTAAAGGGTTCTGGTCCTCATGCGATCACACGCAAGACTCGTAACATCGAAGAATATGTCAAGGCATTGACATCAATTCAACGAAAGGCTCTTACGTCTTCAGCGGCCTAAAACAACCCAATTGTCAATTGAAAAGGACCGCTTTATTTGCGGTCCTTTTTGTTTAGTATTCGTAACCAAGTAGAGCAATATTTAAATGCATATTAGAACATGTTGTAGTACTATTAACAACTAAACCTATTCCGAATGATGAACCTAATGGAAATTCGACGCCATCCGGGAAATCATGAATTTCACGATCAGTTGATCCAACATTGTAAAAAGATAACATGAATGACATATATTCAGTGCTTGCTGTTGTTAAAGTACCACTTGGTGTAACACGTAAACGAAGAGTCAACAAACATGATCCAGCAGTCACTGCACCATTTTGGGCAGTGACTGCAATATGTTGAAGCCTAAAAACACCAATACCAACACCAAATGAATTACCAGCACCTAAAAGTACTCCATTTAATTCTTGTGTTGTAGTAAGTAATGCCTCAGTAGTTGAAAGAGTTGGTACAGTATTATCATATACCATACTGTAATATGAACGACCTGAATCTTTCTCTTCTTGAACAGGTAACAGATTGCCAGAAGTTGGTTGTACACTCTTTGTCGTAGTTGTAAAAGTTGATGATCCAATTTGTGTAAGATTATCTTGAGTTGATAATGCACCTACCGAACTAACGGTTGCTTTACGCCATGGATAAGTACCATCAGAAATTTGAGCATTACTACTCGTACTATCTGAAAGTGCTGTTGCTCCAACTGTAAAAACAGGCGCAGTTGATGGTGCAGTTGTGTTGTTAATTTCTTCAAAAAGCAATGGTAAAGTTTGATAGTTTGGTGTCATATAATTTGCTACTGCCACAGGTACATCTTCAGCATCAACGTACCAAAAAACAGCATCACTGCGAACAAAAACACCGTATCGATGAAAAGCGCCATCTGTTTTTGGCGTTAGCGAACTACTGAAAATTTTTGTTCCACCAGCATAGACAACAGCATTGAATGTACCGTTGCCAAGTGTTTCAAATCCTACACCATCTTGCACAGGAGCCGAATAAGTAAAACTTGTAGGTTGAGTACCTTCGCCCCAAAAACGATAGACATTTGAATATGGTGTTGCCGCTTCAAGTTTTACGGTATTGCCAAAGACACTATAACCTAAACCGTTAAAAACAAACGATGGTTGTGATTTTAATGTAGCGGCATTTGATGCAGTTGTACCTGTCGATAAAAGTAAAGAACCATTATTTACGGTGACTGTTCCGCTACCTACGGTACTAGGAGTATTCCAGCGATTAGTTGTATCAAGTACTGTGCCATCAAATGAATCAGTAAATAATGCTGTTGGTTCATGTGAAACACGTAAATTACCATATGGATTGATTAACGCAAATATACCAGCCGCTGTCGTTGCCGCATCAGAGATGCCAACTTGAACGGGAACTCCACCTGTTGTACCTTGAACGCCTAAAACATTTCCAGATGTAGATGTGCCTGCCGCTGTTGGTGATCCAATTGCAACACCATTAACATAAGTTAAATTTTGAGTCCATGGGCCAGAAGATTGTGTCACAGCACCAATTGTATTTGTACCCGTAGGTAACGGATCAACGAGTGTTGTAATTGCTGTGTGAGGGCTTACAGTACAGTTAATATTAATTGTATTTGTTCCAACACTTCCTGTAGCCGATTGATTACTAATTCTAAAGTAACTATATCCGGCAACACTTACACGACCGATAAATGATAGTGACGATATTGTACTAACATAAGGATTTAAAGTATTTGATTCATAAGGAACAATACCTACATAGTTTACTCCATCAACACTCGCTTGAAATTGTAAAATTGCATTTGTACTATTATTAGTCCAACTTATTCCTACGGTACTTGCGCCATTTAATGGAATCGCAAAATGACTAAATTGTGTTCCTGCCTGAACAGTTCCAGAATAAGTAACATCATTATTAGATACTAAATTTAAAGGTGTATACGGGGCTGGAGATAGTGTTCCTGTAATAACAATAGTTCCAGTCCCTGCCGTCGTTACGCGCGCTCGTATTTGATTGTAGCCAGCAACATTTGCATGATACGTAAAGGTCGTTGCCGTACTGTTTGAAAAACTTGCTACTGATTGAATTGGCGCAGTTGTTCCTTCGTTTAAAACACCTTGTAAAGTAGACCATGTTGTGCCACCATCAGCAGTACCTTCAATTACAAAAGTGCCTGTCCAAGTTCCACTAACATTTAAAATTGCGGTATTGAATGCGCTTGAATTCGGACTGATAGTAGATGTATTTGTAGAAGTCGCACTTAAACTAATAGGTGTAATTTGCGATGTAGAATACTTAATATTTTGAGATGGAGTCGTGTCCGTTACCGAAGCCAAGGCTGTTATTGGAGATGATAAACCAATAAGAATTGCAATAACAGATACGGCAATTCTTTTGAAAAGATGATTAAACATTATAATTTTATTTTTCCTCTGGTCGTGCTCGTTGCCATGCACTATATTGTTCATCAAGTATCTTTGTCACTGCATCAAAACGATCTTGAATATCATCTCCTTGTAGGTCTTGATTATTGATAACCAATACTGTCAATTCATTGATAATTGATAATGCACGTTCGATATCTTGTCGAACAAACAAAATACTTCCTAACACTGATTCTTTGCTCTTAGCTTCTCGGCTTAATTTAGGCATTGTTTTCCTCAAATAAAAAGTCGTAGGGTTTCCCCTACGACCATTATAGAACAAGTTTAAACCAGATTACATTTATTGTTCGGTCCACCAAAATGTTGCATACGCACCTGCGGCATTTGTGTTATCTTCGTTATTAGCAACTACTTGAAATGTGACATGAACACCATCACCGGAAGCAGTCTGAGTTTCGCCAGGATAACTTGTATTTGGTTTATAGTCTACCATCAGAGTCGATGCACTTGAAAATAGTGAAAATAGTGTCGTTCCGGTACCAGAACTATTTACAGTTTGCACATCCCAACGCATTGGAACAGATGCGGCGACAATTAAATGTGTAAGTGTACCAACTTTACCTGATGTAATCAATGTCGAGGTAAGAGTTCCAGTACCACCAGCGGCAATATTTGTAACCGAAGTAACTTGACCTGAATTTTTTAGGGTTGCTGAAGCGGCAGTTGTTGTGGTAAAAACATAAAGTGGATTAAGAGTTGATGTACCAGGACCAGTAATCTGCACACCGTTTGTCGTTCCAGGCGTTGTTTGATTGATGCTTACTTGTCCAATGATATTTGTGCCAGCATTCAACCCTACATTACCAATTGTATTGGTTCCGGCTGGAAGTGCCGCATTAATCTGAACACCATTTGTTGTGCCAGGAGTAGTTTGATTGATCGAAACCTGACCAATAATTGCAGAACCAGCAGTTAGAACAGATGATGTATATAATGGTGTTCCTGAACCTGTTCCTGGTCCAGTAATTTGTACACCGTTCGTTGTACCTGGCGTCGTCTGATTAATTGAAAACGAACCAATATTGTTCGTTCCAGCAGGAAGAGCCGAATTTATTACAACGCCGTTTGTTGTGCCAGGAGTTGCCTGGTTAATATTGACTACTACATCACCCGCAGTTTTTGTTTTAACGGGTAAAGGTGTTAAATTATCGGTTACAGGCATCGTGGTTTACTCCTTAGGACTCGTTAAACGTGCAATAGCATCATCAATTTCTGAAATTTCTTTTTCGTAAAGAGGAAAATTTTCCATGATACGACCCATTTCATCTTTCATTTCAGCAATGCGAACTTCCATTGTCATTTTTGAAAGAATGATGTTTTGTTTGCGAAGGTTCAATCGCATAACTTCAATTGATGGTTGATCGGCCATTGTGTTCTCCTGCAAAATAATCGAAACACTTTAGAATATGCAAGTAAAATGTTTTCTAAAACGATCCAAATGTAACAGCAGTGTAATTAGCAGTAGAATCACCAGTATTAGTAACTTGTATACTTATTGTGGTACCAATACTAAGTGGCCATTGATTAGGAAAAGGAACTAAAGGATTAGGGTCGATTATATTTGCTGTAACACGCATACTCAAGATGCCATTTAAATAGATAGCATATACACCATCAGTATCGCCAGAACACTGAAAACCACTTATGTATGATCCTGAATTCACGATAGTAAACGTGGCAAGAGTCATTGTTGTCCCAGCAACAACTGACTGAGCGTTGCCAACAATGGCGCTGAAAGTAGCCGTTGGAGAAATGCTTAAGAAGGTTGCAGAAAAAGGTAAATCTGCCTTGGGTAAAGAGAAAGTTGCTTCCATACGGAAGTCAACCCAACTACTTGTTTCCAAGGGTAGGATTATGCCGGGACTTATATACTTCTGCTCGTCTTCCAAGCGGAAACCTCCGATGGCTTTATTGCTACCACACGGTTAAAGTATGCAAGATAAAGAGAAAGGACGCTTTCTAGCGCCCTCTCGATCAAATGAACTTATCGTCTTTTCCCATTGTGCGAAAGTCCGTCGCTCCCCACACTGGGGCGTCCTTTGGTACTTCTGGTGTTTTCTTATTTCTTGCTCCATCTCGATCTACACCGTGACAAATTTTGTAGTATCGAGGACTGCATTTCCATAAACATTCACGCGAATCTGGTTCAAATTTAAAGAATGGTTGTTCACCTTTCTTTACATACTCAAAAAGCATATCACCATAGCGGAGAAGATCATTAATAATTGATTGATTCTTAGTAACTAAAAATTCTGTTACCCTATGATCGTCTTTACCTTCATAAAGTATGATACCATTGGTAAGTGGACGACCTTTAAGAATCGGAAAAATTTCAGGATCATTTTTCATCTGTTCATAAAGATGAAAATAAAGTTGAA
>Ga0116230_10004157_pt1 | contig 14188 bp, 15 predicted proteins | sample S1TSphfallax_3_FD_88678 | JGI IMG/M metagenome (GOLD analysis project Ga0116230, IMG submission 88678) | Host-associated microbial communities from peat moss isolated from Minnesota, USA - S1T2_Fd - Sphagnum fallax MG | ecosystem: Host-associated > Plants > Peat moss > Unclassified | place...
CCATCTCTTGCCGGCGCTGCGATGCTCACCTCGGGCACGTGTTCGACGATGGACCGCGGCCGACGGGACTTCGGTATTGCATGAATTCCGTTTCGTTGCGCTTCGTCAAGCGCGCTTGAGGAGGATCCCATGTCGAGGAATTGGTCTGCTTCGTTGATCTGCGCCGTCGCGCTTGGTGCCATCGCGGTGACACTCTGGCACTCGCCGCTGTATGGCGCCGAGCCCCCTGTCATCATCCCTGCACCGGCCATCGACAATCCGAAGACCGCCGGTGCGCCGCAGACGGCCGTGCTCGCGGGCGGCTGTTTTTGGGGCGTGCAGGGGGTGTTTCAACATGTCAAAGGAGTGACCCAGGTCGTCGCGGGCTATTCCGGCGGCGCGAAGAGCACGGCCCAATATGAGACCGTGAGCTCGGGATCGACCGGTCACGCCGAGTCGGTGAAGATCACTTTCGATCCTGCCCAGGTTTCCTACGGCCAGTTGCTGCAAATCGCGTTCTCCGTGGTGCTCGACCCCACGCTCCTGAACCGTCAAGGCCCCGACGTCGGCACTCAGTATCGTTCGGAAATCTTTTATGCCGACGAGGATCAGAAGCGCATCGCCGAGGCCTACATCGCGCAACTCGATCAAGCGCACGTATTCGCGCGGCCCATCGTGACGCGCGTGGATGCGTTGAAGGGCTTCTTCCCCGCGGAGGGTTACCACCAGGATTATTTATATCTCAATCCCACGGCTCCCTACATCGCGTTCAACGACATGCCCAAAGTCGAAAACTTTCGCCGGACTTTTCCGCAGTTGTACAGCGAGCGACCCGTGTTGGTGAGCGCCGTCAGCCGGTAAAATCGGTCGAACGCAGCAAGGTGGCCACCAGTGCCTCGAGACCCGCGCCGTCCTCTGCATCGAAGCGGGCGAGGCGTGGGCTGTCGAGATCGAGCACGCCGAGCAGCCGGTCACCTTGCACGAGCGGGACCACGATTTCCGAGCGGGAGTCCGCGTCGCATGCGATGTGTCCGGGAAATTCATGGACGTCGGGCACGATGACGGTCTGCCGCCGCGCGGCGGCAGTACCACAAACGCCCTTGCCCATGCCGATCCGTACGCAGGCTACCTTGCCCTGAAACGGACCGAGCACGAGCTCCCGACCAGACAGAAAATAAAATCCGGCCCAGTTCAGATCCGGCAGGCCGTGATACAACAGCGCAGCCATGTTGGCGGTATTGGCGATTTCATCGCGTTCATCGTTGCAAAGCCCGGCCAGCTGTCGTTCGAGATCGCGGTAGGCCGCGGGCTTGCCCTCGCTCACGTCAGTGGGGTCGCGGTGAGTCTGCATCGTCCCGTCATCATACCCCCGAGCGGTCGGTTCAAGGAGTGTGAGCGTAGGCCGAGACATGGCCCGGGACGACAGCCAAAGGCAGGCGGGCCGTGAATTGAGTGCCGGTATCGGGCTCCGACGTCACGGTGATGTGGCCGTGATGGGCGCGTACGATCTGCGAGCAGATGTGCAGTCCCAACCCGAGCCCCTCCCGATGGTTCGCGATCGAATGCCGCCAGAATGGGGCGAACACCTTGCCGATGCTGTCGCGCGGAATGACCTCTCCATCATTCCACACTTCCAGTACCAGGTACGTGTTATCCGCCCGGGCGGTGAAGCGAACGGGAGATTGTTGCGAGCCATGCGTCAGCGCATTTCCGAGCAAATTCGACACGACCTGCTGCAGACGGCCCACATCGCACAGAATGGTCCGGTTGATGCTGATATCGGCCGTGATGAGCCGATCGGGTCGCGCATCCTGGAGCTCTCTGACCGCGGCCAGCAGCGCGCCATCCAAGCCGTCGGTTTCCTGCAGGTCCACGTTCATGCCGCCCCCTAAGCGGCCGCGCGCGAAGTCCATGACGTCATCGATCAGGGCGGACATGCGACGCGCATTGGTCACGATGCGGGACGCCAAAGCCTTATTCGAATCGTTGAGGCGGCGCTCGAGGATCTCCGCGTTGGCGGAGACCGCCTGCAGCGGATTGCGCAGGTCATGACCTAAGATGGCGATGAACTGTTCGCGCAGTTCGCCGGTCGCACGCTCGTCCAGCAAGGCCATCTGCTCCCGCTCGCGGCTGATGGCAGTTCCCAGTTCCAAGGCAATGAGCTGCGCGAAACGCTCGAACATCGGGCGCACCCAGGGTTGCTGGTCGGCGCACGACCGTGGGTCGAGTGCGCACAGACGACCGAAATGCCGGCCATTGTCGAGCATGATGGGGACGGAAACATACGCGCCGAACGGCACGGCCATGGAATCGCCCCGCGTCAACTGAAAGCCTCCATGATTCGCAACGTCAAGCGCGTCCGCCGCTTCGCTGAGCATGGATAGAACGGGCGCATCGCGCCCATCGGGGGTCTTCAGGTCGAATCGCTCGCCGCTCTGGAGCCCGAGTTGAAGGCGATCCTCCACGGCGCACACCCATGAACCCGATGGCACGGAGCAGATGATGGCGGCGAATCCCAGACCCGTGGTTTCGCACACGGCTCGCAGGAGAATCTGCGCCGCGCCGATGCGCGCGATCGCCTCAACCTCGCGAACGACATCCGTGACAGGGGCATCGGCAACGCCGAACCGTTCCTTGCGGACTGGCAAAATCATGGTAACGCTCCGTGCTAGTTGCCGATCCGTGGGACGCTCCACATGGTGAATGCGCTCGACGATATTACACAGGTCCAATAGGCGTCTGTGCGGTAGCGTACAGACAAGGTGCGGCAGGCTGAGCCAAGCATAGAAATTCGTTGATTCGCGCAAGTTCGTCGTCGAGGCCGGCCGCAGGCGGCGCGTCGCCCGGAGCCGTCCCCGCATACCCGATCGTCGCGTGCAGTACGCCGCCGGCGACTCGCAGATTTCCCCAGCCGATCACTCGATCACGCCATAGCAGCGGCAGGGCGTAATAGCCCAATTTGCGTTTGGGTGCCGGAGTGTAGGCCTCGAACCGGTAAGACCAGCCCCAAAACAAGGCAAAGCGGCGGCGGTCCCATACGATGGGATCGAAAGGAGTCAGCAGGCGGATCTGATCGTCGGGCCGCCACCGCGCCCACGCAGGCGATTCGGTCGCCGGCCAGAACCAATCGATGCCGCTCAATCGTGTGCGCGCGCAGCGTTCCTTGGCTCGTGCCAAGGCGGCCGCCCGCATTGCCGACCATTGGGGCGCACCACCCATCAACAAGCTCGCGAGCTGACCGAGGCTGGCCAGTGGCAGTGGCGCATATTTGTTGACGAGCACATCGAGCAACGCATCGAGTCGGGCCTGGACGGTGGCGTCGTCCGGCGGCGGCGCGGCGGGTTCGCGGATGGCGTAGATGCGTGTGCCGCCATCCCGGCGTGCGATCCGCAGCAGTCCCCGATAGTGCATGTCATCCAGTAGATGAGTGGTCGCGTTGGTCGAGCCGCCGAACCAGTTGGTCACTTTGCCATGGCCGAAGTGGCGGTCGACGTCGCGCGGATGCACGGCGCCGCGCTCGCGAATGAAATCGAGCACCGCGTGGGCTTGCTTCGACCGTGTCCGCGACCACGGGGTCTTGGGCGTGCGCGGATGCATCAATCCGTGATGCGCCCTGGGCATGAATCCATAATTGACGAAGAAGTCCTCCTCGATGGGCAGCCGCGAGTAACGCCGCTCGAGGTCACCCGCGAGATAATCAACGACGCGGTGCCGCAGCGTGAGGTCTTGGGCACGGGCGGGAGCCCGGATTGGATCCGCCTGCACGAAGCCCAATTTGCGGATGGCGCGGCCCAGCGTCGTCGGCTTGAACAAAGAGCGCGCGACCGCATACCGGCGCAGTTGCTCCAGCGTGAGTCGCGTCCGGTTCACGGCACGCGCGGGACCGTGCGAATTCGAACGGTCGGGCTCTGGCATTTGCTAGGATTTCGCATGTCGTCAGCAAGACGCGCGTGGTATTTCCGGAGTGTATCCGAGCCGTGGCCCGGGCGCTCGCTCGGTAGGAGCCTCATGACATCGACCGAGAGTGTGGTGGTCACGGCCATCCATCGAATGGTGGATCGCTGCCGTGCCGGAGATCATCCGGCGCTGGTCGCACGAGTGGGCGCGGGTTGGGTGGTCATGGGCGAGCGGCAGATCTTTCCCGGCTATTGTCTGTTGCTCCCCGATCCGGTGGTGCCGCATCTCAATGCGCTGACGGCGGGGGTTCGCGACCAATTCCTGTCCGACATGGCCCGGGTGGGCGATGCCGTACTGGCCGCCACGTCGGCGCTGCGCATCAACTATGCGCTGTTCGGCAACGTGGAACCGGCATTGCACGCCCATGTCATCCCGCGGTACGCAAACGAACCGGATGCCACGCGCACGGCGCAGCCGTGGGCGCTCGATTGGAGCTTGGCGCCCAGCTATTCGCGCCCGCTGCACGGCAGCCTGCGGCAGCGCATCGCCGACCAGCTTGCGCCAATTGCGGATCGTGGTCGGTTAGAATGCGGGCCACCATAACCAAAGCACTCCCCATGTCTGATGCCGTCGTCGCCGCTGAATTGCCGGCGCTGCGCTTGAAACGCAATGAAGATCGTCGACTGCAGGCGGGCCATCTATGGGTGTTCAGCAACGAAGTTGATACCGCGCAAACGCCGCTGACGAAATTCGAGCCGGGACAACTCGTGCGCGTCTTGACCCATAACGACAAGGCGTTGGGGCTGGCCTATGTCAACCCGAAGTCCCTCATCAGCGCGCGCATGCTCGGCACCTGGCAAGTGCCGGACGTGGCGTGGTTCGCCGCCCGCATCCGAATTGCACTGGCATTGCGCGAGCGCTTGTATGCGGAGCCCTGCTACCGCGCGGTGTATGGGGAGTCCGACGGACTGCCCGGCCTGGTCATCGATCGGTTCGGGTCTCGATGCGTGGTGCAAATCGGCACGGCCGGCATGGAGCGTTTGAAGCCCGTGATTCAAGAGGCGGTGCTGCAAGTGCTGAAGTGCGAAGCGCTCCTGTTCAAGAACGACAGCGGCGCGCGCGAGTTGGAAGGGCTCGACAGCTATGTGGAAGCGGCCAAGGGGAAGATCGACGACCCCGGCCTCGTCATCGAAGATGGCCTCAGGTTCACCATTCCGCTCGCAGAAGGCCAGAAAACCGGATGGTTCTTCGATCAGGCCGCCAATCGGCGCGCACTGCCCAAGTATGTGCCTAAGGGCGCCCGGGTCCTGGATGTGTTCAGCTATGCCGGTGCCTGGGGCATTCGCGCCGCCAAAGCCGGCGCGCGCGAAGTGCTGTGCGTGGATGGTTCCGCGGCGGCGCTCGAGTTGGCGGCGAGGAACGCGGACCATAATCGGCTGCGCATTTCGACCCGCAAGGGCGACGCGTTCGACGTGCTCGAGGCATTGGCAAAAGACAGCGGCCGCTTCGACGTGGTGATCGTCGACCCACCGGCATTCGCCAAGCGGCGCAAGGATGTTCCCAAGGCTCTGGCGGCGTACAAGCGCTTGAACCAGTTGGCAATGCAATTATTGGTGGGCGACGGCATCCTGGTGTCGTGTTCGTGCTCTCAGCACGTTGCGGCGGAAGACCTACAGGACGCCATCGCGAAGGCGGCCCGGGTAACCGGCAAGCACCTACAGATTCTCGAACTGGGAGGGCAGGCACCTGATCACCCCGTGCATCCGGCCATTCCCGAGACGCGTTATCTCAAAGCCTATTTCTGTCACGTGAGCGACGGTTTAAAATAATTCCATGCTGACTTATCCCCATATCAATCCGGTGGCCGTCTCCGTGGGCCCGCTCTTCGGCATCGGGCCGTTGCAAGTCCATTGGTACGGGATCATGTACCTCATCGGTTTCGTCGCGGCCTGGTGGATTGCCCGGCGCCGGTCGAGCCGCATCGGATCGACTTGGACGGCTCTTGATGTGGACGATCTGATTTTCTATTGCGCCATCGGCGTGATCGCCGGCGGCCGGCTTGGGTGGTGTGTGGTTTACGGCCACGATGTGATTGCCGAAAGTTGGCTGAACGTTTTTCACATTTGGGACGGCGGCATGTCGTTCCATGGGGGCTTGACCGGAGTGCTCGTGGCGGCCATCGTCTTCGCCCGCATCAAGGGGAAACAGATTGCGGATGTGTGTGATTTCGTTGCGCCGCTGCCCGGCATTGGCCTGATGGCCGGTCGTTTGGGCAACTTCATCAACGGCGAACTGTGGGGCAAGCCCACGGACCTGCCCTGGGGCTTTGGGGTGCCGGATGCCGAGGGCGTGTTGATCGCGCGTCACCCCTCCCAGCTCTATGAAGCGACGCTCGAAGGGTTGGTGCTCTCCTTGATCCTGCTATGGTTTACCCATTCGCCGCGTCCGCGCTTGGCCCCCACCGGGCTTTTCTTGTTCGTCTACGGCTGCGCGCGATTCACGGTGGAGTGGGTGAGGCTGCCCGACGCCAACATCGGCTATCTCGCCGGGGACTGGCTGACGATGGGCATGTTGTTGACGACTCCCATGATCCTCATCGGCTTGATCGTCATGGTCTATGCCTACCGGCGGGATCAGCACACGGGCAACTTGAGCACCATCGGAGCCTGACGGTGCGCCAGTATCTGGATTTTCTGCGGCATGTCCGGCGATCGGGCACGCGAAAGGGTGACCGTACGGGAACCGGCACGCTGAGCGTGTTCGGCTATCAGATGCGTTTCGACCTCGCCGCCGGTTTCCCCCTGGTCACCACCAAGAAATTGCATTTGCGCTCGATCATTCACGAATTGCTGTGGTTTTTGCGAGGCGACACGAACGTCAAATATTTGCGCGACCACGATGTCACCATTTGGGACGAATGGGCCGACGCGAACGGCGATTTGGGACCGGTTTACGGCAAACAGTGGCGTTCGTGGCCGACCAGCAGCGGCGAGAGCATCGACCAGCTGTCGCTGATCTTGAGACAAATCAAGCGCGATCCCGACTCGCGGCGGCTCGTCGTCAGTGCCTGGAACGTGGGTGAGTTGGACCAAATGGCGCTTCTGCCCTGCCATGCGCTGTTCCAGTTCTACGTGGCCGACCGCCGCTTGTCCTGCCAGCTGTATCAACGCAGCGCCGATGCCCTGCTGGGGGTCCCGTTCAACATTGCATCTTATGCACTGCTGACTCATATGGTTGCGCAGCAATGCGACCTCGACGTCGGCGACTTCGTCTGGACAGGCGGAGATTGCCACCTGTATCTGAATCACCTAACCCAAGCGGATTTGCAGCTGTCGCGAACGCCGTATCCGTTGCCCACGTTGAATCTGCGGCGCAAGCCGGCCACCCTCTACGAATATGCGTTCGACGATTTCGATTTTCAGAACTACCAACACCATGCCGCCATCAAGGCACCGATCGCCGTATGACGAACGGTCACCGGGAATCTATGAAGAAACGCGTGCGTGAGCCCATGGTCGAAGTGCGTCACTCCCCGGTTCATGGCTACGGCGTGTTCGCCGTCCGGCGCATTCGCAAGGGTACGACCATCATGGAATATCTCGGTGATCGCGTCAGTCACGAGGAAGCGGACTCCCGCTATGAACACAAGGATGCCAATGACAATCATACGTTCCTGTTCACCGTGGATTCGAAGACGGTCATTGACGGTGGCGTCGGCGGCAACGATGCCCGCTTCATCAATCATGGGTGTGACCCGAATTGCGCGAGTGCCTCGCACAACAAGCGCATCTTCGTCGAGGCCGTGCGGACGATTCAGCCTGGCGAAGAGCTCGCCTACGATTACCAGATTCAACGCGATCCTGAGGATCCGCCCAATGTGGACGAGATCTTTGCGTGCCGCTGCGGCGCGGTGAAATGTCGCGGCACCATGCTGGCCCCCCGCAAGAAGCCGCGCACGAAGAAATCGAAGCCCAAGGCGGCGGCGGCCAAGAACAAGGCGGCGGCCCAGCAGAAGTCTCCCGGACACAAAAAGACTGCCGCGAAGAAGAAGACTGCCGCGAACAAGAAGTCCGCGCGGCGCCGCAGCAAGGGTCGGACACGGCGGCGTGGCCGCTGACAAAATCGATGCGGGCGCAGGTGGACCGTGCAATCCTCGACTCGCCGAGGGAGCCGTCATCCGGGATCGTTACATCGAGACGGATAGAATCCGGCAGCTGATTGCGTGCGCGCAGCTGCGCCGCCGACGTGGAGAATTTGCGGCCGCACGCGTCGGCGCGGACCAACGCTTGCAACATCACACGGAGATTCGCGGCGATCGGACATGTTGGCTCGAGGAGCCTCTATTCGATGCCGAGCGGGCGCTGCTTGCAGATTTGGAGCAACTGCGGCTCGCGTTGAACGAAGAGACCTATCTCGGCTTGTTCGAGCTCGAATTGCATTATGCTCATTATCCGCCCGGCGCCGGCTACGTGCGTCACGTCGACCAGCTCGAGGGGCGGGACCACCGCCAGGTGTCCTTGATACTCTATCTGAACGAGACGTGGGCGCCGGGCGCGGGCGGCGAACTTCGGATATTCGATGCAGGCGGTGGATTCCGCGACATCGAACCCCTCGCGGGGCGGTTGGTGTATTTCTTGACGGCGGGTTGCGAGCATGCTGTCTTGGAGACCCACCGTGATCGGTTGAGCATCAGCGGCTGGTTCCGCAGCCGCGGGCCGAATCGATAGGACCGGATCGATGGAAAAGCATGTCCGTGGTTGGGGAGAATGGCTTTTCATCATTGCCGCGCTGGCGGTGAAGGTGCTGCTCATACTCGTCATCTTTGGGTGATACCTTGCTCATCGTCGGCTGCTCAGCTGCGCCAGATGTGTGCGCAGCGGGCGTGGCGCGCCCGAGAACATGGCAGCCGGCGGAAGACCCGCGGCAATCGTCGGCAACCTAGGGTGTTTCGAATGCTGGCATGAATGTTGCTGGGTCTGCAGTGGTATATTATTGCCGTTAAAGTTTTGGTTGCACTTATGCGCTTGCCGTCGCTCAAGTTTCTGAAGACCTTCCAGGTCGCGGCCAAGCTTCAGAGCTTCAAGGCAGCCGCGGAAGAGTTATTCGTCACCCCCTCCGCCGTCAGTCACCAGATCAAGGCGCTCGAGGAGCAGCTCGGCGTGGCGCTGTTCGAACGCGGCGTCCGCAATTTAACACTTACCGATGCCGGTGCTCATTATCTGGAGCACATCAGCGAAATCTTCGCGAAGCTGGAGAAGGTGACCGAGCAACTTCAAGCGCGCTACGGACGCACCATCATCCGGCTGAACGTACCGCCGTTTTTCGCGAACGAACTCTTGCTGCCGCGCTTGTCGTCGTTCTCGCAAGCGCGCGAGGAAACGGACATCCGGATCGAGACCACCTTCTCAGCGCCGAAGACCCATCCGCCGGAAGCGGATTTGTCGATCGTCGTCGGTACGGGTCCGTGGGAGGGGCTGACCGTACATGAGTTGTTTGCGCAAAGTTTCATCGCCGCATGCTCGCCCGAGTTCCTCCTCGAGAATCCCATTGACACGTATGCCGACCTCAACGGCAAGACGTTGCTGTTGCACGAGGAGCGCCGCGACGCTTGGGAGCGGTGGGCACTCGGTCTCGGCATTGCCCCGATCAAACCCAACCGGTTGGTCAGGCTCGATACGATGTCGGCCGTGGTGCTCGCCGCCGAACAAGGCGTTGGGGTCGCCCTGGTTCCGGCCCGGCTCAGCGCGGACCGGTTCGTGGCCGGCGGTTTGGTGAAATTGTTCGACGCGGAATTGACGACGAATGAGAACTACGTCTTGTTGCACCGGCCGGAGGATCGGGCCCGCGAAGATCTGCAAGAACTCACTCAATGGATCCTTCGCAGCTGCCGCGTCGCGTGATGTGGGAGCCTGTCCGAGCATTCCGCGTGGCCGCGACCGTACACATGAGCAAAAACGCACCGAGTGAAAAAAATTCTCGTTTGCCCGCGAGGTGACGGCTCCTTATCTTGACTGCGGGGCGTTGGTATTTTTGACCCTTAAGGAATACCACCATGAACACTCGTAAAATCGTACTCGCGGCCCTCTTGATCGGCGCGTTGGCTCCCGCGGTTTCCAACGCATCTCCAGAGAAGGCTTCCGCCAAGGCTTGCGCAACGGCATTCGCCTCGACCATCGTCGCGCCAGGCTCCAGTGCGCCGGCATACAAGTTTGCATATCGAGGCGGCGCCACCGGGTCGTTGGCCGACTTTTATCCGACCGACTACACGTTCACGCTCGAAGCCCACGATCCGAAGACCGGTGCCGCGATCGCGCGCGCGGTGTGCACGACGGATAACCGCGGTAACGTCACCGATATCGCCTCACTGCCCTTGGACTCCAAGGCTGCGACGCTCGCTGCAAACTGAGCACGCCCAGTCGCGGCTGCCCGCGGCTGGTGGATCGAGCATCACCGGCGTATAAAGCCGCCATCGGGTCTGCGGATGGACTTAAGATGGCGGCTCCTTTGGAACTCATCGTTGCGGTGGCCGAAAACGACGCCATCGGACGCGCGAATCAACTGCCGTGGCGCCTGCCAGCGGACCTGCGTCATTTCAAGGCGCTGACGCTGGGCAAAACGGTCCTGATGGGCCGCAAAACCTACGCGTCCATCGGCAAGGCGCTCCCCGGGCGGAGCAACGTCGTGCTCACGCGATCCACGGCATTCGATCCCGGCGATTGCCGCGTCGTCGGTAGCCTCGACGAGGCGCGCCGCGCTGCGGGCACCGATGCCGAACTCTTCGTGATAGGCGGGGCCGAGATCTATGCACTGTGCCTGCCCTTGGTGACGCGCATCCATCTGACCCTGGTACATGCCTGGGTCGCGGACGGCGATACGTTCTTCAACGGATGGCGAAAACCCGAGTGGCGCGAAGTGTCACGCGAACGGCACGAGGCCGATGCCGCCCATAGCGCGGCCTACAGCTTCATCACGCTGGAGCGGACTTGGCAGCCTGTCTGACTTATCCGCGTGCCCGGTCCCTTCGGGTTGGCGAGGGCCTGTGCAGGAACGTAACCGATGAATTTCCGCTCGCGCCAGGCCCCCGCACTTCGTCGCTTCGTCCGTTGCCGTCACGGCGGTCAGTCAGCCGGAATGTCGAGCAGCTTGAGTACCGCCTGTTTGGCCATGGTCGAGAGTTCGGCGCGTGTGACGTGAAGTGATCGGGGCCCTGTATAGATCATGAAGCCGTCGAGCAATGCGGCTACCTGCAGGCCGAGCTCGAGACAGCTTCGTTCAGAAAGCGCGGGGCGGGCGGCGCCGATATAGGCGGCGATTCGTTTGCGGTGATGGTCGTAGGTTGCGTCCAACAGTCGGCCTGCAATCTCGTTATGGCATCCCAACGCCCAAAAATTGAAGAAGAACTTTCGGGTATCGTCTCGCCAAATATCTTCCACTAGGTGTTCGACAACCCCGATCAACCGTGCTTCGCCGTTGAACGGCAATGCCTCGGTGACACGCCGGTAGTCGGCCTCGTACTCAGCGAGCACGTGTTCGAGCATGCATTCTAGAAGCGATTCCTTTGTTGGAAATGTGTATTGGACGGCGCCCAAGCTGACCCCCGCCTCCTTGGCGACACCCCGGGTGGTGAATCCCGCGCCGCCCTCGCGGACGAAGAGTGCAAACGCGGCTTCGAGGATATGCTGGCCGCGCGGACGATGAGCCGGGGATTCCCGGACTAGGGATTCTGCCGTCGCCGTTCTTTTCCGAGCGCTTTGCAATAGTTTGTCCTGCCGTTTGTGCTTCCGCGGCGGTAGCCACCGGGTTCATCTATTACGTGCAGGGTAGCACTAGGCCATTAAAAGTCACATGACTTGCAAATAAAGTCATGTGACTGATAACCTCTCGTTAATCGGGGTTTGGCCGCAGCGGTCGTCATAGGGAATCCAACGAATATGAGTGAGGGTCAAGCGGTAAATCTGCCCGAGCGGGCGCGTGTCGTCATCTTGGGTGGCGGCATCATCGGAGCGTCGACTCTCTACCATCTTGCCAAGGACGGTATCGAGGATGTCGTCCTGCTCGAGCGTGACCGCTTTGCGAGCGGCACGACCTGGCATGCGGCCGGGATCGTGGGGCAGCTGCGCGATTCAAAGGCACAAACTGAACTCGCCCAATACACCACCGCCTTGTTTCAATCGCTCGAGCAGGAAACCGGGCTTGCGACGGGGTACCGCGAAAACGGCTCGATGAGTCTCGCCCTGACACCACAGCGCTTGGAAACCATTCAGCGCAACGTGTCGGCGGCCAAACGCTTGGGCGTACCCGCGATTTTCCTGACACCGGACGACGTGCGACGGCTCTGGCCGCTGGTGCGCGTCGATGATGTGCTCGGCGGCCAGCTAGTGCCATCCAACGGCCAGGTGAATCCACTCGACGTGACCAGCGCCCTCATCCGCGGCGCGCGGCAGCGCGGCGCGAAAGCCTTCGAGCACACTCCGATCGAGGAACTGCTCATCAAAGACGGACGCGTGATGGGCGTGCGCACCGCGCTCGGCGACATCGCATGCGAGCGAGTGCTGCTGGCCGGCGGCATGTGGACCCATCGGTTTGCCAAGCCCCTCGGCATCGCGGTGCCCTTGCATGCGGCGGAACACTTCTACATCGTGACCGAAGCGATCCCGGGCCTCGCGCGCACCACACCGATCCTCACCGTGGCGGATGAGCGTCTCTATTACAAGGAAGATGCTGGAAAGCTGCTGATCGGTGGATTCGAGGCGCAAGGTAAAGCGTGGCCGGCGCCGCGGGAAAACATCCCCGCCGATTTCTCCTTCCAGGAACTGCCGCCCGATTTCGAGCACATGGAGCCCTTGTTGAATTTGGCCGCGCAACGCGTCCCGGTGTTGAACGAGGTGGGTGTCAAGCTGTTCTTTTGCGGTCCGGAGAGCTTCACCCCCGACGGCCGTGCGTACATGGGACCCGCCGCGCATGTGCACGGCGTGTACATCGCCGCCGGCTTCAATTCGAATGGCATTCTGTCCTCCGGTGGTGCCGGCAAAGTCATGTCGAAGTGGCTGATCGACGGGTTGCCGCCGGTCGCCATGGGCACTCTGCACGCGCAGCGCGCGCTCGACTTTCAGTCCAATACCCGGTACCTGCGCGAGCGCGTGACCGAATCCATCGGCATGCACATGACGCTGCATTGGCCGGGATCGCAGGCCGTTACCGCGCGTGGGGTGCGCCATTTTCCCGTCCACGATCGGCTGCTCGAGGCGGGTGCCGTGATGGGCGAGCGCATCGGGTGGGAGATTCCGCTGTACTTCGACCGGCCGGGTGCCAGGATTGCCGATGAACCCAGTTTTGGCTACCAGGCGTGGTTTCCGCAGGTGGCCGCGGAATGCCGCGCGGCAGCCGAAGCTGCCGTGCTGATCGACCAATCCTGCTACGGAAAACTGCTGGTGAGCGGACCTGAATGCGTGCGCCTGCTCAATTGGGTGTGCGCCAATGAGGTGGACGTGCCGGTGGGCAACTCGGTGTACAGTCACTTTTTGAACGCACGCGGCGGCATCGAGGCGGATGTCACGTTGACCCGTCTCGCCCTCCACGAATTTTTGGTAGTTACAGGTCATCCGAGCCAGGTGCGGGACCTCGCCTGGATTCGGGCGCAAATCCAGCCTGAGTGGCGGGTGCAGTGCCACGACGTCACCGCGAATTACGGCATGTTTGCGGTGAGCGGTCCGCGTGCGCGCGACATTCTCGCAGAGTTGACCGAGGCAGATTTGTCGAACGAGTCGTTCCCCTTCGCGGCCGCACGCCTCATCGACATCGGATACGCGCGCGCATGGGTCCTACGTCGATCCTTCGTCGGCGAGTTGGGCTACGAGATCTATCCTACCGCCGACTTTTGCCGCCACGTCTATGACGCCCTGGTGCAGGCGGGTAGCCGTTTCGGGATGCGGTCCGCCGGATTCTTCGCCTTGAATCACTGCCGCGTCGAGAAAGGCTTCGTACATTTCGGCCACGACATTGGCGAAGACGACACGCCGTTCGAGGCCGGTCTCGCCTTCGCGGTGGCTCTCGACAAGCCAGGAGGGTTCATCGGCCGTGAGGCGCTCGTGGCGCAACTCGCTGCCGGTCCGTTGCAGACACGGCTCGTGAACATTCGCGTGGTCGCGGCCAACTTGGAGACGGGACCTTACCTCATGCGCAATGAGCCGCTGTGGCACGGGCAGGAGATTGTCGGCTATGTCACATCGGGCGCATGGGGCTTCAGGCTCGACGCCTCATTGGGCCTGGGTAGTGTGCGGCATGCGGGCGGAGTCACCGCGGCATGGCTTGC
>Ga0116230_10004158_pt1 | contig 14187 bp, 13 predicted proteins | sample S1TSphfallax_3_FD_88678 | JGI IMG/M metagenome (GOLD analysis project Ga0116230, IMG submission 88678) | Host-associated microbial communities from peat moss isolated from Minnesota, USA - S1T2_Fd - Sphagnum fallax MG | ecosystem: Host-associated > Plants > Peat moss > Unclassified | place...
ATATCTACCGACAATAAGCCCGAAGGCATCCACGGCACGCCCTTTTTTATGAGCCCCGAACAGTGCATGGGGCAGCAGGTAGACTCGCGCTCCGATATCTATTCACTGGGCTGTACGATGTTTGAGGCCCTTACCGGCAACCTGCCTTTCCAGGGCAAGTCACCTCAAGATACTATGGAAATGCAGGTTCGGACCCCGGCCCCGACCCTTAAAGAAAAAGCCAATGGTGTGGATTTTCCTGAAGCCTGGGAAACAATCATCGCAAAAACTATGGCCAAGGATCCCGCCGATCGTTATCAGACGATGGACGAGATTTCTAAAAAGTTGGCTGAAGTAATCTCGCACGATAAATGGTCAGTTGCTATGACTTCGCCCGGTGCTGCCAATGGACAAACGGCTCATGCCGGCACTCCGGTTCAGTCTAAAAAAATGCCTCCCAAGCCAGTGTTGATAGGCGCGGCTACCGTTGCTGGCGTTTTAGTTTTAGGCGGCGTTGCGATGCTATGTGCTCCTCACGGGAAATCTGAGCAGAACGCAGTGAACACAGGCAAAGTTGCTGCTATGCATTCAGATACATCGTCATCGCCAGGCAATGCTACTGAAGAAAAATCTGATGATTCTGTGCCTTCAGGCGATGCCGGTGACCAGGCTGCGAGCTCTCAACCTGTTGGCAAACCTTTTGTGTCTGATGTCATAGATGGTGGCAAGATGGTGCGCTTATACGATATGCCGACAGATATCTCAGTTGGTTATTTTAGGACTAAACAATCGGATGCGCCTGTGCGCGCGAACGGGCAAGTGAAATATCCGATGAATACTCACATCACTTTTACTCCCAGCGAAGCGGTTGGCAAAAATCCCGATATTCTAAAACGCTTTAAAGCTGGTGATGTCCACACTCTGAAATTTGATCCCACTGCATGCAACGACGAGATTTTTAAGGCTGCTGCAAATATTGGCGGCGTAAGAAGGATAAGCATCAGCGACTGCAAAGCTCTGACCGATGCCTCCTGCGAGACACTGAAAAAATTTGGTAGCCTGGTCTGGTTGGATGCGTCTGATACAAAACTGGACGGTGCTCAATTAGCTAAGGCGGGCATCTGGAGTCGCATCGAAGTATTGACTCTTTCATCCGCTAATAATGTTTTTCCGCTTTTAGAAAAGCTCGAAAACTCCAAACAATTGCAGCGGCTTGATCTATCTAAAAGCAAGTTGACCTCAAAAGACATACATGCGATTGCCACCATGACACGTTTGACGGATCTTGATGTTTCGCATAACAGATTGAGTAAACAAGATCTGGCATCACTGAGTACACTTGCTCGTTTAACAGATTTGCATATAGCCGACACTGGCCTGACAGGCTCCGATCTAGATACTCTCAAAAACTTTAAATATCTTACTTATCTGGATTTTTCCGGTAATCATATGACAGATGCCGATCTGAGAAATTTGGTCGACATGGTCGAAGCTGAGGAGCTAGATTTGCGCGAGACAGATCTTGACGCAGCAATTGTGGAAACTCTCAGGGGTTACGGATCTTTGAAAAAACTGCATATTGATTCCAAAAAACTGAAGCCGGGCGATCTTAAAAGGATTAGAGATGGATTGCCTCTGGTTCGGGTTGATTAAGGAGTAAATCCTCATTTCTCTGCTACTGATATAACTTTTTGGTGCGGTAAGTATAGTGGCAGAATATCATAAGGGTGGATGCCTAGTGCAACGACAACCAGCATCAAAATGATTCTGGACCTCATATATACCAATACTGGCAAGATCGCTAGTAGAGGCAAAATCAATTGCACGCGCAGATGCGTCAATAGCTCCAGTTCCCTGCAGCTTGTTTTTATTCCTCTCGCACTAACCCTAGCCTGAGGCAGACTCCCCCGGGACGTTCGATCAATCATTTGATAAATTTGATTCGATCCGATAAATCAAATTTGGCCCCGAGCCATGAAAGTCGGAATTACTTCTATATAGCGTGCCACCAGAATGTTCGATTAATCGTTTTGATGCGGAGTTATTCGGATCGCAAGTCGCGAGTATAAATTCGAGTTTTTTGCTTCTTGCAATTTCTCTGGCAAGATTTAGAGCTTTGACGCCGTAGCCAATATTCAGCAATGAGGGCCTTATAGCTAAACCCACATGGCCGCAGTAATTTTCGAGTAGTTCTACATCGCAAGCGAATCTAAATGGAAGGCTTCCGATAAAGCGCGCGCCATCAGTAATCCAGAAAAGCGCATGATCGGTCACGTCAAATGCGGAACCGTCCGGCAGTTTTACCTTCCAGCTAACTGGATCTTGAATTTTCGTCAAGTATGCATCGGGGTCTTGAACAATTTGCTCGAATGAATCGTCGCCGAATCCGAGGGCCATGTTGCGATAATGACCTTCCTGAATTGCTTCAAGGTACGATGGCAGAAGCTGCAAGCTTGGTTTTTGTGCGATCAGGTTCATAATATGCAGTCGAATCAGACTTTGTGAAGCATCCCCATTGCAACCCGGCACTGTGCTCTAAATTGCAAAAAGATGGGAATCTCAACAAAAAATGGCACCCCCGGAGCGATTCGAACGCCCGACACCCTCCTTAGGACGGAGGTGTTCTATCCCCTGAACTACGGGGGCACATTTTTAAAGCATAGCAGTGAACGGCATTACACTCAAATCTATATCAACAAGATATGGATTTTATATACAAATGACGTCCGGTTCGCGCAAAAAAACTTCTCTTGACATTAACAGCTCATCATTGAGTCTTGGGCTGCAGGCGGTCAGCTATATCATGCTTGAGGCCATGCCCTCTGGAGCAAAGGTCTATAGATATCTGCGTGTCTACAAAGGCAAACGAGAGCTAATAACAATTGGCAGCAGTACGGATTACACCCTAGAGCTGGCTCGCTTGAAAGCTCAGACTATAAATAGCGAGATAGTCAGCGGCATCGATCCCAGAGCACAGGATAAGGCAGCAAAGTCAATACTGCAAATATTGAGGGACACTTCATACATTGGGAAAGCAGCGTTTGGAAAGACAAAACTAGGACCTATGCATCCTGATTTGCGACCAGTAAAGGGAAAGGACCAGCAGAGGCAGGATCTATATTCTATTTGCAGTGTGCCTGAGGGCGAGTGGATTTGTATTTCTGTGCCACCACTGGTGACGTCAGCATTATTTGAGGCGGTTCAGGAGCAACTAGCAGTGAACAAAACGACTAGAAGGATTCGCAGCGAGGGTGTCAAGTACTTATTACAAGGGCTTCTCTGATGCAAGCTTTGTGGTTATGCATTTACGGCCAAGCCGCAAACACGATTCAGGTGCCGCCTGATGACTATGAGTGACATTTCCCTGATAGAGGTAAATCTAAATCGACCCAGCTCGTAAAAGTCATTAGCTTCGACTGCCGGATTGTTCATAGCAAATAAATCCAAAGGGATGGATCCGCCTTTTTCAGATCATTTGCTTGAAAATTGGTTTATTAAAGACGACGAATGTGTACAACACGAGATAGGTGTGCCAACGGTCTTTGTGCGCGATGGTAAGCAAGTAATTTTCTGGCGATACTGCTGATTATTTAGTCAAGCTTTTTTGCACAATGCCGGCTTTACGAAAGGAAATTTGAGAAACTCATGGCTGGAGAAAAAAAAGCCGCCGACGAAATTAAAAACCGGGGACTGTCAGTCAGGAAACTCGCACTTCAATATCGCTTTGTTGAAGCTATCAAGCAATTGAATTCTTTGATAGCTTTTGTCGGCAATAGCAATGCATTGGCCGGGGCCAATCCCTCCGTTGATGATGCCGATGATGAATGGGCTTACCCACCTGAATATCAGAGCCGATATCTTTTAAACGTCAGGTCGGATGAGACTATGAATCTTATTGGCGGCGAGGCTCTCAAATATAAGTGTGAATGCAATCCTCTTGATTGCGAGTGTTCCTATGGGCAACACAAAACTAATCACAATGAAAATGTTCACTGTGATTTTTGCAATGAAATAATCGCCGATGGCGAATTGATCGTCATCCTCGATATTAGCGGCAAAAAAATGTGCTCGACCTGCGATGGATTTTTCGAACGCATAGCCTTTCCTGAATTTAGCGCAGGCAAGGCGGTCGACGTGCTTATTAATGATGCTGTTATCGAAGCAAGCCCGCCCTGGTACCAATTTGAAAAATGCCACCAATTTCTAGAAATGGCAAAACTTTGTTGTTTACAGGTGAGCGAGAGCAATAACAAAAAGTCCGGCTTCTAGCCACCAGCAGCGTGGTAAACGCGTTTAAGTGGACCTGGTTTCAGATGATCCAGTCGTGTCAATATCGCTGCGCTTGAGCTTTGATCCTGATACATTTTCACGGGAAAAATAAATTTTAATCATTCAGATGAGCCAGGGCTGCAGTAAGCACACCGGCATTAGCCAGACCTTCTTCAGTGCATCCCCGGGAGACATCATTAATTGGTTTGTTCAAACCCTGTAGTATGGGACCTGTTGCCCGTGCTTTACCTAGCCTTTCGGTGATTTTGTATGCAATATTTCCCGAGTTAAGGTCAGGAAAGATAAAAACGTTTGCACCCTGTTCGACAAATGGACTATCGGGAGCTTTCTTTTGGGTTACTTCCGAGATCAGTGCCGCATCAAATTGTATTTCACCATCTATGATGGCATCGGGTACACGTTTGCGTGTGATTTCCATAGCCTCTTTTATTTTTTCTACTTCTGCACCTTTGGCGCTTCCGTGTGTCGAGAAAGATAAAAATGCTACTCTTGGTTCGACTTCCAGCCAGCGCACTGTTTGAATGGTGGCATAGGCTATTTCTGCCAACCCTTCCGCATCAGGATTGATGTTGACTGAGCAATCAGCAAAAAATAAAAGTCTTTCTGGCCATTCGAGTACAAATACTGAAGAAGCTTTTTTGTAACCTTCTTGAAGACGGACTATTTCAAATGCCGGAATGAACGGTTTGGTTTTGCTTGTCAGCCCGCTTACCATGCCGTCGGCTGCGCCTTTATGCACCATCATTGCGCCAAAATAGTGCGGTAATTCCAATTTCTCTTTCGCTTGCTCCCTGGTGGCGCCTTTGTTTTTGCGTAAGTGCATGTACTCTTCAATGTACTCGTCACGATTTTTGTCGATTTCAGGATCGTGGATTTCTATATCTGAAAGATCCAACTCGAGGTTGTCGGCCAGAGCCTTCATTTCTTTTGGATTGCCCATCAGTATTGGCTTGGCTAGATTTTCATCGCGCAGGATGAGAGCCGCTCGCAAACAACGTTCTTCCGCGCCGTCTGCATAAAGAACGCGCCTGTTTTTGCCGCGCACACGATTTTTCATAGATTCTAAAAACATGCAAGCTCACTTTATTTGTTATTCGCCAGATAGATCGAGGTCGCCTTAAGCGCAAGGTTCCCGGTCCATTTGTCCAGTAAGCTGACTATTTTAAACTATTATTGTTTTTATCCAGTCACCGTCTGGTGCCAGGTTCTTTGTGATTCTCTCTTTAGGTAGTGGTTTTGAGAAATAAAATCCCTGAATATCTTTGCAGCCGAGGGATACGAGAAGCTCAAATTCATCGGCTGTTTCAACGCCTTCGGTAATCACTTTTAGTCCGAGCATTTCTCCGAGAGCCATAATTGATTTTACTATTACCTGCGACTTTGCAGAGGCATGCAACGTTGAAACAAAACATCTGTCGATTTTAACGATGTCCACCGGAAATTCCAATAAATACCTCATCGAGGCATAGCCGCTGCCAAAATCATCCAGGGCAATTTTGGAGCCGAGGCGCTTAAATTCGTCCATATAGAGACGCGCCAGGTCAACATTTTCAACCAGAGCAGTTTCAGTCAGCTCAAGCACAATATAGGGCGCAAAGGCTACGATGTCGTTGAGGGCACCAAGTAAGCGTACTGCACTAAGTGGATTTGCCAGAGATTTAGCTGAAACATTGACAGAAACACTTTCTACTAACATTCCGGCGTTTTGCCAATCGCGGAGATCATCGGCTACACGATTAAGGACAAAGTCTGTCAAATCTTCTATCAGACCCTGTTCCTCCGCTACAGGTATAAATGTAGCAGGTGAGATAAATCCAAAACGCGCATGTTTCCAGCGCACTAAAGCTTCGAAGTGTGTGCTGGTACCACTTGGAACGTTTAACTGAGGCTGATAGAATACATCCAGTTCTTTGTTTCTAATAGCCTTGGGAAGAGCAGTTTGGATCATTTCAGCATCGGCCATGCAGCCGGCTGTGTTTTTGAGTAGCGGTTTCATAATCTGATCCATTCGAGGCAATGTCTGCACGGGTATTTCTCCGTTAAACGTAAAGGGCCGGTCGCGTGGCCACTTCACTATTAACGCAGAATGTGCGCCATTTTCCATCACCCTATTGGCTAGAATTGTCCGGCTTTGGTCTCACCCATACGGGGGACCGTGTCTTTTTTTAGTGCTTGGGCGAAACTAGCCGTTACCAGACCTTTCTGTTTAATGTGCATGCGGCGGGGCTGCGCTGTCCGTTTCGCAGCCGTTGTGATCGCAGGGGCAGTGACTGGCTTCAGACTCTTTTAGATCGGCTTCCTGGCACTCGGCGCTGCAATAGCCGCTCTCCGAACTCATGCACGTGCACTGTGGGTGTCTGCAGCGCGGAGAGTCAGGTGTGGCAGGATCAACATGCTCATTGTTTATGTCGGCCATAATGTTTTCCTCTCAAAATTGCTTTGCAAAAATAACTACTTGCTGGTAAATAGGGATGATTTAATGGCAGATCTTCTTCTTCCACTTACTGTGAGGTAGCAAAGGTCTAAAAGTGCCCTGGGAGTCTTATTTGCCTTAATAATTAAGGTGGCACAGTCTTCAATCTCAGGCTTTTTTATTGAGCGGAAGCAGTGGCCGTATTTCTTGCTCGGGCCACATCCTGATAGTGCTGTTGGACTTGTGCGTCCGTACGCAGACCGAGGCGATCTTTGGGAGTTAAACCCACCCATGAGCTGTAACGCCAGGCATCCCACTCATCTAAACCGGCTGCTCTGAGTATTTCCCGGGCATTTCGTTCTTTTGACCAGCGTGAATTTTTCTCTGAATCGTGAAAGGTCGAATCAACATCGTTCTCTGAATGTCTCTTGCGAGCAATAACGCCGCCATTTTTGTTGTGAGCGCTGCCACGGACGATCAACTTTGGTGTTTGCTCAATCTGATCAACGCGTACGTTATTTTCTTGTGTTTTTAGCAGAGCCGGATAGGCTGGGTTAGAGCTGGCAAGCAGATAACCTGAGGTTCCAGGATCAAGATGTTGAATGGTATTGATGATGCTGCCCATATAGCCAGTGTCGATTACAGCCGCACCAGGCGGGATTTCTTTGAGCCACTGCTCACCCGTTTGCGGATCGCCGCATTGCAGGCGGCTCCAGATGAAGTAGTGAACATTATCGCGACCTAGAGCTCTCAAAAGCGGTACTAGTGGTCCGGCATCCCTTCCCAGGAGCACGATGGGTTTTTCCGAGGGTATTGTCTCCATGATGCTTTCTGCAGCCATAAAAAACGATTCGCCGATACTTTGTTCCGAGGGGGCGTTTTTGTCAGGATGGAGAGAACTGGTTGGAAAGTCTGTCTTAGTCGCACTTTCAGCTTGATTAAACAAATGGTCCAGGATCGCACCTGAAAGACCTTCACCGTTATCCAGTCGTCTGATTAGGAGTTGGTGAAATGCTTTACCGGCCGAGAAATCTTTAACTTTGCCTAAAACATCTTCTATTCTGATTTTGTTATTGTGAGCCCAATAGGCTAATTCAACTGCGTTATTGGCAGGAAAAACTGAAAGGCGTAGGACATCGTTAATCAATGTGGCATCGGCACCGTGTTTGATCAAGACTTTGATAGTGCTTTCTCTGGCTGGGTCAAATCTTAGATAGTTGCTCAACTTGATTATCGAAAGACCATCTTTATTCAGATCTCTCAACGTTGCTTTTTCACCTTCACTGAAGCCTGGCAATTTTTCAATTCGTTTTTCATCGGCTAGACGACTGAGTTGTATCAGATTCTGCTCATTTCTTCTTTGTGGATAACCGTAAGATTTTGGCTTTCTAAAAAGTGCTGCAACGCCCTGTTTGTTTTTACTTTTTCAGAGGTATTTGTCTCACTGTTTTCGCCTTCTAATTTGTGGATGACATAGCTTGCTCCCGGATATTTGAGTGCTTCGGCATAGCGAGCGCTGGCCTCGCCCGCTGGCAGGGATGGCAGACTCCTCGCTGCCATCGCTCTGGCTTCAGGGTATGCAAATGCTGCGTCAAACGCCTGAGCGCGCTCGGCGGTCGGGAGCTGGTCGATCATCTTGGCTGCTTCCAATCTAGATTCTGGATTGTGCAAAGCCTTATAAAACAGATCCGATATGTAAGGAGTGTTTGCCAGCCTGTCTAACTCAAATGCGGCGCGACCGGCTGCACCTTTAGTCTCCAATGCCTGACTCAAGACATCCCGCAAATCGCCAGGGGAGGTTAAATTTTTTGCGGCAGTTCTCGCTACCTGACCGCTGATTTCTGATTGTTGCAAACAAATAATCAGTGCTTGTTTTAGTTCGGCTTGGTCCTTAATAGCATCCAGTTTGCGGCCGGCAATAAATTTGCCCTCGTCTGTTTTGAGCAGAATTTTAAGCTCATCGAGTGTTCTTGGAGATCTTACTGATGATGGTTCTATGCCACCGACATCCCATACTACATTTCCCGGTCCTCTATTGGGAGCCCAGTCGTCACCGAGCTTAAAGCCACTCTTGGCCAGTATCTCGGATAGAAAGCGTATTCTTTGTTTTCTGATTTTAATTTGTAGACATGAGAAAGTTCACCGGTGCCGATTTTTGAAACTTCAACCTCTTTTTCGCCCAGACTGATTTTAAATGGTTCAAGACCAAGGTCAAAAGCTCCCTGACCATATTTTTTTTGCGGGGGCAAATTGCCATCGAGAGATCTAAGTGCTTTTGCGAGCAAATCCAAATTGGCAAGGATTTGCTTCCTCTCCGCATCGAAACGGCCGTCAAGGCCTTCAGGCAGTGTTCCCACATATCTGTCGCCAATGGCTTTTTTGAAGGTGAAGGCATTGGGCATATGAGCAAATGTTTCGGACAGATCTTTTGTAGATACTATATTTGAGTCGTTAATATCGTGCATGGAACCGGCAAATTTTGTTTTTTCAAAGCCCTGGCCAAACTCTACACTTTCGATATATGGATGCTTGCCCTTGGCAAACAGCCGCATGTAAAGCGAGTTTGAGAATGCGTCTGCTACTTGTAGTGCTTTAGAGTCTATTTCATGATTGTTGAAGCGGTCGACGCTCGCCTTCCAGTCTGCACCATTAGAATAAGGGCCATAGTCTTTTTCATGATGGAGAGCCTTACCCTTGCCTCCACTGGGCATAACGCTAAGGCCGGCTCCCACGACAGCGTAAGAATAAACATCTTTGGCAAAGTCCTGAAAGCGCAGGGGTTTTTGGCCAGCATTGGTGATCAAATCTACAGTCGTGCCAGCGACTGCGGCCGGACCAGCACTTAGTATGCCGGTAGTAATCGCCACTCCTTTTGCTGCGATATCTTTCATGATCGCACTGTCTTGCACCATTGGCAGTGCCACATAGTAATTTAGTTTAGATGCTATCGACATTGAGCTGGCGGTAAGAGCTGAGAAGGTGACAAAATCTTTTGCCATCATCTGTGTTTTGGCTTGCCAGTAATTTGTATCTGAATCATTAGTTGGTCTAAAAAGTCCCGAATATGCGGCACCGGTCAGTCCGCTTTCTAAGGTTGTCTTAAATCCAGCTGTTTCAAAAAAAGTTTTAGCCGACGCCGCTTCTTCGCTAGCTACGACTAATCCGCGGGTGACTGCGGAAGCTCCTTCAGCGGCTCGCAGTCCGTTTCTGGTGAGTATAAACCAGGGTAGGACCGCCAGCGCCCCACCAAAAGTCTGGCCATACCAGTCCGCCGATCCAAACCTTGCTTCTTCGGGGGCTTTTATCAACAAGTCTTTTGTTCTATCGTAAAAATTGGTGTGAAATGCTTGACCGGCAGTGTGGTCAATCACCTGCGCCACGCCTTGCAGTGGCGCCTGCACCAGGCCATAGGCAAAGCTATGGCGGAGGGCGCCGATAAATCCTTCTTGCGCTGGAGGACTGAAAATTTGGTTTGTCTTGTTTGACGCTTCGAACGTCAGCTTTCTTGTAAGATCATTAACCGGTAAAGACAAAACTTCCCCTTGCAAAAGGATCTGGCTTATATGGCTCGCAAATCGATGTTTTGGCCTCTCGGCCTTCTTTCCGCTCTTGTATTTGGTGTAAATCTTTCGACTTGGACAGCGTCATCCACTATGGCTGCTGATTCACAGTTGACTGACCTGACCGGTTACTGGGGCGAGCCTTATATCAGAGCTCTGGCCGCGCAAAATATTGTGGCGGGCTTTCCCGATGGGACTTTTAAGCCCAATGATCAAGTTACACGGGCTCAATTTGCGGCCATGGTTACCAGAGCGTTTAAATTGGAGAGCGAAAGTGGTGGTAACATAAATCGTTTTGCCGACGTCAAAGATAAGTATTGGGGCAGCGGGGCCATTGCTGCTGTCAGCGCCGCTGGTCTTGTAAGTGGCTTTCCGGATGGTACTTTTCACCCCGAAGAAAAAATAACACGCGCCCAGGGCCTTGTTATTTTGGCCAAAGCGTTGCCGAGCCACAAAGATATAGATGAAGCTTTACAGCGTTATAGAGACGCCGATTCTGTTCCGCAGTGGGCTTCAGCTGCGATGGTACACGCTGCGACCGAAGGCATTATCGTAAGTTTTCCCGATCCCAAGGCAATCCAGCCTAACTCTCTGGCCAGTCGCGGAGAGCTGGCGGCGATGACTTATGAAACTTTGGCGGCTAAAGGTGAGTTTCCTCGTCTCGACATAGGAGCTTTGCCTCTATTGCGTCCCGCTGTCAAAGTCAATTTGCCGCCAAAACAGCAAGCTCCTGTTATACAGTCTCTGGATCTCTTGTCTCCGCCCTTTATGAAGCCTGGTCAAACACTGCGTGTAAGCTTAGCCGGTACACCGGGCTGTCACGCTTTTTTCCGCATAAGTCAGATTGGCGAGCCGGTCGAGATGACTGAACAATCTCCGGGCAATTATATTGGTTCTGCTCAGATTATGCCTGGCGAACATGCACAAAATGCCGTCGTGCACGCTACTTTGATCGCACCCCATGGCGAGCATGCTGATAGAAATAGTAGCTGGTCTCTGGAGCTGCAGGGCACTGGGCCATCCGTGCGTGAGCTTATGCCCGCTCCCGACAGTCTTGTGCCAGAGCGTACACCCTCTGTCAGAGCTGTTTTTCAGGAGTCAGGTGGGATAAATCTTTCTTCTGTGAAGCTTGTCATTGATGGCAGGGATGTCACAGGCGAATCTGTAGTCAACGGCAACTCCGTCACCTTTAAGCCGACCTTCCCTTTCCCCGGCGATCAAGTGCATGTAGCCGTTTCAGTGGCTGACCAATCCGGAAATACAACCCAACAACGCTGGACATTTTTCCTGGTTCGTCCCAGTCGCCCTTATCCCATGGGATGGCAACCGCCTTTGACACCGGCTCAGGAAATACAGCAGGGTGTGAGAAGAGAAATAAATAGCGTTGTGCACTGAGCTGGGCAATAAGCTTCTGGCTGTAACCGTTTTGTAATTGATAGACGCTAGTTTAGAAGAACGAAGGCATTTGCCGGGTTTTCTTTCTTTACCAGGTGTTTCATATGTCATTAAATGAAGCTTTTAAGCCAGGAGACTTAGCCCAAATTAGCCGGCCAATGGATGTAGCCGCCGAGACAGCCGCCTCCATTATGTCCATCGAAGCTCTGAGCGGACTCAATAATTTTAATCGCATCAACGATACCAGTAGTTACAGTTCTAATCCCGGTGTCAACGATATGCTGGGCGGATTTTCCATTTCTTTAGGTGATGGCCCGACAGCCAGTCCTTTTATGCAGCCCGGGCAGATGATGGGTGCCAATCCTGCATCCGAAGCTAGTCTATTCGGTCTTCCTCCTTCGCCTGTAATTGATAATGGTCAAAATCCTGCTGGTTTTGACTCTTCGTTGTTCCCTCCAACCATGCCATTTGACAATGCTTCCGGTCTTCCTTCTTATGATGCCGGCCTGATGGGCCAGCCAGGTGTTCCGGGCGCGGATGGCAGCATGCCAGGTCAGCCAGCAGGACCAGGTTATGAGGCCAACTTGTCTGGACAGGCAGGGCTTCCCGGCGATAATTCCGGCGCATTGCCCGGCACCGATTCTGGGGCCATGGCCCAATCGGCAATAGGAAATGTTATGGGTGGCATGGCCGGTCTCGCTTCGGGTTTTGCCGGTCAGGACGATAGCTCGGACGATTCTGCTTCCGACAGCTCTTCCGATGATTCGGGCTATTCGCCCAGTCCTTTTTCCGCTCCCTCGGCGCCGGACTCTTCTGATTACTCTGGCTCGTCTTCTGACACGACCAGCTCACCATCCGCTAACGTTGTTCTCCCGTCCTGGGCCGGTGCACCGGACGTAGCTCCAATGCCTCAAACAGCTCAAGATATGGCCTTTGACTTCAATTACGGAAAAGCTATTGCTGCGCTGGCCAATGGAGATTCAAGCGTTCAACTTCCAAAAGCTGCAGATCAAAACCAGCAGCAGTATGCACTATTCGAAAATAAAGTTGTGGCCACCGCTCTTGGTAGGACTCACTGAGTCGATTTGAACAAACCTGAGAATATTTTGTTCAATATGTACGCAAGCTTGGTATGAGTGAAACAAAAAAACAGGGGAAAGGTTGCCCGAAAACCCTTCCCTTGCTTTTTTCTTCTCTCTGGCCTTGGCAGTAGGCTGTTGTGGTGTGTGGGGAGAAAATCGATCTAACTTTGCACCGTGGACGGTGCGGTATTTTATGATGCTTCCAAGAGAGCGTCATCCATTATTTCGTCATCGCCGGGCGACGACTCACTCAAGACCTCTTTTGGTTTTGGCGGTAGAGAAAGTTGATTGGCTTCCACCACTGGAGTGATGCGGCTGCCACCATGTTTATCGGTCCAATGATCCATGACCAATCGACCAGAAACACTTACCTGATTGCCCTTATTTAAATATTTGGCTGCCAGGTCTGCCAACTTGCCCCAAGTTTCTACCCTGTAGAAGTCTGCGGTATTTGATTTGCCCGATGCTTTACCGATACCATTTACAGCTACTACCAGGGTTGTTTTTGTTCTTCCGCTAGTGAATTGAATTTGCTCCGGTGCTTTAACCAGATTGCCCACCAGAGATACATTGGCAAGACTCATAATCTCTACCTCCAAAATTACCGCTAAGTTTGAGGATGTTTGTATTGCCTGGGGGACAAAAGAAATAGTAGCAACCATACAGACGTATGTCAACATACTTTTGTCCGGCTAAAGCTTAAATCTCGTCTTCTCGCTTTCAAGCCCAGCGGCTGGAGGTTTCTAAAATATGGGTTGCCAAGGTGGAGGCGTCGGGAGATTATTGGCATAGATGTATAGGAGCTACAGTCGTATTTATTGCTTTAAACTGGTCAGACAAATTGCTTAGCCCGGTAAGACAAAGCAATCGCCCCCGGGCACATAGTTTGTAGATTGGCAGGAGACCCCTTTTGACGAGTGCAATAGATCCCTGGTTTAAACGATACCGTTGGCTGCAAATGCTTGGTACCGGAGGCATGGGCGTGATTTACCTGGCTGAAGATTCAGCTACGGGCAATTCACCTTGCGTTGTCAAACAACTTAACAGCAAATATAGCGACCCCGAAGAAATGGCCGAGGCCGTGCGTCTTTTTAAGCGGGAGGCGCAGCTTCTCAGCTGTCTCAATCATCCTGGCGTGGTGCGTTTTTTCGACCACTATTCCACTGAAGACGGCAAATATTATCTCGTCATGGACTATGTCCGGGGTAGTTCTTTAGAATCGGTGATCAATGACTTCGGCCCCTTTGACGAAGACGACGCGGTCAAGGTTGGTATCCAGATTTGTGAAGTACTGGAATATTTGCATGAACAAGATCCGCCGATAATTTATCGGGACCTCAAGCCGAGCAATTTGATGCTGACGCCAGAGGGTCAGATAGTCTTTATCGACTTTGGTATCGCCCGCACTTTTATGCCTAAAGAATCGGCGACAAGAGTTGTCACCGCCGGCTATTCGCCCCCCGAGCAA
>Ga0116230_10004160_pt1 | contig 14182 bp, 15 predicted proteins | sample S1TSphfallax_3_FD_88678 | JGI IMG/M metagenome (GOLD analysis project Ga0116230, IMG submission 88678) | Host-associated microbial communities from peat moss isolated from Minnesota, USA - S1T2_Fd - Sphagnum fallax MG | ecosystem: Host-associated > Plants > Peat moss > Unclassified | place...
ACCTTCGTGATCGCCGCCGTCAGCGTCGTTTTGCCGTGGTCGATGTGACCCACCGTGCCAATGTTTACGTGAGGCTTAGACCGGTCAAACTTTTCCTTACCCATGACTACTTTTCTCCTGTTGTTGGCCGGCTGTCAGAATCGGACCGGCGGTTCGACTTAGCTGCTATCGGGCACGTTGAACGGAAGCGCGCCCACTCAGAAAATTTTGGCTGTTGCTACAGTGCCTCAGTAGTAGGCGTAGAGCTTGAAAAACCTCTCGCGGACATCCGGGGCGACCTTCTCCAGGCTCGCGAGGTAAAACTCCCGGATCTGGCCCTGATCGGAGTTGCCAAGCTTGCTATATTCGGCGGCGATGGAGGAGCCGAGACGTCCAGCCTTGAGAACGGCTTCAAAGGCGCGAACGCGGAGACCGGAGCGCTCGATGGATTTGAAAAAGTCTGCCACACGCGGCGCGGAGAATGCTGCTTCGATCGCTCCCCGAACCGTGTTGAAGGTCTGCGGATCGCCGACCTCGAGAACTGCCTGCTGATAACCCGTGCTCAACGCTGATCTCCTGCGTGCGTACCGTCTATCCGATTCGTAAAACTTATGGAGCGGGAGACGGGAATCGGACCCGCGACCAACAGCTTGGAAGGCTGTGACTCTACCACTGAGTTACTCCCGCCCTGCTTGAAACTTCTTACTGCAAACTTATGGAGCTGACGGAGAGGCTTGAACTCTCGACCTCTCCCTTACCAAGGGAGTGCTCTACCACTGAGCTACGCCAGCCTTACAACCAATCCTACAATCTTATCGCGAACGCAACCTGCCGAGCACGATGCGGAGCGCAAAAAACGCCAGCAGCACGAAACAAAGATCGCGGAACTTACCCGGCTCCATCGTCCAGAATGCGCTTGCGGCAATCATTCCGATGAGCAGCAGCGCGACGATCATCCGGCCGCTGCTTGCAGGGCTAAAATCCACTTTCCACCAGCCGTGTTGCAATGCTGCAAATTTGTGGTGCACAGGGGAGGGTTCGAACCTCCGTAGGGCATAACCCGGCAGATTTACAGTCTGCTGCCATTAACCACTCGGCCACCTGTGCACTTGCCCGTGAAACGTGATGAAGCGCAGCACTCTTCCCAATCGATCAAGTCCCAGTCTCGAAATGCGATTCGAATCGCGGTTCCGGCGGGAGTACGTGCCTTGAAGGAGTGGTGGAGTTCTACGCGCCAGAACGACCCGCAGGTACAACCAATACCGTCAAAAACCTATTACCAAGTCTACAAGCTGCATAAACGGGCAGGCTGTAGAAGAACTGGAGCTGACGAAGGGATTTGAACCCCCGACCCTCTGATTACAAATCAGATGCTCTACCAGCTGAGCTACGCCAGCCCATACAACCCTCGCTTTGCATCGTTTGCTGGCTCGTTACATAGCCAGCGCAGAGAGCGCCGCAAGTCTTAACTTTAGCATGGCGGGTGTGGATGGGCAATCGCGGCGCGGCCTTGCGAAGAGCGTGCTGAGGAGCGAATAACCGCGCGGAGAACACCTTTCGCGAACATCGCAAGTCGAACTCTTGTCCGGTAAGCGAGCAGGGCCGATACTGGTGGCTCGGGCAACTCAGCGCAGAGCACACGCAAGTCAACGCCGATGCGGTCCCGACTCAATTCCCGTCTAAGTTCCGGAGGGTCATCGTAAATGCTTCGCCCAAGTTTGATCTCTCGCATAATCTCTCGACTGATCTGTCTGCTCACGCTTTGCCTGGCCGCCGTACCGGCGCCCGCACAACAGGAGATTACGAACGATTCGGTCATTCAGATGACCAAGGCGGGCCTTGGCGACCCACTCATTATCCAGAGTATCAACGCGACGCCGAGCAAGTTCTCGACCTCGACCAACGACCTCATCGCGCTGAAGCAGGCCGGCGTATCGGAGCGCGTGATTGGCGCGATGGTGGCCAAGAATGCCGCGCCACCCCCGGTCAAGCCGCCAACGCCGGGACCGGATGGGCGCCTGAAGCTGGATATGGGAGAACCGCCACCATCACCGCCGTTACCCACAGTGCCAGCAGACTTCTCCCTTGAGGGCGTCGACGAGTTCGGTGCCTACTACAAGGCCCACGACGGCAAATGGATCCAGATACAGCCGGAGCTGCTGATCTTCCGCTCAGGTGGCGCGCTGAAGAGCTACAGCACCGATCACCTCATCAAAGAGGACAATAACGGCCACCTGATGGGTCCCACTTCGCCTCTGGCTTTGACCAGGTCGACGCCGATTCTGCTCTACATGCCGCTGGGAACATCGCCAATCGAGTTTCTGCTGCTGCGCTTCCGGCCGGGAGCCCAGCATAGCCGCGAGTTCCGGTCGCAGACGGGCGGGGTCTTTCACTCTGAGAGCGGTGCCATGCGCGACAGGGTCGTCTTCAACGCGACGCGAGTTTCGCGGCAAATCTACACCTTCAACCTGCCCGATGAGGTCGGGAAGGGCGAGTACGGCATTCTGCCGCCGAGCACAGGGGGGAACGCAGGGTTCGGCGGAAAGATCTTCACCTTCAAAATTATTGAGTAGACGGCGGAGCCCAGACGACCGCAGATCCTTCGACTTCGCATCGTGCGTTGAGACTGCACGATGCTTCGCTGTGGATGACACATAGATTGGCATATCAATTTTTGTATTCGCGTAAGCGGCGCTATGCTGAGATCGTGATATCCCAACCTGACCATGCGTAAGAGCACCCGCTACTCCTTGCTGCTGATCTTTGTGCTCGTCGCGGCGCTCGCGGTTGCGCTCTTTCTGCGTAAGGAAGCTCCTCCGGAGGTGGCGCGGCTGCTGCCGGAGTCGGACGCGATCATCTACGTCAATCTGAAGCCGATCCGCTCGGCGACGCACTTCGACCGCGAATGGAGCAAGCGGCCAGTAGAGCACAGCGGCGACTACCAACACTTTCTCGACGCGACGGGGATCGTCTTCGAGCGCGATCTCGACGCCGTGGCGTTTGCGCTGCACCGCATGGACGATCCAAACGGGCCGAACGGGCCGGTGGCTTACTCGGAAGTCTTCGAAGGCAGGTTCGATGGAACCAGGCTCGCCGCCTATCTGAGTTCGATTGCAACAGCGAAGGAGAACTACGCCGGCCACGACATCTACACCATCCCGGTTGCGTCGGAGCCGGTGGCTGTGGCGGGAAAACAGGTGCAGGTCGCGGTGCGTTCGCTGCGGGTGGCGCAGCTGGGCTACGACACCATCGCCGCGTCAAACATGCCGACGGCGGAGCAGATTCATTCCATCCTGGACCGCTACCGGGCGGCCGCGTCGCCATTCTCTGGTTCGTCGCTGCTGAGCGCGCGCTATCGCGATGTGCCGCTGCTTTCGGGTGCCTGGGCGATCGGGCATGTCGGGCTTCCCTTCTCCGATAATGGCCACGTCACCGCCTTCGGACTGCGGCTTCCGATACCGGAAGACACTACCTTTGTGGCCAGCCTCCGATTCACAACCTCGCTACGGCTGCGCATCGACGAAGTGCTGCCTACCGAGGCCGAGGCAAGGCAGTCGGCGGAGGCTCTTGGGGCGATGCTGGGCCTGTTGCGGTCGATCCAGAACGTGCAGTCGCAGCTCATCCAGAATCAACAGGCCCCCGGTCCGCAGAAGACCAGCCAGAACACTGAAGTCCGGCAGTTCCTCGATTCGATTAAGATCGTCCCGGAGAAGGATCGCACAACACTGACGGCGACCATTCCTATCGATCTTCTGAAGCAACTCACAGCCGCAACACCTGACACTGCATCAAACTCCCATTGAGCTTCGTCCATTAACGCATCACGCACTCTTCTCCATGCGAGGGTCTATGTCGTATCGCACACTCCCATTCGCGCTTTCCGCTGTCATGCTGGCGGCCCCGATTTTTCTTGCGGCCCAAACGACGGGCCCGACGCTGACCGGCCAGGACGCCTTCACCGACTACTCGAAGGAGCATCCGGGCGTACGGCGCAAGATCACGCTTGCCGACCTGCCCGAGCCGAAGCCCGATGAGTCGGTCGATAACGGCGCCGCCATGGTTCCCAAGCCCGAGGGCGCATGGCCGATTGCGCCGGCCGGCTTCAAGGTGGAGTTATACGCGCAGGGATTCACCGAGCCACGGCTGATTCGCACCGCTCCGAACGGCGACCTGTTCCTCGCAGACAGCAAGGCGGGGCAGATCAAGGTGCTGCGCGGCGTCACGGCGGACGGTAAGGCGGCGACGACGGAGACCTTCGCCAGCGGGCTCGATCATCCCTTCGGGATCGCGTTCTATCCGCTGGGAACGAACCCGAAGTGGGTTTACATCGCGAATACGACCTCGGTGGTGCGCTTTGCGTACAAGGCTGGCGATCTGAAGGCCTCGGGCGCGCCGGAGACGATCGTTCCCACGCTGCCGGGTTACGCGCAGCTTCGCGGCGGCGGACACTGGACGCGCGATGTCGTCTTCTCGAAGGACGGCGGCCGGATGTTCATCTCGGTCGGGTCTGCCTCGAACGTGGACGACCCCGACACGCATCCCGGCGAGTTCCATCGCGCCGATGTGCTGGAGTTCACGCCGACGGGCAAGTTTGTGAAGGTCTACGCCTATGGCATCCGGAACTGCGTGGGCGAGGCGATCAACCCCATCACCGGCGAGCTCTGGTGCTCGACCAACGAGCGCGACCGGCTCGGTAACAACCTCGTCCCGGACTACATCACCTCGGTGAAGGAAGGCGGCTTCTACGGCTGGCCGTGGTACTACATGGGAGGCCACCAGGACCCGCGGCTGATCGGGACGCATCCTGAGCTGAAGTCGAAGGTCATCACGCCGGACGTGCTGCTGAATCCGCACTTCGCATCGCTGGAGATGACGTTTTATCCGGAGGCCACGAAGCCGGGTAGCTTCCCAGCCGAATTCAAGGGCGATGGCTTCGCCGCCGAGCACGGGTCATGGAACCGGGCGCAGCGGTCCGGCTATGAAGTGATCCGCATCCCGATGAAGAACGGCCACGCCACGGGCGAGTACGAGGACTTCCTGACCGGCTTCGTCACTGCCGACGGCAAGGTCTGGGGACGGCCAGTCGGGGTGACCGTGGCCAACGATGGCTCGCTCTTCGTCACCGACGATGGCACGCGCTCGGTCTGGCACGTCACCTATACCGGCGCGACCGCGCAGAGTGCGAAGGGACAGTGAATCCGCTTCCGCTCTAAACTGGAGACTGCGGTTTAGAGGGCGTTGAAGATGATGTTGATGAAGTCGGCCAGGAGCAGGATAGCCCGTCGCACCGTTTTGCTGAGTGCGGCGGCGATCTGTGCTCTCTCTGTCTCAGGTGGGGCGCAGCAGACCGCGCATATCGATCAAAGGGCACTGCTGGAACAGACGCGCAAGGCGTACTACCAGCCGATCGAGCGCGGGGTTCAGGGCTTCTCCTGCACGGTGGCATTCGACTGGAGCGACGTGCTGGAGCGGGCGTCGGGGCGAAGAATTCCCGCGAAGGAACCGACGCTGGTCGCGCTGAAGAACGCGACAGTCACCGTCACCGACGACCTGATCAAAGGGCCGGTGCTGAAGGTGGACTACCCCAGCGGCGCGGCCACAGTCAGCCAAGCGGTGCTGAGCCGTGAGAAGATACTGCACAACCTCGTGGTCGCTAGTCTGTCGGGATGGAATCCGTTCCTCAGCGACCGCATCTTTCCGATGGAGGGCACGAAGTACCACTTCGAGGCGATGCCCACGGGCTACCGCCTGACGCTCGAAGGCGGGACATTTTTCTCCATACTAGACCTCGACCCGAAGCTGATGGTGACGCACGGAGAGAGCCACCTGAACGGCGTTACGACGGACTTCACTCCGACCTTCGACCCAAGCTCGCATGGCTGGCTGATCACTTCGCTGAAGACGGTGGCGCAATCGGCGGTGAGCTCCGTTGCGGAAGCGAAGGCCGGCGGCTCGTCGTCTTCGGGAGCGGCGCCGGGAGCGGCCCCGGAACTCGACGAGGCGAGCTTCACCTTTTCCTACCAGTTCGTGGACGACATGCTGGTGCCAAAGAAGGTAGTGGTGCAGTACGGCGAAGGCATCGAGACGCCCTATGAACTGCGGGACTGCCTGCTGGTAAAGACAAACGGGACGGCCGAGTCTAAGGCAGCTTCAGCAAAACCCTGAGTTGTTCGGCGAGCCAGACCTGAGCTATAGCGCCACAATCTTGAGATCGGGGATGAGCTTGAAGTGCCGCACATTCGGGGTGGCAATATCGAAACCGTAGTAGAGCGCGGTTGTCCCAATGATGAGGTCTTCAAATGGAATGGCGAAGCCTAGAGCCGCTTGCTCGCCTTCGATCCGGCCAGCAAGTTGCGCGATCTCGACTGTCACTGGAAAGACCGTCAACGATTGCATCAAGTCTTCAGCGAAGTCACGCCGCCGCTCACGGGCTGCCAAGGAACTTCCTCGATAGATTCCATGGGTTAGTTCGACGATGCTCACTGCGGACAGGACAACTTTGCTCTCACCCTGCAATCCGCGAAGGTTGTCGAGCATCTGCATTCCCACGGGTTAGTCCGGGACAGACAAGACGTTGCGAGGCTTACGGTTGCTGATGATCTCGCGCATGTCAGCCGCAAAGTCGGCATCCATGACGGGCGTATAGCTGAGCCTCTCGGAGCTTGCATCGAGCAGACGTATCGATTCGGAGATGGTGCGCCTCGGGAAATCCGTGGGACGGACAATCGCCAAGGGACGGCTGCCAGACTCGATCACAACCTCAGACCCGGCGCGGACGTGGTCCATCAAAGCCTTGAAGTCATTCGCCGCCTCTGCCTCCGACATGTGGATCGTCGCCATGCGTTCGATGATAGCGCCGTTCGCAGTGAGTGAAGGCAGAAAAGAGGGGGCTAATTACCCTGCGCCGGTAGGTTCCCCGCCTGCGCCATCGTGATGCGCAGGTACTTATGCGGATTGACCGGCGTATTGCGAATGCGGACCTCGTAGTGCAGGTGCGAGCCGGTCACGCGACCGCTATGGCCCACGTAGCCGATGACCTGGCCGCGGAGTACGCTCGAGCCGGGCATCACCGCGAAGCCAGACATGTGTCCGTAGCAGGTCTCAAGGCCGTGGCCGTGGTCGATGACGACCTCGCGGCCATAACCGTTGGCAATTCCAGCCGACTTGACCGTACCGTCGGCAGTAGCGCGGACAGGCGTGCCGTCGATGGCGGAGATGTCGAGACCCTTGTGGAACTCACCCTCGCCGTTGCCGAGCACGGGGTCTTCGCGCTGGCCGAAGCTGCTGGTGATCGGGCCCATCACCGGCCACAGGGTCGGGACGTCGAGCCCGGCATCGGAGGCGCTATAGTCGAGTCCGCCCAGCAGGGAGACATGACCGAAGCTCGATCCAGCCAGGGCGCGGCTCTCGGTGCCGTTCATGGCGGAGGTGCGAAGGGCATAGAAGGTGTCGAGCGACTTGAAGTAGCTCTCGTCAGTGAGAGTGCCGTCGGGATTGGTCCCGGCCGCCAGCGGTGTGTTCGCGACGGAGACGCCGGCCGCCTTGCCCGAAGACCTTCCACCATGGGCAAGAGAGAGCTTGCTGGCGGTAAGCCCGTAGAGCGCGGAGACCTCAGTGGCCAGCGAACCGAGCGATGCAGCCTGGACGTCCTTCTCGTGCAGTGCCTTGGCGAGTTGCGCGTTGTCGGCGCGGGCAAGGTCGCGGTCCTGGCGAACCTGATTGAAGCGCGACATCTTGATCAGCATGCGCGAGTACGATCCCGCAAGGCCGGTGACCGTGAACAGGCCGATCACGGCCGCCGCCACGAAGGCGTACGCGTAGTGCATCGGTACCGGAACCTTGTTCAGGCGCCCATCGGCGTCGCTGCTTACGAAAAGAATGTAGTAGCGCTTCTTCAACAGACTCAAACGACGACCTGCGCCCGAATTTGGCCGTTCCCGCGAGGGATGTGAGACTTACGGCACGGAGAGAATGGAACTCCCGGAGGCAACAGTACGTTTGACGGGATATGGCGTCTAGAGTTTCTCATTCGCCAAACGTCATTTGCCATGCAGGATTCACGAATCTCTCTTGGACACCTTGATCCTACTATCTGCCAGAAAGCGAAGCAACCCGGTGAGGCGCAACTGCCGAGTGTGGCGAATGCCTCAGAAGAGGCATCGACGGCCGCGTATATGCTTTGAAATGCGATGGGTGAGCGATGAAAAAAACTTCACGCGGCGGCGAACTCGCCCTGATCGAGACGATTCGCCGGGCATCGGACGCGCGAGCTATGGGGCGGGTGCGGCTGGGGATCGGCGACGACTGCGCAATCCTGCGTCCTCCGTCGGGCCACGAGGTCCTCGTCACGACCGATCTCTGCCTCGAGGGCCGGCACTTTCGCCGGGATTGGCATACGGCGGAGTCCGCAGGGCACCGCTGTCTGGCTCGCGGACTCAGCGATCTCGGGGCGATGGGAGCGAGGCCGCTGGCCGCGTTTCTTTCGCTGGCGCTGCCTGCCGGAACGGATGGCAAGTGGACAGCAGGATTCTTTCGCGGGCTGCGCAAGCTGGCGGATGAGGTAGCCGTCCCGCTGGCAGGAGGCGATACGGCGCAGTCGCCATCGGAGCACATCCTCGCGGACATCGTTCTGATAGGGTCGGCTCCGGCAGGCGAGGCGCTGCGGCGTTCGACCGCTCACGCGGGCGATCTGATCTACGTCACCGGGCGGCTCGGGGGATCAGCGGCGGAGCTGATCTCGCTTCAGAACGGGGCAGAACCGGCAGCGAAGGGCGAGCATCCGCAGCTTTTCCCTGTGCCCAGGCTGGCGGTCGGCGAGGCGCTGCTGCGCCGCAGGCTGGCGACGGCGTGCATCGACATCAGCGATGGTCTTTCAACCGATCTCAAGCACCTCTGCGAGGCATCCGGGCTTTCGGCGGAGATCGACCTTTCGAGGCTGCCGGTGCATCCGCTTGCTGAGGGACGCATTGAACTGGCTCTGCATGGCGGCGAGGACTACGAACTGCTCTTCGCGGCCAAGCCTAGTCTCAGGGCCGGCCTGAAGATGCGGCGATCACTCGCAGGCGTCCCGGTCACGCAGATCGGCAGGTTTATCGAGCGCGGCAGGCCCTTGATGGTGCAGATCGACAGCCACGGCAGCCGAAAAAGGTTGGAAGCGGGCGGCTGGGAGCACACATTCGTCTGATCGACAGACGCGCGTCGCAAGCAATTTACACTCAACTCACAATGCGTGACGCAACCAGAATTATCCGGTCAACCCTGACGCCTGTCGTCGTTGGAGAGCCGATCCATCATGGGCCGGTCTTCGCGGCTCCATTCCACACGCCCGGCGATCCGCAGGAGAACGCCTACACCTACGCGCGTTCGCACAACCCCACGTGGACGGCGCTCGAAGCGGCACTGGCGCAGATGGAGTCTGGCGACGGATACACCGCGAAGGCGCTGGTCTACGGGTCGGGTCTCGCGGCGGTGGCGGCGGTCTTCGGCGCTGTGCTGCGGCCGGGAGACGTCGCCGTGCTGCCATCGGACTGTTACTTCGGCGCGCGGTCCGTGATCGAGCAGCAATTCGTCCCGATGGGCATCGAGTTGCGGCTGGCCGCTACTGCGGGAGACGCGCAGGCGGCACTGCTCGCCGGCGCAAAGCTGCTATGGCTCGAGTCGCCGAGCAACCCAAAGCTTGACGTCTGCGACATTGCCCAGCTGTCGAAGCTGGCGCACGAGGCCGGAGCGCTGGTGGGCGTCGACAACACGACGGCGACGCCGCTGGGGCAGTCTCCGCTGGCTCTGGGTGCGGACTTTTCCATGTCCTCGGATACCAAGATGATCTCCGGGCATGGCGACCTGCTGGCGGGGCACGTCGCCGTCCGCGAGGGTGCCGTCGATGCGGCAGGAGTGAAGTTGTACGACAAGCTGCTGCAGGGCCGAACTGTATCCGGGGCGATCCTCGGGCCGATGGAGGCGTGGCTGGTGCTGCGCTCGATCGCGACCATGCCGCTTCGGCTGGAGCGCGGCTGCGCGAATGCGCTGGCGCTGGCGAAGTTCCTGAGCACTCGCCCCGAGGTCTCGCAGGTAATGTATCCGGGACTTGAGAGCCATGAGAGTTATGCGTTGGCGGCGCGGCAGATGCGGTCGTTCGGCCCGGTGCTCAGCTTTGTCCTGAAGGACAAGGCGGCCGCCAACCGCTTTCTCGCCAAGGCGGAGCTGATCACCGACGCGACCAGCTTTGGCGCGGTCTACACCACGGCCGAGCGCCGCGCCCGCTGGGGCCACGACGACATCCCCGAGGGTCTGGTTCGGCTGAGCGCGGGCTGCGAGGCCATTGAGGACCTCATCGAAGACGTCGCCCAGGCACTGGCTTAGGGATCAGGCTTGGATACTTCAGAGCAGAGCCGGATCTCGTTTGAGGCATGGCCGCCGACGTGGCGGGCGCAGGTGCTTGCGTCACCGCCGCTAATCGCCCCGGCGCGGCAGTTCACCTATCCGCTGCGGATCGCGGGAGAGGAAGATGCTCTTGGACGCGGTGCGCTTCAAGTGCTGGTGCATCCGGCTGCGGGAGGAACGTTCCTCGCAACGTGCGCTCTGGGATTCACCAGTCCCTCCATGCCAACGGGAGTCTTCGCCTGTCCGAACTCCGATGAGCTTTGCGCCGTCGCGGGAGGGTACGCGTATGTCATCGATACAGCGCGGCCCGAGCGCTGCACGCACCTTTCGCTGAAGCCGGTTGTGGAGGTGCTGGCGCTGCCGGAACAAGGGCTGCTCGTCTTCGCCGGCTTTCATAGCCTGATGGCCTGGGGAGCGGACGGCCGGGCGTGGGAGACGGCGCGGCTCAGCTGGGAGGGTCTGCGGCTCGGAGAAATCGCCGGCGACACGCTGCACGGATTCGGCTGGAACATGCAGACCGACAAGGACGTTGCTTTTGCGGTCGACCTGCGGACCGGCAAACACACTGGCGGCGGCTTCTAGTGTCGTGTCGCTAAGTTCGACGCATGATGCATGATTTGAAGTGTCATCCTGAGCCGAGTTTGGCGCGCTTTTGCGCCAAACGCAGTCGAAGGATCTGCGGCCTCACTGCCACGATATTTAGCGAACTTCTGAGACACCCAACTCACTCGCCGCCCCGATTGCAGGCACTGGAGTGTAAAAGCTAAGCGCCGCGTCTCCCTGGCGCAGCAGGCGCATGTGTTCGAGGCCGCCGAAGCGCTTCGGCAGCTCGCTCTTGCTGGAGTGCTCGGCGATGACCACTGCATCGGGAGCGAGCAACAGCCGTCCCCGCGCGCTGCCAAAGAAGTTCAACGTGCCTTCGTACTCCGCCTCCGCCTCGTAGGGCGGGTCGAGGAAGACCAAGTCGATAGGCTTGGCGAGTTTGGCCAGCCGCTGCAGAAGCGCGCCCGTTCCTCGATCCTCGATCGTAAAGCCGCGAGTGATCTTCAGCGCGGCAAGGTTCTGGCCGATCGCGGCGAGCGCGGCGGGGGCGTTCTCGGCGAACCAGACATGCGAAGCTCCGCGGCTAATTGCCTCGATGCCAACCGCTCCTGTACCGGCGTAGAGATCGGCGAAGAGGCAGCCCTCAATCCGGGTGGCGAGGATGTTGAAGAGCGTCTCGCGCAGACGGTCGCTGGTGGGCCGGGTTGCGGTCCCGCGCGGTGAGACCAGCAGGCGGGAGCGGTAGGTTCCGGCGATGACACGCATAAGCCAAGTGTATGCGAGCCCTGAGTTGTAGCCCGTCAACCATTCATCGCAAGACGCAGAAGCTTGACGACTGGGCACTCGGGAGAGCGATGGAACCCATGTCTCAAAATCGAGACATGGGGCACCCAGGTTCGAGGGGAATGGGCATGCAGCGGGAGGCATACAATCGAACGATGCGTGGGTGGAGCTTTCCGGTCGGCAGATTTCTCGGGGTTGAGGTTCGCATCCATGCGTTCTTCGTTCTGCTGCTGGGCATGTCCATCAGCTTTGGATCTTTCCTCAGCGGCAGCGGTTCGAGCGGATTTGGCTTGTGGCTGATGCTGCTCTTCGCCGTGCTGGTTCGCGAGATCGCCCGGGCCATCGTGTGCGCGTTGTATGGGCTGGATATTCGCAGCATCCTGCTTATGCCTACCGGAGGACTTCCGATCTTCGCCTCGCAGGACGACACGGCACGCGCCGCGACGCCACGCATCGAACGCTGGCTCGCCGCCGCCGGGCCTGTGGCAAATATCCTGGTGGGTCTGCTGCTCTTCGGGCTGCTCTCCGGGATCTCGCCGGAGGTGCATCTGCTGGGGCGTCCGCTGGTCTCGCCGGGCGCGCTGCTCAGGTCGCTGGCATGGTTGCAGGTGCTGCTTGGCGCGATCAACCTGCTTCCGGCATTCCCGCTGGACGCGGGACGAATTTTGCGCGGCGAACTCTCCCGCGCCGGCGCGCGAATGAACTCCGACCAGGGGCTGAGGCGCACGCAGCAGACGGTGCTGCTGGGACAGTTGACCGCTGGAGCGCTGATCGTCCTCGGCTGGATCATGAACAACCTAATCGTCGTGATGGCTGGGCTCTCCGTCTTCGCCGCGGCTCATCTTGAAGACCAGGGTGTGCTGCTGCAAACGAAGGTCGACAGCGTCCGCATGAAAGACGTGATGCTGACCGACTTCAGCACGCTTTCCGCCTCGGCAACGCTCGAAGACGCGCTCGATCAGGCGATCCACACCTTACAGGATGTCTTTCCCGTGGTGCGGGCCGGAAACCTTGTAGGGGCAGTCTCGCGGCAGGGAATCTTCGAGGCGCTGCAGACCGAGGGCAACGGCTACGTGCAAGGAGTGATGACGCGGTCGTTCCACACCGCGCAGCCGGACGACTCGCTGCTGAAGACCTTGCAGCGGATTACGACAGGACACGGCGCGCAGCTTGTCCCGGTGGTCGATGGCGAGCGCGTAGTGGGAATCATCACGCCGCAGAACCTCTCGCAATCGATGTCCGTGCTGAACCAGTCGAAGAAGCTGCAGGAGCGCAACGCGAAGGCCGAACAGAGGCAGGAATAGCCAGCGTGGACGAAGTTCTTGAACCGGAAGAGCAGGAGCCTGAAGAGCAGGATTCGCGGAAGGCTGGACAGCCGCTGGCTCCGGGGCTGTATCTTGTCGCAACGCCGATCGGCAACCTTGAAGACATCACGCTGCGGGGGCTGCGAGTGCTGCGGTCCGTAGACCGGATTGCGTGCGAGGACACCCGGCAGACGCAGAAGCTGCTGAACCACTTCGGCATCAAGACTCCGACGGTCAGTTACCACATGCACAATGAAGGTTCCCGCTCCGAAGAGCTGACCGCCGAGTTGAAGTCTGGGGCCAGAATCGCGGTGGTGAGCGATGCGGGAACTCCCGGCATCGCCGATCCCGGCGGGCAGATTGCGGCGGCGGCTATTGCCGCGGGCGTACCGGTCTTCCCGGTTCCGGGAGCGAATGCGGCCATCTCGGCGCTGGTCGCCAGCGGGCTTAGCACAGATCAGTTCACGTTTCACGGCTTTCTTCCGGCAAAGGCAGGCGCGCGGAAGACCGCCCTGGAAGCTCTGCCGCGCGATGAGGCCACACATGTCTTCTACGAGGCCCCGCACCGGATTCTGGACACGCTGGCGGATGTCGAGTCTGTCTTCGGGGCCGCGTTGCCGGTGGTGATCGCGCGCGAGCTGACCAAGTTGCATGAGGAGTTTCTGCGCGGCCCCGTAGGGGAGCTGAGGACGGAGCTGTCAGCACGGGCAAGTGTTCGCGGCGAGATTGTGCTGCTGATGTCGCTGTCCGAAGGTGGAAGTGAGCCAGCTGCAACCGTAAGCATCGCGGCTGAAGTCGCCGCGCTGATTGCAGCGGAGGGGCTGACCGAGATGGCGGCTCTGAAGCGCGTCGCGAAGGAGCGCGGGCTCGGTAAGAGCGAGGCGTATCGGGAGCTGCAAAGGGAGCAGAACCGGAGGCGCTGAGGCGTCACTTATGTAAGTGGTCTTCGGGAAGTTCGCCGGGAGGGATTTGGCTTAAGCTTCGTGAAGCTCCCGGGAAGCGCCTCGTCTACAGCATGAATGACCTCATCCAAACGTTCCCTTACCTTCGGCCACTGTCCCGAGGGCAAAACCACCAATGCCAACCTGCGGCCCTTTCGATTTTGCTGATATGCCAGGTTCTGGTCTGCCGTGACCATGACTTCGAAGCCCGCCTCCTCGGCAGCCCGCAGCAAGTCGCCATTCCTTAGTTCC
>Ga0116230_10004163_pt1 | contig 14167 bp, 4 predicted proteins | sample S1TSphfallax_3_FD_88678 | JGI IMG/M metagenome (GOLD analysis project Ga0116230, IMG submission 88678) | Host-associated microbial communities from peat moss isolated from Minnesota, USA - S1T2_Fd - Sphagnum fallax MG | ecosystem: Host-associated > Plants > Peat moss > Unclassified | place: USA...
AATAATTATCATGCCAACAATCATTTTTGAGGCAACAACATGTTCGAACTTGCAAGCTGTGTGAAGACACTAAGTTAAAAGGATGCTTTCTTTTTTTTTGAAAGGTGGATTTGTTTCAAGTGTCATTCATTCATGGATGTGTAAGTAGCATCAGTTGTCATGCATGCAGCACTACAAAAATTGGCAAGGAATCATGAAATGCAATGTCCGTAATCTGATCCTCATCATTGTTTGGCTGACAACAATGATAAGCTAGTAGTAGTGGGCAGTTTCCTTGTCAAATTCTACTTACCCATATCACAGCTCTATGAATGAAACAAAGGTGTGCACTTACATGTAATACTTGTCAGATGGTTGTTGAGAAGGGTTGGTTGGACCAGGGGATGCTTTGCTGAAATCCAAACCTTGCCAACTTGGGGTTGATACAACATCAAAGACCATCATCCTCAATCAAACAACAGGCTCAATGGTACATACAAGTTACAACAAGTGTTTGGGTGTGTACACCAGGGTGGAGGAGGAGGAGGAGGAGGAGGGTTCCACCCCTGGTAGGGACATGAGGTAATACCAGCTTCATTTGTCAGGGTTGTACCAATCTCAATACCAAAATGTATACTTGTTGCCTCATACTAGCCAAAAAAAATAAAAAATCTTGGACCCAAATATCAAGACCAAGCTCCAATGGAAGTCTAAAGTTTAAAATGTCCAATTTTTAAAATTCTAAATCCAACACTAGTTGGTATATTCAAAAGTTGATACCCGCCCAACATTGGTTATTATATCCTTGCAAGTGAACCCACCTTTGAACACATCCATGTAGGCAGTTGGGGTTCATCCATGATTGAGTCATACTTGCGGGTAGCCAAAAATGAGGTATTTTACTCAGCTGCCCATGCCTAGAGTCTATACCAGCGTCACACCAGTACAACCTAAACTATCAATTTTGATATGAATATGGGTACTGACAAACATACCAGTTGAGTATGAGCTGAGGCAATACTGACCTCTTACCAATACCATCTTGGTATGGGACTCAAGGTAATACCAAGTTTATACTTGCTTTATACCAAGCAAAAATCAGCCTTGGATGCAATACTAATACCAGATTGGTAGTGGAAGTTTTTAAAAAGCACCCAATACCATTCCATGTTGAAGAAAAAATAAACAACACAAGTATTGTGCCATAACCTTGTGTGTTAATATGAGGAGTAAAATTAGAAAATGATGTCTATAAAATGGACCTCAATTGTTGGTCTTGGCAATACAAGATTAGAGAGCTAGTGTGGAAAAAAGAGGTGTAGTGAAAAACAAGGGCATAAGAATGTTCCTCTCACATTAACAAATCCATAACCATGGACATGACTTAGACAAAGCTTGAATAATCAACAGACTTTGGCAAATTGATGATTAAAACAAATACACAGGTCCAACCTTAAACTATTCTGATCAAAGCAGGAAACTAAATCTATGAGTCTATGGGGATTAGATCACTCCGATCTTTCTTCATGAATTTCCATCAACAATGTTTGGCAAAACAAAGCACACATCCTCACAGATTTGAACAACCCAATAGAACATTAAACCATGAAACAACTAGTATACAAAAAGATTATGAGAATTGAAAAAAATAATGGAAGAGAAGATTTGATAAAGATTCGTATTGAAGACATGCTTTCCTCTAGAGATTTATCATGTGCAACCCATCAGCCCCTACTGGAATCCTAGATGAAACGCCACCAAAAATAAATACACAAGGTGCATTCGAAGCTCTTGAACCAACAAGCACTTTCTTCCCTCGTACCCACATAATACCTTATACCTTTGTTTGCCAAACTTTGTCTCTCAAGATCCCTAGTAATCTTCATCATCCGCCTAATCACAAACTCCTACTCTTATTGTGAGATTGTAGCTCTCTAAGGGTGCATAACACAGCGCAAATAATTCACCTTTTAAAATAAACACATCCTACACCTTCAAGCATTCTTCCTTCCAGTGTCAAAAACATTTGTAAACCAAACCCAAAAGTAAATGCCAAAGCAAAAACAAACCAAAACAAAACAACTGCAACATTGAGTTGCTCGTAACAAAAACTTTATGGCCTTTTAACTTCAATTTCCATCAAAACTTGATTGATGTCCAACAAACAAGATCCGCCCAACAACACCACACCACACAAAGTTCGCCCATTAGGAGAGCCATACCCAAATTGAACACTATTATTCATAAAGACTTTAACAAGCTCATAACTTGCAAAAGAACAAGATATTACAAAAATAAAAAACTCACAAGATTTGCCATCAGTCACCATCAACTATCGAAATTTTGTCATCTTCAACTTCTAGCAAATGACAACATTGCGCATTATCCATTAGGGTTTCATCCCCTAATTTTTCGTCACAAAGGTTCACAATGTTTCCCTTTTGGTTGCCTAAAACAAACAAGAGGAGAAATTGTGTGGATGTATTTATTTTGCCCACTAATGGCCAAAGGTTGAATATAATCCTCTTCATTACATCCAAGTCCTTGTTACATCCCTATATGTTTAACAAATCACTTGTATAATGATATTCACATATTTCGATCTTGGCTTGATCAATTTGTTGACTTGAGATATATTAAAGATGTAATGTGACAATATAAGGAATGAAATAAATCTAAAGGTGGACTTTCTTGTAACTTAACTTAAATGGTATTTGAGTTGATGTCCCAAATGTGTGGGATTTGAAACCAAGAGCAAGTTGCATACTTTTTGGGGGGAAGGGAATGGATACAATTATTAGGCTTGAATTGGAACAAGAAACTAACAACCTTTATCTTGAGCAAAGGAGTGGGGTGTATCTTGAGAAAACATTGTGTGAGAATTGATAAGGACAATTTCAAAGGCAAGACACATTTGAAGGTTTGACTGTTGGCAGTTGATCTTCCATGTTTGCCCACCCTAAACATTGATCATCAAACTTTTCCATTACCTAATGAATTCTAATTGAATTCCTTTGAAGTTTGTAAAATAGGAACCTAAATAGTTTTATTAAATGCTAATCATTAAGACAAATTTAGTATTGCACCAAATGATCATTGCAAATGTGTGATTATTAGTTAAACACAAGGCAATTATAGAAATAAATGGTTGATTCATTATCATTGCATATTAAAAAATGTTAGTGGTTTGATATTAAAGGATTTTTCAACACCTTTCATGTGCACATGTGATTGTAATAATAAAATTGCAACAAAAATGGCTTGTTTCACAAAACATGTCATTGCTTCCAATTTTTTAAGAATAAAAAAAAACTAAATATATTTCTTTGTCCACAAACTCCCTACCCATATACTAAAACTTAACAAGACATTGGTAGTTTGAATTAGGTTTGCATCTTTGAACCTATAACAAGAACAACAAAAGGACTTCACAACCATGAGCCAAATGCATTTACAACCAACTAGATAACAAAAACAAAAAATCACATCTCCTTAAAAGGTTCCAATTTCATGGATATATATGACTTATTATGCATTTTCCTTAATGGTTCCATCGTTCTTTAAAGGAACATGTATTAAGTGGAAGTTTGATTCCAAAATTTGGAAAAATCTATCATTATTGAAATACATCTGTTGTATTAAGTTCTTTCTTTTGAAGATCCATAATTTAATAAACATCATATCATCTATAAAACACATAGCTTTATGAAATTTTGTAGGGTTGATCATTGCCATTGTACATGGTCAATAAGAAATATATTAAGATATAAAAATCATCAATAAGGTCAATTTGATCACCAAGGTGAAAACTAATAGCCTAAAGTAAATTATGTTGCTTTTAAAAAAGACCTTTCAAGTGCATTCAAAAGAAAAGGGTCACAAGCACCAAAAATGCTAAAGCTTAACTAAAGTGCATTTTTTAGCCCAAGTTGAAAATGAACATTTTTTATTATATTAACCCATCACACACACCTCCTTTTTGTATTATTCCAACAATTTGTCAATGATGTTTGTGATGCCTAAGTTGGTTGCCTGCCTTAATTACTTTTCAAATACAACGCCAATCATAGCCTCCACTATTATTGCCCAAATACTTGATGTTATTAACAATAAATAAATTGGGTGACCTTCTTTCAAACACCACAATGATACTTTTCATTATCCATCTTAATAATAAAAAATTGCAAATCCATGCATGACAGCCAAAACCTAAATATAAACTATACATTTTCTCTTCTCAAGCAAATTGGTCAACAAATAGAAAGTAATTGCCAAAGGTAGTGTATCTTCATATTAGTCCCAAACAAATGATTCCTTTTAGAATTATGTCCTTTTAACAAATTATTTTTACCATATATTGATAGTTTATATATAAAGACATTAATGTTATTTTCAAACCTACATATCTAATAAATAAATGACATCCAAATGATGACTTTATCTCCCACCAACAAGTGACAAAAAAGCTTTTTTTTAGAACATAACATTTATTTATTTTCTCACTTTTTTGGGGTTTGAATAAAAACTTACATTTTTGCAAAAGTTTCATTATTATGTAATGATATGATGTTGGAAAATTGTTATGAATCTCCTTAACTAACACTTGCGTAGTTTGTAGGTGGTGCATAATGGCATGTACCCTTTTCATGTGTTCAAGTACATCACCTTCTCCAAACCCACTACCCAAAATATCACCACACTTTGTTAATGTGAAAGGGAAAATCTTGATACAAGAACCACATCTCACCCCAAGTCTTGTTATATGTTGAAAAACTCAATGCCAAGGTGAAGCAACAAAAAAATTAAAAGGTTTGTAGAAAATCCTTCTAGCTTTATGCCAAAAAAAACACTCGCACATGCAACAGGAAAACACATGCCAAAAAATATTCCCTTGCATGTCTTTTGACATGCAACATAAGTGCACGTTGTTTGCATGCAAACATTTACTAATAGTTCACCAAAGCAATTATTATAAAAAAAATTAATGGCCCACTTGAATAGTTTATTTGGCCAATAATTGTTTCTTTCCATTTAAACACAATCCCATGAGGCTATTACAAAATTTAAGAGCTATTTTATTGAAGTTAACTCTAATTTTTTTTTCAAAGCTCCTATTCTAATAATCTTATTGGCCATTTGCATTGTTTTTCACCCCTCATCATTGTCAAATATTTATTGTATGATGGTAAGTTTTTAATATGTTGTTGGAACCTGGTTCAATGTGAACATGGTTTCAACTTTTTCATGTTTGGGAATTTATCCCCATGGTTTGGTCATGGAATATCATTTTTTTGGTTTTTTAAAACAATGGAAAGAAATCCATTGCAAAAAGAAAAAGAAAGGAAAGGTTAAATTAGGGAGGGAACCCACCCACAACACCCATCACCAAAACACATAATTGATCAACTAATTCCACCTAACTTTTTAGTAATCCTTGGAGCATAATGTGAAATGGGGGCCACCACTTATAAATGTCTACAAGGTATTTCTCTTAAGTAGAAAGAACCTTATTAACCAACTAAAGGGTTTTCTCCTATTTAAGCCTTCCATAGGCAATATTTTTTAAAAATATCATATGGTAGGTTTATGGTTAGAACATTTATGACCTTTGAAAATCCTTTCATTTTGTTCTATCCAAAGGTTTTAGATCATTACATCTTTCGACAAGGTCCAAATTGGCATGAATTCCCTATAAAGATGAAGTAATTTCTTGTTGAATGAACATTACATAACATCTAACTTCTTCATTTTACCCATCATGGGGGGGTAGGGGTGGGTGGTGGGTACTTAAGTTTGAAAATATTATACTTGTTTAGGTCTATGTTAGTCTAACCTTAAGACATTTGTAGAATTTGTGAACAAATGTTTCTAGGGATGCCAAATCGCATACACAACGGTTTACATCTGTGTTTTTACATTATTGTGTTTTCATGTGTTGCATGCAATGGCCTCATGGTACATTGTCCATAAAAACCCAACAACTTTATTTTCTTGATTTAATTTTCATATATCCTATCACTTGTTAATGATGAAACAACAAAATACAACTTGGAGAAAACTAATAGACTTCACAAATAAAAAACTCAACAATGAACAAGAACTAGATAACTTTATTTGTTAAACAAAACATGATGCAAGCTAAACATGAAATTAAATAAAAGTAAAAAGGTTATAACTTGCATTGGAAAGATTGAAAAATGGTGTTTTCTTGATTTTTTCTTATACTATCAAATGGAACCTTCTAAAAGACTGTCAACCTTTCAAAGAAAATTCCACCAACTAAGCTTCTATAAATTTATATTAAACAACCTTCTAAATTTTTTTGCCAACCATGTTTTCTATAATCTTTCACTGACCATGATTTTTAAAAGCTTTCATTAATTTTTAGGGATTTTTTTAATGAACCTTTACTTATCCTATATATTCTTGAAACTTTTATGTCTATTTTTCATGGATATTTTAAAAAACTTAAAAAATTTCCTTTATAGTTTGTTGTTCATGACACCACTTAACCCTATAGCTTGGGGTTAAAAGATTTTACCACTTTTCAAGCACCTTCCATACTAAACTCTCTTTCTTTCGTTTAATAATTGGTGCCCTCTCTTTAGTGAAGAATCAAACAATGTTTTCCCATTAGACTAGATCCATTGCTTTGGATTTAAATCCAATGTTGGTTTTTTACCATAAAAAAAGTCAAAGTTTGTTCTTTTAGAGTCATTCTTTATTGTAGAAAAAACACATCCTATGCCATTTTTCCTAGCCATTAGTTAGTCTCTTCTTTTGACCATTCTTTTGAACATCAAAGCATTGGAGCCAATATTAAAGATGTAGACTCAAAGCTTTTCCAAGATGGTTTAGTTGACATCCATTTCTCCATATGAACGTAGAAAGCCTTTTGTAACTTGTACTAGTATTTCAAGTACTATATTGGAGTCATTAGTGTAAAACCCAATCCACACCCCTTTTACATTTTTATGCGGGGGAATTGAGTTTTGTTTTCCAATGAATTAGCAACATTTCAATCATCCATCACCATACCCTTTGTTTGTGTTCTTCAAATTAGTGAACAACTTTAATTTATTGAATTCACGAGATAGGGGGTTCTAGAAATCTCTAATGGTCCTAAGACCATAATGATTTAATTATTATGCTCTTTCAATGAACACCTAAAGTTCTTACCCTTTGAAACATGTAAACTATTAGATCCTTACATTATGGATAGCTTCAATAAAAGCAAAAGGTTTAGGGTTGACAACCTTATTCACCATTCTTCCAAGTTGGTATGTTCAAAAGTTGGTATTAGTCTTTTTATATTATTATAAGTCATAATTCAAACATACTAACAATTGTTGTTGAAGTTGGGCAATACACACAAAATTCCAATAATAGCTTTGGATTCTATCCAAAAACATGTGGGGGATTGTTAAAGAAATGTGTTATTGGCAAATTTTGCATCCAACCCACATTAGTTAGCAAGTGCATGATTTTGGGAGCACTATATTAATAAAAGGACTTTAGGAGGCTTGAAATTCAACAAAATGTCATTTGAGGTGTTGAAATCAAAGTGCAACAATTCTTTTATGACATGTTCCAATAAATTCAAAAAAGGGTGAAAATATAAATTGATGGGCTAAATCAACTTACAAAAACTGAAACCTAGTTTTTGAAAAATTAGTTCAAAAACACATTATGATTAATGTTTATTCTTTTCTCAAATTTGTGAGGTAGTTGAATCAAATACCATTCCAAAAATGGGTTTAAATAGATTTGGCTATAGGATATAGAGGAAAGTATAAAAGTTTAAGAATGTTGTTACATGTTGATGACATGTTAAAACCTATTTGTTTGAATATGGTGACATATTTTGATCATATTTGAGAGGGTTGCTGTGACCCAACACCCACCAATGCACTAGTTCTAGATGAAGTTGTTTTGGGATGAATTTCAACCATTTCACTTAAACCAAACCAAATGTTGAGGTGGGTTGTTTTTTTCTTTCATTGATTCACCTTTCCTTTAGATTTCAAAAGTTTCCCCCCTTTTTTTTCCCTTTTTTTGCTCCTCTTTTGTTTTTTCTTTGTTCTTCTTTTCTTCCACCATCATCTTCTCTTCCATTGTCAATGTTGTAGTTTCTTTTTCATCATTTTTTTCCCTTTTTGGAAAAACTACTATTTATTATTTTTCTTCTTCTCTTTTGTTGTTGCTTATATTCTTCTTCTTATCATTTATTTCATTTTTGTTGTTATTTTAGTTTCTTATTTCATCTTTTGTTTATATCTTCTCTTCTATTGTCGCAACAACTTTTTCTTCTTCATCTTGTTCTACTTATGTCTTATTTTTCCTTTGTTTTCACCACATCAGTGTGCTTGCTACCATTGTTTGTTGCACCATCACTTAGTTATGCATGTCATGCCAAATATGCCTCTGTCCTTTTTCTTGTATTTGTTTTGTTTTGTTTTGTTTTGGTTTGTGAAACAAGAGCAAAAGCAAAAAAAAAGAAGTGAGAAAAAAAGGAGAAAAAGACAAAACAATGAAAAGAAGGAAATTAGAAAATTAGAATAAGACAAATTTTTTTTGGGTGTTTTCCTATTTTCTCTATTTTTAAATTCTAGAAAAAGAAGTTTGTTTTTTTTTCTTTTTTTCTTCTTGAATATATATATATATAATTTAAGAAGAATGATTATAGTTTTTGTTTACTTTTTATTCTTTGTTTGGTTTTACTAATTTATTTAAAAATTAAAATATTTTTGGGGGTTTTTTTGGCCATATTTTTTCAATTTTTTTGGTTTTTTCAATGTTACTTTTTTTCTTATATTTTCCCTAATAGTTTCCCCCTATTTTCTAAATTTTCATGGTCTTTAAAATTCCAAAAGATCAAGTTTGTCTTTTGTTTTCCTTTATTTCCTTTTTTTAAAAATCCAAGATTTCTTTTTATAAAAATATCTAGTAAATGATATATGTTCATACCCATGTAATTTTTTTTGGGTTTGGTTTACATTTTTCAAACTTGCATATTAATCTATACCATGTGTTTGATGCAAACTTTCAATGGAATACCATTTTGTAACCAATGCCATTCAACTCCAATTATATCACTATCAATTTTACATTCATTAACATGTTATTAAGGTGGTTATAACAACGAGAACTTACCAGTGAACACACAACATGGTGGCTAATGAAAATAGTTTTAGAAAGGGGTCTTTTGAAATTAAAAAATACATATATATATATATTAGTTGGGTTTCTTTGGCATGAACAATGGCATGGAAGTTCATAATTTCCATTTTTTGGATATTTTTAAAGTTTTGATAGATGTGATATTTGCATCAATACATGCAAGTTTTGTCTTATTGCAATTGTAACCTCATACTTGTATCATGTTTACATGCCTTGAATGTGAACATTGCATTAATGTTTTGTTGAAAATATCCCTAAAAATATGAGTTTGAAACATATTGCAATGTTACATTATTGCATTAAAAGAACTTCAAAAACATAGAGTTCAATGTGAAATAATTGCATAATGTTCACAAAATAAACATTAGTTTTATTAAATAGATTATGCAATACACATAAAATGCTAGCTGGTTCTTTTGGATGGTTTGTGCAATACCCAAATGTTGGGCATAAAATATGCATGTTCAACACCAAAATGAGAACAATTAAAAAAAAATAGAAGGAAAAAAAATGATTGCAATAAATAAAAATAATAATTTAAAAGGATAAAAAGTATAATTTAGGGAAAAAACATAAATAAATATTTTAAAAAAGAATTGAAAAGAAAAAAAAAGAAAAAAAATTGTATTTTGGTCGCAAAATATGTAATAATTATTGAGGTTTATTAACACGCTCCCAAGCTCTTTGATAGACTCAAATGTGAGTTTGAAATGAAGATAATGGAAAAGTAAGGAGTTGGGGCACGCCCCCTGGCTCACATCACTTAGGGGGAGAAGGGTGTGCTAGAGCTCCAAAGATGGGATTAGGAAGAATGATAAGCACTTAATCACTCACACGAACCTGCACAAAACCAAATAACAAGTTGGTTAATGTATAGTTGGAACACTTTTGGTGCTAGAACGAGCCATCACCTTTCCCCTTTATAGTATACTATGTACCTCTCCATGAGGCCCACATCTAAATGACATTTTGTCTCGGGACTCCCAAATGGGCATCTCGAAATCCCCAAAGTTGGGACTCCCGCGACTTTGGGGCCCCATAACTTTGCGTGTAGACCTCTGATTGAGATGAGGTCTAAAGCAAAGTTGTAACCCTCGTCAAGATCTTTCCAATGATATGTTACATGTCACCTACACGTAAGGAAATTGGGTCGATTCCCGACTTTTAGTCGTCAGGAGTCAAATTGCCAATTTGACTCCCGACCTTTCTTTTGGCCATAACTTATGTTTTAAGTGTCCAAATGGGTCATGCAAGCCCATTTTAGACATCTGCATTTCAATAGATTTCTGATGATATAAAGAAATTTTCAACCCAATGGGTTTTGGCCCCTGCAATCGCTCCTTGAAGATTCGGGAATCCATTGGGACTTCAACTCCCAAAGTGGGAGTTCATTTGGGAGTGTGAAGCTTCATTCCCTCACACTCTCTTATACTCCTAGGAGCATGAAATGTGACTGTTGGGCTTCCCTCTTAGCCCACACCTTTGCAAGTCCTTACATTGGTCACGAGCCCAAGGCTAGGGTGCGACATTTATTGTATTTGAAATGACAATTTCTTCATTTGTAGGTATTGTATTTTGTGATTAGATCTTCAACTATTTTAGTTTTTAGTAATAAATACCAAAATATGCAATATTTACGTGTGGGACACAAAAGGTGATTAAATGTGCAATACCCACATTTAGGGTTATTGTTTATTGACATTAACAAGTCAAATGTAATTAAAATGGTAGTTAGTTCATTTAATGCAATACCTTCATATTTTGTATATCATACATTGACAAACATTAACATTGTGTAAGTGATAAGTAAGTAGGTGAATAGGTGGGTGGCTAGGTAGGTAAATAAATAAATAGGTGGATAGGTAGGTGAGTGAATGGGTGGGTAGGTAGGTAAGTAAGTAGGTTGTGGCTAGGAAGGTAGATATGTACACAAATGAAAATCAAGTTAGGTCAATAATATAGCTAGGTCAATAGGGAGCCAAAAAGATTTTGTTGAAAGAATATATTTAGGTTAATTCAAGAAATATAAAAGTTTTGTCAAAAGGTAGAGGTTTTTCCAATAGGTATAAGTTTAACCATGAAGAAATAAAGGTATTTCCAAAAGATGAAAATTTAACCAAGAAAAGATAGAAGTTTTGTCAACATGTAAATGTTTAACTATGAAAAGATGGAAGTTTTTTTAATAGGTATAGGTTTAGCCAAAAAGAATTAGAAAATTTTCTAAGTGGTAGGAGTTTGACTAGGAAGGGATAGAAGTTTTACTAAGAGATAAAATTTTAGCCAATAAAATATAAAGGTTTTGCCAAGAGGTATAAGTTCAGCTAGGAAGAGAGAAAAGTTTTTTCAAATGGTAGAGGTTTAGATAATAAGAGATATAAATTTTATTGAAAAATAAAAATTTAGCTAAAAAAAGGTAAATTTTTTCCAAGAGATAAAGGTTTAATCAAAAATAGATATAACTTTTGCCAACATGTAATGCTTTAGCAATGAAGATATGAAAGTTTTGTCAAAAAATAAAAGTTCAACCAAGAAAAGTTAATTCTTTTGTTGAGAGATAGAAGTTTAACCAAGATAATATAAAAGTTTTGTTGAGAAGTAAAGGTTCTGCATGAAGAGATAGAAGTTTTAGCTAAGAAGATATAAAGATTTTGCCAACATGTAAAGAGTTAGTCATGAAGAGATGGAGTTTTCGCCAAGAGATATATGTTTAGCCAAGAAAAGTTAAAAGTTGTGTCAAAAGGCCAAAGTTTAGTCATAAAATATAAAAGGTAGGTAGACAAGGGGTTGATAGATAGAACAAAGATGTAAATCCATAATGAAGCTAAGTCAGTAAGATAGTTAAGAAATTAAGGTAACTAGGTTGGAAGGACTTGGGTCTTTCCATCTTGTACCTTTTCCTCCCCCCTCAACAATTCCAAAGGCACCCATGTTTCTTCACTTAATCTGACTTACCACATAGTCTCTCACCTTTGCCTTTAAGATTAAATTAGCCTAGGCCAAACCAAAAATGGTGAAGAACAAAGGTAGGCATAAAAATTCTTGGCAATCAAATGGGGTTATTATACACATTGAGTTATCTTATAATACCTTTACCATTTTGATAGTAATAATTAAATCATTTTTATAGTTATTTTGAGAAAGTTAAATAGTTAAATGTGTAATAGGGTTTGGTAGGTTTCAGAGAATTTTAAAGGACCAATGGAAATGGTAGAAAGGCACTATTTTTTTTTTTCAATGTTTAGTAAAATAGGGATGTTTGTAGGCTTGAAGATTTCATTCTTTGGGCAAAATGGGATTGTTCCACTTGATGGGGTTTGAATTTGTTTTTTTTTAGCGATCTTGAGTGAACTAACAATTCAATGTGTAACAAGGGGTGTGTCACATTGTGGCATTGCTATTGACATTAAAAAAGTATCTTAATGTAAAAGAAGGATTATTAAAACTCAAATATTTTACCGTGCAAAAATATAATTTTCAAAAACTCCTCTAAAAGAAACCAAAACCAAAACCCTAAACCTTAAACCCTTACAACTCTATAATTAATTTCAAGTTTCAACACACGCCAAAATATCATCTTTCAAAAATCCTCATATAAATATAGAGCTATTAGCTTAGGGGCCAAAATCCCTTAAGCTACTATACTCTATAATGAATCTAAACACAATATCCTTCTTACCTTGGTAGGCAAAGCCAATAGACTATTTACATATAGGCACGGTTCTTGTACATTACTTGTGCATTTTGTTTTCTTTTTGGGGAGGTTGGGGGTTGTTGGATTTTTTTGGATTTTTGTTGTCCTTAATGTGTTCACATCGAGTTCTCACTACCTTTCCAACAAGTTCTTCAAGTTCTCAATGTGCTCTCCAACATGTTCCCAATAGTACCTTACTTTATCCCATATCCTTTGCCTTAAGTTATACTCTTGTAAACTATATAAGCAGCCTGAAAGGATAAGAATGCAATATTTTTACAAATTTTGTAACTATCCAATCCTGGATTTCATTTATTTATTTATCTTTTTGGGTTTTGTTTTGTTTTGGTTTGTTTGTGATGGTCCTATCAATTATGCTTGCCACAAAAGGAAAAAAATAAAATTGAACTTTGGGGGTGCCTGACCACTACCCATTGTCCCACAATTTGTGCCCCTACCGTTGGCCTAGGCCAAAAATGGTGAAGAATAGATGGCGGTGTATAAATTCTTCGCACCCAATGAGGTGATCAGCATGCACCCTCGACTACATTATTTTTTTCCTTCTTCTTTTGGGAGGGTGGTTGAGTGTTGGAGTTTTGTTCGTGATGTGTCAATATGGCCCCTTCCAAAAAAGAAAAATAAAATGGGAGCATACCCATGAACTAATTAATAAGAATCACAATTGGTAGGGTGTTCTTTGTAATGGGTATTAGCCCAGGCCAAAAATGGTGACAAACCCTTTTGGGAAGAGAAATTTCATCCAGCCAATGGGAAGGCCCAAGCATGCACTCAAGGTGCCTTGCTTTTAAAAATTAATTTTGAGGCAAGGAAATTTTTCCCATTTCTCCCTGGTTTCCAATGTGTTCCCTTTAGGTTTCCAATGGGTTCCCATCAGGTTCCCAATATGTTCCCCAGGTTTCCAATGTGTTCCCCCAACATGTTCTGCATAGCACCTCATTTTTATTCCATATGACTTGCCAAATGTTCTCCTCCTTTCACCTCTATAGGAGGGCCAAAGTGGGGGAAACTCTACATTTCCAATCAAAACCTTCTTTTTTGGGGAGCCTCCATAGTTTTTTTTTACCCCTTCTTTTTTTGAGTGATGGGCCAATCAAATTGGCTCATTGCAAATAAAAAAATAAAAAAAATAAAATTGAAATTGGGAGGGACCCCATCTAATTAATAGGAGAGGTGAATTACAGAGGGTGACAATGCTTTCAGTACATGAAAGCAGAAGAAAAGTGTTTCACAACTAAATAGTAACTAGATTGCTATGCAACATGTTGATAATAATATTCCACAGACCCAAGTAGTTGC
>Ga0116230_10004164_pt1 | contig 14166 bp, 15 predicted proteins | sample S1TSphfallax_3_FD_88678 | JGI IMG/M metagenome (GOLD analysis project Ga0116230, IMG submission 88678) | Host-associated microbial communities from peat moss isolated from Minnesota, USA - S1T2_Fd - Sphagnum fallax MG | ecosystem: Host-associated > Plants > Peat moss > Unclassified | place...
AAGTCAATTCTATGAGAGAACCAGAATCTAGTTCTAAGAATAATAATGTAAAACCATCCATGAATGAACATGTAACTATCATCAAACACTTTTCAATATTTTTCTCATTCTATAATCAAATTGAGCTATTTTTGTGTCATTGGAAACACAAACTGGAGGGCTACAAATGTTCTTGGAATGTTAGAAGTAAAGGAGCAACACAGAAAACACTAGAGGCCTACAAATGTTCTTTGAATGTTAGAAATAAAGGAGCAACATAGAAAACACAAGAGGATGAGTGAGAGCTTGCTTCAATTTTTTTGAAAAGAATAGTTCTAGACCTCTTTCTAGTTCTAACACCACACCTTCCTCATTTTTAGTTCATTTTAAGTGATTTAAAATCTAATGAATGCTCCAACTAGGGCTTTACAAAACTTCTAAGCCAAAGATGCAACAATCCAAGAGTTTAAGCTTGAAATCCCAATCTGTTTTAATTCACCCCTCACCAAGCCATGAATCCCCTTACACCAAACATCTCATATCTTCCCTATAAGTTTAAGATCCAGATTGTGAAAACTGCATATGAAAACCCACTGTTATCACATCTGTGAAAATCGCCCTGTTTAAAGATTACTTTGATTTAAAAAAAATTAAATTTGGGTGCCCTGATTGATTCTCCTAAGTCTAAAAATAATTTTTTTCAAAGAATTAGGTCAGTTATCTCAAGTGTTGGGAAGAACTGGAACTGGTGATTCTCATAAAACAAATTAAAATAATAATTAATTCATTAATTCATTAATTCATTAATTAAAAAAAAGAAGAGCTGCCCCAACATTGGTTTGAACAACAGCAACAATCATATGCATGTTCACAGACCTTCACCAGCAACATGTATGATACTAGAGGGGCACTTTGTGTATATTTTATGAGACACATGAGATAAAATGCTATTTTTTTATATGCTATGAAATATTTCATAATGAATTATAGACAATCTATTTACATTTTAATAATTTTTCATTTTTATCTTTTAATGAATTAGTTGCACATTATTTTGTTGGCACACCATTTGAAGAAAAATGGAAGTGACCTCCCCATTGTATGGTATTTGACCAATAATCATAACATTCCCTCAAAACTTCATCAGCTCCAGGCAGCAATTCGGTGGAGGTTAATGTCAAAGGTTAGCAAATGTCCTGATTTCTGTCAAAAGTACAGCAGCAACAGGAAACCTCGGCCACAATGATGGCAAGCTCAACAAAACATAACAAGAAGAATGCACATTTCCAATCCCTTGATTTGGCCATGTCTCCACCAACTGTGCTCCCTTGAGGTACTGGAGCACATTGAGATGGGACTTCTGTACTAAGCACTCAACAGCCAGTGGCACTACATCCTGGGTTGATCTCCTTGTGGACCATTCTTTGCACTTTCACCAATTTTTCACTAGTTCCATCAATTTCCATGTTGGGTTAGTAAAGAGGGGTCTGTGGCAGTTACACTTGATTCCTGCTCCACAACCCAGATCAGATTTCAAGAGCAAAACAATTCACTTCAGGAGGAGCCATTTCCAGAATGAAGGAAGTATATGCACAACTTCCCACAAGTGGTGCCCATGGGTTCACCTGAGCCTCCATGCAACATGATACTGCAAGCTGCAGAGCTTCATCTTGAGTAAGAATATATGGTCCTCATGCTTTTAAAAATCACAAAATCATTTTAATTTCTGGTGATGACAATGGCCATGGATCCCAAGCTGAAGAAACATCAGCAGCCCGCATGTCCATGCAGACCCCCATATATCACCAATGCAGGCTGCAGCAGTGAAGGATAGTAGGGGGGTTCAAGGTTCAATTATCTTGGTGCAATAATTGATTATTCTCAATGTGGTTGCATATGATTCAATTGGTTATTGAATCATTGATGATTCAAAAGGTCTCTCTTTGTCACCTCCAAGTGAAAGCATTCAGTAAATGAAATAATCATGAGATATAAGTGGAAGAACCATTATGGGACCATGTTCAAAGCTTCACCCTCAATGATCACATAATCGGCACTTTAGACCATCAATTATTTGAACAAGATAATCAAACCTTGAGCCCCCACCACCCCGCACCCCTTAACTATCTGAAAGTACAGGAGCTTCCGGAGGATGGGGCCCTGGTCAAAGACCAAGAGGTAGCTTCAAGCTTACAAATTGATGTGGCAATATCAGCAGCAGCAATGCACTTACTGGTCCCTGTAGAGTGGAAGAACTATGATGCTGAAAGGGATTATGTACACTACTCTGAACAAAAACAGTAGCATAAGTGGTAGCTTTGCAGTGAACTGCATAAAATTTTCACCAGCAGCATATGTGAAACCCATCATGATCATCTTATTCTTCAGCACTGCACTTGTTTCCATCTTTGCTTTGGGAGGATCCCACTTTCTTCTTCAATAGATCCATCCCATTGTTCCTGTGCATAGGGAACAAATTCAGTGCAGAATTGAGGTTGGAATCATATCATCCCCACTGCTGGGAGCTGATGAAGTCACCATGGCAGCTCATCACTGCTATTCATGATGAAGAAGGTGATGGTCGAACACCTTTCAGCAAGTCTGGCAAGGTTATAACCACACTCATTGTCATGTTACCTTTAAAAGTGTCTATGCAGAGATTTTTTTAGTGCAATCTTATAGGTCTACTTGGATTGTTTGGACAAACCTCCAGACAGCAGCTAAAAGATTAGGGTATGCCCCAGCTCACAGTAATCAGTAGTGAAAAATGCAAATAAGAGTTTTGGAGTTAGTAAAAGGCTGCTAAACTTGGCATGGCACCTCCCTAAAGAACCGTATCTTTATTTCGCTGCATAGTTGAAAAACAGTTATTCCTGGAAGTTCTTAGCAGTGTAGGGCATGTGCCCAGTTTGGCAGGTTAGAACTGCCAGTTCTGGTTCTGGTTAGTAAAAACTGAACTAGAACTGGGTCTGATTTTCAGAACTGGTTCTGCAATCAGAATTGAAACATTTATGTGTGGAACCAGACCAGAACTGAAACTTTTGAAGGAAAAAAATTTTAAAAGAAAAACTAGAATTAGGGGCTAACCAGAGAGTAACCGGCTGATGCCAGATCCACTCCAGGTTACTTTGAACCAAGTCTGATTTTCAGAACCTGAAAGAGCATCACTAATAGGCATCAAGGATCCTGTGGTACTACAGTTGCGAAGTACTCATAGCTCAATTTCGAATTTTGATAACTTAGATGTGGAATTGCCATCCTTGGTATCTCTAATGCAAGCTTTTGTTGACACAATTTCTGACTAGGTGGGATAATCCACAATAGACCGGGAGAGATAAGAAGAGAAAAATTCAGCACCAGGGATGATATCAAACCATAGAACAGTTCACTTGCAGGTAGCTGTTGCTCAGCAGATGAAGAGTTGGCACCATCAGAAGTAGAAACAAGTGCACTGTATGTCACATATGCAGCTGGGAAACTTTTAGGCAGTTCACTGCAAAGGTACTGCTTGTTCTACTGTTTTCATTCACAGCAATGTATAAAATGTTCCCTTTCAAAACCATAGTTCTTGCACAATGTTTCACTCAAATTGTTATTTGTAATTCCTTCATTCCTTGTCTTCTATTTTTCTTATCCTAGTCTTGATTGGTTGGCTCATGAGACACTGACATAAAACTAGCACTGCAGAGTGCTGATAGAGGCACATTACCACATGCTTGATTTGTTATGGAATTTGTCAGAGAGGTACATCCATTATCGGAAGTTCTACTTTTCCTTCTAGTTAACCCTGGATTTCTTCAATACTTCCCACTCATATATTACAGATGTGCTGATCAAGATCCTGCCCAGTATGTTTGGACAATGATATTTTAGAGTAGAATGTTCTGAAGCTCCACAAGGGTTAAGGAGCCTATTGGAGCAGTTGGCCAACCTGATTTCTCGAGTGAGTTCTGGAGCCTCAGTTTGCTACAGGGAGCAGTAAATGTGTTGCTGCTGATATCACCATGACATCAGTTTGTAAGCTTGAAAAACCAACTTGAGAAACCTCCTCGTCCTGACCATGGCCCCATCCTCCAGAACTTACTAGAATTGAGTGGCTGCAACCTGCATTGGTGATATAGGGGGCTGCATGGACAGAATGGGGGGTGGCTGCAGACTTGCTCCAGATGATGACACCAATTATACATAACTTCTGCTGGCAATCACATGAGCTATGTCCCTATCATCTTGTGTTAACACCCAAGATTTCAATTCATGCCAGAAGCCATTGAACACCCAAGAACACAACATGGAACTGAGAAAACCTCATATCATAATCTGCCATCAAAACCTTCACATCTCTCCTCAAATTTCACAACTTTCAGCCATAATCTGTCTTCCAGATATGGGTTCTTTTTTTACAATGTTTGAAATGAATAGGAGACCAGAAAAAAACTGTGTTAAGAGTTACGTCTCCAGAGACCAGAAGGCTTTGCAGTACTGGCAGAAATAGATGTCACTCCTCTGTCTCCAGAGACCAGAAGGCTTTACAGTACTCACAGACACAGATGTCACTCCTCCAATGCAACAGCCATGGGAAATTTAGGACCAGTGAAAAAGCCCTCCAGAATTCATGGTACTGGAATACCTGCAAGATCCATAAGAGTACAGAGGTTATGGGCACATTCATGAACCTTCCACTTTCCAAGTGATCCTTGAAAAGATGAAGGCAGATCTTAGTACATGAGAAAATTGCATGAAGAGATTATTCTCAGATTATATTATGTCACACTTCATCACTTGTCTGATGATACCTCTATGCAGAAACAACACCAAAGAACTGTGCCCCACAGACAAATACAGAGAGCTCATCACAGCAGAAAATAGCAAATTAAAGGTTACCAAAGGAATCAGGAAGGGCATAGTTAAACTGTCCACCAACTATTAACCCTTTACAGAGTAAGTCCAAGACTATCACAAATAGGATCCACAAGTACTGCATTAGACCTTCAATAATCAGAATGCATCAGAACTCCTTTGAATGACATTTCCAAACAGTGGATTGATTTATTTGTCAGCCCACAAAGTGTACTTTGTAATGTTTATCATACACAACATCATATTATTTTCACACATATTGAGAACTTCTCCATACTTACAATTTCCATGAATCTCAATGGAATTGAGGAATGAACCAATAATAAGGTCATTAAATTGGCAACATATCAGTGAACATGATAAAGAGGAAACCCAACCTTTAAAACCATAGAAAAAACCAAGGAGCAGTTTGAACAATACCTACAGTCGAATCCATGTCCAATGACCATCAGCAGCAAGATTTCTGGTAGTGACCAGCTACCAGACACACCCCCACTAACTTCATCAGCTTCCAGCAGGGTAGAGGTCAATGTCATACATCAACCAACATGTAGAGTTTCTGTCAGAAGACCAGCAGTGATGGGAAGACTCAGCCACGATGCTGGTTAGCTCTAAAAAAAAATAAAAGAGAAAGGAGATGACTGAAGTTATCTATCAGGAAGTATTGGCAAGAAACAAACTCTGAAACTTCTGAAACCTTGAAACTTTGGAGAGATGTCATAGCCTGTACTCATCCTTACCATTGAACGAAACAATATTTGGAGTGAAGGTCTGTCCTCCAAACCATCTAAAATGATGGGACTCAAACATCCTACCAAAAACTTTTGTCAGATTTCAGATCTTAAAGGTAAATATTTATATAAAGAGTAGAGAAATAGTATCTATGAGATTGCAACTGCTAGATCAGTTCCAGCCATACAAAAACAAATACAACAAGAATTATTGTTCAGATTACAAGTTTACATAGCTCTGAGATTGCAGAGAAACCTCCACAATAACATTTCAAAGGTACTTCAGATTCTAACAAACTTGATGTCAAATGAGCCACGAGAATTAATCTTGTTGAAAAGTGAAGCAAAATAATGCTTCATACAAACAAAAGTTATCACTCCACTTATCCAGGCAGGTAATGACAAAAGGATCCTGGAACTGTTTTAAGGTTATAAAATCAACATGAGAAAGCAACTGAGTAGGAAACACTACCATGGCTAAGGAGAATAGAAATTCAGCTTGACAAAATGAAGGACCTCTGAATTCCATGCAATTAAGATTCAATACACCCCTAGTAGCTATTCTTGCTTGGGAGAAAATTTGGTACCACCTCTTTCAATAGCTTCTGGAAGAGACAAATTGATACAGAAAACATATTATGTTTTTTACATCCAAGAAAGAGTTCAAGTAAATAAGACGTTTAATCAACATCTAGCTCAGCTGTCATAAAATTTCCATAGTGAGGACTTGTAAAACTATATCTTCATAGGTACTGAGAATTCCTTAATAGTTATGATTTAACACAACCTGCGAAGAATTTGGAGATGACGCTACAGTATGGAACTGGATATTTTAAATCCAACCGAAAAAACCAGCAACCAACAGCAGCCATGAAAAATAGGAAACCCAACCCTAAAGGAAAGAGAAAACCAGACCACAAACCAGAATTAGTGAGCAGTTTCAACAACAGAGTTAATCATACACATATCCAGGGACCTTCAACAGCAAGATGCATGCCATTGACTGTCTACCATAATATCCCCAGTGACTTCATCAGTTCCCAGCAATGGGTCCAGGTAATCAACATACTGAGTTTCTGTCACAAGACCAGCAGTAACAAAAAATTTGGGCATAGTACTGTCTAGATGAAGAAAAAGGAATACCAAAGACCTCAAGAAACAAGACAAACAGAGAAAGGGCGAGAGGCTGGAAAAGAAAGGTAGAAGTTAGCTAGAATGTCTGCACAATTAGTACCCATTGGGATACCAACTGATTGCTTAAAAACTGACTGACCACAAGAGAGAACCAATCATCTATCAGGAAATCTAGCCAAGAAGATAAAACTGCAGCATTTGCAACATGAGGGACTCCATAGCCCTAATACTTATCCTTCACCTCATCCTTATCCTTCACCCAAACACATTTGACATTAAGGGCTGACCTCTGGACCAACACAAAACAAAAACAATGGGATTCACACATATTGAGGATTCATGGAACTTTGGAAAATGGAACAAGCACAATCACTTCTCAAGATTTTCTGGACTTCTAAGAGGATCAAGATTTTTGAAACTTCTCCATAAGTAAAGAAATCTTGACCCAAAGATGTTTTATCATATTTAACATCATAGTCATGTTTGACATGAACACAGAGCTTGAAACAGATAGAACCCTTTTTATCTCTTGGCAAAGGCAGTTCTTTGCCCTCTGTAACCATGGTTGATAATCTCCTTTACTTTAAAGCAAACTAGATCTTTGGACAGGACAAAGATAGCGATATGGGGCAGAAAGCAGGCATAGGGGCTGTCAGCAAGAATAGAAAGCCTTCACATTTTGATTACCTGTGAAGTGGCAGAATAGTGAATAAAAGAGACAAGTGGCAAACACTGCATCCTTTCAACCCCTACTGCATGAACATACTGCATACACAACTCTAGCTGTGTGCTCACCTGAGTCTTTAAAAAGGTTGGCTGGCTGCCACTTATCAGATGCAGATGATATAACCAGAGGTGGATTTGAGATAGTAAGACTTTCATCTTTGACCCTGGGTGATCCTAGTGTTGCCATTTCCTCCACATATTTGGTGAGTTCATCAATCCCTGTAGCACGCTGCAACCGGCTTGGTCGAACTCCCTTTTTCATGCCATAGCATTCTTGCTGTTCCGAATTAGAAGCACCTTGGGAAGAAGAGGCTCGTGGGCTGTCACTGAGTTTTTCTCCTTGTTTGTTGGCTGAACCTGAGGACATTTCAGTGGCTGTCATACTACATCTTGGTATGTTACTTTGTTGCAATGGCTGAGATGGAACATTGCTCTCATTTGGTATATAAGATGACAAGTTCTTCTGCTGGTCAAATGGTGGGGTCAAGTCGTCTGTGGAAGACTGTATTGCTGTTGGAGAACCAGCAGCTAACTGTGTATCCACTTGAGACAGATGCATACTTGTTTCAGCAAAAGTAGCAAACCCATTGTCAACTCCTTTTACCATGACAGGAGCCATCCCTTCCAGCAAATCGGCTGCAGCAGCATCTGACCAGTCGGATGGCAAACCTGTTGAGTGCCACATCCATAGTGAATCCGAACCGGGCTGTACAGGCCTGGAAATGAAGGAGCTGTCAGTTTCAGTTCTGCAGCAAGGTGTGAGTGTTGGTTGTTGAAGCAGCCTTTCATGGAACAGCAAATGAGCAATTGACCTATCAATGGAGTTTGTCTGAGTCTCCACCATGCTTAAGTTCACCACTCTGCACATATTTGAAAACTAGTACTGATTTAGCAAACCTATGACCGGGATATTATGATTGCTGACTACATGAACAGCAGAATAAACAGGCTCAACCATAGTCAAGATCACCAATTCTGCTGAACAGCAAACTAACCCCATATCCTGATTAAAATCTCTTCATATGTACTTCATCCTTCTCCACTTGAGAATGATGCTTTTGCATATCGAACTAGAACTACTGAAGCTCATACATGACAACACAAGTCAACCACTGCACCTGGAAACCCTGCGTGGAGATGAAGTGTCACCACCAATGGAGGGCATCAGAGCACCAGATGAAGTTTCAGTATCCCCAGAAATCTGGCTGTTGTTGTTGCCAGAATCTGCAGGGGTCAATTGCCGCTTTTTTGCACTCTCAGCCAATCGATACAAGGCATCCCGAATGTCCAACCTGGTCCCAAGCTCAAGCTGCAGAAACAAAATACACAGTTAAACAATTTCTGCAGACTGACAATCTCCTTTCGGAGATCACTATACCACAGAGAAGAGTGACACTACTGAGAGACCTGCCAGACATTTTGCTTACCATGACATCACCCTTTCAGAACATGAGCTGTTAACACCTCATGAGTCATATCATGGATGACTTGCTTCATTTGAACAAAAGATGCACTGGACAAACTTCAGATTGAGCTCTCCTCAGACACACATGAAAGAATAATCAAGTAGAGAGAACACTCTCACCTAACTACTGGGAAAATCAACATGCAAGGTCCTTAAGATGAATTTGCTAAATCCCGACTTGAACTGTGCAATACCCTCTGAGCACAGTTACATAACAATCCCATAACAGCATAACAAAAGGATAAAGCTAAGTGATGATCAAGTTGGGCTAATCTTCCAATTTCCATCATTTCATTTCAGCATTGAGTACACATACACATGACATTGTCTAAATTTGTCCAAAACAGCATTGTCACCACATGACCTCATTGTTGATCATCTGCTCCAGACCTGGATTCCAAGGGATCGTTTATAGAAGAACTTTGGATTGATCCAGTGGTTTCATTAAATTCACAAGTGGTCAAGTGATGATCAAGAATCCTAATTAGATACCAACTCCAAAGACCTTGCAGGTTGTTAGAAGCCCATACATTACCTTCATCATGGTGCTCTCCAGCTGGTGCAGTACAGCAGCTTGCAAGGTTTCATCTTCCTCATTTAGAAGGGCACCTGCACTACTCTGGCCAACTGAAAGAGGAGTCTCAGGGTTGTTACTAGACAAAGTGTTACCCTCAGGTTCAGGTTCAGGTTCACAAGCAGCCAGCACCTCTTGAGGTTGTGCAATCAATTTACTGAGCACAGGTGCATCCAGACCTGTCATTATTTGTGAGGCCAACTGCCCAACTGCCAAGCTTGCCTGCATCTGCTGCTGCCACCTCAGCTTCTCCAACTTCTCCTCAGGGGTCATAATTGGGCTACTCGCAGGAACTGGGATTGACACTTCTAATAACGGTCTCAGCTGATGTTGGTTCAGATGCGGTTGTTGATGTGGGATTGAAAAGGGTTGTTGACACCCATTGTACATTTCCTGGGGTTGTTGGTGAACCTGGCCTGGGAAGGAAGGAGTAGGTGCCAAGGTGGGTACAGGATGCAATGGCTGGGAATAGGCAGGAGGCATATATGGCATCAAAGGTTGCACCACTGCCTGCATTGTTGAGGGAACAGGTTGTACACTAACTGACGGTGGAAGACTAAGATTAGAATGCATAGGCATCTGCAAGGGCATAAGTTGAGATAGATGCCATTCCTGGTGACCACGTTGCACTTCTTGGCCAGTTTTCTGGCTGTGGAGATGCCTTTTGAACCTTCCTCCAAGGCGTTTGCGGTTTGCTGCATGCCGCCGTGCACGATGGACCTGGCACATTTATTAAGAAAGCAGAGCTGTGAAATGATAATGGTGGAAACATACACCCACAATGACAAATCGGACTTCTCCAGTATGTCATATCAAACAAGTATAGGTATGCATAGCAACAAGCAAAGCAACTTAAATGTAGGGCTGTGTATACCTGGGCCCGGCTGGCTCTTTCAGAACTTGAAAAGACTACAGAAGGTGCCTCTGAGTCATCTTGAGATTTCCATATTGGTGTCATGGCATTTGCAATACCCTTAACCATTTGTCCAGATCCTGCTAAATCCTGCATCAAGGCTAACAGACAATTGTGATGTAGTGTCCCTTTGTGCCACACTAAACTGTTTATCAATTCAAGCACCTGGTCCCATTGCAAAGAACAAAATGTTGAATGGTTTACTTCACACCATAGTCAAGTCACCAAAGTGGGGGAGTTACCGGCAGTTGTTGGGGAAGCTGTAGCTGGACAGGACCAGGCAGTGACCTACTAGTAACATCAGAACCAAGGCATTGCTCTTTAACAATTGGCACTTGTGAAATGTCCAAAGACAGACAGGTTGGAGTATCAACTGAGCCAAACTCGAGCTTCATGTCCGAAGCATCCACCTTGTCATTTGCAGCTCCATCACAATTACTTTCTGGCAAGTCAGAAGAACAGATTGCCCCCTGGGGCCATTGCAATCCATCACCATCAGGCTCACATGTTTGCCCAAAGGAAGAATCCGTCCTGCATTTACCAATGCTTATCAGGACCTCTGCTTCTTCTGACACCTTTCTCAGCAAGCTCAACAACCAGTTCCAGATTAGTCACTCATGCACCACACAACAGCAGGAGAAAGAACAACCTCCAAGATACACATAAACAATTCTCATAATTAGGTGAATATTTCCACACAAGAACAAACCTCATCCCATACCCCTGACTAAAAAAAAGTGCATTGGCTTGATCCTAAGAGAAATCTCTTAAAAATGCACTATGCTCAGCAAAACAACACATCTGAGGTATACTGCATACCTGAAGAGTTTCTCAACATCCTCCAAGGTGCCAAAGTTGTCATCCCAGTTGAAATCCATCTTGCCAAGGTCACTCTCTTTACGATACAATGGAATCTCAGTATCTTCAGGATCATCATCACCCAACTCAAACTTGCTTGGTGGATTGATAATGGAAATATCATCCTCTGTATACATATTGTCATTCAGGTAGACAGCAAGATCTCCACTACCTAGAACCATCGGCTCAGCTTTCACCTGCTCTGTCCCTGCTGCACCATCCATACCACATATCAGAACATTTCAAAGAAATCACTGACTGAGAACGCAACAAAGCATTTAGGAACATGTCTATTGGATTGCAGACAGAACTCCATAATAGCAACTTCGTATTCACTTTGAATTTCTGCAACAGAGTTGATATTCACTTTCAAACACGAAGACTTGGTCATGATATCAATATTCTGGCACACAAGAGACATAGCCAATCCCAAATGTCAATAGTGTACTCATTCAAGCTGCACAAGCTTGTGAGGGTAAGCTTCATTCAGCTTCTCACTGTACAAGCAAGTGCATCTACACCTAAGGCATAGAGACACCTCCATAGAGGGCAGTCGTCATTAGATAGAGCCACTGCATCCTGAACATATCCACACGACTGGTGACTACTTGGATGCTGAACATCCACAAAGGCCACTAGAAACATATCTTTGAGATTGCAGATACAACTCCACAACAGCATAGTGAAGGTAACCCAATAGATTACAGAAAGTCTGAATAGATAGTTACATATGCATCTCACTGAATAACCACAAATACCCCAGCACTTAGGGCACCCACTCACTCTTCAGAAGCTAAATTCAAACCCTCATGTTCAAGCCAGGAGACACTTCTCCCTGTAGTCAACTATGTGGATCAAATGTGCCAGGTAACTATGCTGGTCAGGTCGGCCTTCAAATTAACAAGACCTCCAAAGAAAGACCATCTCTGCCAGTAGCACAGAATACTTCCAAAGCTGCACTTCAGCAGTACCCAGCCAGATTAGAGAAGACGGTGTCAAATGACCTCACTCAGACTATTCTTCTTCACTCACACTTCTTTCAAGCTCCCCTGACAATAAGGAGTTCCAAAGTTGTACAGATAAAACAGGTTGGTTTGACAAGAGGTGCCATGAAGTTTCTCGTGGCAGATTTGACAACACAGATGACATGAATGCATGGCCTTTGTGGGCACACAATCCATATGTTTATATGTCCCTGAGTAAGAGGACTATAGACCCAACTGAAGCCCACTTAACTCATGAGCACCCAAGACCTGGACTTTCATACTCGAACTCTTCACCATTTCAGGTTCACGGTTAAATGGAAGAGTCAACAATGGGACCTAAATATTACCAGGGAAAAAGGAGCTTCACATCCTTCCACAATAAGCCCCTTAAAGCTTTTCTTACAGAACTAACAAACGCTTTTGAGTTCTCTTGATTTTAGGTAGAACTAAAGAGACTTGAGGAAAGAAGGGTGCACATGTTAGCAAACGGCAGTCCATAGCCACAACGGGCTGTCAGTAGTAGCAATCCTGACTCCATGCACAGAATTAGCTGTGTTGCAGCACTGGATGGAGCGCTTCCAGGATGAAACTGAAAGGGGAAAGAAAAGGGGGCCACTTCCTCAGGCATGATGGCTGATCTATGTGCGCAAAGCAACTCTTAAAGAGTTATGCAACCCTCCAGCCAGCACACAAGCACTACACACTACAGATATCGATTCTGGAGATCATACGCTAATGTACAACATATTCGCAAGCAACATCTCACCAGCCAAGAACCTGAAGAGTTTAGTCCACAACCAAAAAAAAAAAAAACTCACCGCATTCAAACATCGGCATTGTTGAGATGATCTGTCTGCAAGCAAAGCTTTAAAGTCCCGAAGCCGAAGAAAAAAAAAGGAATGGCGCGAACTCCACCGGCCAAGCGTGTTCCATTCACCCCGAAGGACTACAAACCTTCTCTCCGTTTAGTCTCGATCCGTATCGGCTTCCATCAATGAAGGAAAATGAGGTATTCTATGCAGCCAATTCCTCGATGAATCCAACCGTAGCAGCAGAAGAAGAAGATTAAAACCACCACCGCAACGTTCAAAACCTAACAGTAGTAGACATTCACGTTCCTGCAACGTTCTCCGATTCAGATTCAACAAAGGGGATTGCTTCTCTCTTGCCACCAGAAACTACGACGCCAACGACAGCTGCAAGAGCTATAACCCCTTTGCAGAAGAAAAAAGGGGGCCAAAAAAAAAAAAAGAGAGAAGAATGTTCCTACAGTGACATAAGTCTCTTAGTCTTCCCCTTGAGCACAACAACTACTCCAAATAAATCTAGTATTGGCTTTGCATAGCCATCTCCAGCTTTGCTGCACGACGACCAAAGCAGCGACCGCATCACCTGCAGCAGCACCAGCCTAGAACAAGAAGAAGAACGCTCTCTGTCGTTTCCTCCTTTTGCCTTCTTCACCTTCCTCTCCATTTCTTTTACGTTCTCTCGCTTTCTTTTGGTCTCCGAATTATAGTACCTATTACCGTGTAAGGTACTGACTATTTCTAGGCTTGGAATGTGTAAAGTTCCTAGGTGCCTAGGTAGGGGCTGCCGGTTTCATTTGACCTATTATGGAATGTGCCTGGTAAAGGCGATTATGGCCGATTGACCGCCTGTGAGGAATTTTGGGCAAGCCTGGTAGGGTGAGCTGAAATTTTGGAACAGGCAGTGAACCAAGCACCATTACCTGTTACCCAGCACATTCCATAATATAATGGTTTCAATGATTTCCACAATTGGCATGTGGATTTATGGAATGGGCATGTGGATTTACAAAATGGATCATGTGGCTTTTGAACTATGGTTAGGTCAAGGCAACCCAAGAAGACCTGTCCATTGTGCCTGTAACAAGACCAAAAGGAGGCAGAAAAGGTCACATGAAAACCATACCATTACATTGT
>Ga0116230_10004166_pt1 | contig 14163 bp, 12 predicted proteins | sample S1TSphfallax_3_FD_88678 | JGI IMG/M metagenome (GOLD analysis project Ga0116230, IMG submission 88678) | Host-associated microbial communities from peat moss isolated from Minnesota, USA - S1T2_Fd - Sphagnum fallax MG | ecosystem: Host-associated > Plants > Peat moss > Unclassified | place...
CCGAGTTCGACGCCGATTCCGAGGCCAAGCGCCCGACGGTTCAGGTCGGCGACCCGTTCACCGAGAAATTGCTGATCGAAGCCTGCCTGGAGTTGATGCAGACCGATGCGATCGTCGCGATCCAGGATATGGGGGCTGCCGGGCTCACCTCCTCCTCGGTCGAGATGGCCGGCAAGGGCGGTGTGGGCATCGAGCTTACCCTGGACGACGTGCCGCAGCGCGAGACCGGCATGTCGGCCTATGAGATGATGCTCTCCGAGAGCCAGGAGCGGATGCTGCTGGTGATCAAGCCGGAAGCGAGCGATGCGGCCCGGGCGATCATCGAGAAATGGGATCTGGACTATGCGGTGATCGGCAAAATTACCGGTACCGGGCGGATTGTCATCACCCATAAGGGCGTGGTCGAAGCGGATATTTCGCTGGCGCCGCTCTCCGATGCCGCCCCGCTCTACCGGCGGCCGATTGTGGAGACGCCGAAGCCGGCGGCTTTGGGGCCGACCCAGGATCCGATCGGGCTGCAAGCCGGGCTGCTCAAGCTGATCGCCTGCCCGGATATCGCCTCACGGCGCTGGATTTGGGATCAGTACGACTCGACGGTCGGCGGCCAGACCGTGAAGCGTCCGGGGGCCGCGGATGCCGCGATTGTGCGGCTGGACGGCACCAGCCGGGCGTTGGCGCTGACCACCGATTGCACGCCGCGCTATTGCGCCGCGGATGCCGAGGCCGGCGGCGCCCAGGCGGTGGCCGAAGCCTGGCGTAATATCACAGCAACGGGCGCCAAGCCATTGGCGGTGACCGATAATATGAATTTCGGCAACCCCGAGAAGCCGGAGATCATGGGGCAATTCGCCGCCGCCATCAAAGGCATGGGCGCAGCCTGCCGGGCACTCGATTTCCCGGTCGTTTCCGGCAATGTGTCGCTCTACAACGAGACCGAGGGCAAGGGCATTCTGCCGACCCCCGCGATCGGCGCGGTCGGCGTGATCGAGGATGCGGCGCAGGCGGTTGGCCTGGCCTTGCAGGCCGGTATGGAGCTGGTGGTGATCGGCAAGACCGAAGGCCAGCTTGGGCAATCGCTCTGGCTGCGGGAGGTTCTGGGGCAAGAGGCAGGCGCGCCGCCGGTGGTTGATCTGGCCGCCGAGCGTAAAAATGGCGATTTCGTTCGGGCACAGATTCTGGCTGGCAAAGTGGCGGCATGCCACGACGCCGCCGATGGCGGCTTGCTGGTCGCGATTGCCGAAATGGCTTTAGCCGGCAACGCAGGTGCGTCCATTAATATATTGAGATCACATGATTTTTGGTTTGGCGAAGATCAGGCGCGGTATGTGCTGGCGGTGCCGGATGCAGCCTCGGTACTGGCGGCTGCGGGCGCGCAAGGGGTGCCGGCAGAGCATATCGGCCACGTCATCGGCGATGGTTTGACACTGCCCGAAGGCTTCTCCATATCTTTGCAGATGCTACGCGACGCCCATGAGGGATTTTTCCCGAACTGGTTCGCCTGAAGGAGCTGCAAAACCAAATGGCTATGCCCGCCAGTGAGATCGAAGCCTTGATCAGAGCGGCCCTGCCGGACGCCCAAATCACCATTGAAGATTTGGCTGGCGACAATGACCATTTTGCGGCTACGATTATTTCTGAAACGTTTCGCGGGATGTCCCGCGTGCGCCAACACCAACTTGTTTACGCGGCGTTAAAGGGAAATATGGGCGGGGCGCTGCATGCGCTGGCGCTGCAAACCTCGGCGCCGGAGTAAGGAGATATTATGGATAATCCCGTCTTCGCCGAAATTCAGTCGAAAATCGACGCCTCGCCGGTCGTGCTCTTCATGAAGGGCAACCCGATGTTCCCGCAATGCGGGTTTTCCGCCCGTGTCGTGCAGATTCTAAAGCATTCCGGGGTGAATTTCGACTCCGTGAACGTGCTTGAAGACCCGGAGATCCGCGAGGGCATCAAGGCCTTCTCCGATTGGCCGACCATCCCGCAGCTCTATGTCAAAGGCGAGTTTGTCGGTGGCTGCGACATCGTGACCGAAATGTTCCAGTCCGGCGAATTGCAGACGCTGCTGGCCGAGAAAGGCGTTTCGCAGGACGCTGCGGCTTAACCGCCGGCTTCGTTGCGATGTAACCTAGGGTAGTGTAACCCTGGGTGCATGCGCTTCGCGTTCGTCACGGATGAACTGCCAAGACCGGGTTCAGCCGGACATCTGGCTTTAAATCATGCGATCGTCGATTGGTTGCGCATTGGCGGCCATGAGGTGACGGTGTTGCTCACCCGGCCCCGCCTGCATTGGCCGGTCGCGCGATTTGCGCTGGCCGAAGTGGCGGGCCCGGAAATCGGAACCTGGCGCGATTTCGTCTTTCTGAAAAACCCGGCCGCGGCCATGGCGATTCTGGCGCGGCAGGCATTGGGCCGGTTGCCTTCCGGTCTTGCCAACAAGTTGCAGCGAAAAATGGGCCGGCGAAGGTATCGCGGGGTTGATGCCGTGCTGGGCGCGTTTATCTCGCCGGCGCAATCGGCCTGGTGCGCGGCGCGGATCCGGCGCATGGTGCCCGACGCCATTCTGGTGGACACGATTTTCCGGGCGCCGCTATTGCGCGAGCCGGGATTGCAGGATTTCAACAGCGTCATGGGCGCGCCGGATCTGTTCTACCGGCGGCACCGGGCGATGTCGGCGGCGGGCTACCGGGTGTATCCGCCAAGCTTGCCGCGCGAGCTGGAAGCTGAGCTGTTGAGCGCCGGCAAGGCGATCACCGCCATTCAACCGGACGAGGAAGCCGAAATCGGCGCGATGTGTCCAAAGCAATTTGTCGGTATCGCGACGCTGCCGGCACTGCCCTGCCCGGCCCCTCCGGGCCAGAGGAAATATCCCGGCCGGCTGGTCTTTGTCGGCAGCGACACCTTGCCCAATATCGACGGACTGCGCTGGTTTTTTGCCGAGGTCTGGCCAGGCCTGAGCGCTTTGCACCCCGGCGTCACCTTGGATCTGGTGGGCGATTGCGGGGCCGCCATCGGGCGATTGCCGCCCGGGGTTCAGCGGCTGGGGCGGGTTAAAAATCTCGCCGGCATTTTGCATCGTTCAGCACTCGCGATCGCGCCATTGCGGGTCAGCTCGGGTTTGAAAATCAAAATACTGGATTACGCGCGCCATGGGCTGATCACGGTGATGACGCCGGAGAGCCTGCAAGGCTTCGCGGCCGATGCCGATGCGCCGTTCATCGTGGCCAGCGACGCCGCGGCATTTTCGCGCGAAGTTGCGGCCAAGCTGGCGGCGGGCGGTGATGCGGATGCGGAGCGCGCCTTCGACTATGTCGGCAGGCATTATAACGCCGAAGCCAGTTTCTCCGGCCTTAGAGCCGCGCTGAATATTCCGGCGAACCGGCGGCAATCGCCGGATGCCGCAAATTGCGTTCCGGGCTAGCGTGTTTAATTGGCTCGGCGAGTTCCTGCTGCTGTTGCAGCAACGCCATCCCGCGCGCGACCGCCGGGCGGGCCGCCATTCTATCCGCCCAGCGTCTGGTAGCGGGGAAGGCGTCGAGGTTGATCGCCTGCGCCGCCGCCGCCGCGACGCTCGGATAAACCGCCATGTCGGCGATGGAATAGGTGCCGGCCAGGACATCGTCTTCGGCCAGACGCTTCTCCAAAACGGCCGCCAGGCGTTGCAGGATTTTTTGGAAGCGCCGGACGGCGAGCGGCGATTGCTCCGGGTCGGCATCGCTGAAATAGCGGTAATGCTGGAAAGCCGGACCTAGTCCGGCGATTTGAAACATCGTCCATTGCAGGCAGAGATAGCGCAAGGCGGGTTCGGTCGGGATGAAATTGCCGGCCTTTTCGGCCAAATACAGCAGGATGGCACCGGATTCGGAAAGCCGTATCGGGCCATGCGCGGCGGCCAGGTCGTTGATGAGCAGTATTCTTTTGTCAGGCGCAGCCTCAGCATCCATCGGCATCAGCCGGTAGGGCAATCCGGTCTCCTCCAGGAGAATATGAACCTTTTGGCCAATAGGCGTTGGCCAGCTCCATAATTCGATCATCCTGTTTCCTCCGAATTAATCATGGCCGGTATAGGCTCGCAGAACAATGCGCCGGGTTAATGCATGGCTTTTTCTAATTCTGTGACCACGGCGCCCGGTGAGGCAGCCAGAGCCACGCCGTCAGGTGAAACGCAAGAGCTGCGGGCACAGGCCGCCCGCAATATTGCGGCGGAACATCGTAGAATTACCGCCCGGTTGCGCCAAGCGCTAGAGCAGGACGGTTTTACGCTGCTTTATCAGCCGCAACGTGACCTGAAATCGGGCCGGGCCCGCGGCGCAGAAGCCCTGATCAGGCTCCAGCACCGCCGGCGCGGGCTTATTCTGCCCAGCCATTTCATGCCGGTTGCCGAGCATAGCGAGATCGTCATTGAAATCTGCAACTGGATGCTGGGCGAGGCCTGCCGGCGCGCCGCTTCCTGGCGGCGTGACTTTTTTGTGTCGGTCCCGGTTTCGCCGCGGCAGCTGGCGGCCGGCAAACTGGTCAAGCAGGTGATCGAGGCGCTCGCCCGGGTCGACCTGACAGCCAGCCGGCTGGAGCTGGCTTTGACCGAGGCAATGCTGATCGAGGATAATGACGATGTCAGCTTTGCGCTGAAGGCGCTGCGCGGCCTTGGGGTTGGCCTGATCCTGGATAATTTTGGCACCAGCTATACCAGTTTCAGCCTGCTCAAACGGCTGCCGCTGACCATGCTGAAGCTGGACCGGTCGATGACGCTCGGGATGGCGGAGCAGCAGAATGTCGCGATCCTGCGGGCGACGATCGAGACCGCGCATGCACTCGGCATGGGGGTGATTGCCGATGGGGTCGAACGGGAAGATCAATGCGTGATGCTGGCCGGGCTTGGCTGCGATATCGTCCAGGGCGCGCGTTTGAACCCGCCGCTGCCCTTCGACGTCCTGAGCGCGGAATTCGGCCTCACCTGATCAGGCGCCGAGCCTGGCGCCGTCAACAGGCTGCGTCAGACGTCGCTCCGGCCGCCGGCATGGAGGTGTGAAACAGCCTCCAAGCCTAGCCGCGGGGCCAGGCTTTGGGCATAAGGCTGGCGCATGACCCATTCCGATCCGGCCGAACAGGCGATATTGCAGCTGCTTAACGCAAGCGGTGCGGATAAATCGATTTCTCCCAGCGATGCCGCCCGGGCTCTGGCCGGCAATCCAGCCGGCGATGCCTGGCGAAAGAGCCTGGCGCCGATCCGGCTGGCGGTGATGCGCCTGGCGCGCGCCGGGCAGATCGAGATTCTACGCAAGGGCAAGCCGATCGCGCCGGATGACGCGCATGGCGTCATCCGGCTGCGGCTGGCCGCCGACTAGCCCATCCTGATATGAAAGTGACTCCCTGATGCGGCGTTCGATGACCAATTTCTTCACCGGTTTGCGCGAAGCCTGGGTGCTGGCCAAACCGTATTTTTCATCCGAGCAGCGCGGCTCCGCCTGGCTACTGCTGATTTCCATCATCGTGCTCAATCTGCTGATGGTGGGGATGAATCTGATCCTGAATTTCTGGAACCGCGACTTCTTCAACGCCATCCAGGCCTATGACGTCACCACTTCGGTCCGGCTGCTCTGGCTATATGTGGCGCAGCCGGGCAGCCTGCCGATGCCGGGCTTCATGGAAATCGTCGCCGTCTACGTGTTGGTCGCGGTCTATGCGTTCTATCTCAACCAGATGCTGCAAATCCGCTGGCGCCAATGGATGACGCGGCACTACGTGGAAAACTGGCTGGCGGACCGCGCCTATTACAATATCAGCCTGAGCAATGCCAAAGGGCTGGGGCTGGATAACCCGGATCAGCGAATATCGGAGGATTTGCGGGATTATACGGCGAACACGCTCTCGCTTGGGCTGGATTTTATTTCCAATGTCGTCACGCTGTTCAGCTTTGTCTTCATTCTCTACGCGGTGTCCGGCTCGATCAAGCTGTTCGGCATCACCATTCCCGGCTACATGCTGTGGGTGGCGCTGATCTACTCGGTGGTCGGCACGCTTTTCACCCATCTGATCGGCCGCAGATTGATCCCGCTGGCCTTCAATCAGCAAAGGGTCGAGGCGGATTTTCGTTATAATCTGATCCGGGTGCGGGAAAATCCGGAAGCGATCGCGCTGTATCATGGAGAGGGCGATGAGCGCCTCAGCCTGGGTGAGCGCTTCGAAGCGGTCAGGGCCAATTTCTGGGCGATCATGCGGCGGACCAAGGCGCTGAATTTTTTCACCGTCAGCTTCAACCAGGTGGCCGGCATCTTCCCGCTGGTCGTCGCCTTGCCGAGGTTTTTTGCCCATAAGATCGGGCTTGGCGGGCTGACGCAAATTCAGAATGCGTTCAGCCAGGTGCAGGGCGCGCTATCCTGGTTCATCACCTCATATTCGGATCTTGTCACCTATCGCGCCACCGTCTCGCGTCTGCATGGGTTCACCGAGGCGGTCGCGGCGGCGCGGGCGGCCTCGCTGGCCGGGCCGCAATTGCGGGTGGCGGGCACGGCACTTGCCTTCACGAACCTTACCCTCAGCCTGCCGGATGGCCGCAAGCTGCTGAACAATGCCAGCCTGACGCTGCCGCCGGGCCTGCCGGTGGTGCTGACCGGGCCGTCGGGCGCTGGAAAATCGACCCTTTTCCGGGCGATCGCCGGGATTTGGCCGTTCGGCGAGGGCAGCATTACCCGCCCCGCCGGCAGCGTGCTTTTCCTCCCGCAAAAACCGTACTTCCCGCTCGGCACGTTGAAGCGCACGGTGGTGTATCCGGGGGCCGAAGCCGATATCGCCGATGACGCGGTCATTGCGGCATTGGAAGCCGTCGATCTGGCGCCGCTCGCCCAACGCCTGCACGAATCAGAAAATTGGGGCCAGATTCTCTCCGGCGGCGAGCAGCAGCGCCTGGCCATCGCCCGCGCACTGATCGCCAAGCCGGACTGGCTGTTCCTGGATGAAGCGACCTCGGCAATGGAAATATCCCTGGCCACCCGCATCCATGCGACGCTGCGCCGCCTGCTGCCGACCACCACCATCGTCGCGATCTCGCACCAGGAAACCGAAACCCTCCCCGGCCGCCACCTTACCCTGACCCCGGGCGCGCTTAGCAACGCATAGGATTTTTTGACCGCTACGCTGCTGGCGAGTTGCGCTGCAGGACAATTGCGCTATCGTTCCGGAAACGAATTGGAGGGGCAATTGAAGCGGTTGATCTGGGCGGGCCTGGCAGCGTGCATTGTCGTCGTAGGCGTGGCCTCGGCACAGACCGCCTCCGGCCTCAATCTCAGCATCAACTGCCCGAGCGGCCGGCCGGGTTCGATCGTCGTGACTGCTCCGCCGGCCATCTACGCCGAGGTTATGGGTTTCGTCTCGAAGCCGCAGGCGCAACAGCTAATGTCCAACAAGGAAGCCAGCACCGGAGAGGTGATCGATCCGGCATACACCAATAACCAGCGCGTCGTTGTTCAATGGCGGGCAGCCTCAGGCGCCTATCTGAGATCCTACGCGATCGTGCCCATTGGAACCACGGTGCATGTCGGAGAAGAAATTTCGTTTGTTCCAAGCCACGCTGATCCGGATAATCTTTGTCAGTACATACCGAATTTGATTCACCCCTAGGCTTGATGACCTAGGCCTGATGACGCGGCAGCACGCGCTTGTTGAATGCTTCGTGCCGTTCTGGCGCGGCTGGCCGGCTTCCCATCGGCGCGGCTTGAGATGGTGAACCAAACATGTCAGAAAAAGCGTAGATGTTGCGGGCTCGAACCCTCGCCACCGGCGCCAACGATCGGGAGGATAAAATAAATGCGTTTTGCTTACCACGCCACCATGTGCAACCCCAAATTCTACGCGCCGCTGGCCATTGCCGCCGAGGCTGCCGGGTTCGACACCTTCACCCTGCCGGATAGCATCTGTTATCCCGAGCACGCCGATTCCAAATATCCTTATAACGATGACGGCTCGCGCGAGTTCCTGGACGGCGTTCCGTTCATCGACCCGTTCATCGTCACCGCCTGGATGGCGGCGGTCACCACCAAGCTGAAATTCTCGACATCGGTCATCAAGGTGCCGATCCGCCAGCCGGTGTTGCTGGCCAAGCAGTTGACCAGCCTGAATGCGCTGATCGACAACCGGTTCGTCTTCGGCATCGGGCTCAGCCCCTGGGAAGAGGACTACGCCGCGACCGGCACGGATTTCCGTTCGCGCGGCAAGCGCATGGAGCAGATCATCGAAATCATCCGCGGCCTGTCGACCGGCGAGTATTTCGGTTACGAGAGCGAATATTACTCGATCCCGCGGATCAAATTATGCCCGGTGCCCACCCAGCCGGTGCGCATTCTCTATGGCGGCCACAGCGACCCGGCCCTGAAGCGCACCGCGCGCTTTTGCGACGGCTGGATCAGCGCCGGCGGCCATATGAACGAGCTGGCCGATATGATCGACCGGCTCAAGGACTATCGCAAGCAATTCAACCGCGAGGGCACGCCCTTCGACATGCAGATCATGGGCCCGGAGGTCTACAACCCCGACAGCATCATCCGGCTGGAAAAGCTGGGCGTTCAGGAATGCCTTGCCGCCTTCCGTGACGCATATGCCGGCGGCGAGGATAACCGGACGCTTGAGAGCATGATCGCCGAATTGAACTACTACGCCGACACGGTAATCGCCCCGGTCCGCAAAGCCGCCAGCTGACCGCCCGCAACACCCGGTCGTATCGGGACCGCAGAAATTTGCTTCAAAATTCGCTGTGCTGAGTCGGCTGGGGCGGATTTCGGAAAGCCGGAGCGCAGCGGCCTTCCGGCCGTGAGCACCGGAAGTTCCGAAATATGCCTCAGGCGGCCAGCGCAGTAGAATTTTCAAGCAAATTTTGGAGGTCCGGGCCGGAATCGAACCGGCATACGCGGATTTGCAGTCCGCTACATCACCACTCTGCCACCGGACCCCTGCTTGGCGCAGGAGTGCTGTATCCTCTTTCCGGGTTCGTTTGGTCAAGGGCAGGTTGAGTAAATGGTAAGGGCCCCGCTATACTGTCCGCGATACTCTGGATCGAAGGCTAGACATGACAGACCGCCAACCTGCATTGCATGCGGCTCGCGCCAATATGGTGGATAGCCAGGTCCGCCCCAATCAGGTGAATGACAGCCGGGTGATTTTGGCGATGCGCGAACTGCCGCGGGAGGCCTTTGCGCCCCCCGGCACCAATGCCTATGCCGATATGGATATTGCATTGGGCGGCGGCCGGTTTTTGCTGGCGCCGCTGGTGATCGCCCGGCTGGCGCAGGTCGCACTGGCCGGTCATCCGAAAAAAATTCTGGTGATCGGGGCGGGGAGCGGCTACGGCGCCGCCTTGCTGGCCTTGAGCGGCGCGGATGTGGTGGCGCTTGAGGATGATCCAAGGCTGGATACCGGCGCGCTCGCCAAATACGCGCCAAATGTTGTGAAAGTGGCGGGACCGCTGGCCGATGGCTGGGCAGCGGCAGCACCTTATGACTGCATTCTCGTCGAAGGCGGCATGGCCATGATTCCGCCGCTGCTGGCAGGGCAGCTCGGCAAGCCTGGCCGGCTGGTGGGGATTCTGGCGCAGACCGGCGCGCCCGCCGGGCTAGGCTCGATTGTTATTGCCGAACCCAGCCGGGATGGCTTTGCCAGTCGCCGTCTGTTTGACTGTACCGCCCGCATTCTGCCGGCCTTTCAAGCCGCCGCGGTATTCGAGTTTTAGGCATGCGCCTGAAACCCGATCTGCGGCGCTCGCTTCCGGCCCTGGCCGTGTTGGCGGGCGGCGCGGTGCTGACACCGCCGGCCTTGGCGCAGATTGATGCCTCGAATTCGCAGATCAACACGCTGACCGAGGCCCTGGCCGCTTCCTATTACAACAATGCCAGCCTGCAGGAACAGCGCGCCGCCTTGCGGCAGGCCGATGAGGATGTGCCGGCGGCGATATCGGGCTGGCGGCCGACCGTCGAGCTGACCGGCAGCGCCGGCAGGGTTGTCGGCAACGAGACGGATAATGTGCCGGTCCTGAACGAGCCTGAGAACATCCCGCAAAATCGCGATGAGGCTTTGGGCGAGGCAACGCTCACCCAGCCGATCTATTCCGGCGGCAAGACCATCGATAGCACGCGCGAAGCCAGGAACACGGTTTATGCGCAACGGGCGACGCTGCTGGCGACGGAGCAGACGGTGTTTCTGGATGTGGTGACGGATTATGTCACGGTGATTTCCGATACGCATTTGCTGGCGCTCGACCGCAACAACGTCGAAGTGCTGAAGCAGCAGCTGCAGGCGACCAATGATCAGTTCAATGTCGGCGATATCACCTTCACCTCGGTGGCGCAGGCGCAGGCCGCTTTGGCGCAGGCCCGCGCGCAGGTGGCGGTCGCGGTTGGGGATCTGCAGATCGCGCAGGAGAATTTCCGGCATGATGTCGGCGAATATCCGGGGGATTTGACCGCGCCGCAGCCGCTCAGCCTGCCGGTTGCCTCAAAGGATGCGGCAGGCGAAGCGGCGCAGAATAATAATCCGAACGTGATTGCGGCCGAGTTCAGCCATGCGGCGGATAAGGATGCGATCGACGTAGCCTTTTCGGCGCTGCTGCCGCAAGTCTCGCTGCAGGCCTCCGGCTATATGGAATCCAACCCGAACGGGCCGCGCACGCAGATGAGTGGCGGATCGCTGCTGGGCCAGCTGACGGTGCCGCTCTATCAAGGCGGCGGTGAGTATTCCGCCATCCGGCAGGCCCGCGCCAAGGCGCAGCAAAGTTTTGCAGGCATCATCGACGCCGAGCGCAACGCCTATGCGCAGGCGACCCAGGCCTGGGAGGGGCTGGTTGCGTCACAAGCGGCGATTTACAGCACCAACGCCGAAATCAAGTCCAACGCGATCGCACTGGACGGCACCGAGCGCGAGGAGATCGTCGGCACCCGGGATACGCTGGATGTGTTGAATGCGCAGCAATTGCTGCTGCAATCGCAGGAGCAGCAGGTCCAGAACATCGCCAATCTGGTGACCGAATCTTATACCGTGGCGGCGGCCATTGGCCGGCTTACCGCGACCGATCTGGCATTGCCGATTAACCAATATGACGATTTGAAGTATTATGAATCCGTTAAGTATGCTGGCTTCGGGACCGGCGAAGCGGCGGATGAGAATGCCGGCATTGCGCCGGACGGAAGCCTACTCAACGTCACGATGCCAGCGGATGAACCCTGAAAGACAAATTGATGAGCGGTTCGAACAACGAGAATGAAATAGCGAATTCCGGCGGTCCGGCCAGCAGCGCCGAGCCGTCGATGGAGGAGATCCTTGCCTCCATCCGGCGGATATTGAAGGACGACCAACCGGCCGCGCAGGACGATGCCGAGGATGAGGACGTATTGGTGCTCGACTCCTCGATGGTGGTGAAGCCCGGGATCGCGGTTGCCGCGCCTGCCGAGCCGCCGCCCGCCCAAGCATCCTATCCCGAGCCGGAGCCTGCCGGGCAAGCGCCCGCGGGGCCGGTGGCTAACGGGCTGGTTGAGCCGCGTTTTGCAGATGAACCGCAATTGCCTGCGGATTCCGCTGCGGATCTGCCGGCTGCCGCGGATCTGCCAGCCAGCCAATATGAACCCCCCAGCCCCTATGATCAGGCCGAAGAACCGGTCGTACAGAACGCCATGGAAGAGCCAAATATGTCAGACGACGCCCAAGAAAATGTTCAGGCACCGGACGGGCTGGTGAGTGACGCGGCCACCGCGGCGGCGGCCGGGTCCATTGGCGCGTTGATCCGCACCATCAGCTCGGACCGGCAGATTGCCGTCGGCCGGGCCAATCTCACGCTGGAGGATCTGGTGCGCGAGGAATTGCGGCCATTGCTGAAAGCCTGGCTGGATACGAATTTGCCGGCTTTGGTCGAACGCATCGTGCGGGCGGAAATTCAGCGCGTGATCGAGCGCAGCGGCGTGTAAGACCGCCCCATCGCCAAACTTGTTTCGGCGGGCCATATACCGGCGATGACTGAAGCTCTCGACAAGCATTTCGACGCTGCCGCCGCCGAGGCGCGGCTATACCCGGTTTGGGAGGCGGCCGGCGCCTTCGCGGCCAACCCGGCTTCGAACGCCGCCCCGTTCACCATCATGATCCCGCCGCCGAACGTGACCGGCAGCCTGCATGTGGGGCACGCGCTGACCAATGTGCTGCAGGATATTCTGATCCGCTACCGGCGGATGCAGGGCCGCGATACGCTCTGGCAGCCGGGCACCGACCATGCCGGCATCGCGACGCAGATGGTGGTGGAACGGCTGCTGGACGCGGAGAAGATTTCCCGAAAGGAAATCGGCCGCGCGGCGTTTTTGGACCGGGTCTGGCAGTGGAAGGCGGAATCCGGTGGCAATATCAGCCAGCAATTGCGCCGGCTCGGGGCCTCGGCGGATTGGGGGCGCGAACGCTTCACGATGGATGACGGGCTCTCGAAGGCGGTGCGCGAAGTGTTCGTGCGGCTGCACGCCGAGGGGCTGATTTATCAGGACCGGCGGCTGGTGAACTGGGACCCGAAATTGCAGACCGCGATTTCCGACCTGGAGGTCGAGACCCGCGAGCTGAAGGGCAGCATCTGGCATTTGCGCTACCCGATCGAGGGCGGCGGGCAGATTATCGTTGCCACCACGCGGCCGGAGACGATGCTGGGCGATACCGCCGTCGCGGTGAACCCGGCGGATGCGCGCTACACCGATCTCATCGGCAAATTCGTTGTTCTCCCGCTGGTCGGGCGGCGCATTCCGATTATTGGCGATGACTATTCCGATCCGGAAAAAGGCTCGGGGGCGGTGAAGATCACGCCGGCGCATGACTTCAACGATTTCGAGGTGGGAAGGCGGCATGGTCTCCCCTCCCCGTCGATTCTCGACCGCCAGGGCCGGGTGACGCTTGCGGAAATCGGGGAGGTTCCGGAGTTTGTACAAAGCCTTTCCGGGCTCGACCGATTCGAAGCGCGGACCAGAATCCTGGCGGAGCTGGAACGGCTGGAACTGCTCGAGAAAATCGAGCCGCATATCAATCAGGTGCCGCATGGCGACCGCTCCGGCGTGCCGATCGAGCCGCTGCTGACGGTGCAATGGTATTGCAATGCCGGCGTGCTGGCGCAGCCGGCGATCGCGGCGGTGGAGAGCGGCCGCGTCGAATTCGTGCCGAAGCAATGGGAGAATACTTTCTTTGCCTGGATGCGGGATATTCAGCCCTGGTGCATCTCCCGCCAGCTTTGGTGGGGACACCGCATCCCCGCCTGGTATGGCCCTGACGGCACGGTGTTCGTCGCGCATGACGAAGCCGCGGCGCAGGCCAAGGCGGATGCGCATTACGGCAAACCGGCGGCTATTTCGCAGGATGAGGACGTGCTGGATACCTGGTTCAGCTCGGCCCTCTGGCCGTTCTCGACCTTGGGCTGGCCAGACCGCACGCCGGAACTGGAGAAATATTACCCGACCGACGTGCTGGTCACCGGCTTCGATATCATCTTTTTCTGGGTCGCCCGGATGCTGATGATGGGGCTGCATTTCATGGACGATGTGCCGTTCAGAACCGTTTATATTCATGGCCTGGTGCGCGATGAGCGCGGTCAGAAAATGTCGAAATCCAAGGGCAATGTGATCGATCCGCTGAGCCTGATCGACAGCTATGGCGCCGATGCCTTGCGCTTTACGGTGGCGGCATCCGCCGGCCAGGGCCGCGATGTGAAACTGGGTGCTGCCAAGGTTGAAGCCAACCGCAGTTTCGTCACCAAATTATGGAACGCGGCGCGGTTTTGCGAAATGAACTTGGTGAAGGCGAACCCGGATTTTCGCCCCGAAGCCGCCAAGCTGCCGCTCTCCCGCTGGATCCTCGATGCCGCCAATACCGCGATCACCGAAGCAACGGCCGCCTTGGATGCATTCCGGATCAATGATTACGCGAATATCTGCTGGCATTTTGCATGGGGCGATTTTTGCGACTGGTTTCTGGAATTCGCCAAACCGGCCTTCGCCAGCGAGGACGCCGCCGAAATCCGCGATGTCGCGGGCTATGTGCTTAGCATTCTGCTGCGGCTGCTGCATCCGGTGACGCCGTTTGTTACGGAAACATTATGGGATCATTTCGGCTTCGGAGGAGCCGGTTCGCTGATCCGCGCCGAATGGCCGCAACCCATTGCGGTGTTCG
>Ga0116230_10004168_pt1 | contig 14160 bp, 11 predicted proteins | sample S1TSphfallax_3_FD_88678 | JGI IMG/M metagenome (GOLD analysis project Ga0116230, IMG submission 88678) | Host-associated microbial communities from peat moss isolated from Minnesota, USA - S1T2_Fd - Sphagnum fallax MG | ecosystem: Host-associated > Plants > Peat moss > Unclassified | place...
CGCCATGGTCGGCGCCGACGGCCACGATCAAAGAGCGAGTCATGGCATGATCTTATCATGCCAAAGGCGGATTGTCATACCAAGGGCGATTGAGAATGACCCTTGGTATGAGCATCTTCCTTCGCGCGCGGCCGCCCCGCGAGCCCCGCGCGAGGCCAGAGGAAGATCGCGACCGGCCGGCAGGACCGCCCCGGAGATGCCGGCGCCGGCCCCTGTGGCCAGCGGGCCGCGGGCGAACACGAAGGCGCCGGGGGCGGCGGCGATGAACGGCATCGGATCCCGGCGCGATGTCACGATTTACCGGGGCGACCGGAATATCGAACAATCGCGTTGACGCGGCGCGGTAAAATCAAGACGATGACCAGAGGGTCGAGTGTATGAATGAGTGATCAGCAATTTTTTCTCGGACGTCAGCCGATCGTCGGTCGTCAGCGCGAGCTGATTGCCTATGAGCTGCTGTTTCGCGGCGGCAAGGAAAACGCCGCCGCGATTTTCGACGACGTCGCCGCCAGCGCCTTCGTCATCCAGCACGTGTTCACCGATCTTGGCGTGCACTCCGCACTCGGCGACAAGCGCGGCTTCATCAACCTCTCGGAAGGGCTGCTGATGAGCGGGCTTGTCGAGATGCTGCCGCGCGATCGCGTGGTGCTGGAGATCCTGGAGACCGTGCCGCTGACCGCCGATGTGGTGGCGCGCTGCCGGCAGTTGCGGAACGCCGGCTACACGCTGGCGCTGGACGACGTGACCGATCTCACCGAGGCACGCAAACATGCGCTGCCCTACATCAGCTTTGTCAAAGTCGACGTGCTGCAGATGCGGATCCCCGCGATCGCCGCCGTGGTCGAAAAGCTGCGGCCGTATCACGTCTCGTTGCTGGCGGAGAAGATCGATTCCGAGTCGCTGTACGAGACCTGCTTCGGGCTCGGCTTCGATCTGTTCCAAGGGTATTTTTTTGCCAAACCGGTGATCCTGAGCGGCCGCTCCGTGCACCCGTCGGCGATCGTCCTGATGAAGCTGTTCGCGCTGACGGCGGGGGATGCCGATATCGACGAGATCGAGACGCTGTTGAAGCAGGCGCCCGACCTTACGCTGCGATTGCTGAAAATGGCGAATTCCGCCGGCTTCAGCCCGCGCAACAAGATCTCCGGCGTGCGCAACGCGATCCTGGTGCTGGGGCGCGTGCAGATCAACCGGCTGACGCAGATCATGATGTTCGCGCAACGCAGCGGGGTCAGCATGACGTCCGATCCGCTGCTGCAGACCGCGGTGGTGCGCGGCCGGGTGATGGAAGGCATCGCCGCCGCCAGCGGCTGGCCGGGGATCAAGGACCGCGCCTTCATGGTCGGGATGCTCAGCCTGGTGGACGCGCTGTTCGGCGAAACGCTGGCGAGCGTTGTGGAACTGCTGAACCTCGAGGATAGCGTCAAAACCGCGCTGCTGGAACGCGAAGGCGAGCTCGGGATGCTGCTGGAACTGGTCGAGGCAATCGAAATGGCGGACGCCGCCCGCGCCCGCCCCGCCATGAAACAACTGGGTCTCTCCAACCTCGACCAATTGAATCAAGTCCAAATCGAAGCCCTGAGCTGGGCCGGCAGGCTGTAGGCGGGGGGCTGGGTCAGGCGCCGTTTTGGGCGGCGGCGACATGAAAGTCCCAGGGTTGGGTGATGTTGTTGCCGGAGATGGGGAAGCTGAGTTTCATGCCGGGGGCGAGCGGGCCGGTGAATTTTGCGCCGCAGCCACCGCCGGCGATGTTTTGGCAGGCGGTGACGGAGACCGCGACGTGGTGGGTGGTGGTGGAGATGTTGATGACGTCCACGCCCGCGGAGCCGTCCGGCCGGGGGGTGACGCGGACCGCGAAATTACCCTCGAAATAGGAGGTTGCGGGGTGGACGTAGGGTGCGGCTGGTTTGGGCGGCGCGACGTCGGTGAGGGTGACGCCGGGGGCGGCGACGGCGCCGGGCGGGAGGGGGGTTGCGGCGATGGCGCCGGGCGGGAGCGGGGTTGCGGCGGCCGGCGGACCGGCGGGTGCCGTGTCCGCGAGCGGCGCGGGCGGCGGGTTGGCGGCGTTGGCGAGCGTGATGAGGGTGGCCAGCAGGTCGGCGATGTGGCGGGCGCGCGGTAGATCGCCGGAATTGTCGAAGGTGAACATGTTATCGAGGTCGCCTTGCTGTAGCGGTGCGAGGTGACCGTGATCGTCGATGTTGCGGTAGGTGTTGTGGATATCGAAATCGCCGTCGGTCAGCACCTCGATCTGGTTGTCCTGGTCGTTTTCCGGGTTGTTGACGATGTAGACGTTGTGGCCGTCGACCTGGTTCCACGGGACGTCGAAACTGGATTCCAGGGCCAGGCCGTCCAGCGAATCATCGCTCCAGAATTCGAGATGGCCGGCGGTTGCGCTGACCTTGATCGTTTCGCGGTCGTGGACCGGTTTGCCGGTGATTTCGTTGGTCATCTGCGCATCGACATAGGCGATCGGGCCGAGGGCGTTGAGCTGCTGGACCGCCTGGCCGAGGGGCAGGTTCAAGGGTTTGCCCTGGTAGACGAAGGCGGGCGGCGGCGGGGTCGGCGGGTTGGCCGACTGCGCCCGTCCGGCGGCCGGCGCGAAAATCACCAAAAATGTTGACAGGACAACTTTAAGTAATTTTTTCACGAGACGGCTCCACTCATTACGATGTGGCACAAAATTGCGACGGCCGGGCCCGTTGAAAAACCGGCGATGTCTGGTTCGCAGAAACGGGTTAACAAGCCCTGATAAATCACACGAAGCGGACCGATTTTGCGGCGTCTTGCGAAACGGGACGTCGCCCGTTCCGATTTTTCGGGACAGCTTAAGGTTGCGTCGGCCTCGCCGTCAACGAGTTCCGGCGATGCTCACGGAATTGTCACGGAACCCGACGGGGCGAGTGGCGGGCATGCTGGCGGGCGGATCGAAACCGGGGTATTCGGCGGTTATGAGCAATGGAACATTCCCCGCCACCCGGCTGCGCCGCAACCGCTTCGATGACGCGACACGGCGCCTCGTCGCCGAGCAGAAACTGTCCGTCGACGATCTGATCTGGCCGATTTTCATTCGCGACGGCGGCGGCGAGCCGACGCCAATAGCCTCGATGCCGGGGGTGGCGCGGACCGGCCTGGATGGGCTGGCGAGGCACGTCGCGGAGGCGGCACGGCTGAGCATTCCGGCGATCGCGCTGTTTCCGGCGACCGCGCCGGAGCGCAAGGACGCCGAGGGGAGCGAGGCGCTGAATCCGGACAATCTGATCTGCCAGGCGGCGCGGATTCTGAAGCGGGAATATCCGCAGATCGCGCTGGTCGGGGATGTGGCGCTCGATCCGTATACCAATCACGGCCATGACGGGGTGCTGCGGGACGGCTATGTCGCGAATGACGAGAGTGTCGCCATTCTGGTCGGCCAGGCGCTCAACCAGGCGCGCGCGGGGATCGATATTCTAGCGCCGTCCGACATGATGGACGGACGGATCGGCGCGATCCGCGCCGGGCTGGACGAGGCCGGGCTGATCCACACGCGGCTGATGAGCTATGCGGCGAAATACGCCTCGGCGTTCTATGGGCCGTTCCGCGACGCGATCGGCTCCGGTGGGGCGCTGAAGGGCGACAAGAAGACGTATCAGATGAATCCGGCGAATTCCGACGAGGCGCTGCGCGAGGTGGCGATGGATATCGCCGAGGGTGCGGACATGGTGATGGTGAAGCCGGGGATGCCGTATCTGGATATCATCCGGCGCGTGAAGGAACGGTTCGAGGTGCCGGTGTTCGCGTATCAGGTGTCCGGCGAATACGCGATGATCTGTGCCGCCGCGCGGAACGGCTGGCTGGACCATGACCGGGCGATGCTGGAGAGTCTGCTGGGGTTCAAGCGGGCGGGATGTTCCGGGGTGTTGACGTATTTCGCGGTTTCGGCGGCGCGGTTGTTGGGTTAGATCCGGCCGGTGAGGGCGGCGCGGATGACGGCGAGGCGGTCGCCGAGGCCGCGGGGACCATAGGGTTTGCCAAGGTCGCGGCGGGCGTAGACGGCGGGCAGAGCCGCCGGCAGCGCGCAGGCGGGCGGTTTGGCGGTGAGCAGGGCGCGGGCGTGGGCGATCAGTTGTTCCGGCGGCGTGTGGTCGGCCGGGAGCAGGCGGCGGTGCTGGCGGGCGTGAAACGGGGCGGCGCGCAACAGGCCGGCGATGCCGTAGGCGGTGCCGAGATCCTCGACCGCGTCGCTGTCGGCTCCTAACAATTTGCCGGCGATGCGGGCGAGGCGGCCGGACGTGGCGCGGGCGTAGGCGAGGAACGTTCCGGCATCCGGAATTTCCGGCTCCGCTTCGATCTCCCGGGCGGCGATCAGGGCGAGCAGATCCTCGCGTTGAAAACTGCCGGCGGCGAGGGCGGCGGCGAGCGGGGTTGCGATGTGGTGCGGTTTTTCATGTCCCTGCACGACATCCCGCCACCAGTTCAGGCGGATCAGGGCAAGGACGGGTTCGCTCGCGACCTCGCGGGCACGGGCGAGTTCGTGGTTGAAGGCGTAGAGCAGGAGCAAAATTTCGCGCCGTGCCGGCGGCGCGAAGACGGTGCAGAAGAAGCGGTCCGGGTCGGCGCGGCGGACATGCGCTTGCAGGGCGGAGAGACGCGCGCTTGACGTGGACATGCGCAGTCCATAGCTAACCGAGGCGTTGAAATAAACCAAAGGAGACTGCCCCATGGCTTTCGAACTCCCCGCTTTGCCCTATGCCACATCCGCTCTGGCCGAGATCGGCATGTGCCAGGAGACGCTGGAGCTGCATCACGGCAAGCATCACCAGGCCTATGTGACCGCGCTGAACGGGTTTGTTGAGAAGAATGCCGAGCTGCAGGGCAAGTCGCTCGAAGAGATCATTGCATTGTCATACAACAAGCCGGAGATGGCGCCGGTGTTCAACAATGCCGGGCAGCACTGGAACCACAATCTGTTCTGGCAGAACATGAGCCCGCATGGCGGCAAGATTCCGGCCAAGCTGGAGGCCAAGATCGCCGAGGATTTCGGTTCGGTGGCGGCGTTCAAGGACGCGTTCAAGGCGGCGGGCGTGGGGCAGTTCGGCTCCGGCTGGGCCTGGCTGGTGCTGGGCGAGGACGGCAAGCTGAAGGTGACGAAGACGCCGAACGGGTCGAATCCGGTTGCGACGAAAGAGGGCACGCCGCTGCTTGGCCTGGATGTGTGGGAACACAGCTATTACCTGGATTTCCGCAACCGCCGGCCGGATTATATTACCAATTGGCTGGACAAGATCGCGAATTATGAGTTCGCGGAGGCGGCGCTGGCCGCTGCGTGATTGGGGTTGGCTTGAGGGTTAGCGTTTTACGCTAACCCTCCACACGGGTTACGGGGTTGTTTTGGCCGTCAATTTTGTTTTGGCGGTGGCATATTCCTGGGTCAGGCGGGCGACCAGATCGGCGACGGGGACGACGCTTTTGACCGCGCCGATGCCCTGGCCGGAGCCCCAGATGTCTTTCCAGGCTTTCGTCGCACCTTCCTTGAAACTCATGCTGGAGACGTCGCCGTCCGGGAGATTGTCCGGGTCCAGGCCGGCGGCCGCGATGCTGGCGCGCAGGTAGTTGCCGTGCACGCCGGTGAACAGGCTGGAATAGACGATGTCCTGCGCGGTGGCGTCGACGACCGCCTGTTTATAGGCGGCGGTTGCGTTGGCCTCCTCGGTCGCGATGAAGGCGGAGCCGATATAGGCGAGGTCGGCGCCGCAGGCTTGCGCCGCGAGGACCGCGCCGCCATTGGCGATGGCGCCGGAGAGGGCGACCGGGCCGGTAAACCAGTCGCGGATTTCCTGGACCAGAGCGAAGGGCGAGATGGTGCCGGCGTGGCCCCCTGCCCCGGCCGCCACCGCGATCAGGCCGTCGGCGCCCTTCTCGATGGCCTTTTTGGCGAAGCTGTTGTTGATGACGTCGTGCAGGACGATGCCGCCATAGGAATGCACGGCGTCGTACACATCCGTTCTGGCGCCGAGCGAGGTGATGACGATCGGGGCGCGGTATTTCACGCAGAGCTCGAGGTCGTGCATCAGCCGCTCGTTGGAGCGGTGGACGATCTGGTTGACGGCGTAGGGGGCGGCGGGGCGATCCGGATGGGCCTCGTCCCAGGCGGCCAGGGTCGCGGTGATCTGGCGGAACCAGTCCTCCAGCGTCTCTTTCGGGCGGGCGTTCAGCGAGGGGAACGAGCCGACCACGCCGGCCTGGCATTGCGCGATCACCAGTTTCGGGGTCGAGACGATGAACATGGGCGAGCCGATGACCGGCAGGGCGAGCCGGTTGGCGAACATTGTTGGCATGGACATTTGCGGACTTTCCTTTGGTTTCGGCTCAGCCTGTACCGATGATGATGCCGGTGGCAAACACCAGCGCGCCGCCCAGGGCGACCTGCAGCGTGGCGCGGACCGGCGAGGTGTCCATGAAGCGCCAGCGGACCCAGGAGATGATCGCGAGCTCGACCACAACGACGCAGAACGCGACGATCAAAGCGAGGCGGAAATCCGGGATCAGGAACGGCAGCGTGTGGCCGAGGCCGCCGATCGCGGTCATCGCCCCGGTGATGGCGCCGCGATAGATCGGCGTGCCGCGGCCGGTCAGGCTGCCGTCGTCCGACAGGGCCTCCGCGAAGCCCATCGAGATGCCGGCACCGAGCGAGGCGGCGAGGCCGACCAGAAACGCGTCGAACGGGCGGTGGGTGGAGAACGCCGAGGCGAAAATCGGCGCCAGGGTGGAGACCGAGCCGTCCATCAGGCCGACCAGGCTGGGCTGGACGTATTGCAGCATGAACCGCCGCTCGGCGGTCGCGTCCTCGGATTTCCTGGCCTTTTCGGTCAGGTTTTTTTCCGACAGCTCGTCGGCGCGGTGCTCGTGCGCCTGTTCGGCTTCGGCGAGGTCGCCGAGCAGTTTGCGGATCGAGATGTCGGTGGTTCGGGAGGCGGCGAGGCGGTAGAAACGCTGGGTTTCGGCCTCCATGCTCTCGGCCATTTTGCGGACATCATCGATGCTCGGCTTGGGCAACTGCCAGACCGGCTTGCGGACCAGGAAGCCGCGGACGTCCTGGCGGCGGACCAGCGGGATGTGCTCGCCGAATTTCTCCCGGTAGAGGTTCAGCAGCTTGTGGCGGTGCTCGCTCTCCTCGCTGGCCATTTCGGTGAAGACGGTCGCGGTGGCGGGGAAATCCTCGCGCAGCCGTTCCGCGATGTCGTTGTAGATGCGGCCGTCCTCTTCCTCGGAGCCGATCGCCAGCGCCAGCACCTCACGCTCCGATAATTCCGAAAAATCGCGCATTCATAAACCCCCGATCAACCGCGATGTGGCGATACAATGCGGAATGGTCAAGCGAATCGTGACATGATGCGAATGAGTTGCAAGCGCGAAGGTATTGATCCATTGAGGTTTTGCCGGCGATGGCGCGGTGTGGCGCGCGGTTGCCGGATGGGGTTTGGGACCGATCGACAAAACGCCATCGGGCGGTGGAGCTGAAAAAACATGTCGGACACCGTGTTATGCGCCTGCGGCAGCGGGCTGCGCCGGGCGCGCTGCTGCGATCTGGATTTGGGCGAACTGCCGGACGCGGCGGCGCTGGCGATGCTGGACGACAAGGCGGCGGAAGCCACGAAATTATTCAACGAGAAGAAGCTGGCGGAGGCGGAGGCGCTGGCGCTGAAGCTGCTCGATCTGGGGCCGAACCACCGGGCGGCGCTGCGGGTGCTGTTCGAGGTGCGCAAGAGCCAGAACAAGGCGCTGCCGGCGGAGCGCCTGGCGCGCCGGCTGGCGCGCCTGCCGGCGGCGACGCCGCAGGTGGAGTCCGCGGCCAATCTGCAATACGCGCAACTGGTGATCGGCCAGGGGCGGCACGCGGAGGCGGAATGGGCGGCGCGCAAGGCGCTGATCGCGACGCCCAGGGACGCGACGGCGCACCACGTGATGGGGGTGGTGCTGACCGAGACCGGGCGGGTGATGGATGGCGAGCGGCATTACCGGCGGGCGCTGACATTGCTGGGCCGGGATGACGGGACGGTGCTGGCGAATCTGGCGTGGAATCTGAAGCTGCAAGGGCGGCTGGACGAGGCCGCAACGATGTACGAGCGGGCGCTGGCGCTGCGCCCGGACAACAGCCGCGCGGTCGGCGGGTACGCGCAGGTGGAGACCGGGCGCGGCGATCTCGGCAAGGCGATCCGGCTGCTGGAGGGCGGGATCGCGCGCTGGCCGGACGACCGGGCGCTGCGGCTGCTGCGGGCGATGGCCGATCTGCTGCGCGGCGAGGCGGCGGCGGCGGCGGCGCGGCTGCCGGACCCGCCGGAGGCCCTGCTGCCGGCGGAGCTTGCGGTGCGGGGCCAGGCGGCGGCGATGGCCGGGCGGCCGGCGGAGGCGGTGGGGCTTTATGCGCTGGGCAAGCGGCTGCAGCGCGAGCGGTATGGCCAGACGTATCAGCCGGAGGCGCTGATCCGGCAGGCCGAGACGTACAAGGCGTACTTTACCGCCGACCGGCTGCTGAACATGCCGCGCGGCGGCGATGCGCCGGACGCGCTGGGGAAGCCGGGGCCGCTGCCGGTGTTTCTGCTCGGGTTTCCGCGCTCCGGCACGTCGCTGCTGGAGCAATTGCTGGCACAGGTGCCGGGGTTCGCGCCGGGCGATGATTTTGCCCCGGTGGAGCGGCTGATCGAGCTGGTGCAGAATTTCGCGTTCCGGACGGACGGGGCGGCGCCGGTGTATCCGGCGGCGCTGGACAGCACGCTGGTGGGGGACGGGTTGGACACGCCGTCGCGGCTGCGGGCGCTGCAGGCGGCGAACTGGGCGGCGGCCGGGTTGGCCGGTCCGGAGCAGAGATTCATCACCGACCGGGCGCCGGGCAATGTCTGGCATCTCGGGCTGATCAAACTGCTGTTTCCGGACGCGCCGGTCATCCATGTGTTGCGGCATCCGTTCGATCTGATGCTCTCCAATCTGGCGCAGGAGCGCAAGCTGGAGGCGAATTGCGGGGTGTCGATGCAGGCGCTGGCGCGGCACTACGATCTGACGATGGGCATGATCCGGCATTATCGCGGCCAGTTGACGCTGCGTTATCTACCGGTGCGCTATGAGCAACTGGTGGCCGATCCGAAGGGGACGCTGGTGCACGTGCTGAATTTTTGCGGCGCGGACGCGGCCGCCGTGCCGCCGGAGGCGGCTTTGCGCGCCAATCTGCCGACCGCGCGGGCGCGCCAGCCGGCGCATATGGCGGCGCGCGCCGCGATCCACGAGCAGGGGCGGTTCCGCTACCGGCGCTATGAGGCGATCATGCAGAATCTGTTCACCGATGTGCGGCCGATCCTGAACCCGTGGATCGAGGAACTGGGCTACGGAGACGCGGCGTGAGCGGCGTGGCCGAAGCGCCGCTGCAGCCGGGCCAGCGGCGCGTGGCGCTAGCCGATGCGATCGGCGAGATTTCCGCGCTGGAGCAGGCCAACAAGCTGGATGAGGCGGACGATCTTGCCGCCCGCGTGCTGGCGGCGATGCCGGAGCATCCGCACGTGCTGCACATCACCGGCATCGTCTCATACCGCAAGGGGCGGATGGCCGAGGCGATCGAGCGGATGGAAAAATCGGTCCGGCTGGCGCCGAACGTGGCGCTGTATCCGCGCAACATGTGCGAGGTGTATCGCGGCGCCGGGCGGCTGGACGACGCGGTGGCGGCGGGCAAGCGAGCGGTCGAGCTTTCGCCCAATGACAGCCGGGCGTATTTCAACCTGGCGCTGATTCATTACGAGCGGCTGGAGCTGGCGGAAGCGGTCCGGGTCGCGGAGCAGGCGATCGCGCTCGACCCGGAATTCGCCGAGGCGCATTTCGAGAAGGCCGAGGCGCTGCTGCTGGGCGGCGACATGGTGCCCGGCTGGGAGAGCTATGAATGGCGGTTCAAGCTGAAGCAGGCCGAGGGGATGCTGCCGAAGACCGACAAGCCGCAATGGGATGGCGGGCATCTGCCGGCCGGGCGGCTGCTGCTGATCGCCGACCAGGGGTTTGGCGACTGCATCCAGTTCGGCCGGCTGATCCCTTGGGCGTGCGAGCGGGCAGCGCGGCCGACGCTGGCGTGCAGCGGCGAGCTGACCAACATATTGATGCAGATTCCGGGGATCGGCCGGATCGTCAACCGCTGGGAGGCGACCGGCGAGTACGACGCGTATATCCCGCTGTCCGGGCTGCCGCGGCTGGCCGGAATCGGCACCGACAATGTGCCGATGAGCGACCGGTATCTGTCCCCGAAGCCCGAGGCGGTGGCGGCGTGGGGGGAGAAACTCGACCGGCTGGTGCCGCGCGGGTTGCGCCGGGTCGGGCTGGTCTGGGCGGGCCGGCCGACCCATAAGAACGACAAGAAGCGGACGCTGAAATTGTCCCAGTTCGCGCCGCTGCTGGCGCGGCCGGACGTCGCGATTCTGACCGTGCAGAAGGGTGACCAGATCGCCCAGGTGGGCGGCTATTTCGGACGCGCGCCGATGGTGAATCTGGGGCCGGACATCGCCGATTTTGGGGATACGATGGCGATTCTGCAGCATGTCGAGCGGCTGGTGACGATCGACACCTCGGTCGCGCATATCGCGGGGGCGTGCGGCGTGCCGACCTCGGTGGTGCTGCCGTACGCGCCGGACTGGCGCTGGCTTCTCAATCGGGACGATACGCCTTGGTATAAGTCGATCAAGCTGTTCAGGCAGAGCACGCCGTATGTGTGGACGGACGTGATGGAGCGGGTGGCGGCGAGTTTCGGGGCGGTGTGAGCGCCGGCGATCCGGGATGAATTGTGATCCATCGGTGAGCTATTTCCCGCGGCTTTTTTTGCCGGCGCGTTGGGCGCGGGCGAGGATGACGCGTTGTCTGTGGATGGCGGCGCGGGCGAGCGGGTCGTCGCGGCGGGAGTCGCGCGCCAGTTCGCGCTGCAGTTTGAGATAATTTTTCCAGCGGCCGGGGTCGAGCGCGCCGGTGGTCAGCGCCGTGGCGACCGCGCAGCCGGGTTCGCCGCCGTGCCCGCAGTCGCGAAACCGGCAGGCGGCGACGAGGGTTTCGATATCGTCGAACGCCGCGGAGACGCCGTCCGCCGCGTCGGTCAGGCCGAGTTCGCGCATGCCGGGCGTGTCCAGCACCAGCGCGCCGCCGGGCAGGCGCAAAATTTCGCGGTGGGTGGTGGTGTGGCGGCCGCGGGAATCGGCGTCGCGGATGACGCCGGTCGCCATGATGGCGCCGCCGGCCAGGGCGTTGACCAGCGTGGATTTGCCGACGCCGGACGAGCCGACCAGAACGCAGGTTTCGCCAGGGCGCAGATGGGCGCCAAGAGCGGCCATGCCGGCGCCGGTCGCGGCCGAGACCGGCAGGATGGCGACGCCGAAAGCGACCGATTCCGCCGCGGCGATCGCGCCGGCCGGGTCCGGGCAGAGATCGGCCTTGGTCAGCACGATCACCGGGGTCGCGCCACTCGCCCAGGCGGTGGCGAGGTAGCGCTCCAGCCGGCGCGGGTTCAGCTCCGCGTTCATCGAGGTGACGATGAAGGCGGTGTCGACATTGGCGGCGACGATCTGCTCCGCCGTGCCGCCGGCGGCACGGCGGATGAAGGCGGTGCGGCGCGGCAGGACGGCGTGGATGGTGGCCGTTCCTTCGGCCGGCCGGGCGGCGGCGGCGACCCAGTCGCCGACCGCGGGCAGGAAGCCGGGTGGAGCCTCGTGGGCCAGGCGGCCGGACAGGCGGGCGATCAGCTCGCCGTGGTCGGTGGCGAGCGCCCAGATGCCGCGCTGCTGGACGGTGACGCGGCCGGGGATCAGGCCGCTTTCGTGGTGGGGCGCAAAAATCTGGCCGAGCGCGGGGCTCCAGCCGAACTGGTCGATCATGATGGTGTCCTCGATGTCGGATGGGGGTCGGCCACCGGCATCAAGGCGATCGCATGTCTAGAGCATGATTGCTTACCATCAATCATGCTCTAGCCTTGTTTTGGCGAGCAAGTTGGCCGCTTTAGATCGAATAAAGTGATTCGATCTAAAGCTACCTTGCTCTAAGGGACGCGAGCCTTGTTTTGGCGAGCAAATTGGCCGCTGTCTATCGAATGAAGTGACTCGATGGACAGCTGACTTGCTCTAGCGGGTGGCCCCTGGGAGGGCGGATTGCATGGGAACTGTCATGGCCTGGCCCTCCTTTCCGATGAACGGGTATTCAATCATTACGCCGTCCGGGTGTAAAGGGGCAACGGGTTCGACGAATGTGGACGTCGTTCATCGGCGGGTTCGTTGGCGTTGGAGGTCCGGGCCGGAATCGAACCGGCATACGCGGATTTGCAGTCCGCTGCATCACCACTCTGCCACCGGACCAAACCAGAACTGCGCGGCAGCGGGTTATAGACCTGGGCGGCCGGGCGCGGTCAAGGGTTGGGCCGCGCGGTTGGGTGCAGTTGAGTTATCTCCGGCTCGCCCGCTATAACGTGCGCGTCGATGGACAAGGGTTTCGGATGACGGACGCGACAACCAACGGATCGGATGCGGCGCTGGCGCGCGCAAAAATGGTGGATTCCCAAGTCCGGCCGAACCAGGTGAACGACCGCCGGGTGATCGCCGCGATGCGCGAGATCCCGCGCGAGGCGTTCGTGCCGGCCGGCGCGCAGGCCTATACGGATGCGGATATTGCGCTGGGAAACGGCCGATACATGGCGGCGCCCATGCTGATCGGCCGGCTGGCGCAGCTGGTGATGGCGAACAACCCGGCGCATGTGCTGGTGGTGGGGGCGGCCAGCGGCTACAGCGCCGCCGTTCTGGCGAAGTGCGGCGCCCATGTGATCGCCCTGGAGGAGGACGGCCGGCTGGCGAGCGCGGCGCTGGGGCGGTTTGCCCCTTCGGTCGAGCGGGTCGGCGGCAAGCTGGCGGCGGGCTGGCCGGCGGGTGGGCCCTATGACGCGATTTTCATCGATGGCGCGGTGGACCGGATACCGGCGGTCTTTGCGGCGCAACTGGCGCCCGCGGGGCGGATCGTCACCGTTCTGGCGGACGGACCGCGGCCGCCCGGGCTTGGCCGGGCGGTGATCGCGCAGCCGGCGGGAACCGGTTTTGCGGTCGCAAAAATGTTCGACTGCGCGGCGCGGGTGATTCCGGCGTTCCAGCATGCGCCGGAATTCGAGTTTTAGCATGGGCGGGTTGATGATGCGGTCGAAAAATCTTGCGGCGGTAATTGTTTCGGCGGGCTTCGTGCTGGCGCCGGCGATCGGCCGCGCGCAGCCGCCGGAGACGCTGACCGAGGCGCTGGTGGAGGCCTATGCCAATAACGCGACGCTGCAGGAGCAGCGCGCCACGCTGCGGCAGGCCGACGAGGACGTGCCGACCGCGCTGTCCGGCTGGCGTCCGACCATCCAGATCACCGGCACCGCCGGCCGCGTCAGCGGGAGCGAAACCATCTCGAGCTCTTCGGTCAATCCGCTGACCAACCTGCCGGTCAGGACCGACACCTCGATCGCGGAGACCCGCAACGAGGATGTCGCCCAGGTGACGGCGACCGAGCAGGTTTATAGCGGCGGCAAGGTCGTCGACCAGACGCGACAGGCGAAGAACAGCGTGTATGCCGCGCGCGCGCAATTGCTGGCGACCGAGGAGACCGTGTTCCTGAACGTGGTCAACGCTTATGTGACGGTGATCGAGGACCAGCAGGTGCTGGCGCTGGACCAGAGCAACCAGAACGTGCTGCAGGAGCAACTGCAGGCGACGCAGGAGCAGTTCAACGTCGGCGAGATCACGCTGACGGGGGTCGCGCAGGCGCAGGCATCGCTGGCGCAGGCGAAGGAGCAGGTCGAGGTGGCTGAGGGCAACCTCGAGATCGCCAAGGAGAATTTTCGCGAGCTGGTCGGCGACTATCCGGGGCGGTTGACGCCGCCGCAGCCGCTGAGCCTGCCGGTGGCGACCAAGGAAGCCGCCGCGATCGCCGCCGAGGCGAACAACCCCAACGTGATCGCCGCCGAGTTCACCGACGCCGCCAACAAGGACGCGGTGGACGTGGCGTTTTCGGCGCTCCTGCCGCAATTGAGCGTTCAGGCATCGGCTTTCCGCGAGCTTAATCCGGAAACCCCGGGGTCTTCCGAGGACGGCACGGAACTGCTGGGGCAATTGACCTGGAATCTGTATCAGGGCGGTCAGGAGTATTCAG
>Ga0116230_10004169_pt1 | contig 14160 bp, 20 predicted proteins | sample S1TSphfallax_3_FD_88678 | JGI IMG/M metagenome (GOLD analysis project Ga0116230, IMG submission 88678) | Host-associated microbial communities from peat moss isolated from Minnesota, USA - S1T2_Fd - Sphagnum fallax MG | ecosystem: Host-associated > Plants > Peat moss > Unclassified | place...
ATTTTTTGAGAATCAATGGAATATTTCCTATTTAACCCATTATTGCTGGTTTGAACTTTGCCTCAAAAGAGCCAGAACCATTGCATGATTGTTAATTTCTCAATCCACCATCTTTATATATTCTTGTTTCTCAAACTTGCACTTTTGAAGTGTTCTATATCTCCTTTTGCATATATCTCTGTATAGTTGACCATACAACACAATTGTTTTGGTGCTGTATGGGCATGTACCAAAACTCAAGGCCATTGATGATGATGATTGAGTCCATGGTTCACAATTCACCCTCCTCTCGTGTACAGTAAGTAATAGAGATGCGATTCACATGAATAGGTAATGCAGAAAATATTATGTTGTAAAGAATGAAGAAGATAGAGAAGGATAGTAAGGAGTATGATGTCCTGCAGAGCATACACAAAGATCCTTGGGACACATGAATTTATGGAATAGCTTGAAATGCACATGTTTACAGCAATTGTTGCAGCAAACACCACATGTCATAAAATAAATTTTATAGCTCAAAGTGTTGGGGCATGTTGGCAGGGAATATTGCAAACATCACCTGGCACCTGGCATGTGCACAAAACATAATTTCATCTTATTTGAATAGATTTTGCAGAAATTGTGTCATCATCAGCAGGTATTCCACCAATCTGCCAAACTAAAATGGTTCCATATCAAAATCATAACCATTTCCTCTTAATTCAAATGTTTACTAAAACCGTGGACAAAAAAAAAAGTGCATTGGGACAAGAGTAGTAGTACATCATCACACAAGGAATTTTCTTGACACAGCAAAGAAGCTAAAACTGAGCAGCAAGATGAGATGAGGGAAATCATCCCTGCTTTGAAAGTTGAGTCATCTCAAACTTGGTTTCTAACATTTGGAGACAGCAATAAAAACAAATTGGTTTTTTGCTTTCAATTATGCTTTGGCCTCAGGGTGAAATAAAGATTATTCAGTCTCTAATGTGATGTTCTAAGCAGGTCTCCTGGAGTAAAATAACAAGGCCCACATCTGGAGCTTTTCAAGGTAGATCCATTTTGTCAAAGATAACCTCTGAAGAGAAAAGTGTTTTGGAAAGTCTGCATACCATCAGCCTCAGTGGGAAGTCAAAGTGGAAAATAAGGCTTTTGAAGATCATGTAGACTCAGGCAGGAGGGGTGATGACTGAAGCAGCCTTTCCAATTCATCACTCGCCTCTGCCTGTATTTTCCATGCCTGCACCCATGCCCGCATCCATGTCAAGTATTTCCCTTGCTGTATTTTCTATTCTTTCAATGTTGTATGGTTTCTTCTCTCAATGTGAAATGCAAGTGCCATCCCAGAGAAATTCTGAAGCAACGTTGCGGGGATGTCAGAGATTCTACCAAAAATGCAAGGAGCAGTAGTACTATCTGAAGATCTTCAACAGACTCTACTAAAAATTGCAACGAGCAGCAATACCATCTGAAGATCTTCAACATCCATAAGTCGCTCAATCTGGTCAGCAATGCTTTCCTGCCCTCATCCAGATACCCATACAGCATGCAATCAGAGATGGGTAAACAATGTGTGAACACACTAGAAATGAGTACCATCCAATGGTGTGCTGATGATCTGGATAATTTCTAGACTGTAATTGTAGTTCTGTATCCCAATAGCAATTTTATCCAGGAAATATTCATCCAGTTTGCAATCTCCCAGCCTGATAGTTAGAAGGGAGGAAGAAGATTATAGAAGCCAATGCAGAGGTGGAGGCTCTCCTCAAATGAGAGCTTCAGACAGACAAACTTTGACACGGGAAGAACTAAAAGTCCCCACTGGAAATGGGCTTACCGAAGTCCTGGCACCCTCAGCAGCTAAAACATCAACATCCATCTCCACCTCAATCTCAATCATGGATGCTATCTATTCCCAATCCATCCACAACCCAACCAAGCAAACAAGCCAACAAAACCCATCCTTATTATACTGAATAAGCAAGGTTTGCATCCTGCTACTACCACAGAGTGGCTGCAGCAACTGTAAAGGAGCCCATGGAATTGACTAAAAATGTGGATGCACCACTTACAGATCTTACACTTACCTGACTACATGTCTGGCCTAGTTATATCTACTTTCATGCAGCCCAGACACTGCTGTCATCTGCTCACATATCAGGAGGTTGACAGAAATGGACCTACAAATCTATGGGTGATCGGACTAAATTTTCTGGAAAAATTTGGTTCTCTGTCCTTGTCAATAACATAAGTTGTCAAGGATCTGATGTTCATAGCATTAGGAACTTTCAGACATATATGCCAGCAAATTGAAATTTCCTGGCAGCTTTGTGAACCAAGATTTTGATTTTGTGCATCCTGTCTTCTGCAATATATATCACAAGCTTCCTGAGATTTCAGTTGAGAGAGGATACTGATGCTTAGAACAAGATAACAGCAATTCTAGTTTCCTCAGTGCATAAATCCCTCCACGGCAACTAACCTTTGCATAGCTGTCAATAAGCTCCAGCCGTGCTACCAGTCGTTCATCCAGACCTTCTCTGGCTTTCTGGACTCGCTCAATGCGTGCACTGCCATAAATGACCATTTCAGATACATAATTGACCATATTGGGAAACTAATCCACAATCAAAAAAAAAAATCAGTGAGAAAAGAAACCAATGCAGACAAAGATACCTGTAAGCAGGCTCACCCACAGCTTCCATCTTGTTCTGCAATTGACACATGCGGGCCAACATCCGAACCTACACATTGTATCACCATGTTACCCTTGGCTTCATTCCCCATGACTATAATAAACCAGGGTTCAAAGCACCATACTCCTTTGTGTGCTTTCTCCAAGGTAGTACTTTGATCTAAAAGAGAACTCTACTGGGTTATGCACAGTTTGGAATTGCTCAAAATAATCTTACAATGAATATACAATAAGTAGGGTCAGGTGTACAGCAGTACATCATCAGCGGCCGCTTGACTTAAATCTTGGAGACGCGTCTGCAACAACTCATGTTGAGCCAGTAGCTGTTGTCGCAAAGCCATTGCATCTGCTGTCCTTTCTGGCAACTGCTCCCTTCCCACCATCTCTTCAAATCAGCTGTTATGTCCTTACATCAAAGCTCTTGAATATGTATCTGATATCTGATTCATGCTCAAGGGCCCAGCTCACAAACAAACAAAAGAAGCTTGCTAAACAATGGGCCTCCCCAAACAATGGACTATACAATCAGGATTGTTCCAAAGGCTCTGGACATAATTTTTTGGGGATCTCTTAAGGCTCGTTCATCCTCCAACTTACCACACCATTTCCATACTGTCTTCTTGAAGAGCACCTTACCTGATTGAGCCGAGGCAGGACAAATGCATTGGCAGCACCACCTAACCCAATAGCAACTGCAGCTCCAATAGCAATTGCACGTGGAAGAGTCGGGTCAATAAGAGCAGTTGCTGCATCACTACTGACTAGGAGAATTGCTGCTGGGATAATGAAAGAGCTGTCAAAGGCAGCACCACTCCCAGCTTTAGGAGGAGGCCGCAAGAGAGATCCGACACGGCTGGTTACATGATTGGTGATTGCCATAGGTTCGCTTGGTCTCCACCCAGGTGACCTTGCATTCACTTTAAGGGGGCCAATCCCAAACCCTGCATTTGCTGGAGCTGCTGATGCCACAGTCACACGCTCTCCTTCTTGGGCTGGAATGTCGGCAGATTCAGTTGCACATCTGAGAGTTCGTGCTACCCCATTAGGGGCAGAAACCTACAATCCTCTCAATACCATTTCCATTTCATTATTAGTCATGCCTTCATACAAGCCTCCATTGTATTAGGTCTCTCCCACAAAGCAATGACTGAAAGATCCTTTTGCAAGGAGAGGAAATTGAGAATGTAGCCTGGTTATCCAAGCCAATTCATCAAGCAGTGTACCTATTCAAGAGGACATATTCTTACCACAATGGAGTGCACAGCTGCTGGAATTGGCCGCTTCAGCAACTGCAGTGCACGAAGACCCCTTTCAAATGCAGATATATTCATGCTGCAAACAAATGGTTGCAAGCACTGCATTCAATGGCAGCAACTAAGCAATCCAGCAGCACATATCAAACCATTGCCCCTGAATAAACATGGTTGCTTATCAATAGTCCTAAATCTGTTACTTTGAAAAAAGCTATGGATGATGACATTCACTCTGCAATAGTTTTTCTTGTAAAAGAATAACATTCCAGACACTCAACTGTCATCTCTGGAATTTTCCTTTCTTGCTGCAAACAAAAAAATATTCCTTATGAAACATGGACTAAGGGGATGGCACACACCTGATAGACTCCGAATCACAACTAGTGACAGTGCCAGACCAAAGCTCATACTGATACCGACACTTAGCACATGGCACCACCTGCCCCCACCCCCTGGAAATATAGTTACTCCCTTGTTTATCTTGAAGCAGCCAGTAGTAGCTTAGGGAAAGTCACTTGGGTCTCTTGAAGCTTTGGAAAAGGCACTGGCCAGCATCACCATTTTGCTAGCAACTTCAAAATTTTCTGCATCTCTCTCTCTCTCTCCTCAATCTCAGTCCTCAGAAGTTGGCAAGATTCTGTAGTCATTCAAGATCTGAATTGTGCAACTACCTAGCTATTTGTGGAGTAAAACTACATGCAATCCTCAAAGACTTCAACCGCAACAAACAGCCACAAAGGTGGAACTTTTTGTGTGTGGAGCACACCTGAACACCCTGTTGTGGTTGGACAACAGCAAGGGTGGTTTTGCAAGTGGGGCAAGTAACAACCTTACCGAAGGGAACCTGCACCCAATTTCTTAAACCATGCATGTGAGATGGATAACAGGCAACAAATGTTACTAGCAGCAGCACACACACTTGATGTTCTCCTCAGTTGAGACATCTCTTTCCTCACAGCAATTGATCTTTTCTAATTCCTAGCTGCTAAAATATTATATACCTCATCTCCAGCAGGAATGCCACGCCGACGCACATTGGCAACCATTTGGATGGCATCAGCGACACACAAGGATGCTGCCAACCCTTTCACCAGAGCTGCATATGTGGACACATTCGGTTGTGCCCAGCGCCATCCTGTTCCTCCTTCACTACTGCCCCCCTTCTCTGGTGGCCCACACCCCCCACCCCCCCCAATTCACCACCAATCATTGATTCTCTTCAGCTCTTCTTGTTCACCACCCCACAAAATTCCTTTCTCAACAAACACATTGCAAGATATGACAAAAACAATGAATTTCTTGATACAATGCAAATCAAGATGGAATTCAAGGCCAAGAATTGAATCAACCACATATATCAAAAGGTCACACTTTTGTGCTGTCTGCAAAACACCCACTAGTCAGTGCAGGTAGGTAGAGTACACATACATACATGTGCATACCTTCTTCTCTATCATTGACCCGTCTCTGAAGAATGCTGCTGCGCATTGCTTCCAGAATGGAAAATGCAAGCTCTCCATTACCTTCTGCCAGTGCAGCAATCATGAGATCTGAGCAATACTGATTACTCACAATGCCACTGCTGCCACTACTATCACCAGCCCTTTCTGCAATCATGGCCAAAGCAGCATCTGCATCTGCAGCCATGGCTACCCTCCTCAGAAACCTCTCATCCTCCAGCCCTGCTACTACTGCTGAATTTTCAGACCCTCCTTGCTGCTGTTGCCTACTCGCTGCACTCTGTGAGCTTATTACTGAAGCCACTGCCACCTCCTCCTCCTCCTCCTCTTGCTGCTTTCTCAAGTTTGCACCAAGAGAGTCTTCTGTAGGAACTTCCACTGCAGAAGCAGTTGCTGAAGTTGGTGCTGCTGTCTCTTGAATGCTGCTTGCATCCAAATCCTGTAACTCTCTTTCTCCTTCCTCTTCTTCTTTGACAACAATTCCCTCCTCTTGTTCAAGAGCAATTCCTTCAACAATTTGCTCCTCTTGTTCTCCAGCAATTCTCTTGTCCTCTGTCTGACAGCAGCCATCAAGTGCAAATCCCTCACTCAGATTTCTGCTTGCAACATCAAGCTTCTGCCCTAAATCTTTCTGGACAACACTGGAATTGCCGCTTGCTCTCTCAGAATCTGAAATGCCTTCTTCTACATCTTGGCTGCTTCTTACCTCAACCTTGTTGTTGTACTCCTTGGCAGCTGAAGAAACGGGGCGACCAGGCCGAGACAACAAACCAGAAGGATCAGAGGCAGCAGCAGCAGCACCGGCGCCATCATCTCCTCCTCCTCCACTCCCCAAGAAGCCCCAAAACTCCGCCAAATCTATGAACCACAAATGCGTCGTGGTTCTTCTCTGAAACCGTGGTTGCAACCGCGATGAGGATGATGCCCGGGAGGAGGAGGAGGAGGAGGAATTGACGCGACTCCTAAGCACTCCAGAAACAGAAAACCTGCATCTCTCGAGCGCACACAATCTGGAAAAGCGCAATTGCAATACCATGCGATTGAAGAATCGATGCTCGCTGCCACAGTCGTCATCATTGCTGCTCATCATCTCCAACTTCTGGTGCATTTTCACAGTCGGATTCCGGTTCCTTGCTGCTGCTGCTGCTACACACAGTGAAGCGCATCCCGTCTTTGCTCCTCTTCTTCTCCGTGTGGTTGCTGCAATTGTTGTTGCGTGCTTCCTGGTTGTCTTTAGCCTGCATTGTGCGTCACACTGTCGATGCCGCCGCTGCTGCTGCTGATACGATGAATAGAATGGCAAAGGCGAGTATAGAATACTTGTCGCCATTACATCTCTCTCTCTCTCTCTCTCGCTCTCTCTCAGCGAGCTTCAGCTTCGCTTGTGCTGCTGCTGCTTTGTACTTTGTGTTTCTTCTCCAGACTCTAGAGAGAGCGAGAGAGACTCTTCCTCTTCATCTTCTTCTTAGCCAGTTCCGGATCCGTCGATGATGCGTCTCAACGCGGTGATAGGTCAGGGTGCTTGGATAATCAGCAGCGGCAACAGCAGCAGCAAAAGGCTGCAGGGATTCTTCTGTCATCGCACACTAGAGAAAGAAAAGCGTCGTCATCTTCGCCGTCGTCGCGGGAATGCGCATCATCATCGAGACCATCCGGACCAACTCCGTGGTCAGATTGGTCTCAGATTTGCATGTCCTAGCTCGAAAAGCTTGGATCTTTCTCCCTCATCTCCCAGCTTTGGAAAGCATCATTGGAGATGCTATCGATCATCGCTGCTGCTGCTGCTGCTCTTGCTGGTAAGTGCCGTCTCAAGTGCAGCCAAATGCAGAAACAGAAGAACAGACGAACAGCCAAATGTGCCATCTTTATTCTTCTTCCACACATGACTTTGGAAAGGGATGGCGCCAGATAGAATGGGATCAGAATTCTACAAAAACTGCTGCAAAACAAGTCCATAACTCAAGAGAGAATGAAATCTTTAGAGATTGGTTTTAGCACAGAGAGGGAGAGAGAGAGAGACACACACACGCACATGAAGAAATTGCAGGCAGCTGTTGCTGCAAGGGAAAAAAACGAAAAGAAAGCAGCTTTAGTTCCATTGGTGATGGTACAAGGTGCAGTGTCTTTCTGTATTGTCGACAAACTCCTGAATGGTAGAGCTAGCATCATCATCCATGGTTTGCTTGAGCCATCTTCTGAATTCCATTCTTGTAACAAAGCTGTTCTTGACAAAAGACTTGTTGAAGGCAGAGAGAGCCATTGCTGACAAAAAAAACCTGAACTGAGAAGATCTTGTAGACTCTGAAGCTTCTGAAACTTCTGAAATCTGAAGAAGAAAAAGAAGCAGCCTAGCTTCAGCAACTTCTGAAATCTTAAACTTCTGCACCTTTGAAAAACCATGGAGAGAGAGAGAGAGAGTTGAGCATCAGCTGGGATACAATGAAGGGCTGATTGCAAAGCAAGGCTGATTGGTCACATGATCAAGAAGCTTGCAGGTGAAGCACAAACATGAATTTGGAACTCTTGTTCAATTGCTGTGTGGGGCTGCAAGAAACTTCTCTGCTTGCACAGGATGCTTTGGGGGTGTGCCCAATATCTCAAGACCTGTCATCATGCATACCCAAAATCCATCCAAGTGCACACACCCTATGATCCAGCAATTGCCAACTTTTCAATCCAGACAAGTTGGTGGAAAAAAACTGATCAGACAAGATCAAATCATGCAGCACTGTGATCTTCTTCCTCACCCCAAAGGTACACATCTCAAGAAACCCCTGTAAAGGTGGCAGAAAAATGGTGATTTTCAGCGAATTCTGGACATTGTCTCAGTGTCCAACTACATTGATGTTAAGGCACAAATCATACCTGAATGTCTGAGAGGTTCCAGTCAGGCACAACGAAGCCATCTGTGGCATCTTCAACAACTCCATTGTCAACCTTCTCCATGTCATCATCCTCTTTATCCTCATAGTCTGAGAGGCTTTTCTGCTGGGTCTTTGCTGTAATCAGCTCCATGTGACGACAATCTCCACACTTAGACAGATCACCTCTGTCAATGCAGCAGAGCTTCATTTCCTTCTTTCCTGATACAATCTACTACCAGAAGGCTATATAGAGACAATTTCACAATCCTGCCACATGCAATATGCTGCCAAGCTTGGTCAAGGTTGAACATGGAAGCACCCACAAGGGCTTTCAAAACACCTTACATCCCTCACCAAAGTGTCCTGTCTCTCAACATGATGCAGATGTGCAAATTCTCAGACCTGCTGGCTGTTGTGCCCTTTTAGTGACCAGTCTTCTTTCAAGTTCTGTTGTGCATGATGTAAACAGGTTCACACTGATGCAACAAATCCTGGATTCAAACAGCCAGTTGCTCCCTGTGAAAGAAGAGCACTTTACCTCTTTGGCCCATTCTTCCATTGCAGTCCACCTTGTAATTCAATGGTGGGGTCATCCTGCAAAGGATGACAAGGTCCAACTGTTGTATTGGAGCAGATACATTCTTTGTCTTTCCTCTTTTGTTCTTTTTCTGCTTCCTCCTGCTGTCTTTTCAGTTCCTTCTCTTTCCTCTTCTGCTCTCTGTGTGCCTCCATAGCTTCTCTCTCTTTCCTTCTCTGTTCCTTATCAGCCTCATCTTGGTGTCCCTTTAACTCTCTCTCTTTTTTCTTTCAATCCCTTTCAGCCTCCCTCCATTCTCTCTTTTCTTTCTGCTCCTTCCCTTCATCCTCTTGCTGCCATTTCAGTCCTTTTGTCTGTTACACAATTCATGCCATCAGGGGAAAAAATAAGTCATTGATTCTTCCTCTTCTCTATTGAGAGCTCCATTTGAGGGACCACAGCATTCTAGAATGTTTCTTTAACATGCAAAAGAAATGAGATCTCCAATGCTCTCGTCAGAAAATAACTCCCATCTCCTGCTTGCTCTTGCAAAGAAGAAGCCCTTCCCCTTCTACAGCCAGAATCCCACTTCCAATTTCCATAATCCTGCTACAAAACACAAAAGCATGGGGCAATTACACTGGCACTTTCCCACGCCATCATCAATCCAAACTTTGAACCACAAGCAAGCCTCTGATTTCATCTAGCGGAAATGCCTGGAGAGCAATGTGATTCTGTGGAAGACTCTTCTTTGTCAATGGTCAAGAGGTGCAACTTTGTGCACTTGGAATCATCAGCAGCAGCATACACTCATGGTGTGTTTTTCCCTTGCACTTTCAAACCATCATCAGCTGCTGCTGCTGCATCAATACTGCATTCTTTTGCATACACGTTGAACCCATCAGCAGCTCTTGCTCTGGGTTGCATGAGAGCTTGCTCCAATTGCTGTTTTCTCACTCTGGGCTGCATGAGAGCTTGCTCCGATTGCTGTTTTTCTTCTTGCACAAAACTTTGGTTCTAGCAATTGTCTGTTAATCTTTTCTTTCTGCTGCAGCTACAGAAAATGAAGCTCAAGTCTTCTGCACCCACCAACCAGCTTCAACAATAAACTGCCTTCATGCACATACCTATTATCATCAACATCACAAAGCACACAGACTTCAGCAACTTCAGTAATTGTCAAATGCTCCTTGATTCTATTCAAAAATTGAACTGCTTTCCACTGTTAATGATGGTGGTGATGATCATGATGAGGATGTAGAATTGAATTACAACCTCCTTCTTCCCCTCTTTGTCCAACAAAAAAACACAACTGATTGACTGACAACCCATCATGATGCCAGAGTTTGTGGACATCAAAACTGAAGATTTGCACATACAGTCAAGCAAGCCAGATTGTGAAGCTTTGATCTATCTACCCATCTCTCAAATCTGTCTATCTAATTCTGTCTCTATCTTTCGAAGAGCATGATCATTTCACAGTGCTTTGTGTGAGGAAACATGTCGACTGCTGCAGCTTTAACAGGCCTGAAAGGCTCGGAGGCAGGCAATGTCTTCACCCTGCGTCTTGCGTGCCCCAAGTTTGTGGTGCCTTTGAATTGACCTCTGCTCCTTGATTTCTCAGCAGCTGCTGTGCCCTCTTCCAGTGGCATGCAGAGCTCAACCGCGTTGGCCAACAAGCTCTCCGGGTTACAAGATATATAGCTGTCAGAGAGAGAGAAGGGAGGGGGGGGCACACACCAAAAAAAGAAGGAAACAGATCAATTCTTAGTTGACTTCTTCTTCTACACTCCTACTGCACAAGAGCCAGAAAACAAAAGGGCAGCTCTGTGCAACATGTCCATGAGATTGAAGAGAAACCACTGGAAAAATTAAGACAGATTGAGCATGGGGAGAGAGAGAGAGAGAGAGAGAGAGAGGCAGTTGCACTTACACTAGTTGCCGGAGCTGTTTGTGTAATCTGAGTGTCCTCAATACCTGCACAAAGTAAGCACAAGACCATGATGATCACAGGCAGAACAACAATTTCTTGCAGTTTTGCAGAGACCTAAAAGCAGCAGTTTTGTCAGCTCCCATTCAAACTCCTGCATTGATGACATACAACATTGGAAGGTGGATTTTGCTGAGGAAATTGAAGGCAAATGTTCACAATTTTACTCACAATGTGGTGTAGTCCAACTCGTGGTGGATCCACTATGGCAACAACATTGGAGAAGCGGAGCCTCTTTTCCCCAGTCGTGTGGCTTTCTTCTTCAGCTTGCTTGATTGGCTGTCCACCACTGATCCCAACCTCGCTTGTCCCCTTCCCAATCTGGTGTGTGCCATTTTCTGTCTCTTTTACAGAAAGACCTGGCAACTCTGATCTGACTACTGTCTCTTCTGCATCTGCTTGGGTAGTAGCTCTAGTTGTTGTCTTGGTGCTCGATTCACCTTCTTTCACTAAGTCCTCGAGGTCTCCTACAACATACTCCTTTAGCAAGTTGTTAATCACATCCTCCGCCTGCATGTAGTACCCACTCATGATATTGTCAGGTTTTATTGATTTTGCAATTGGTCATGTAACAATGCATTGCTTTATACCTTGCTCAATTGAGGCTTCAAAAAGGGTTTAGGGTTGCAAAGACAGTACAAAGGATAGGAAATCAACAAACCTTTCCACACACAAATTTGCAATTTGAAATGCCATTCAATGAAGCATTGATTTGTGCATCTGCGACAGCTGAAGCATTCATCTCGATACCCACAACCTAGGCCAAACATAATTCAACCATCTGCATAAGTACAGATTCCAATGATGCATGTTGAAAGAAAAGCATAGTAGAATGTTTTCCTAGAGCTTCTTGTAAGTGCAATCTGCAGAGTGGTCTAGATGCTTTTCCAATCCTTTTGCTGTTGTGCAGAGGTCATAGCTGAGCAGGTTTTTACAAGCAAGTGTCAGAAGTGCATGGAGCATGTACCATTCCAACACGGTGAGCAAGTGTAAGCCCAATAGTCCCAGTGCCACAGCATACATCAAAAAGCAATGTGTCAGGGCCAAGTCCTGCCCAATCACCAGCCATTGTATATAGCCTTTCAGCACCAACTGAGTTCACCTGCAACAACCATCCCACAAAGATGACACTCAATCCTCTCACTCTGCAATGGGTCCATACACAAAATGAGAATGGTGTCCTATGTGTTGTGCATTCGCTCAGAAACTAACAAGCAGCTTACTTACACGTGGTACTTGGGTTTTCCACCATAACAAAGCACAAACCTGAAAGAATGCAGTTGGAGAGATACGAAAGCGCAGGCCACCAATATAGTCATGGATGTGTGTCATCGGTGTATCATCTGGTTTGTCTTCCAACTCATCAGGAGCAGAATTCGCATGAATCGGGAGAGCATGCAAGGGCGAATCTACTGGCGCTGCATTTGAAACTCCAACATGATCCTGAAAACATTCCAATACTATCAGACCTTAATCTCTGATTTCTCATCATGAAGTCTCTGAATTGTAAACCCTAAACCCTAAACCATAAACCCTACACCACTGCCTGTTATGATTTTACTATAGTACACCACAAAGTATCTGGGAAGGAGGGAACCCACTTGAACAAGAAGAGCAGTCAAAGGGAGTGACAGGCTTGCAGCAGCATTGGTAAGTGCCAGGCTCATTTGGGTGTACTCCTTTGCCCTACGCTCCTCTGGCACACCCGTGGGACAGACCTGTACCACCAGCATGACCTCTGCAATCTCATGTTGCATTTCTGTGCTCGCTTCACCCTTGTTCACAGGTTTCCGCCCCTCCCGAATCTGCACAGATTTTTGCTTGCTCATTTGCACAAACCCTCAGAGAAACATCCTCACAGACCAATGGACCTTGACTGTACATCTATATCTCGTGGGTCAGAAAAAAGAGGCATTCTTGTTGGAGGCCAAGAGTGCTTCAATATATACATATACTAATCCTAACAGAGGGACTAATGCATTCAGGATAGGACACATGCCGTAAGCATTCGCCAAAATCCAGTGTTGTCCTGTTTGTTCCAAACAGGGAGCTTTGATGTGCGGATGAAGGACTGGAAAGCCGCCACAAACATACGTGCAGTCAAGGAAACATTGCGACAACTCCCTGGCTCAGCCACAGCATTGACACCTTCCCTGTCCCAACCATGAGGTAAAACATCACAGAAGCCCAAATCTTTTCCTTCAGATCTGATGTTGTACTTTTGTACTCATGGTTTTGTTGGGTTTCTCATATAGTCCAGAGATAAATCAGTTGAAATCTTGCACTTTCAATGCAAGAATTAGAAGCTTCCAGCATTTCCTCACAAGAAGTATAGAAGAACATTCAAGGCAAAACATGACTAAATCCTGCTAGGAAACTTGCAGGACCTACTGCAAAGGCAGAAAACCATGTCCGAGAAGAAGGGTTAAACCCAAGCACCTGAATGTACCCAACTGGAAACCTACAACCCGCTTCCCATCTGGACCAGAGCCAATACTGAATTCACACTTGTTGCGGTACCCATCGATTATGGGAGATGCAATAACTCCTTCAAATTCACAAGGGAGCCCCTCTAAGGATCCAAAAACCCAAAACACTGGTGATTAGAATCAGTGCCTGCAGCAAACTCTGAACTAGCTGAAGAAGGTGAGGATGCTTTGTCCCTAAGACCATCTCTAAAACCTAAAAATCAATATGCTACAGTGATGAATGCAGCCAATGAACATCAAAACATTCATTATGGTGCTTGTGCTCACCCTAAGCAGATCTCAGGAATAGAGAAAATCACCTCGATCCCTTGCAGCAACCAACCAATCAGGCAGTAGAAGCCCAGCTGGACAACCCTTCCTTATACTTCGTGCCTTTTCAGCCATCACCACAGACACAAGATCAGTTTCTACTACCTTGATTGTTAATCTCAACAACCACCACAACCTCAGGTAAACATGGAAGGCGTTTAGGCTTTATGGCAAGCATGAACACAATCAATCTCCATTTGTGCACAATTACAGAAGTTGAACTATTTTCACCATTTCAGTGCTTTCTTGAATGTGTGATTGAATGCAGAAACGTTTTGCTAGCAGTGATTCATCAAGGTTCTTCTTGTAGCAGAATTGGAGTGAGGGGGTAGGGGGCAGAAACAAGAGTCCATACAAGGCGCTTGAGAACTTGTGTGATGTCATCCTTCTTTACATTCAACTGGTCTGCATAAGACAAGTGCGCCAGTGGTGTCACCACCTGGCACACATCTCTGTAGGGCTCCAAAACAGGTTTCTCGTCTCCTGCGGATTCTGCTTGCTTGCTGCTGTTGTCATCATCATCATTGTACAGGACTGCATCCTTATGATGTTCTGTTTTTTCATCATTATTGTTTCCATCATCATCATCATCCAAAGCCATCCC
>Ga0116230_10004170_pt1 | contig 14158 bp, 9 predicted proteins | sample S1TSphfallax_3_FD_88678 | JGI IMG/M metagenome (GOLD analysis project Ga0116230, IMG submission 88678) | Host-associated microbial communities from peat moss isolated from Minnesota, USA - S1T2_Fd - Sphagnum fallax MG | ecosystem: Host-associated > Plants > Peat moss > Unclassified | place: USA...
CAAAAGGAACAATTGCACGTTATTGCGACTCATTGAATGGAACTTTGAGTTGAGTAGGATGCTAAGTCCTTGCCCAATTCTCATGCCTTGTTCACAATAGACACTAGGAACAAGTCCAATACCCTAGAGGACTCAAAACCATGCAAAGAATATTTATGATATCATCTTCAAACTAGTTTTGGACGTTATTGAAAACAATATGTTCATGTAACATTTATTGGTTGATTTGAAACAAATAGCTAGAAAGCAACATAAAATATTGGCAAACATACAAAGTGGGCTTGTGCACCTAATACAAGTAACGAAGTTCCAACAATTGAATGATGGTCATGGGATATCCTTAAAACACCTATGCAATTTCCTCAACCGTAGTGATGTAGCTCAAAACATTAAATCTAAAAGGAAACCAAACCTGGACTTTGTGACTTGAAATTTAAATGTTTCACAACTCAACATGTTTGAGATTCTTTTACAAATGAGTACTTATGTTTCTTAACAAGTTTTTTCCTAGTTAACTTTGAAACCAAATTTCATGTTTTTACATAAGTTTCAAAAAAATTAAACGCATTTTTCAGGTGCATATTTGTCTTTTATGGATGGCAATGTGATTTCAAGATGTTTCTAACTCTATGTTTTTAAATGTATTTTTCTAAGTTTTTAAGTCTATGTTTCTATTTTTATGTTTTTAAAAATCATGATCTTCTCAACACTTTGTTTTTCATGTGGGGCATAAATATGTTGTAACCACTATGAGTTCTAGAAGGTCCCACTTTTTAATTTTGCAACAAGTTCTTAAACTTAAAAGTCCATGTTTTGAATGATCATGTTCTTATTCAGATTCCTTTTCCTTTCATCTTCTATGTTTTGTTCATGTTTCAATCTTTCTTAGTATTAGGTTTAGTTTCAATAATCATGTTTCTATGATGTTTTGTAGGATATTTTCCATCAATTGTAAGTAATGCCTATGCAATATTGCAAATAAACAATGTCGTGTTTAAAATCATGGTGGCTTAAAACTAGTGCTATTTATTCTCAAGTGTTCATTAGAGTTTTAGTAATGTATAGGATTCTATCATGTTTCGTAGGTGATTTTCAAAACCCTTGATCCACAACATAATTTTTTGTGCATTCCCAACATATCGTAAATTTCAGAATTTATGTTTCATAGATTGCCTTTCAAACCCAACAGGCACTCGCTTGTTCCAAGAGGTTGTGGTTTAAAACTAATGTAGAGAGGGATGATCCCAATATGGTTTCGAATAACAATGTTTCTATTTCTATCTATTTTTTCATGTTTCAAAGGTTTAATATTCTTGTAGTTTCAAAAATATGTTTTTTCATGTTTTTTTCACATTCCATACATGTTTTTTTCATGTTTCTATCATGTTTCCCCATTTTTGTATAACAAGTTTTTACAATTTTTTCTTTCATGTTTCCAATATTTTGATGTTTTGTACCCTGTGAAACATGATTTATAGTGTTTTAATAAATTTTTTACCATGTTGTTACCATGTTTCAAAGGTTTCAAAACATGTTTATTCAATTATTTTTTCATATTCCAAGGGTATGTTTTAAATGACTTTTCAAATCAATAAAACAAAATACTAATGTAACCAAGTTGCAATACTTCACCCAATGTTTAAAGGTATTTTGAAGTTAACCTCAAATTGTTTAGGAACACCCAAGTGTTGTGTTGTGGGAGGAACACTACAATAGGATAACAAGACCTCATTCAACAAAAACATGTCTGGAATAATGGTCAACAAATAGTAAGTGGATGCTTGAAGGTAATGTATGGAAAGACCACATCATTTCCTTCAAACATTAGGTGCCTTTCGTCAATCATTGTAAAGTCTTTTCGATAGAGAACCAAAAACATAATAGATCTATGTACAAAAAACGATTTAACAACATGGGTTAAAACTTGAAGCAAATGGTATTTGAAAATTACCATTCAAGTAGATAGTCAAAACTTATATACATAATTAAAAAACATGGTATGAACTTTGAACCAAATGGTATATGAAAACTACCATTCACTAGATAGTCAAAACATGTGTACAAAAAATTTAAACTTATAAAGATGTTGGAACATGTAATTAGAACATATTTTTAATGTAGTTCATCATGTTTCAAATGGTACATTCCATCGAATTACTTAAAGTGGATTGTTGCAAAATAATGTTGCAAAACAAAAAAATTGGAAACCCAAACAACAACAAAGGAAATGATCAAGTAGAGAATAAAAATACAACAACAAGCAACAAGACAATGCAAACCCAAAAATGTGGGAAATGAACATGATACAAGTGGATTGTTGCAAAGAAGTGTTTCCAGAAACAAAATAAAAAACAAAAACCCAAACAACAAGTAAAAAACAAGAAGACAACAACAAAAAACAGAACAACACAAACCAAAACAAACAACACGGGAAATGAACATGACAGAAGCAGTAAACCCATCTTCTTTACAAGCAAATATTCATTGTGCAACTTCTCAACCTTTGACACAACATGTGTCAATTGCCATAAACGATATAAAAACAAATATCCACTTGCAAACATTAAGAAGCCTCAATAGGGTTAAACAAGACATGGTACTGGTTCTTAAAATTGTTCATGCACAACACTATTGTGCTTCAAATGGAAAAATGAAAGTGAAGAAAATTGCGGAACATGGTGAACGATATAATGTGGGTGAAAAGATAGAACTTACATAGTGGTGCCATGAGCTTTTTTTGTTATCAAAACCCTAATTAAATATCTAGTGGGGGAGCATCCATGAAGACTTCAAAGTTTGGCAAAAAAAAATATGCGACGACAATGCAAAGTTGAAAAAAGGTCTAAAGTGTCATGGATGGGTCATGGGGCTAGATGGGGATCGCATGGGGGAACATGGAAGATGGGTAAATGGGCCCAAAACGTAGCTCCCGAAATGTTACATGTTTGGGGGGTTTAGGTTGCCCATGCATCAAAATGCACGTTGGGTCGCCCGTCAAAACTTGACATGTTTCGGCAAATGGTAAGTTGCAAGGTTCTTGTTTTGAGGCTCATGTTTTGTGGCGCATAGTTTCCGACCAGCGGAAACGAGCGCCAAACCACCACTGAAACACATGTTTCCATGTCAGTTTGATCCAGGGCCTCCGCTGCCCGTGCGTGGAAACTTGTGCCAGTTCGCCTCAAAGCAAGTGACACATTTACAACTTGTTGCTGAACGTTGGGGGCTTCAAGCGTGTAGGCTCAAAATTAGGGGAGGTAGGATAGGGGAACAGGCCTTCCCTAGCTTAGAGTACATCATGTTTTTAACTTATGTGTCTATCTACATGCAAATGGCAGAAAGTTTGTATGTGAATGGTGGAAGGTCAGTTCAATTGTGTTTTCAATGGACACATGCATCTTCTCTTTGAGAGGGTGCTTTCAAATATAAATGAAAAACCTTTGGAATACTTTAGAACTCAGTATACACAACAAGCAATACCACTGGGTTTTGATCATAAATTCAATTTATTGGTGCGACCTTGTGTATTGTCAAAATTCTGAAACATTCACGTTGGAGCTGTCAGACCCCTTTCTTGAAATAATGAAATGTTTTGACAAAATCAGTCAACTAACTAACTAACGTTAGTACCTTAGTAAAGCTTCAACACTAATTATATTAGTTTTAGAAAGGTTGAAAAATTTAATGAAGCATTTTCATCAAAGAACAAGATTTTGTGAATGGAAAATTGAGAATCTTTTGAAATATTCAGGAATATTTTTTGGGGTTGAATTATTTGAGAGGCTTGTGTTGAAGCTGCCTCTGTAGTATGGTATCAGTGGAAGGTATGGTATATATCATAGTCCATTGAAGGACCTTTGTTGCTGGTATGGGGGATTAATGGGCAGCTGAAATTTATAATTCAAGCCCACTGGAGACAAAAAAATACTATTTCCAATACCTAAATAGTACCTAAATAGTACCCATATAGAATTTTTTTCATTATGAGAAAAAAGTTCAAGTCCACACTCCACACCCAAATGCAGGTCATCTCTGGTGGCCAGGGTGAACCAGCACCCATGTTGGTATGGTTACCTTTTTTTTATCGAGGCATCTTAATAGTGGCCATATTAAGCCCCAAAAATGTTAGACTTGAAATGAAACTCAGAGACCCTGATTTAGTCTACGCATAGGTTATTTGCAATATTTAGAAATAATTTAAATGAATTTTGGGATTTTTACCATGGTACCAACATGGCACCCAAGGCCTACATAATCACCTTAACCCCTAAACGTAAGAGAATTCAGAAAATCATTGAAAAAAGTGGACCAAATTGGTTTTGTGGGGATGATTAGAGGTTAATGGTGTGTGATGTTTAAAGAACATCATGGGCAGATTACTAAAACAAAAATGTTTAAGGTTTTTTTTTTTGCTTAGTCAGAAGTCTGAAACCTTTTCCTTTCCCTTATTGGCAAAAAGTTTGTACCTGCCCATGTACTTTTAGCTATGCTGATTGAACAAAAACTTGAAGTGAACAACTTAACACTTTTTGTATGGAACAAGGGGTGTGTCACACCGCGGGTTTGCCATTTACATTAAAAAGTTAAGGCAAAAGAATAATTATGGAACTTCAAATATTTCACCATGCAAAAATATAATCTTCAAAAAAATCCTCTAAAAGAAAACAAAGTCTTTGAAAATATCATAACTCTACAACTAATTTCAAGTTTCAACACAAGCCAAAATATCATCTTACAAAAATCCTCCTATAAAAATAGACCTCTTACCTAGGGGCCAAAATCCCTAAAGCTATTATATTCTATAATGAATCTAAACACAATTAAGTTATTAAAGTAGGTAAGACACTAAACAAGAACCTTGGTTTTGGGCAAAATTGACAATGTAACAGAAAAGTCATGACAAGCTCACAAAAGAGGAAAATAACATAGGATTAAACACGTTTTCTTCCTAAACCTAAGATGAAACTAGTTTCATACTAGATCTTGTTTTTTGAACGGCGTGAATATTTGTCGCACATAAATTTTTCTTGTGTGTTGAAGGCGTGTAGGCTTTCTTTCTACAATATTCATGTGAGCTGTTGAGAGTTTTGACGTGTGCTTTTGCCAAAAAAAACTTAGGTTCCTAGCATGTTGAACCCACTTTAGATGATAGAAGCAAAGTTAAAGGAGGCAAACAAGTTACATGGATTTGAGTGTATTTGTTTAGGTCAAAAGAATGTGGAGAGGAGCAATAAAGGCATTATTGGCCTTTTGCGTTTGGAAAGAAAACAAAGATTGAAACATCAACCTAGGTGTGCGTTAAGTGAAGAAACAAAGACAACACAAGTTGTGAATTTGGAGAGGAGATGGCAACAAAGGTTGTCACTTTGGACAAAGACAAATTTCGCTTCAAGTTTGGAAGCTTCGGGTTTGGAAAGGAGACGAAGACAACAACACAAATTTGTGTTGGTTGTACCAAAGCTTGGCATTGTGTCTTGTGGAAAAGACGACAATCAATCCTCATTTGAACTAGAAACATCAAAGGCCTCTAGGATCACAATAAGGTGAGGTTTTAAATAGGTGAATGTTTATAAAATTTAGGGTTTTTCTTTTCAAAACAATAGAGCATTGATGGTGCTTATGGAGTCAATATGGGAACATGAAGATGTTTTTTGAAATTATCAATGCCATGACCTCACATTGTGGGAATCCTTGCTTTCAATTTGGTCTCTTTCCATTTTTTGTCACAAAGTGTGTGAATGCAATCAGTGGCTAGTCAATTTTTAGCACAATACCTAAAGCGACTTGAGTTAGAACCAAGCCCAAAATCCCAATCTTTGGAAACCTTGCACCTTCAATTATGAAATTGTAACCTTTAAACAAAAATCTCGAATGCATTTAGTGTTCTTTTGTCGCCTCTCTTGGATTTTATGGTGATTGAACACATTTTGTCTCGTTTGCCATTAACCAACCCTTTCGTGTTTTGTCACCTTTGCCGAGTAAGCAAAGAATGGTCTAATGTTGTGAGGAAAGCAACATGGAATGCACTTGAAATTGTCCAAACTAACAATTTCAATTAATGAGAAATGATATCCTAGAAAAACCTCCATAGATCTTTTTTTAACGACTACATAAAGTTTGAATTGTAGTGTTTGGAAGGATTTTTCGCCATGTTTGATTATTAGTTTTTTTCATTAATGAAAATGAGGTTTTGGAAAGTGAACAATAGGAGATTTAAGTTTCGTAAGGTTTTGATAACTATGATAAATGAAAAATTCCCAACATCTACATTTGGAACAAGGATGTATTTTTTGCTTCTAGAATTTTGGAAATGTTAGTGTATATTGTTATGTGCTTTAACATGTAGACCTAATTCCATTATTATTAATAAAATCAACCATTCATTTAAATTGTGTGTTGATTTTAGGATTATTCCAATCCTATAAACACCCATGCATTTTGATGTTTCTGGTGATGATTTTTATACACTTGCTGTTGAGTAAACAAGTTTTTGATGCTTGTCAAGTCATGTTGGTTTGGTCTAGTTTTTGTTCATCTCATCCAAACCCTAACCAATTTTCCATTTAGACCAAAGATGTGGATTTTGTTGTTTAATAAGTATGGTCTAACTCATATTTTAATTTTCATTAACATCTTACATTTGAATTAAGGTGTTGGTCTAATGGTCCCTCATCCCATTTAAATTATATTTGATCGACACCCTAACCTAAATCCTAGATGTGGATTTTTTTCATCAAATTTAATCCAAAACCCAATTGTTTTTCTTCAATAGGTTTCTTGATTGTTTTCATGCTAATCTAATCCACTTTCTACTCATCTCATCCAAACCCTAACCAATGATCCATTTAGACCAAAGATGTGCATTTTGTTACCTAGGTTTGGTTCAACCCATAATTACTTCTCACCCATAGCTCACATATGAATTGAAGTGCTAGTATAATGGTCCTTCTTTATCCCATCTAAACTAAACTTGATCAACACCATAACCTAAATCTCATATGCAAATTTGCTTTATCAAATTTGAGCCAAAACCTAGTTGTTTTTCTTTAGTAAATTTTAAAAGTGTTTTCATGTTGGTTTGGTCTACATTTTGCTCATCTTAGGACCTATCCAAAACCTAACCCATGTTCCATTCAAACCACATATGTGCATTGTGGATTTCCTTGTTCAAGTTTAGTCCAAATCATATGTTGCATTTCAACATCAAATCACATTTGAGTTGAAGTGCTAGTCTAATAATCCTTGTTCATCCCATTTAAACCCAACTTGATCAACGTTGTAACCTAGATCATGAACGTGAATTTATTTCATAAAATTTGATCTAGAGCTCAAATGCTTTTATTTAGAAATTTTCTTGAGTGTTTTCATGCTAGTTTGGTCCAGTTTTTGCTCATCTCATCTAAACATTAACTAATGTGCCATTTACACCAAAGATGTGGGTTTCTTGCTTAGGTGTAGTCCAATTCATATGCTACTTCTCACTAGCAACTCAGATATGAGTTGATGTGTTGGCCTAATGGTCTTTCTTCATCCCATCTAAACTAAACTTGATCAACACCATAACTTAGATCTCGAATGCAAATTTTCTTCATCAATTTTGATCCAACACTATTATTGTCACTTTTCAACAATTTTGATGAATGTTTTCAAAATTTTTAGGCAAGGTTGTTATTGGTTTTGTTCTTTATTTCAAATGATTGTCTTCATGTAGTTTTGGTAGGTTTATGTTCATCCTATCTACATCCACAGATTGTAATACCTTAACCCTAATCAAATATGAGGATTGTGTTGTTCATGATCAAATTTGATCACCTATGGTACTTGGAAAGGGTTGGATAGAGTTTACAATATGGTAGAAAAAGAGATAGAAAGGAAATATGGGAAAGACAAACACATATAGGAAATATGGCAAAGATAGCATGAGAGGAAATATGGCAGAGATAGAAAGGGAATATAGGGAAGACATGAGATTGGGACATAAACCCACATAGATAATTAGTGTGGTAGGTGTGAATGAAATTGTGTGGATGTATGTGTGTGAAATGCAAGAATTAATGGATTTGATTATGTTGGAGTGGAAAGGTCTCAACACAATGAAAGCTTCTTGCATATTCATGTGACAAAGGCACCAAGGTGAGATAAAGGAACTAGCTAGATTGTTGAGTCTGTTTAATTGAACACCATGTGTGTTGCTTATATTCATCATGTTGTTATCTATAGCAAGGATAAGACCAAGGTTACATAGTTGATTCCTTCCATAGTGGGGAAAGTTGTGTACACAACATGCAAAAATGATTATCCAGATTCTGAGTTGTAGGATAAAAAACCGTTAAAAAAAAGTTATTGGAAACATTAAGGGGATTGAAAATAGGAACATCAAATCAGGAAGGTTTGAAGAGAGTTGTATTACAAAATGAAGTGAAAATCAATTTAAAAAATCTCTAGACAACTATAAATGACAAGTTTGATCAATCAATAAAAAATTGATTCTTGGATTCACTGGTTTGAAAGATAGGGTTCAAAAAGGGGTTGCCAATGTGCAATTTTGGCACATGGAATTATGAATCTTGGTTCCTTGGGAAGAGAATTGAGAACCAAGAAACTCTTACCAGAAAATGAAATCCCATTGGAAACAAACGGTAAGACCCAATAATATAGAGTGCAAGCTTTTGCAACACCAATAATTAGAGAGTGAATTTCTCCTATGAATTAGGGCTCTTGAAAAGTGCATTCACAATAGTGCAGATAACAAAAGCTATGGTTGCTTAGATCTCAAATGGTATGACAATATCCAGAATTGAATTCTTGGAATCTAATGCTTGGGCAATCAAGAGATAGAGTGAATTCTTTGAGAAACAAAATTGAACACATAGCTTTCAACATGATTTTACAACGAAAAGTTGCACACATGGTTTTCAAGACCTAAAAAAGGCTCATCTAACACTAGACCCCTCTTTTACATGTCAATATGAATAGTCTTAGGAGCTAGCTCATGTGGTTCACACCTCTCATTGCTGCTTTATGAAGAAATTTGCAGGGTTTCAAAACCCAAACACAACATTGTTAGCTAGAACACAATGTTTCAATTTCCCCATTTGTTCTCATGTTTTTGGAGTTCTTTCCAAACCAACAAGGGTTGGTTGAAGGAGTTTCACTCTCCAAGAAGGATTGATCTATGAGATTTTACTATATTACTATGTGTACAAATACATACTGAGCAAACTTTCCAAATTCCTGTATGGAGATTCTCACCATATGCAATGCTTGCAAAGATCAAAGGATGCTCAAATCCAATCTGCTGCACCTCACCAATACCAAAGTACCTGAAGATCCTTGCAAGACAAATAGCAGTGACAAGCTGCCATGACTACCCACTGGGCTCACTTCACCAGCTGCCAATAGAATAGTCGGTGTAGAATAAGTATATAATCATCAGCCCAAAATTTCAGGCAAACCGTTATGCAGACATCTTTTTCCTGAGTTTCTGTCAGAATTCTGGTAGCAATAGGAAGACATAGTCATGATGTTGGGCTAGCAATCAAGAGACATAGCTATGATTGATTCCCAATAGCTTTGGCATGGTGGCTAATAGGAATGTGTATGCTCTTGCAGCATGGTTTATTAGAACACACATACTTCTCAACAAAATATCAACTTTGACCTTTATAAACTGTTACACCATGAATCTCCAACAAACTTGACTCTAAAACCTGTCAAGTCCCAACAAAGAGGCTTTGAGCTTGGTCAAAAGCTCAATTGCTGGTTCACTTTTCACCTTTCTAGTTTCAAACTTCAACTATTCAGTCCAAAGCATTCCAAAACTAAAATGCAAATCAGTCATTTGGCAGATATTTACCAGCCGGATTGAGCTGTTTCAACAGGCCCCCATAAGTGGAGTACAGAACTCGATCTTTTGCCCCTGTGCGGTGCTTGTCATTGTGCTTACAAAAGAATTTGAGCTGGTCAAGAGTACACAGACCAAGAGTCTGTGTCAGCAGGAGAAAAAGCCAGTTGATCTCCCTCTTCTTTTCTGCAACAATGGGTTTCACACAATCACTTTGATGGCACAATGTACAATCAAGCAGTCGGGGAACCATCCAATGCTTAGGGGCACGATCATGTAAGGAATGCTTATTCTCCATGAAGTATCTGTCCAGTTGCGCAAATGTTGCCTGCAGGGCCAAAAAAACATGGGAATCAAATCATGGCTCCACATTATCCATGGTTAGACACTGTAAGAAAACAAAACCCTTATTTGATGCATGAGCAGTTCAAAGTATGCAGGAAGACATCAATGTGGTGATCTATGGGAAGACAACTATGGACCAGACCAGGGGTGCCAATTGTCACCATTTGTTTGCATTGTCTCCAGCTGTCTGTGAGATTCCTTCAAGGAAGTCTTCACCCCAATGAGAGCTTTTGCGGTGATCAATCATTGCCCGACTGGCCAACCACACCCATGTTGACGAAGTCAAAGTCAATGTCCTGAAAGAGGACTTCAAATAGTCACTTTTGACCAATTTGGATCGAACTGTACTGGATTGTGGAAGTTTTGAGTTCTCTCACCACAAACAACAAATTTCATGGAAGCAAAAATCCAGTTGCTACATATGAAGTTTGTTTTTTTTTTTTTTTGGGGGTGAATTCCAAGAGCAAGCTTACAATATCATGGGTTACCAACTTTGTGCCTGATCAAGAATAGCGAAAAAACCACCATTCTTTTCCAAGTGCATGTGCCCACCACAGGCAAATTTGTTTGTACAAAGTGTGAACAGAAATTATTCACAGTACCTACCTCTAAGCTGACTTCAACTGTTGTCATTCCATCACAACGTTTGCACTGAACTTCTCCTCTGATGCTGGTGATTCCAAGGTGCAAAATCCATTCAAGACTGTAATTTTTGGCTCGGTATTCAGTCGACCATGGAAATGGAGGTTGAATTTGCAAGCCTTTCTTCTTCAAGGGAGCAGTGCTTCGCTCACCTGAAAGATTCACAAAGCAACAAACAAATGTGTATCAAATTGCAGAGAAAATCTCCACAACAACAATAATTTCAAAGGTTACACAGTCATAACCTTACGAGCAGCCTTGCTCACAAAGTGTGGTCAGATCATCACCACCACCATCATAAACAGCAGTGACAAGCTGCCACAACTACCCACTGCTGACTTCATCAGCTCCTGATGGTGGGTGGGTGGGTTGGTGTAGATATGTGTATATAACCATCCACCAACAATCTCAAGGAAACAATATAAAAGATCTGCATCCTGAGTTTCTGTGGCATTTCCAGAACAGCAACAGGAAGAAGACTCAGAAGTCATGATGTTGGCTTGGCATTCAAGGGACGTAGCTCATAAAAACCAAACACAACAACAACAACAGTCCAAGGCAAAACTTTGAAGAAGCGAAGATCTACCAATTTCTGCACTAAGATGGCTGTCAGATGGTCATCTGGTGTCAGCGAGACAGCATCCAGTCCTATCTCTACCCTAACGAGGAAACTAAACCCTAAGTAGAAATCCCAGGGGAATTGCAAAGAACTCAGAGTGGAGGGGAATTTGCAGAACTGTGTGAGAGAAAGAGAGAGTGGACTGACTTGAGGAGGAAGGCGGTGGTGTGCGCACTGGTGTGCGGCGAGGTCGATACCGTTCCTCTTCTTTAGATTGCGAGAGTTGTTGATGCGGTCGTAGATGATGGTCTTGTGATGATTGCGAGGATCGAGAGGAGCCGGGAGGTCCAAGAGTGAGCCTCAAGCTATCCTCCTCGTCCTCTAGGTCGTCGCTCATGGAGGAAGTTCGGGAATGGTCAAGCTTGGCTCTCTTCATGGGCGGTGGTTCGGCCACCGTGCCTGACGACGTTCAAGAGCCCGTGTCAGACTCCGATTCCTGACCTCTCCAACATCTACTGCTAATCTCCTCAATTGCTTCCCCTATCCTCCTCCTTCCCTGCTGCCGAATTCCCTTTTGACGCCAATCTCTCCCTTCTGTATGCTCTATGCTGCAGCGACTGCACCATTCACTGCTTGCTGTTGCTGCGGAATCCTCACTTCCCACAGGAATCAGCCGCCCCAAAGCATTGCACGTGAAAACAAGAGCCAGAGATTCAACCACCACCACCCTCTGCTCAAGACGGAAAAACACGAAAGAAAAAAATGAACCCAAGATTCTTCAACGCCCACAACACAACTTGTGACCGAAAACAAATGACCCAAGAAGAAGATGATGATGGTGATGAAATTTTTTGGCAGATGCACTGGCAGAGAAGGAACAAAACACAAGCCGAGAATCTTAGGAATTTGTTGCAGATTCACAGTTCGTGGATGGAAGAAGGGAAAGAGCAAAAACGCAAGAGCAAGAAGTCTCAATGAATGAAAAAAGTCGGAAAAGCAAGCAAGGGAGCTGTTGCTGCGACTGTATTTCTAGAAGACTGAAGAAGAAGAAGAAGAAGAAGAAGCAAATGATGAAACAGAAAAAGTCGTGCAAGAAATCTTCAAACCATGACTCCTACACGTCATAACGACGACAAACCCAACTCCCTGATTCTACGGATCTGACGCACCTCTCGAAAGAGAAAAAAGAGGAACACAACCAAAGCGCCATGATTGCAGTATTATCTGAAGAAGTCTCGCATGACACAAAGACAGAAAAGCCAGCAGCGAGGAGCGCATCATGACCTAGGTAGGTATGTACCTCGACGACCACCCAAAAATTGCAAAAAACAAAACCGGGGGAAAAAAAAAGCGGCGACAGAAACCCTAGGTCAACAGCAACGGCAGTGAAGGACAAGTGCCGCGCGTGGAAGAAGCGAATGAATCACGCCACCGTTTTGAAGAAGCTTTGTCTGTTTTATTGCTCGTATTTCTCGCTCTCTTTGCGAAAATTTAGCACTTGCGTCGTGAACGCAAAGGAAGGAAGGATTCGATGATGTTGATGAGAGGAGGATGACGAAGATAGACGCTCTCTCTCTCTCTCTCTGTGGTGAGCTTTGAATTGAGTTTCTTCATCGAAAGGGTATTGGACTCTGGAGGGGAATTGTCGTGGAGTTTGATTTTTGGGGAAGCAATTCCTGCGCAATTTTTTTCTTGGTTTTTCTTTTTCCCTTGTTTGTTCTCGGATCTTCCCAGTTTCAGAAGAGATGTTTGTTTCTCCTGGATTTGCATAGTAATATCTGGTATGTGCTTTTCCTACGTTGGAGGTTGGAAGAGTTATTAGGGTTTAGGGTCCGACGAGTCTGTCTGTACAATCCGAGCTTTGTGCTTGTTTGGAGCTCTATTGGGTTTCGATTATTTTTGGGTCTTCAAAGTATTGAGGCTTTTGCTCGTGATGCAATCGATTTTGAAAACAGTGGATTCTTCATTACTTGAACATCTGAAATTGTTGAAGAGTGGTACCTTAGTTTAGCATTCTTCTCTTCATCTTTTTATCATCACAACAATTCATATTCTGTCTTCAAAGCTCTACTGTCTTGGTTTCTCTCTTAAAGATTGAATTCTCCGTTAACACTCATATGCTCATGGTCTTCTTCAAATCTTTACTACTCTCTTAAAGATTGAATCCTCCATCACTCAAGCTTCCAAAATGGGTTGTTGAAATGGTTGAAGCGTGGTAGTAGTGTTTTAGAATTCTTCTCTTGATTTTTTTATCAGCAAGGAATTCATACTCTTTCCTCAATGCTCTTCATGCTCTTCAAAGCTTATGACTGTCTTGTTTCTCTTTTCAACGTTGAATTCTCCATTTACTCAAAGCATCTGAAATTGGTGAAACTAACATGTGTATTAATTTGTTTTTTTGGATCCATGTTGGTGGATAGGGAAAAAGAGTGAGCTAATTATAAAATGGAGGTAGTTATTAGGAAAGGTGGGACATAGTTATTAAGAAAGTTAATAGGAAAAGTCAGTAGTTATCAAGAAAGAAATGACGCTTGAAAATGAGGTAGTTATTTCTGAAGTTTTCTTTGAAAACTCATCCGAAGGATTCCAAGAAATCCCTCACATACCAGTTCCGATTGCTTGTCACTGGAATTATAACAGTTCTTTCCCTTAGGTAATGACCTCGAATGGCCGTTCTGGGAATTTTGGGTAAGGACAAGACACAGCAGCTCTGGGAATTTCTGTAAGGACCTCGGACGGCTGTTTAGCAAACTCAGGTCCTGAGAACCTGA
>Ga0116230_10004173_pt1 | contig 14155 bp, 17 predicted proteins | sample S1TSphfallax_3_FD_88678 | JGI IMG/M metagenome (GOLD analysis project Ga0116230, IMG submission 88678) | Host-associated microbial communities from peat moss isolated from Minnesota, USA - S1T2_Fd - Sphagnum fallax MG | ecosystem: Host-associated > Plants > Peat moss > Unclassified | place...
GCCCTCATCAAAAATAATCGCGAATGGACATCAAAAACTGCTTGAGTAACACGGATACTCTAGGTGTTTGATCCCAGGCTTTGATGGTGCAATCCTGTCGCAAGGGACACAGAATGCGCGATGGGAAGCACGGCAGCGCAGACGCCAGCTGCGATGATCGCTTTAAGCGCAGCCATTGCGCGCAGCAATCGCGTCAGATCCTCACCAGCGTTCATGAACGCGAGCGACGACGCTTCCCTGCCGGTTATGAGGAAGCCCGAAACGATAGCGGCTGCGATGAAGAGCATCAGCAATAACCGGCTGACGTCAGGAGAAAGAGCCGTTTTAAAACCGCTGCGTAGCGCCCGGTCTGTTTTGGAGAGAGCTAAGTTATCAATCGTGGTCATGTCAGGACCTCTTGAATAGCTCACTGCAAAGGACAGTGAGAGCGATCTTATTTCGCGCAAGTCTGCTGCGGCAAAAGCTCCAGGCTCGTCATTTCGCCGCCGAGAATGAAATCACCGTAATCGAGCTTCAGAGCGCGGGAAATGCCGTTTTCATAGAGATCGAAGGACAAAATATAGTTTGGCGCTTCATCCTTTTTACCGATCTCGAAATAGCTGATCGACACCGGCCAGCGCTTCATATTTTCGAGTTGCGGAATATGAGCAGCTTCCTCAACCACCGGCTGCGTCACCGGATGTCCTATGATCGTCGTGGTTTCGTAAAGCTTATCGCCCGTTTCAGACCCGTCATAGACTTTCAGTGAGAGCAGGCTCTGCCCCGCTTCCGCGGCGGCGAGAATCCGTTTGAGATGTTCGGTCGGAAACACAACGTCGGCATCGAGATTGAGTTTAGCGGGTTGAGGTTTAGACAAGACGATAGAGAGCGCGCCATTGTCCGCTTTCGCAGCCTTCCCATCGACCACGTCGTTTTCTGCGTTATCGACATTCGTCTTCATGTCGAAGGCAAAATTTTTGCCGTCACCATCCTCGAATGTCGCTGACCGCATGTCGGACACCCGCGTCGGGCCTTCCGCCGGCTGCAACTCAGTCAATTGCCGGAAATTCTGGACATAGCCATCGCAAGCAGAGCCTGAAAAATCAAAAGCGATCCGGCCGCGCGCGGCCGTTGGGCTTTTATTACCGGTCGATTTGAGCAGCGTGAGATCATAGACGGCGCGATGCGCGGCGAGCGGCATAGGCGGATTGGTTTGCACATTGGTCGTGCCGCCTTCCGGCGCTGGTCCCGCTGGCGGATTGGCCCATAAAGCACCAGCCGGGCATAACGCCAAGATTGCTAAAGCCAATGCCCTTGCACCGCCCAAGAGAATGATCCGTGCTTGCATAAGTGCCCCTTTTATAACTTCGGACGGGATTAACATGCCGTGTTGGCGTGGCCAAATTACGGGCAGCCGCCGCCGCATGGCCCATCTGACTTGCTTAGCGCGACGGGCTGAAAGCGGAGTAAACCTTTAAAACCAACTGGTTAATAAGGGATACCGCAGCCAAGACGGAGCTTGTTCTTGAGATAAATGCGGCATTTTATTCTAAATAGCTGAGTCGCAGAGAGTTGGCTTCTTTTTTATGAGCTAAACCGCAGTCTGTCTTGCGCCTTTCAGTCCGATCGCGCATCTCTCCGTTTTAATGATGAAGGGGGATAGTGAATGAGCGAAGTTGAGAAAAAACTGCAGGCGCTAGGGATCGTCCTGCCCACGCCGGCCGCGCCAGTTGCGAATTATGTTCCCTATGTCATCACCGGATCGCTTCTTGTCATTTCCGGCCAAGTCGCCTTTGGCGCCGATGGCAAGATTCCTCCCGCTCATGCCGGCAAGATTGGCGGACCGGTCTCGGCCGAAGCCGGTGTCGCGGCGGCGCGCCAATGCGCGATCAATCTGCTCGCTCAAGCCAAGGCGGCTATTGGCGATCTCGATAAGATCCTTCGTTGTGTGCGGCTTGGCGGCTTCATCAATGTTGCCCCCGGTTTTTCAGCGATCGCGCCGATCATGAATGGCGCTTCCGATCTCATCGTCGAAGTGCTGGGGGATCGCGGACGTCATGCGCGCTCGACGATCGGCGTCGCCGAACTCCCGCTCGACTCCGCTGTGGAGGTCGAGGCCATATTTGAGATCAGCCTTTCTTGAACACACGCGCACTTAACGCGCCGGATTGGCTGACGGCGCGCCCGATCGCGCATCGCGGCCTTCACGATAAAACGCAGGGCCGCATTGAAAACGCGCTCGCGGCGGCGGAAGCCGCGATCGCCCAAAATTATGCGATCGAATGCGACGTGCAGATTAGCAAAGACGGCGAGGCCATCGTCTTTCATGATTTTACGCTTGAGCGGCTGACCACGGTACAAGGCCTGGTCAGCGATTTTACCGCAGGGGCGCTTCAAGGCATTGCCTATAAGGACGGTGCGGGAACACTTCCAACACTAAAAACTTTGCTTGAAACGATTGGCGGGCGGATACCCCTGATCGTCGAAATCAAGAGCCGGTTTGATAGTGACCCCCGCCTTGCTGCCCGTACTGCTGCTGTGATCGCGGATTATAATGGACCTGTCGCTCTCAAAAGCTTCGACCCTGAAGTGCTTGCTGTGCTGCGCGCGGCGGCGCTGGCCCGCCCCATCGGCTTTATCGGTGAAGCGCATTACGAGCACGAAGAATGGGAAACACTCGGCCCGGCGAAAAAAGCTGCTCTGCAAGATTTATCTTTCTATCCCGCCGTCCTGCCAGATTTTCTATCCTGGTCAGCAAGCGATCTGCCGCATGCGATCCCGCGCCTTTGCCGCGATGGTATCGGCATGCCTGTCATGGCTTGGACAATACGCACGACCGATGAGCGCGCGCGTATCTCAGCGTGGATTAATCAAATCGTCTTTGAGGGCTTTGCCGCTTAACGGTTTCAAGGGCCGACGTAGCGGACAGGTTTACCGCGCTCATCCCTAATCATCACGCCTCTCACAATGGAACTTGTAACGGCGGATGACCGGCCCGAAACCAGGCGGCCTGCCGCGCCGGCTTCATTGATGCTGTTGACGTCCATAGACGACAAAATGGTCCGTTCGGCGGGCTTGATATGTTTTGCCTCTCGAAGCGGCGTAAAATCCTCCCGATCGTGAGAGCGCTCTTCAGTGCCGGTAAAGATGTTTATCCCAGACGTCATCATCACCGCGTCGCCGTAGCGCAAGGTTGGATCATGCATCAAATCCGTCGGCATTTGCAGGACCGGCTTTTCATCCGTCAAGCGCCGCTCTCGATGGCGATGTTGCCGTATAGGCGCTGGACCCCATACTGGTTCCTCCTCCGGCGGGTTGCCGTAAAAGGGCCGAGGCGGGCCGCCGAAAAATTCATCAAAAAACCCGGCTTGTACCGGTCCCGGGAGAAGCAAGGCAGAGAAAAGGATCATCGCGAGACAGCTTCGCCCAATAAGCGGCATGTTCGTCATTTCGCTTGGCTTATCGTCATGAAGCTGTAACCCGTCAAACCGGGGTTTGGTTCGGGCCGATGACGTATTTAATTGACCGCGAGCGATCCATCCGCCGGAATGCAAAACACTTAAACGGCTTCACCGCCTCGCTTCTGACAAACAAAATGAAGAAGGCCATCTTCGCGATCCTCTTCACCCTCTTTCAAAATGCGTCCATCATCGCCCACTACATCCAAAACCGTTAGACCCGCGGCCTCGATCTGATGTGTCTGTGTGGCTCGGTCTGTGTAGTAAAAAACGGCCTGATAGCCATGAGCGATATCGTTCAAAATCGAATAGTCGTTCTTGCGGAGCTCGAACGCTTTAAATTTTCGATGGTTCCGGATGTCTCTGACAAACCGCGCCACGGTCAAAGGCCAACGGATCGGAGAACCTTTGAGTTCCAGCATAGGCGGCAACCCCGCTTTTTTGTAACGCCTGTTGTGTATCGAAAAAACAAAAAGCCCTCGCGGCGCTAATAGGGCCGCGCATTCCGCAAGCACATTCGATCGCACCTCATGGTCGAGCATATCAAGCACAGCACTTGACCCAAGGATGAAGTCGAACCTGCGCGGGTTGAGCTTGACCAAATCCCGCATATCGAGCTCAGCGATTTCTGCATCCGGCCAGTGGCGGCGGCAAAACGCAAGCATTGGCGGCGAGACATCGATACCAAGGTAGGTCGCAGCGAAAGGCAGAAGATAGCGGGTTGTACGCCCGGAGCCCACGCCGATGTCGAGGACATTCTTGCCAGCGAACGCCTCCTTGTGACGGATGAGGACGATTGCTTCCGCCGCGTAGAGCGGTTCGCCCGCATACCAGCTGGCCAGCTTCGGTTTAAAAAAGATTTTTGCGTTATGATCGATCAGATCGAAACGTGGATGCTCCATATTGAAACGCCCCGTCGCTCAGCTGCGCCCCTTAGTAAGGATCGCAGTATATTGCATCCGATTTCCAAACTGTTTCACTGATGCCATAAACCCACGCCTAAACGCGGCCGGCGTCAACAACCAGAGTTTCATTTTCGGGGCACAAAAAAGCCGGACCCACCAGCCCTGTTGCAAGCGTGATGGGTCCGGCCAGAAGAGTTTTTATCAGTCTTTCGCGTTGAGACAGGCTGTCTCTTCGTCAGTCGTTTTCGGATCCTTGTCCTCGCGCTTGAGCGGACGGCCAGGACCTACCGCATCTGTGGAGCGCGCACGGATGTAGGTATAAATATCATTCAAGTAGCACATAACATTTTTGTTATCGCCGAAAGCGGGCATAACTTTGTCGTTCGCGGAATCTACATGCTGCCGTCCAGCAACCACGATCCCATAGAATTCCTGGTAGCCGATCGTCTTTACGGAATCTTTCAAAACGGGCGCGTAGCTCGACCCATCCGCATTGGGGCCATGACAAACGTGGCACTCAGAATGATAGCGGCGATATCCGGAATAAGTCGGCCAATCGACAGTTCCATCCGCCTGGACGTTGTAGGTAGGATCACCTTTAACGTCGAAATATTTGTCGCCTTCATGCTTAACAGCTTTTGGATCGGCAGGACCATCCGCGATGGCAGAGCCAGTGGCTCCAAGAACAACAAGAACGCAGACACTCGCCAAAGTGGTGATTTTCACGATTGATCCCCTCCCAAAGGACTACACGTTTATTTAGGGGCTTATAGTCAAGCCGTTGTTACGTTTCAATTCGATGACATTCATAATCGGTAAAAAAACGAAACTAATTTCTTACCGCATGACGAAACTAACCAAACAAACGGATATTTTCTGACTTAGAACGATTTTTGCGTCTGTTTAGCGTTTAAACACGAATTCACGTAAGTGCCGGAGTTTCTCCATGTTGAAATGTGTCGTCTCTTTAACTTTTGCCCTTACAACTTTCGCAGAGCCTGCGATGGCGTTTGATCGATCATTCTCTGGACGGCCATCCTCTGCTGCCTTTCGCCCCTATCATCCGTGGCACGACAGCGCGATTTTCTTTCCTGGGCGACGCGGGCCGATCCCGGTTCACGTCAGAATTTATTCCACACCAGTGCAGCCGCCCTATTACAATGTTCCATCTTATATTGTTCTTGATCCCTAAAAGAATCTAACAATATCGCATAAAGCAACGCGCGAGCACGTTAGACCTTAGTCGATGCGACAACTTAGCTCTCAAGAAAGGATCGAGCTGCAACCTTGCCAGCCGAAGCACTGCCAGAGTTATTCCAGCGCGTGCCCAACAACGTGTCACATAGACCAGGACTGCCGAAACCATCGCTGAAGCTCACAACACCGCGACGGTGATGTTCGCCATGCGCATGGCTCGTAATAGCAGCAGCAATGAATCCCGCGAGCCGCTGCCATATTGCGAAAAAACCTGTTTTCCGGAATGGAACGGCAAAATCATAACCAGAGTGTTCATAGAGACCGCCGATCGCGCCAAGACTCGCGACAACACAATGAAATCCCAAATCAGCGCCGCCGCCGCCCACAAGCGCGAGCGGCACCAGATAAGGCAGTACAATTTCGAGAAAGAAATCGCCCGTGCTCATGTAGCAGGCGCTGATCGCTTGGCTGGCTCCGGTCGAATGATGAACACCATGCTTCAGGATGCCAGCGAAACTATGCCGGTGAAGCGCGTAGCGGTGAAATATGTATTGTACGATGTCGTGGCCAATACCCAAAAGGACCACATTGCCCGCGAACTTCCACAGGCTGAGATGCGTTGAACCCGTGAAAGCCAAACCCGCCCATTGCAACGCGGCCATCGCGGGTAAAAGCACGAAAAACTGATTTGCGAGAACACGCGGCAGAAGATCGCGATAATGGAGGCGGCCGGTATTGCGTATTTTCGCGCGGCTCATCCAGCCCGCCCGGTCGCACCATTCAAAACCGAGACCAACGCCGTGAAACACGGCCATCTGAACTGCCCATACTAAAACGGACAATGGCAGAAAGCCCCATAAAATGCCGTTGGACATATGCGACCTTTGTTCGTTTCGAAGATCCGTTTAAGCAACTCCAAGGGAGCCAGCTAAAGACGGCTTCAGGACCTTACAACATCGGACGCATCCGAAGTTTTAGACAAAGCAGGAAAGTATTTTCGGCTAGCCTCTGAATCGTTTCGCTAACAAGCGAGAGCTTTTAAGCCGGATTACCGAATTCATACGCTTCAAACTATGGGTGAAAACAACCCATGCTTCTACGTGTAATGCCCCGAATCCCGCATCCGCCCTCTATCTTATTTTTTCTATTCTATAGTTACTTCCTAAGCCGTTGTCTTCATGAATGTTCTTGTCCAAAATGTCGCAGCCCTGAGAAGTTTCGTCTTTGCGAAAGATCAAGTCTGACGCCTTCCCGCCTATATTGCTTTGCAGCATTCTTGATCCAACAGTTGACGCGGAGGTTCTGGCAGGCGAGGAGGAGCGGTCGAATTCGCCAAGCGGTTGCCCATGTCCGAGCTCACGCAACATAAGCAATTGATCGCAACTGAAACAGCTAAGATGCTGATTGAAGTCAAAGCGATCCTGTTCAACGCAGAAACGCCTTTCATTTTTACGTCCGGCTGGGCCAGTCCCGTTTACACAGATATGCGTAAAATCATTTCCTACCCGCGCCTGCGCAACCGGATCATCGATTTCGCCGTCACAACGATCGAACGTGAAATTGGCTACGAAAGCCTTGAGGTGATCGCTGGCGGCGAGACGGCTGGAATCCCTTATGCCGCTTGGCTCGCTGACCGCCTGATGCTGCCAATGCAATATATTCGCAAGAAGCCAAAGGGGTTCGGCCGTAACGCCCAGATCGAGGGCGACATTCATGATGGCAAGCGCGCCCTTCTCGTCGAAGATCTCGCGACAGACGGGCGGAGCAAGGTGAATTTTTGCAATGCCCTGCGCGAAGCGGGACAGACCTGCGACCATGCCTTGGTGTTTTTCTTCTATGATATTTTTCCGCATGCGCAGCAGATCATGGCGGACCTCGGCATCACGCTTCATTACCTTGTAACGTGGCGGGACGTGCTCGCGGTCGCACGCGCGCATCGCTATTTCGAAACATCGACGCTCGACGCGGTAGAAGCTTTTCTCAACGCGCCGGCGGAATGGTCAGCCGCCCACGGCGGCATCTCAGAGTTCAAGCCCGCCGGATAAAACCACGGGCGGCCTTCGCACCGCGCCCGAAAAGAATCTTTCATTTGAACGGATCTCGCGGCAAGTCCGCCCATCATTTGACGCAATAAGGCATTCAAATTCGTCTTAGCGCTTGAGCCGCGCGTCTGCTTATTGCGGCAGAAGAGCATGATCCGGGCGGCCATTATGCTTCGAAGAACATCTGGCCGTTTCAATGGATGATCGTGAGGGCCTTATGGATTTACGATTGTTTTTAAATGGATTGACTCGGTCTGGCTCATTGAAGCCAGCCCTTCAGGCTGGCCTCGTCGCAACCGCCGCGATGGCCGGTTATGTGACGTTCATGCCTTTGCCCCCCAAGTCCGCGGCGACGGGCACGACGGGCACCTTCGTAACTGCCGAACAGCCTCTTTGGGCAGGCCTTATTGAGCGCCCGGATGTAGATACACCGCCTCTCTCCGAGCCGGCGACCTCCGCATCCTATGTCGTGCAGGAGCCTGTTTTTAAGCGCAATGCCTCGAAAGGACCGGTATCCGCCGCGCTCCTCCCGAAGGCACCACTCGTCAAGCCCGTGAGTCCGCCGCGCCGTCCCCAACTGGCCGAGGATACATCAAGCCGCGCCGCCGCCGTGATAACGCCCGCCTCGGTTGTTATGTCAAACCCGGAGGTAAAACCCGCCCAGCGGAATTTGCTTTCGCCTGTGACCGATCGTTTGCCTGCGACGGGTGTCTTGTTGAAGCCCATCCATGCCTTCGGCGACGCGGTTCATAACCTCATCAAATCATTCTGAGTCTTTGATGAGGTTATGCGCGCTATCCCAATTCAATGGCAGGGATCGATCACGTTCGTAAACGTGATCTCAACGCTCACGGCTACCCAGTGCGCGTAGCGGGGCCGAACGGCTCAGACCATCAAAAGATGGTCGATCTTGGAATAAGGAACGACATATGTGCGCGATCCATCCGTCCAGGAAATTGCGAAATCCCCAATCTGAATTTCCTGATCCATGAGCGCGTTGCCTGCGATCGTCTGAATGCCGCCAGCCGTTGTCGTCATCTTGAAATCCCGCTTAGCGTTTTTCGCTTTAGCCAAGAGGTTTTCGATCAAGGTTTTCATCACGGCTGCTTCTGTCGGATCACTCATTGTTGCCTCTCATCTCCGCCAAATTTCATTTTCTTTGCGGTTCACGCAAAGGGAGCCCCAACGGGCGAGCAATTTCGGGGCCGCTTGCCGCCAAAGTCCTATCGGGCCAGCGGGTCTCCCATTCCTTTAACGAGAATTTCAGCCAAAAGCGAGATTGAAGAGTCTAAAACTCAATGGGTCCGCACAGGACGCAGAAAGTTCTGCCTGTCGCCAGACCTGACCTGCACATCGAACACGTCGCCCTCCCGGTCGAGCCTCAATGGCACGTCCACCCCGGCTAGTCCCAGAGCCCAGATGGCCCGGAAAAACCCCGCCAGGCTTTCCACGGGCTGCCCGGCGACGGCCAATACAATATCGCCTTCCCGGAGCCCAGCGCGCTCCGCGGGTCCGCGCCCGGCACAACCGATAATAACGATCGTATCCTGCGTTTCAGCGGCATAGAGCCCGAGCCAGGGACGCGGCGGCCGATTGGCCGATCCCAGTCGGCAAATATCGTCAAGGATCGGCGGCAGAAGATCGATTGGCACAATCATATTGAGGGGGACAACTTGATTGCCATGGATTTGCCGCGGCACCTGCAAGGAACCAATCCCCAAAAGATCGCCATTCGGCCCGATCATGGCAGCACCGCCCCAATTCGGGTGGGCTGGCGCGGTCAAGATCGCTTCATCCAGCAGATATTCCCAATAGCCGGCAAATTCCTGCCGCGCGACGACATGCGCTGCGACCGAATGCCTTCGCCCGCCAGCGCCCCCGATCACGACACGTGCACCCGCCGCCGCCGCCCGCGATTGGCCGATCGGCATGACCGGAATATCAAGCGGGCTAAGCGCTCGCACGAGCCCGAAACCGGTCGGCTGATCGTAACCCAGAACGCAGCCAGGCACGACACGGCCGTTCCCGTCTGTCAGCCAAATCTCTTCGGCTTCCGTCACCAAATAGCCAATCGTCAGAATGAGCCCATCTTCACGGATCAGCACACCATTACCGGCCCGCTCGGTGCCAAGCGATTCGGCAGTGAAAGCCGTGGGCGCAATCCGCGCGCTCAGTTGGACGATAGAACTTAAGGCATGATCCAGATCGAACCCGTATTGGCCGGGCTTCGGCTGCATATCGTCCGGCACTTCCCAATCATCGCCGTCCAAGACCATCGGAAACTCCGGGCTAAATAGATGAGCATGAAATACGCTTATCGGGCTCGATTTCGGACAGGTTGTGGCACCTTTTCAAGAACGCGAATCGAATATTGTCTCACTTTCCCGAACGGCGCATGCAGCAAATGTGAGGCAGGCCTGGGTAAAGCGGCTTTCCGGAGCTAGGTTTGGCAAGACGCGGGTCTTATCTCGTAGACTGAGCTCTCTTAACACATTAGGTTTCATAGCTAAGCCATTGTTATAGAATGAAAGACCAGATTGCATGACTATGCCATTCACCCTTTTCGATGAGTCAGCCCGCGGTGCATGATGCCGTCATCATCGGCGGCGGCCATAACGGCCTCGTCTGCGCCGCCTACCTCGCGTGCGCGGGGCTGAAGGTTATCGTTCTCGAACGGCGTCACGTCGCGGGCGGCGCGGCCGTTACTGAGGAGTTTCACCCCGGCTTTCGCAATTCCGTCGCCGCCTATACGGTTTCGCTGCTCAATCCGAAGATCATTCATGATCTCGATCTCGCCGCGCATGGTTTGCGCATCGTCGAGCGCAAACTGTCGAATTTTCTGCCCCTCGAAGACGGCCGTTATCTCAAAGTTGGCGCCGGACGCACCCGAGAGGAAATTGCGAAATTCTCACAGAAGGACGCAAACTGGTTCCCGGCCTATGAAACAGAGCTCGCCAAAGCGGCCGATGTGCTGCGCGAGCTAATCCTCGAAACCCCGCCCAATCTCGTCGAGGGGCGAGGCCTTGCCGCTCTGCCGGAGCTCATCAAGGCGGGCAAGCTCGGATGGCGCCTCAGCAAACTTAGGCTTGAAGGGCAACGGCAATTGCTCGCGCTGATGACGCAATCGGCTGGCGATTATCTCGATCAGTGGTTTGAATCCGCACCGATCAAGGCCGTGCTGGGCTTTGACGGGATCGTCGGAAATTACGCGAGCCCCTATACGCCAGGTTCAGCCTATGTCCTGCTGCATCATTGCTTCGGCGAGGTCAATGGCCGCAAAGGCCTTTGGGGCCATGCGATCGGCGGCATGGGCGCGATCACCCAGGCCATGGCGAAAGCGGCCGCGTCTCATGGGGCCGACCTCCGCCTCTCGACGCCCATCAAGGAAGTGATCATCGAAAAAGGCCGCGCGACCGGCGTCGTAACGGAGGCTGGCGAACGCATCAACGCCAAAGCCGTCGTCTCAAACGTGAATCCAAAACTTCTGTATCAAAGCCTGATCGATCAAGCCGCCTTGCCAGCGGACTTCAGCCGCGGGATCGAAGCCTATCGATGCGGATCCGGCACATTCCGGATGAATGTCGCCCTCTCCGAATTGCCGGATTTCACGGCCCTGCCCGGCCGCGATTTGGCTGAGCATCACAGCGCAGGCATCATCATTGCGCCGAGCCTCTCTTACATGGAGCAGGCCTATTTCGACGCCCGGACCTATGGCTGGTCTCGCCGGCCGGTGGTCGAAATGGTCATCAGCTCGGCCCTTGATGATACGCTTGCGCCCAGGGGACAGCATGTCGCCAGCCTGTTTTGCCAGCATGTTGCCCCAAAGCTGCCGGATGGCAGCTCCTGGGACCAGCATCGTGAAGAGGTCGCGGATCTGATGATTGCGACGGTCGATGCCTATGCACCAAACTTCAAGCGCTCCATCCTCGGGCGGCAGATTATGAGCCCGCTCGACCTCGAACGCACATTCGGCCTCGTTGGCGGCGATATTTTTCACGGGAGCCTAGATTTGGGCCAGATGTTTTCAGCCCGCCCCTTGCTCGGCCATGCCAATTATCGCGGCCCGGTTGCCGGGCTTTATATGTGCGGCGCCGGCACGCATCCCGGAGGCGGCGTCACCGGCGCGCCGGGTCATAACGCGGCGCGCGAGATTCTGCGGGATTTCAGGCGGAAAAAATAAGGGCGGCAGGGGCGAAGCCATTTTGGGCCTCGTTAAAATCCGCCGCTCCAATCACTCAACAAATTAATCGTTTGCCACGGTTTCCGTATTGAACGCCGTGCCTTCGAGCGCTTTGAACACGATGAGGCTATCGACGCTTTCGTGGGCGACATCCAAAGAATCGATGACAAGCTCCATCGAGGCCGCACTCAAAGGCGTCTCCAGATGTTCTTTGATGGCGTCCTCGCACTCGCCCAGCAATTCGGAAATCTTCTTCAGCGTATCGCCGAGCGGGACTGGCAAATCGCGGCGGCCTTCGGCAGCCCGGATAATGTTATCGTTGAGCTTTTCCAGCTCCGTCTTGAGGCTCTGTATCGACTTTGTTGTCGCCTCGTCCAAATCAGCCATCTTCAATCTCCAACTCGAAATCCTGCTGCTTTCCAGCGTTTCGGGACTGGCTATAGATCAAGCCTGCAAATGTGTCGAATGACTTTGGCTTCAGAGGGCTGAGATTGGGCCGCGATCAGGCCGCGTCCTCGGCATCGATAAAGCCTCCAGACTGCCGGTGCCAGAGCTGCGCATAAAGCCCGTTGCGCGCCAAAAGCTGCGCATGACTGCCGGTTTCGATGATCCGGCCCTGCTCCATCACGACGAGGCGATCCATCCGCGCAATGGTCGACAGACGATGCGCGATGGCGATCACCGTTTTGCCCTCCATCAAGCTGGCGAAGCTTTCCTGGATCGCCGCCTCGACCTCGCTGTCGAGCGCCGAGGTCGCCTCATCAAGGATCAGGATCGGGGCGTTTTTCAGGATCACCCGCGCGATGGCGATGCGCATACAGGCCTTACCAGCTTCGATTAACATTGAAGCGCAATCTCGTTCGCGCCAGTCAAACAGCAAACAGAGCGAACTGAACAGCCTTCCTAAAGATGGTGCAATACGCACGTTTTTGTGAGGGCAACCTGTTCATGCCCTCACTATATGACCCTAATTAGCCGTCTTTTGTAGTGCGCGCGGCTCCATTGGTTTTTGCACTTTTCCCGGGTGGATTATTTCCGTTCTGTCCAACTCGCGAAGACGTAGGGATGCGCCGATCTTGTCGCTCAATTGGCTGATCCTCGCCCTCAAGTTGACTGCCTGTTCCGCTGTCGGCGGTGGCTGTTTCCGTACTATCGGCTTGGTCATCATCTTCCCCTAGCAGGTCTCTAACTCTGATCACTGTCGCGTCACGTCCATGTGGCCGTGCAGTTAACTCTGGCAAGCACGCTTGGAGCTGTATTAGCTCCGGCGGAGCAATTTGCACATTACCGAGCAAATCCGATGCCTCAAACAAATCGATCACGAACCCGTGGGACGGGTAATTCTCAACCAAAGCTGATACAGCATCGGTATCAATAACATTGAATTTTTGGATTAATTTTTCTCCGTATTCTTGAGCAATATGAAGATTTTGATAATCCTCCCCGATTGAAAGAGGGTCGAGTTGTGAGGCGATTGGTCCCAGTAGCCCTGTGGTAATAGCCGCAGCCACTGTCGAACACGCTTTGAAGCCAACGGTTCCACCGCTCCGAACCTTTAGATTGATTAACACACTCTCAAACGTCCGAAATGCCTCTTCCGTAAGACTCCACACAGCGGATTTCGATAAAAGGCCCGAACGCCGTTCAAAAATCTCGTCCGCCTTCGCAACCTGAACGTCTAGAGGTCCGAGCTCCCCAAAAGGAGACATATAGATTTTTGATGCTCCTAGCGCGATTAAAGTACCGGCGCTTTTACAGGCGCTAGGAACATAAACAATGAAGTCTTTGAAATAATTTTGACTATAGCGAGCAATTCGATACGCCGAATCTGCTGATCCACCATAAGTTACCAGAGCTAATACGAGCCCTTGATCGGCTTTAATATTTTTCGTAGCTTGAACGAATTGCCCGTAACCATCCTCGTTAATTGGGCCGTTATAAGCGACAATATCGCCACCAAGGAGTTCCTCAGCTTTGTTGAGAGCTTCCCTCAACTGGACTTTAGGATCAGCACTTTTTGCCATCTCCACCACCCCGAAGCTGGTTTTTTCAATCTCGATTCGGCGCTCGCCTCGCGGCCTTTGATTTCTTCAGCGCTACTGACTGAGAGCGGACGTAGAACCATTATCAGCCGCTAAAACGCATCCTGCATACCTCCAAACACTATGTCTAGGATAAGCTCAGCTTATTGATTAAGATCGTGGGGGTGTTTTGGAGCTTTTATACATTTCGTCAGGGATCTGCTTGACAGGGTCTGGAGGCAATGGCTTTCTACGATGGCTCGCGGTGCCTAGCAAACCCAAAACTTCGTCCGGTCTTCCGCGAATGTGTGGTTTGCCACTGCGATTGCTCTACAGGGGTCTCTTTTATAAACTATTATGAGTATTTAACTCC
>Ga0116230_10004175_pt1 | contig 14154 bp, 10 predicted proteins | sample S1TSphfallax_3_FD_88678 | JGI IMG/M metagenome (GOLD analysis project Ga0116230, IMG submission 88678) | Host-associated microbial communities from peat moss isolated from Minnesota, USA - S1T2_Fd - Sphagnum fallax MG | ecosystem: Host-associated > Plants > Peat moss > Unclassified | place...
TATAATTAAAATTCACACATTTTTAATCATATACAAAAAAGTTAAGATAATTTTTTTAATTTCAAATTTGAAGGCATTAAAATAACTCAGTTTTCACACATACATTTTTTAATAAGTTAATTTTTTGAATTTTTTTTTTGATCTTCCATTTTCTCATATGTAATTTTATTATATTTCATTTGTTGTCCCGAATTTGCTTTATGTGAATGATTATGAACAAGAAATAAAAACATGAAACCTGAAATTACTTTCATTTTTAAAAATTCATTTTAAAGAAAAAAAACATTGATTTAAAAAAATTACAACATGATTAAAAAATACCATTATAATCACAAACTAAATGATTGATTTCAATCATATTAATCACATTAATTAAATCAAATAAATTCACATGAATGATATATACACCACGTGTCGAACACAATGTTCATTTCAATTGGATAATTAATTAAAAAAATCAAAATAAATATACCAATTTAAAATAAAATTTAAAAATAAAATAAAACATATAGTCAATCATTTCAAATAAATAGACTTGATTTTCTACAATGACAATAAAAATAACAATGCTACTAATATATATTTTTTAAATCATATTTTTGTAAGTATTGAATGCTGAATTTACACAATACATTTTAAACAAGCAACCCAATTGATTTTACTTAGGAATTTCTTAATATTTTCCATTTTGGCATGAAAATTAACAACCCAATAATGTAAATTTTGTTGGAATTTCCTAAAATCTCCAGAATGGTATGTAGTATGTATGTCCAGGTGAAGATTTTTAGGTGTTCATGGATCTTGTATTTTTGCTAGATTTTAGGGCTAGAACTTAGATTTTAGTGCCCCCCCCCATAAGTCATGGATCTTGCTTGTATTTTGGCTGGATTTTTAGGTTTTGGCGCCTGTCTTCGTGGGCGTTGTAATTTCTGCTATATGCTTAAGGTGTGGGCACCCATCTTTGTGGATCTTGTAATTTTGTTAGATTTCTAGGGTTTGGTGCCCAACTACAATGGATCTTGAATTTTTGCTAGTTTTTGTAGGGTTGGGTGCACTGACGACATGGATCTCGAATATTTGCTAGTTTTGTAGGGTTGGGTGGATCTCGAATTTTGGCTAGGTTTGTAGAGTTCACAATCTTGGTGGATCTTGCATTTTTGCTAGATTTTAATATTCGGTGCCATTTGTCGTGGATCTTGCATTTTTGATAGATTTTTAATATTCGGTGCCATTTGTCGTGGATCTTGCATTTTTGCTAGATTTTTAATATTCGGTGCCATTTGTCGTGGATCTTGCATTTTTGCTAGATTTTAATATTCGGTGCCATTTGTCGTGGATCTTGCATTTTTGCTAGATTTTAATATTCGGTGCCATTTGTCGTGGATCTTGCATTTTTGCTAGATTTTAGGGTTTGGCACCCATCGTTGTGGATCTTGTATATTTGCTAGAATTTTAGGGTTTGGCGCCCATATTCATGGATCTTGTATTTTTGCCAGAATTTTAGGGTTTGGCGCCCATCATCGTTGATCTTGTATGTTTGCTAGATTTTTAAGGTCTTCATGGATCTCGTATTGCATGGACCCGTTATTCACGGCCTCTTGACGCTGTTCTCGCGATGACGCGTTTCTGGTTTTTCGCGAAGTCCGCCAAGTCCCACGAAATCCGCAACAAGAACAACGCGCGCGCGCTTTAGTAATCGGTCGCGAAGAATGTGTGGATCCGGATCATATAAACGGTTTCAGATCGTTGAGCAGGAGCAGAAGTAGGAGCAGGGCGGAGGATGGACTTGTTGTGCCCAGTGCGATCCGGGGAATCAGTAAATTGGCGAGGTTTGACGAGAGAGCAGTGATGGGGGGTAGTGGTAGTAGTGGTGTAGTGTCAGTGGGAGTAGGAGCTCGAGTCCTCTCCCTCTTCTTTTACTTGCTGTGTCTGCACAGCGTCGGCATTTTCCTATTCACGCGTGGATTTCTACTCACCAGAACAGAACTACCTTTGTTCAGTAGCTGCTCCGATGTCTTTGATTCCCCTTGCCTCTCTGCTGATCGTGGAGCACAAGGTAACCCTCACTACTACTACACACGATCTTTTCTGCATAATAATAATGCTTGTTTTTTCCCCCAATTCATTCTTAGGGTTTTAGGGAGGGGTTTCTTAGGGTTTCTTCTCTCCTTCCCTATCCAATTCTGGGAGTCTGGAATGCACATCTATAACAGACACATCTGGTAATAGTAGTAGTCATGTGATGCCATGGAAAGAAAGACCAACAAACCGTGTAATTTGTGTGTAATTAATGATGACTGCAGAAACATGCGGGAAGACATGTCCCAGCAATGTAGAAATGGGTGGCGACTGGTCCTGTGAAACTCTGGAAGAATTTCCAGGAGTTGAAATTGACAGCCCAGTTGAAGGAGATTCCAGCAAGAGAAAAGACAAGGTTTGGGGCAGGGATTCCATCCACTGTTACCTACCTGCATGCATATGATAATGTCTTGCAGACTGTGTGTTTATGTGCTTTAGTTTTTGTTGTCATTGATTCAGCATCTGTAAACTCAGAGGGCTTCAACAAAATGCATCAGGTGAATGTAGTCATGACAGAACACACCGAACATTTGGAATCAAGTGTGAAGAGGGGGGGAGCACGACAAGATGTCGAGAAGAGTTATGGCAAAGAGAATTGCACATATGGGGATGATGATGACCACGATGAGAATGATGAGGAAGCTTCAGGCATGGATGACAAGGGTAGAAAGTGCTGGACCAAACCAGCTATTCAGCGAGCTATCATTATCATAATTGATGCTTTAAGGTGACAGAACACGCTCAGCTCATGTTTTTCTGAAGAAGCATCTGAGAGTATGGCAGGATGTAGCACACTGATTGCAGTTTTGGGACTGGTGTCCATATCATCCAAGGCCACCTGCATTGGAAATCTAACACTTCTTCCTCATGACAGGTTTGATTTTGTTGCCCACAGCAGCAATTTTCCTGGAGGTACGTAATCTACACCTGTTCATCTTGCATTCTAGAAAGGCAGATAATAGGGAAGGGGGGAGATATATTATAGGATTGTTTACTATTGGAAGATTTAGTTTGGCAGGGTGGAACCTCTATCTGCAAGAGTCAACTGTGTACTTCTGTGTTCCTTTAGCAGGAAACTCATGTGATTTGCCTTTTGGTTTGCCCAGAGCCACAGGCCTGGATGGACAAGCTCCCAGTGCTGCAGCGATTGGCAAGAGAAAACAGAAACTCGGCCCGCATTTTCAAGTTTGTGGCTGACCCTCCAACCACAACACTCCAACGTCTTAAGGTAGGTGTGTGTACCAGTCCAAAATGTGAGTGCAATTTGGTAATTTTATCAGACATTGCTGGTTCAAACTGGCCCCTCTTCACTCCCTCAGTACCACAAAGATCATCCTTAATACCAGACATGCTACCTGCATCAGAAGTGACACATGGCTGCAACAATACTTGTAGGGGTTGTAGGCCAAACTAAGAGGGCTCAGCCCTTCCAAACATAGCATGTCTAGTCATTGGCTGGGATAGACTATTTTGAGGTGATCTGAGTACTGTTGTTACAGCAGAAGAGCATTTGTCTCAGTTAGGACAAGCCTCACTTGTACTTGCAAATTCAAATCACAGTACTACAGTGGGGGCAATCTGTGGTTAATTGTTGATCAGTTTACTTTTGGTGGGAGAAAGGTGACATCCGAGGTCCTACCTGACATTGTAGAATCTAGATGTTCTCTGTTGTCAGTTAGGGGATTAATTTCACATTTCATTTGCAGGGTTTGACCACAGGAGGATTGCCAACTTTTGTGGATATTGGACATAGTTTTGGGGCTCCAGCAATTGTGGAGGACAACCTAATCCTGCAGGTGAAGTTCTTGTTTGAACTTGATAGTGTCTTTAACGACATGTGTAAGTGAGGAAAGGAAGGCACATATTTTCATATATCCGAATGTCAATGTATGATATTGCAGCTGGTAAGAAGGGGAAAGAAGGTGCGGATGATGGGGGATGACACATGGATGCAGCTCTTTCCTTCACACTTTTCAGAAGCGCATCCATTTCCCTCTTTCAATGTCAAAGACTTGCACACTGTATGTGGCTTTTATCTCTTTCGCCAAGTTACTGATCTTTGCACCCTGTGGGTCTTTTTCGGCCATACATCATTGGATGTTGTAACATGTCTTCTTCTGTCTGTTGGCTGTGAAGTTGTGAACTGGAGCCCATCCTCTTTACTTCTTGTCTGGTCTCTTTCTCTTTCTTGGCCCTAAGCTCTATGTGAGCTGAATTTGAGATATGCTGATATGAGTACACCCTTACATAGTGAATATCAAAATATGTATGTCTTGTCCCCCATCATTCTATTTTCCCATGTTGGAAGCTGATTGATAAAAGGCTCCAGAATTCTTCAGTGTTGTGATCACAAGGTTTTGTGTGATTTTTCAGGTGGATGATGGAGTGATAAGAGAAATATATCCTGCATTGCTTCAATCTGACTGGAGTTTGCTGATAGCTCACTTTCTCGGAGTGGTACTTCTCTCAGAACCAGACATACCATGATGCCCTCTAGAAAAGTTGATTATTAGCTTTCCACACATAAGTTTTGAAAAAAAAGCCAATGCTGGTTGAGGTTGCAGCAATCTTGCAGGAGTGATCTGTGCAATAGAGCAGCTAGGAAAAAGGAATAATGATATCTCTGTTAGTCACTGAGTGGTCTTTCATGCCATTCTGTAATTTAGTTCTTTAAGCTTGTAGAAATTGGGGCAGTGCTTGGTATGCAGTTGTTTCAGCTGTAAGGAAGTTTTAAAGCAAAAGATGATGTTTTGAAATAGGACCATGTGGGCCACATTTTTGGTGTTGAGTCACCTCTCATGGTTGAAAAGCTGGAGCAATACAACAGAGTTATTGAGGTGCTATTCCCTTCTCCATCTTTCATTTGAGGATTGTGTCTCTGGATTCTGGATTGGCACCAGAAAGTGCCCTTGCATTTTATCAACTGCTTCTTTGCATGAACAGGAGGTGGTGGCAGTGCTGGAAAAAGAATCTGGGCCAGGGGGCTTGCATGAGGGCACAATGTTGCTGGTAATGGGTGACCATGGCCAGACTTTGCATGGTGACCATGGTGGTGGCACATCTGAAGAGGTTTTTTTCAACATAGTTCTTATTTCTAGGCCTTGTGTTGTTGTCTTTTAAAAGTGGACCATTCTCAACAGACTTTCTGCCTTCTGAGAGCTTGTGTGCAAGGTGCAGACTAACATATGTCAGACAGAGTCAATACTGTTCCAGACTTTTGCTGAACATGAGGGTAGGATGAATATGGTTCTGAATATCTATCCAAGACATTCAGACAGACATGAGACATGGGTGACTGGTCAATTGGCAAGCAGTCCTTGGGACTGGCAAGGAACTTTGTTCAGTCCTAAATAAGCCACTCAAGACTTATTTTGTTTCTTTGGGTTGGCAGGTAGAAACAGCATTGTTTGCCATGGCCATGCAAAATCCACCTGGTTCTTTACCATCCAACTTCCGAGCTTTTCCATGCAATATGGCAGAGGTAATGCATCACCTCCTTTGATCACCACTAGGTTGGACTGTTGTCTCCAAATTGTTGTAAACTGTTACTTGTTGATCAGGTTTTTGGAGTTGAGAGAAATGCATATCACAGTTTTCATGCTCATCTGCTAAACTTCCACTGTTGATGGCCAACAAATTTCTACATACCTGCTGATGTGTGGGTGAAACTTACGTTTTGGGACAGTTTATGCAATAAGACTGAAGTACTACACCTTCTGTGTCCAGGAAGAGCAGAAGCCATGCATCAGCACGCTTCCTCAGGTTGGCTTCCACAATATAGTCTCTTGAAGGGTAGCTGGGTGAAGCACAAGCCCTTGAAAGATGCATTTTGCTTATAGATTTGGAAGTTGACCGAGATAATCTCCTTTAAGTGGAATTTGTACTTAGTGTCAGAGAACTAAATGTTGTTGAGCTTTTGGTGGAAATTGTCTAGGTAGTTCTTATTCTTTTCATATACTAGGAAATTATGTTTTTGCAGGAGACATGCTAATGTTTGGCTGGGTTGTGTGGAATATAAAATGGTGTATTTTGATGCAGTTGGACTTCTCGGCAACAATGGCTGCACTCCTTGGTGTAGCAATTCCATTTGGCAGGTCAGGAATCTGCTGACCAGGTAGTGGTTAACCACAGACCATCAATACAAATATGTTCTTCATACTTTCAGGTCTTTTATTGTGCAATTGTCAAGATTTGTTTCAGCTGAAGTGTCACTTTCTTCTGCAGTGTTGGGCGAGTGAACCCAGAGTTGTACGCTTTAGCTGCAGGCACTTGGCTCTCTATAAACACTTCCCATGCTGATGAAGGCCATGACTCTCATGCTGTTGATTGGCTGAGTGCCTACAAGGATGTTCTCTGTATCAATAGCTGGCAGGTATGTTGATGTCCTTGTACAGATACCTCAATATTATGGGAAAATCATACTGTTGTAAAACAGAATGGATAACAGACATTGCCTGGCTAATATGAGCAATTTCCCTGCACTGTATTATATTCATGCTATCATTTCCTTATTTGCATGAAATTTTCAGCAGATTATTGTACAGCCACTGTTGGGAGCTGATGAAGTTGGTGGGGTGGCCAGTCACTGCCCCCTTGCAATGAAGGCGATGGTATGATACCTTGTGAGTGACATTCACAAGATTATGACCACAATCATTCTTGCTGTGTCTTTTTTGATTTTGCTGGAACTGGCACACAATGGGTAACTTCAAACTTTTTTTGCAACATTGTTGTGGTGCAGGTTAAACGCTACCTTGAGGCTTACTCAACCTCCAGCATAGGGGGATTCCCAGCAGCAGATCTTGCACATGTTCAAAGTCTATATGCAACAGTGCAGTCTCTTGCCTCAAAGCCACTGCGTCAAGACCCATCCCAGTTAACTTACTTGGACCATCAATTTGATACACTTGCAGAGCTGGATGCAAAGAAAAGAGAGGAATTGGTAAGTAAAGTGACTGGGCTGACAAAGCTAGTATATGGTTACTTGAACTACCTGGACTCAGCTGCTGATTTGGCACGAGCCCAGTGGACACAGTTTGGGGATGGATGGATGGTCCTTGGGCTCTCACTTTTGGTTGCCTCAATAGTGGTTCATGTAGTTGCTCTTTCAAGAGCGATGGTTCTGCCAATGGATGTGTCTCAACAATCTCCAGGTGATGGTTCTCTATGGTGCAACACAAAACTAGGGGAGGATTTGAGGACTTTGTTCCCATTTAAGCAGATGCTTCTTGGTTGTGGACTCATTGGACTGGTAGCAGCAGGTAATATTTCTCTGCTCCTCAGACCAGGTGGTCTTTATATGCATTAGAAACACTGCAGTTGTTTTGTCTTGAAGAAATCTAAAACCTTTTAGGTTACAAGTATTTTGGGTTTGCACAAGAGCATTCTCAGCACTGCTTCTTTTCTCACATTTCAAATCATGATGCAGGTGTGATGAAGGGCTCTTGGATACTTATTAAGCTGTTACAGTGGTCTCCACCCACCCTTTTGAGTGGGCAGTCAAATATAATCATGCTCGCAGCAATTTTACTGGGATCCATTGCTATATACATTGCTCCCACCAAAGAGAGGTGGGTGCAATCCAAGGTGAATCTTTCCAACCAGCAGGCAACTGGGACCCATGGTAAACAGTGGAAATGCTGTAGACCAAATGTGAAGTTTTATTTTGCCCTCCTCTTTGTGGGAATACATGCAGGCAGCCTTCTCTCCAACAGCTATATTAGTAAGTTCTCATTTACTTCTTCTGAGTGAAGCCATGCAGCACTAGGAAGATATAATGCAAGATGCTATAATGTGGTTCTTTACAGCAGCTTGCTTGGTAGTCAAAGCTGGGCTCTAGTCTTGTTGTCTTATGATGCTCTCAGAATTTTTCATGGTGTTAACACTACCTGTGACAAGGTTCGAAGCCAACTTCTCTCTGTGTTTCTCAGTGAATATGAAGGTCATCACATGAAAGGAACTAAACCTTATAAAAGTGCATGCTTTTTGAAAGTAATGATTTCCAAGCAGTGAAGATATGGGTATGGTGTTGTTTCAAACTAAATCTCACCTTTTTGGGCATTGCAGTTGGGGAAGGACAAGTAGTGTGCTTTTTGTTAGCATCCTCAGGTATTCTTTATCTACGAACATCCTTGCAGGGTGGGTCCAATGTTCCAAAGGTGTGTCCCTTGTTCCATAGGAGGTATTTGCAGTTTGCTACAAGTGTATTTGTATCAGAGTCTTTGGATGCAACAAATATGATGTCATTTTGAAGCTCCATTGAATAACTTGAAGCAGTTGTAGGTCATGCATTTTCATCCCAGCACTCAGATCTGCCGACAAATTTGCTGCAGGCAATTCTATTTCTGATACTCAATGGAGGAATGACAAGTATTGGACTTGTGGAGATATTCAAGGACCCTGCAACTTCTGGACAGCATACCTTGAGAAACAATCATTTTCCAGCCTCATACTCTCCTACAATGTTAATTAGTTTGTCAGCTACAGCCTTTGCAACCACTATGCTCCCACTCTCTTCTCTTGCGTGGTTGATTATACGTCGTGCACGTAAAGTCTATATGTACTCCCATAGCCTTTGGTGGGCTGTAACTTTTGGTGTTCCACTGGCTTATTTTCTGCTCGCTCTTCACTGGTTCACTATGGACCTAGCTGCCTCTGTTGTCATTGTTATCCCACAAATGTTCAAAGAGTTTGCCCGCCTTGTGTGCCCACGCCTAGTTTACTCAATTAGCCTGGGACTTGTGGGTCTCACAGCTTCATTAATTAGCACCAACAGCACTAAACGCGGTGTATCAGTTCCTTTTGGGGGTTTACTAGTGGAGGCAATCCTTATTGTATTTTCTGGCCTCAGTGGAACAATTATACTCTTGCTTGGGCGCAAAGGGCCAACCATTGCACTCCTTGCTGTTCTTGAAGGTGATCAGCCAATGTAGATCTTGAGTGTTACTTTTGGCAAGGGAAACAGTTATGTGTAAAGTCTGCCCAGGCCCAGTATATGCTTCAGGATGGAATGCTGCAACTGGTTGTACAATAACTGGTGCTCTGATTGAATTGGTCACAGATAGTCTTATGTTTTGTAGCTGATTACTCCTTGCAGGTTGTCTTACATTTGGTTTAGCAGCATAGAAGCCTGTCTAGTGAAACCAGCCCCTGGCATTTTAGAGGTTATGACCATTACCTGACAGCTATAACTTCTGTGATTGTTGGGGGGCAGTATGGTGCTTGCTGGATTTACAAGGCCTTGGGTCCTTAGGCCCAAAATGTCCAGATATGGACAAAGTTGCCTCAGAGAGAAAGCTGGAAGTTAATGGAGAGGTGCATTCAGAGTCACACTTTGCAGCCACCGTTGATTGGAATTTGGTAGCAGTGCAACTATTTTTCTGTACAGGACACAGGTTTGTTTTCCTTCTCCTCTTTAGGGTTGACACATATAGCCAACCATGAATATATACCACTAGGGGTGGCGAGTATTGTGTGCATATAGTTGGGCAGTCATGTTCTACAGTGTTCCTGTGTTTGTCAAACCCATGAAATCTTAAATGTGGCCTGCACAAAGTCATGTGCCATGTAACTTGGATGCTAAAATACTGTGACTTTGTGATGACAATGCAGATGTACCTTTGATGGTCTTCACTACACTGCAGCTTTCATTGGGTATGGTACTGATTCCTCCTGGTCAGAATTCTTCTGGGCTTTTTTGTTCTCCTCCTCATTTCAAGGTCTTCTTTGTTGTTTCTCATCTGCTTGTATCAAGTTGCTGGTCTTAGCAACTTTGCTTTAGTCTTGAAGTTAAAACATGCATTTCTCTACTAGGATAAGTTTCAGGTGCTCTGCACAAGACTGATCTGTGGTGATTTGTGCTTCTGCTTTTTGTTGTAGGTTTGATGACTTCTACTTCTACAGACAGGGTGCACTGCTAGCTGCTGATACCTTTGGGGCATCTCACATACTCCCTGTTATTGGGCTTCCCCTTCTCATCACAGGGGCAGCTGGGATGTCACGGAAGATGTATTCAATGTCAGACACTGGTTATGTCTCTCTTGAGATTGCCAAGGTATTTTCTTCCATCACATGTTAGGCACTCCTCTATACAATATTTGGAATTTGATATGGCAATAATAATTTACCAAGTGTGGTTTTTGTGACAAAGTTGTTTTGTCAATGCGTCAGGTACCATTAACCACACTGGTACCTGCTCATGTGGAGAGCAGCATAAGCTGTATAGAATGAGACATTAGGGCAGTTCAAGAAGTGTTGTGACTGCAACTTTGACTTCTCTTGTGAAGTGCAGGCATACATCTCATATGGGCTGGTTCGAGCCATTCTTGCTACTGTTACTACAGCTTGTGTTGCTCTGCAGCGGCGGCATCTCATGGTTAGTGCTGTTTCATTTTTTTGCAATGATGGTATCCTCTAGTGCTAACCTACTTTTGTTGTGTATTGTGACAAGCATTTGGTAGAGACAGTTTTAATGCAATGGAGTTGACCCTGCCCACTTTTGGATGCAGGTTTGGGGGTTATTTGCACCAAAATATGTCTTTGATGCTTTGGGCCTACTGGTGATCGACATCTTTGTTGTTATTGCAGTTTTGTTTTATTTCTCCCTGCGACCCAGGACATGAGAGAAGATTTGAGGCAATGAGTTGAAAGAGGTGTCATAAATTTTCCAAGAGTATTTTTTAGGCAGGAAAATTGGTAGAATGTAGCCGATCTTGTAGCAGGTTTTATCTATGGTCTATCTGCCTCAACATAGTGAGAACACACTCCCATCTCCTAGTGATCTAAGACAACATTGGTCTCCAAAGGCAGCATTCTTTATGCTTCAAAAGTTTTAAGACAGTTTGATGCATATGAGGGTGAACAAATTGGTGAAATAGAAAGGAGCTACATGTCAAGATCGTTAGATTACTAAGAGATACTTTTATCCATGTTAGATGTGATTGCAACCTTTTCAATTGCAGGTGGTGGATATATGATTGGTATTATTGGTGGTGTCCAGGCAATTCTGGAACACAAAAGAACACAAATTTGTTACGGATGCTGGAAATGACAAGCATGGCCATTGTCTCATGGATTCTTAGCCATTGTTTCTTGTGGCAGTGCAGTTTCAAAGGAAGAAAGATGTACATGCGTTTTTCATTTTGGCTTCTTCCCTCATAGGTCAGTTAAATGCAGATCTCCTTTGAAGGGGGCACTGGTAGAATACATAATAATATATTTTGTTCATAGTTCTGGCAATTCATAATATCCATCTTTTGAAACCACACATATGAAAGTGCAAGGAATGGATGTTGAAGACAAAGAACCCTCTCGAAGACAATACTTTTTACAACTGAAGCTTGATCTTGAGATTGGGATTTCATAGGTGAAAAATGTGTAAACCCATTACTTTTCAGCTGACCATTGCATTCCTCTCTCAAATAGCAAGGAACATGCACTTGAGGTGCTTTGTCTCAGACGGTTTGCTGCTTAATTCTCATTGTGTGTTTGTGTAAAGGTTTCGTTGGATGTGCATCCTTGAGAGATAGAGAGGAACAGGCTGGTTGTTAGTGTTTATTATGTGTGGGAAGTCTTATGTGTGTGATGTTCACTGTGGAGGGGGTGTGTATTATATATATGTGATATTAGTTTCTTTAGTTGGAATAACTAGTTGAAATTGTGTTGTTATTAATCTAGTTGTGTGCTACTAGATTAACGCCTAAAACTAACAAAGTTAATATCATGTTCACGTTAAATGAAGTTCCAACAACAAATAAACCCCTAAGAAAACTAATGTTTTACTATAAGAAAACGAGACAAAAAAACTTGACAAAGTGTAATGCTTGCATGTCTATCTGAAAATTAATGTCCTACAAGAATTACTTGACACAAGAGTTAGACATGCATGCGTATGTGGTTCATTATCTGATCACGTTTGTATATCTAATCGCGTTTGTATGAAAAATATGTAAAGATATGTTATGTCACAATGTGCAACACAGTATGTTACACACAATAGAGTTATCTGTAAAATAAGACAAACACAGCACCAGAACCCCGAGTTTGGTCATACACAGGGTGACATTAAAAAAAACCTGCAAAAAAGTACATTAACATTCAAGGAGGGTGGGGTGAACCTCAGAAAACCATCAATTTTGGTGGTAAACTGAGTTTCATCCTGTCTTTCCTTTTTCCCGAGCTCCTCCACTGCTGCTACATACATTTTCACTGCTCTTTCTTGTACAAGTACTATAATTAGTCTTGAACCGTATGCATTAAATGCTGAGTTTCAGCATTTCGTACTGAGTTGCAGCATTTCATACTGAGATTTAATAAAATGTCCTTACTTTGCAGATACCACTGAAAGAGGGGATAGGGGGTGAAAGGAGGCCGAAAGATAGGGTGAAGACGGTTACTTTATGGATAACTCTAATGTTCCATGACTTTGTGGATTTCTTTATTGTGTTAATTATTGTGTTAAATAGTATGTTACATCGCAAGATTTGTATATAACAATTTTGTGAGTGTAGTAGATTGGGCTTGAGCCCATAATTACAAAAAGCCTTACATGGGGAAATTAATTATTGATATAAGTCCAATGAATTAATTTGAATTTGAAACAACTTGGTGCACAATGGTTTTTTTTTGTGGTGAGTTTTCACACCACAGTTGCAAAACAAGGTGCTATGCAAACTCATACAAAGGTTTTTTGAGGGAAAAAAATGGCCACAAGTTGCCATATATTGAGGAAAAGCTATTTAAATTTGCTATATTTAATAGGTCACCAAACTAAGACAGGAATCCTATATTCTAAACCCTAAACTCTCCAATATGTAACCAAATTTGGTTAAGTCTTCTTGTGTATGAATGTTACACATCTTATCTCACAAAATTGCAAAAAAAGAAACCTTTTGGTGTGCTCACTAAATAAACATGTAATAAGATACATAAACATTTTTTAAAAGGGCAACGTTTTAAATGTTATTAAACTTAGAACATATTGGGCTCTTCTCTCTCTCTTTCAACCTTTTCCCACTCCCCTTCAACTCAAAATGTGTACATGAAAACCACACACCCCACAAAATCTAGATATCACAATTATCAAGAGCTAATTAATAATTTTTTTACTAAACTTCTTATTAACTTAGAAGAAAAAAAAAAGGAAAAAAAAAGAAGAAAAAATAAACTTAATTTATAAAATGTGAAGAGTTAGAAGTTAGCTTAAAATATTACACAAATTGATTGATATCAAGTACAAAAGATGAATTTTTTTGCTCAAGAAATAATCCAAAAAAACATTTTACAAAATGAACATAAAGATAAATTTACTACTTTTGTACATGTAATAACAAAGGAATGTCTTGAGAAGTTCAATATAGGTATTAAGGAACCTCTGGACAAATGGAAACTTGACCACAAATGCATTGAAAGGAGGACTGTATGGCATTGTGAGGCTGCAATATATAATAACTTTTTAAAGCTAAATCAATAACCAAATGAGACGGAGTCGAGGTACGAAAATAAAAATTATGCTTGTCACATGAAATTGCAATGGACAATTTAATTTAATTTTAAAAAAAAAGAATAGTATAACAAGGGGTTTACATTTTAAAAGTATCTTAAGGCAAAAGAAGAATTATAGAAAACTCAAATATTTCAGCATGCAAAATTATTGTGTTCAAATAGTCCTCTAAAAGAAACCAACATCCTTCAAGATATTATAACTCTATAACTAATATCAAGTTTCAACACAAGCCAAAATATCATCTTTCAAAAATCCTCATATAAAAATAGACCTATTATTTCCTAGGGGCCAAAATTCTTTAAGCTACTATACTCTATTAATGAATCTAAACACAATATCATTCTTGCCTTAGTATGCAAGAATAATAAAATTATTTTGCATTAGGCTAATATCGCCTTTCCAATTTTCTAGGGCACAGCCAACAAATGGACAATATTTCCATTCACACACCATCAAAACAATCTTTGTCATTTTTAGTGGTAAAAAATCAAAATTGACAATTCTTTGAAAATTCAACTAACAACACAACGTTGGTAAATCCATGTTAAAATGACATCCAATAGATAAATGAA
>Ga0116230_10004176_pt1 | contig 14152 bp, 13 predicted proteins | sample S1TSphfallax_3_FD_88678 | JGI IMG/M metagenome (GOLD analysis project Ga0116230, IMG submission 88678) | Host-associated microbial communities from peat moss isolated from Minnesota, USA - S1T2_Fd - Sphagnum fallax MG | ecosystem: Host-associated > Plants > Peat moss > Unclassified | place...
AAGGCGGCCGTCCGGCCATCGGCCGTCCGCTGCTGCTGGGCATCACGAAGGCGTCGCTCTCCACCGACAGCTTCATCTCGGCGGCGAGCTTCCAGGAGACAACGCGCGTTTTGACAGAGGCATCCATCAATGGATCTGTCGACACGCTGCGCGGCCTGAAGGAGAACGTCATCGTCGGCCGCCTGATCCCCGCCGGCACGGGCATGGAGTACTACCGCAACGTTCAGCTCTCCCCGGAGCTGGAGGAGGCGGCAGCCCAAGTGCAGCAGGAGGTCACCGCGGCCATTGAAGCCGAAGAGCGCGAGCTGGAACAGATGCGCATGGAAGGCGAACAGGAAGAGCTGGCCGCCGAATAACTCCTTCGCGGAGGGCGGGACGCGCTTCGCGCAAGGGCAACGACCAAGGGCGGACTCGAAAGAGTCCGCCCTTTCTTCTTGCTCTATCGGAGTTTCTTTATTCGCAGGGCTATGCTTCGAAGCTCCGGGACAATGATGTTATTGATGTCATTCTTGACATCGTCTGGATTGATACGGAGCCGAGTTTTCATCCAGTTGTGCGCCGAGTCTCCTCTCGTTGAGCCGAATGAATTCATGGTGGCCAGCCACGTTTCGTCGAAATCAGTATGTACGAATCCTAGCGGAAGAAATAAGGCATATAGATTCTTGACTTTGATTCCGTGACTGGTCCCGACTGTCGATCGATAAAAGTTCAGCGCTTTCACCACAGTCTTCTCACTGATCTCATACTCGCCGCTGGCCTGCGAGTGGTGAAAAAAAATTAGTGTGCATAAGGCCCTCATTCTTACCTGATTGCGCCATGCTGCTTCAACGATCTCGACCGCCTCAAGGGCGCAAAACTCTAAGAATCCCTCCAGCTCAGCATGAGCCAAGAGTACATAGGTGGAAATATTATCTTGCTGTGCGGTCGTGTACCCAGACGCCCCCGGAGGGCTAACTGGCAGAAGGAGCCTTTCGAGGGATGCAAGCCTACGTCGAACACCAGTCAACTCTCTAAGAATGTCGGCCAAGCGCGTCGCCCCTATCGCGGATAACTGACGGTATCCGGCCCCAAGATTCTGTTCAGTGCGCGAGTCCATGCACCAAAACGATAGTCGGTTGACTCAATGCTCTTGGTTGTCGTTTCGATGGATCGTAGAAAGTGCTGATCTTCCACACACATAGATTTGAAGCCTTCCAAAATTTCTCCGCTGTGACCCGCCGCCGCAAGTCTCACCCCATTCTGGGAAAAAAAGTACGTCATGATATCGAATACGGCTCGATTGAAACGGCTTTCAAACTTTTCGCCATCCCATTTTCTAAACGGCTTACCTTCAAACACCTCGTAACAAAAGCCGATTGCATCCTCCAAGTTGGCTGCTTCGTCCAGGAGGAGTTTTTCTTGCGTCTTCCAGCTGGCGTTAAGCTTCTTGCATGCATCATCTAAGAATGCTTTTAGGTTGCCCTTGTAATCGGATATGAAGTGGCGAAACGCAAAAAATCGGATCAACAGCTCTACATCCCGCATCCGAAAGTCGGCCTTTTTCAGGTTGAGAACCCGCTGGATGCCTTTACTCTTTTCCGTATAAAGTACCGCAAACTTCATAAACGATCCCGGGTGCAATGCCTGCCGCAACTCTTGGGGCGACAATGGAACGCTGCCAGAGTTCAGCCGATAAAAAATTAGGTATAGAAAACTTTCGCTCTTCCAATTGCGAACTATTACTGCCCTGATTGGCTGGTTTTCGAAAGCGTTCAAATCGGCCGAGAGATTGGGGTCTTCTTGCAGTTCGCTGAAGGTAATCCCATTCAGCTCAGGGCGGTGCTCTAGCCTCGAGAGCCGTAACGGCTTGAGGCCATTCAGACCTGCAAACTGCTGAAGGCACAGAAGCCGCTGCTTGCCATCGATCACTATGAACTTCCCCTTCTCTGAGGGGCTTTCAGCAAGGACGATCTGCGGGATCGGGAGGCCCAGGATTAGGGATTCGATGAAACGGCTCTTTCTGAAATCCTGCCAAGCATTTCTTCGTTGAAAAGAGGGGTCCAGATTGATCGTACCTTTAGCGAGTTGATTCAGGATGGTTTCCGCTGTCCAGTCCGTGGAAAAGACAACAGCTTGTCGGAGTGAGGCGACATCAACGCGCAACAAATCTTCTTCAGATTCAGCCCCCTCCGGGGTGTCAAACTCGGAAAAGGAGACGAGATCTGAATCGGAATTGCCGGCGGCGATATTTTCTTCGGGATGTGCATTTCGCATAGGCGTGTCAGAATGATAGAGGAATATACAAGTATGCGCAGCATGCCGGCCCCGGATTTCTCGCGGCCTCGCGCAATGTGCGCGTTTCGAGTTGGCCGGAATCCGCCATTGACCCGCCCCAAACTCCCGGACTTTGCTAAACCCATGAAGGTCAGCGCCCAATAAACCGGGTGGCCCATCCTTTCGGAGTCTCATCCCGAAAGGGTGGGGTATCCTTCGGCTGCGCTCAGGACTTGCGGTAGCAAACGACCGCACTCCTTTCCCAGGCACAGTCGCAACATCAAGCAGACGGTCGTGCTCCGCACGATACCCCACCCTTTGCCAAAGAGCATTGCACCGGCCCTTGACTTAGCTAGCTTTATTAGCTAATCTCTCTCTATGGAAGTCAACGTCCATCACGCCAAGACCAATCTCTCCAAGCTCATCGCCGCCGTCGAGGATGGGGAAGAGGTCATCATCGCGCGCAACGGCAAGCCTGCCGTGAAGCTGGTGAAGGTCTCGCCGGTGATCCGCAAGTCGCGCAAGCACATGCTGGGAGCCGGCATCGGCAAAATCTGGATGGCCGACGATGCTTTCTCTCCGGAGACCGATAAGCTCATCGAAGGCATGTTCGACTTCAACGATCCTGACGCTCTGGTATGAGGGTCCTTGTCGATACGCATACGTTTCTTTGGGCGCTTCTGGAAGAACACCGTCTCTCCGCAAAAGCCAGGCAAATCCTCACCTCAAAAGAGCATGAGATTGTATTCAGCCTGGTTTCCCTATGGGAGATTGCCATCAAGATCAAGATCGGCAAGATGAATGCCGTTGGGTCGTCCGTCGCGTATATCCGCGAGGAGATGGAGGAGTACGGGATGGAGTTGCTGCCTATCCGGTATGAGCACATCCTGCAACTGGAGCATCTGCCGCTCCATCACTCCGAGCCGTTTGACCGTCTGTTGATCGCGCAGGCGATCACGGAGTCACTGCCAATCCTTACGCACGACAAGATGTTCGCTTCGTATCCAGTAAAGCCAATCTGGTAGCGGGCGGCTCGCTTCGCTACGCGGCTTAGGCGGTGAGCAGGGCCTGGAGGTTGAGGGGGCGGGTGTACATGGTGAGGTTGCCGTTGGGGTCGGTGGGCCAGTGGGGGCGGGGGCGGTCCCAGTAGAGTTCGACGCCGTTGCCGTCGGGGTCGCGGAGGTAGAGGGCTTCGCTCACGCCGTGGTCGCTGGCGCCTTCGAGCGGCACGCCGGCGGCGATCAGGCGGCGCAGTGCGTCGGCGAGCTCGGCGCGCGTGGCGTACAGGATGGCCAGGTGAAAGAGGCCGGTGGTGCCGGGTGCGGGCGGTTGGCCGCCGGCGCTCTCCCAGGTGTTGAGGCCGATGTGGTGGTGATAGCCGCCGGCGGAGAGGAACGCGGCGGAGTCGCCGAAGCGCGTGGTGACCTCGAAGCCGAGCACGCCGTGGTAGAAGGCCAGCGCGCGGTCGAGGTTCGCCACCTTCAGATGGACGTGGCCGATGCGGGTTTCGGGATGGATGGCGCGATGGCCGGGTTCGCGCATTCGGGACCCGTTCGCGAAAGACTCGTTCATACAGAGTATGGATGCGGCGGGGCGGAAAACGAATCTTGTTCCGACTCCTCGACGCGCACGCGGGCGGCCCGCAGCCGGCGACTCGCAAGCGTGGGCGCGGGCTGGTATTCTTCGCAGCAATGGCGAACCCACAGGCGAAGGATACGAGGACGGCGGCGGTGCTGGCCGCGGCTGCTGCGGTATTGGCGGTGGGCGTGGGCGTGCAGGCGGGGCTGCCGGCGATGGCCGGTGCTGGGATGGGGGCGCGGGCGCTGCGCTGGCTGGGCGTGCTGCTGCTGTGCGGCTTTGCGTGGCGAAGGCGCGGGCTGACGCCGTGGATCTTTGTGGCGATGGTGGCGGGCGCGGAGCTGGGCTTCGATGCGCCGGGCGTCGCGGTGGGGCTGCATGTGTTCTCGGACATCTTTCTGCGGCTGATCAAGACGATCGTCGCGCCGCTGATTCTGGCGACGCTGATCGTGGGTATCGCCGGGCACGGCGACCTGAAGAGCGTTGGGCGCATGGGGCTGAAGGCGCTGGTGTACTTCGAGGTGGTAACGACGCTGGCGCTGGCGATCGGACTGGTGGCGATCCATGTGACGAAGGCGGGTGTTGGGTTGAGCGGTGTTGGCGGTGCGGCCCAGGTCTCATCCTTCGCAGGCTCAGAACCGAGGCCTGGGGCACCCAGTGCGGTGGCTGTTCCCGGCGCGCCGGCGACGCACTGGGACGAGTTTCTGCTGCACATCTTTCCGGAGAACCTGGCGAAGAGCGTCGCCGAAGGGCAGATTCTGCAGGTGGCGGTGTTTGCGGTGTTCTTCGGCATTGCGCTCTCGGGGCTGAGCGAGGAGCGCCGCCGGCCGGTGCTGCAGCTGTGCGAGGGGCTGAGCGAGGCGATGTTCCGGTTCACCAACGTGGTGATGTATCTTTCGCCGCTCGCGGTGGGCGCGGCGATGGCCTACACGGTGGGCCACAGCGGGCTGGGCGTGCTGCTGAACCTGGGCAAGCTGCTGCTGACGCTCTACGGTGCGCTGGCGGTGTTTGGGGTGTGCGTGCTGGTGCCGGTGATGCTGCTGTTCCGCATCCCGGTGGGCGGGTTTCTGGCGGCGGTGGCGGAGCCGGCGACGATCGCCTTTGCGACCTCGACCAGCGAGGCGGCGCTGCCGAGCGCGATGGAGCAGATGGAGGCCTTCGGGGTGCCGCGGCGGATTGTCGCGTTCGTGATTCCGGCGGGCTACAGCTTCAACCTCGACGGCTCGACGCTGTACCTGGCGATCGCCAGCATCTTCGTGGCGCAGGCGGGGGGCATGCATCTCTCGCTGGGCGAGCAGCTGGCGATGATGGCGACCCTGATGCTGACCAGCAAAGGCATCGCAGGCGTGCCGCGCGCGATGCTGGTGGTGTTGTTGGCGACGGCGGCGACCTTCCACCTGCCGCTGGAGCCGATCGCGATGATCCTGGGCATCGATGTGCTGATGGACATGGCGCGCACGATGTTGAACGTGGTGGGCAACTGCCTGGCCAGCGCGGTGGTGGCGCGCTGGGAGGGCGAGTTCCGCAGTGAGCCGGCGAGCGCGGCGGTGTTGGAGGGCGCGGAGGCCTAGAGCAGTATCTACATTTAGTACGGAGGCAAGTTGTCGATTCGACGTAAAAACTTTGTCATCCGGAGGCGCAGGCGAAGGACCTGCTGTTTGGGCGTGCAGCCGCAGAAATGCAGGTTTCTCCACTGCGCGGGACGATACAACCGTCCCGCTTCGGTCGAAATGACAATTTCTTAGATAACTCTATATGTCGATCCTGTCCAAGGCTTACCAGCAGCTGGGGTCGTCGGAGGGTTTGGGCCTGGGCGTGCCGGCGGCGGTGGGCAGGTTGGCCGGGCAGGGTGCGGGGGGCAGGAAGCCGCCGGCGGTGCCGGGGTCGTTGCCGCTGGAGTTGCCGTGGGGGTTGCCGCGGGGGGCCGGGGGCAGCAGGCTGGAGGCGCGCAGCCAGGCGGTGGCGAGCTGGGTCCAGTGCTCCTCGGGCTTATCCACCGGATGCATGCCGAAGCCGTGGCCGCCGGTGGCGTAGTAGTGCAGCTCGGCGGGGATGTGGGCCTCGAAGAGCGCGCGGTAGAAGACCATGGCGTTGCGTCCGTAGTTCTGGTCGTCCTCGGCCTGAAGCAGGAAGGTGGGCGGGGTGAAGCTGTTGGGGGTGAGCGCGGGGTCGATGTCGAAGCCGGAGGGGAGGGCGACGTAGGCGGGGTAGACGAGCAAGGCGAAGTTGACGCGGGCGTCGAGCGGGGCGCCTTCATGGCGGGGGACGTCGTCGGCGGCGGGGGTGGAGAGTACGTGGTTGTCGTCGGGGTGGGTGCAGAGGAGGATGGCGAGATGGGCGCCGGCGGAGAAGCCGAGGACGCCGATGCGGGCGGGGTCGAGATGCCAGTCGGCGGCATGCGCGCGGGTCAGGCGGACGGCCTGCTGGGCGTCTTCGAGCGGCGCGGGGTTGGCGGGGTAGTGCACGGTCTCCGGGACGCGGTACTTGACCAGCAGGCAGGTGATGTCGATGGAGTTGAGCCAGCGGCAGGCCTGGGTGCCCTCCTTGGCGTAGGCCAGGTGGTCATAGCCGCCGCCGGGCAGCACAACCACGCCGACGCCGTTGGGGTGGCCGGGGGCGTAGACGGCGAGGGTGGGTTGGGTGACGTTGCGGACGCTGTCCAGGGTGTTGGGGATGGCGGGGTTGCCGGCGTCGATCTCGGGGGCGCCGACCTGGGCGGGCTCGGGGGTGCCGTGCGGCCACAGCGGCAGGGTGGTGAGCTGGGCGCGGGCGGGGGCGAAGAAGCAGGATGTGAGCACAAGTGCGAGGCCGAGGGCGCGGTTCGTCATGCCGGATATAGTATGCGGAAACCATAGGAAGTAGGAAGGCGCGGGCTGGGTGCGTCGGGCGGGGGCCGGTCCGGAGGGGCGGAGGCGGCCCCGTGGAGCGTGTTGGGTGGGTGAAACGAACGATGCATCCGGAGCAGGCCGGGGAGCGCGTTGCGTTGGTACACTGAGCGGATGGAGTTCGCGCGAGCGGCAGGAACGAGGCCGCGGCGGAACGGGCGGTCCGACGCCGCAGAGGTGGATCGGAAGCGCGGGCCGGATGCGGCGGAACAGGTTCAGGCATGAGCGAGTATCAGGACGGGTATCTGGAGAAGATCAAGTCGCCGGCCGACGTGAAGCGGCTGGGGATGGTGGAGCTGGAGCGGCTGGCGGAGGAGATCCGCGAGCGGCTGATCCTGAGCGTGGCCAAGACGGGCGGACATATTGGGCCGAACCTGGGCGTGGTGGAGCTGACCCTGGCGATGCACTATGTGTTCGACACGCCGCGGGACAGCTTTGTGTTCGACGTGAGCCACCAGAGCTATGTGCACAAGCTGCTGACGGGGCGGGAGCGGCAGTTCCACACCATCCGGCAGCCGGGCGGGCTGAACGGCTTTATGCTGCGCAGCGAGAGCGAGCATGACTGCTTCGGCGCAGGCCACGCGGGCACGGCGCTCAGCGCGGCGCTGGGCATGGCGGTGGCGCGCGACATGCAGGGCGGCGACGAACATGTGGTGGCGCTGGCCGGCGATGCGGCCTTCACCAACGGCATCAGCTTCGAGGCGCTGAACAACATGGCGACGACCAAGCGGCTGATCATCGTGCTGAACGACAACGAGTGGTCGATCGACAAGAATGTGGGCGCGATCGCGGAGTACTTCCACAAGATCGTGACCAACCCGATGTATGTGAACATCCACGACCGGGCGCAGGGGCTGCTGGAGAAGTTCGGGGGCAAGGCGGCGCTGCACATCGCGAAGAAAGCGGAAGAGGCGGCCAAGGGGATTGTGGGCCGCGGCATGATCTTCGAGGAGTTCGGGCTGAACTACTATGGGCCCGTCGACGGGCACAACCTGCCGATGCTGATCGAGACGTTCCAGTTCCTGAAGGCGCAGAACAAGCCGGTGCTGCTGCATGCGCTGACGCAGAAGGGCCGCGGCTTCCAGCCGGCGCTGGAGCAGCAGAAGAAGTTCCACGGGCTGGGCCCGTACGATCCGGAGACCGGCGAGGCGCCCGCGGGCAAGGCTGCGGTCGGGCAGAAGACGTACTCGGAGGTGTTTGCCGAGAGCCTGACGAAGCTGGCGGACACGAATGACAAGGTCGTCGCGATTACGGCGGCGATGCCGAACGGCACGGCGTTGGACCTGTTCCGGCCGCACCATCCCAAGCGGTACTTCGACGTGGGCATCGCGGAGGAGCATGCGGTGCTGTTCGCGGCGGGGATGGCGACGAAGGGATTCCGGCCGTTCTGCGCGATCTACTCGACGTTCCTGCAGCGGGCGTTCGACCAGGTGGTGCATGATGTGGCGCTACAGAACCTGCCGGTGGTGTTCTGCATGGACCGCGGCGGGCTGAGCGGAGACGATGGGCCGACGCACCACGGGCTGTTCGACATCAGCTATCTGCGCGGCGTGCCGAACCTGGTCCATATGGACCCCAAGGACGAGGATGAGCTGGCCGACATGCTGTGTACGGCGCTGCACCTGGAGGGGCCGAGCGCGATTCGCTATCCGCGGGGCGCGGGGCCGGGCGTAGCGGTGAAGGCGCGGCCGGCGGTGCTGGAGGTCGGCAAGGCCGAGGTGTTGCAGGACGGCGCGGACGTGGCGGTGTTTGCGCTAGGCGCGATGGTGGCCGAAGCCGAGCGGCTGGCGCGGCTGCTGGAGGCCGAGGGGCAGAGCGTGGCGGTGATCAATGCGCGGTTCGCCAAGCCGGTGGATGCGGAGTGCATTGCACGCTACGCGCGGCGCTGCGGGCTGCTGGTGACGATGGAGGACCATGTGCTGGCGGGCGGCTTTGGCTCGGCGGTGCTGGAGTGCCTGAATGAGCGCGAGCTGGATGTGCCGGTGCTGCGGGTGGGCTGGCCGGACTCGTTCATCGAGCACGGCAAGGTGGAGAGCCTGCGGGCGAAGTACGGGCTGACGGCGGAGGCGGCGCTGGAGCGGGCGCGGGTTCATTTGAAGAAAGCTGTAGGGGTGTAGAGAAGAGATATTAGAGAAGAGAGATTAGAGAGTAGAAAAGCGGCTGGCTTTGGGTCTTGCCGCTTTGGTTTTGCGGCCGGTGCAATCTGTGCGGATGGATAACACTTCAAGCTCAGTCGCTCAGGAGTTAGACGAGTGCAAATATCTCTATGTTCGCTTCGGACGACCATCCAGGACCCGGACCGTTACAGCACTTCTGTGTAGTCTGCCAGGACGATGTCGTCGACATCATCGCTTGCGTTGACCCTGTGTTGCGTCACTTAGCTCTATAGGTCGGACTTACAGCCCTCTTTGTCCTCTTTGGGGATACGTACGTAGGGCTTCGCCCTACGCTGGTATAGGGCGCGCCTCCGGCGCTTTATGATCAATAGGCCGCGCGGCGTTTCGATGGGCCACCGGCCGATGGGCCAGATGCGCTATTCCTTTGCGAGCAGCTCGAAGGTGCGCTGGTGGCGGAAGCGGAAGGTGGCCGCGATCTGGTGGCGGAGGAAGAGCGCGTCGGCGAGGGTGCCGAGCGGGCCGAGGGGTACGGTGTACTCGACGACATCGGTGAGCAGGGTGCCGTGGAGCTGCGCTTTATAGGGCTGCGGGCTGAGGGTGTGGCAGTGCCGCCAGTGGGTGAAGGGGCCGGTCTGCTGTACGTCGCAGAAGCCTTCGAGCCAGCGGAAGTCTTCGATCACAGCGATCCAGGGCAGGCGCAGCGGCAGCAGAGGGAAGGGCTGCAGGGTGAGGTGGAGCTCGGTGCCGGAGCCGGCCTGGATGGTTTCGACGAGCGACTGTGGAACGGCGAGCTCGGGGGGGGGCGGCGGCGGTGCGACCAGGTTGGCGCTCTCGATGCGCGCGCGCTGCCACGCAGGCATGAGCCGCGGGAGGTTGGCCGGGTCGGCGAAGAAGGCGAAGACGCGGTCGATCGAGTGGGGCAGCAGTTGTTCGGTGCGGAAGTGGGGCATGGGTAAGTGGAGCGGCGTCGAGCGGGCTCGAGGTTTCGGGTGAGGAAGTTGAACGGCGTCCCGGGGAGGGGACGCCGTTCGTCGCGCGTCAATATCAGACTAACGACTTCCTTCGTTCTGTGCGACTTGACTGCCGGAGGGCAGTTAGTTGGGCATCAGGACGGAGTCGATGACGTGGATGACGCCGTTGGACTGGATGACGTCGGCGGTGGTGACGTAGGCCGAGCCACCCTTTTCGTCGGTGATCTTGACCTTGCCGCCGTCCAGCGTAAAGGTCAGGCTGCCGCCCTCGAGGGTCTTGGCGCTGTAGCTGCCGCCGCCCTTCTTGATGTCCTTGATGAGTTCCTTCGAGGTGATCTTGCCGGCGATGACGTGGTAGGTGAGGATCTTGACCAGGGTGGCCTTGTTCTCCGGCTGCACGAGGGTGGCGACGGTGCCGTCGGGGAGCTTGGCGAAGGCGTCGTCGGTGGGGGCGAAGACGGTGAAGGGGCCGGGGCCTTCGAGGGTATCGACCAGGCCGGCGGCCTTGACGGCGGCGACCAGGGTCTTGTGGATGGGCGAGTTGACGGCGTTCTGGATGATGTTCTTGTTGGCGTACATGGGGGCGCCGCCGACGGTGGGGTCGGCCTTCTGGGCGACGGCGGAGAGGGCGGGCACGGCCAGCAGGGCGCCGGCGAGCAGAGTGAGGACAGTCTTCTTCATGGTGGTAGATCTCCTTAGAACGAGCAAAGCTTGAGTTGCGGTCGACGCATGCGCCGACCCGGTTCCGCCGGGCTCTCATCCGCTCGGCGCACATCCTATCTACGTGGAGTGTGAGAGAGCGGATTGCCGTGGCGAAGGATTGTTGTGGCCCGCTGAGGTAGATGCCTGGAAATATGAAAGGTGGGTGCGGCGAGAGGAGCGGGTTTGACCGTGCGGACAGAAGGGCAGAGGTATGTGCGTGGGGGCATCGTATGAGGGGAGAAAGGAGCCGCGTTGACAAAGCGGAGAGCCGACCGTCAACTGGATCCATAACTATGCGCGAGGAAGAAGAAGCGAGCGAACCGGTTCAAGACGCGGCAGCGGCCGTGCCGCGACCGCGGCGGCACTCGCGCGGGCTGTTGCTGGTGGGGCTGTACAAGGTGAGCGAGGCGGTGCTCTCGGCGCTGCTGGGCGCGGGGGCGCTGCACTATGTGCATCGCGATGTGGCCCAGGCGCTGATGCAGCTGCTGGACGCGCTGCGGGTCGACCCGGAGAGCCGGCTGGTGGGGCTGCTGATGGACCGGGCCGACCTGATCGGCGGCCACCAGCTGCGGGAGTTCAGCATGGTGACCTTCGTCTACGCGGGGCTGCACCTGACCGAGGGCATCGGGCTGATGCTGGAGAAGACCTGGGCGGAGTACTTCACGGTGATCCTGACCGCGATGGGCCTGCCGTGGGAGAGCTATGAGCTGTGGCAGCGGTTTACGGCGATTCGGCTGGCGCTGCTGATCGGCAACATCGGGGTGCTGCTGTATGTGCTGTGGGTGCTGAAGCAGAAGAAGGTGCCGGCGTAAGTGGTATCGACGCACTGAAGCAGCTCAAACTTGTCATTTCGACCGAAGCGGGACGGTTGTATCGTCCCGCGTAGCGGAAAATCTGCATTTTGAGGATGAGCTGACGAAAAATGCAGGTCTCTCCACTGCGGCGGCAAACGCGCCGCCTCCGGTCGAGATGACAATTTCCTGGAAAGGACACCTGCTTCGGCGAAAGATGTGTCGATACACCCTAGTTGCGGGTGGGGTATCTGGGTGGGTGCGCGGGGATTCACAGGCGCGTGTTGCCGGGGCTGTATCGTAAGGCTGCGAAGCCTTTGCCGAACAGATGCGCCGAAGTGCGCCGAGGGGGACAGCCGCGGAAATGCCGACGTTTGCAGCCATCGATATCGGGTCGAACTCCTGCCGGCTGGCGATCGCGACGGTGACGGCGGCGCACCGGCTGAAGGTGGTGCAGGAGGACCGCGAGGTGACGCGGCTGGGCGAGAGCGTCTTCGAGGCCGGGGTGATCTCGCCGGACGCGATGGCGGCGACGATCAAGGCGCTGAAGCGGTTCCAGAAGCTGGTGCAGGCGCAGGTGGTGGACCGGGTGCGTGTGGTGGCGACCAGCGCGATGCGCGATGCGCGCAACTCGGAGGCGTTCCGGGCGTGGGTGAAGTCGGCGACGGGGTGGGACGTGGAGGTGATCTCCGGGCTGGAGGAGGGCCGGCTGATCCACCTGGGCGTGGTGGCGCAGGAGAACGGGGCGCGCGGCCGGTGCCTGATGATCGACCTGGGCGGCGGCAGCTGCGAGGTGACGCTCTCGGACGCCGGGCGGATTCAATCGATGGTGAGCCTGCCGCTGGGCGCGGTGCGGCTGCAGCAGGAGTTTCTGCGCACCGACCCGCCGGGTAAGGAAGATGTGGCGCGGCTGCGGAAGTATATCGACCGCGAGCTGAGCAAGGCGGAGCGCAAGCTGGGGCATCCGCGGGTGGGTCTGGTGATTGCGACCTCGGGCACGGCGTCGGCGCTGGCGGAGGCGAGCCAGTCGATGCGGCTGGGGCTGGAGAAGAAGTCCGCGGCGAAGAAGGCGGCGAAGAAGGCGGCCAAGCGCGCCAGCAAGGTGCAGCGGGTGCAGGTGATGGAGACCGACACGCTGAGCGTGCGGCGGCTGGCGGACCGGCTGCTGAAGATGAACAACGACCAGCGCGCGGCGGTGGCGGGGATCGGGCCGCGGCGGTCGGAGATCATCGTGGGCGGCGCACAGGTGTATGCGACGCTGCTGGAGCGGATGCAGCTGAAGGGCTTCCGCTACTCGCCGCTGGGGCTGCGCGACGGTGTGCTGGCGCAGATGCTGGGCGATGTGGACACGCGGGCCAGCGTGCACCGGACTTTAGAGGGGGAGCGGTGGAGGGGCGTGCTGGAGGTGTGCCGGCGCTACGGCGTGGACCCGCGCAAGGCCGAGCCGGAGCGGCAGCATGCCGAGCAGCTCTTCGACCAGCTGCAGAGCGTGCATGCGCTGCCGGCGGAGTACCGGCTGTGGCTGCAGGCGGCGGCGATGATGCAGGGGGTGGGCAAGTTCATGAACCACCAGGGCCACCATCGGCACACGCACTACATCATTGCGAACTCGGAGATCTTCGGCTTCTCGCCGGAGCAGCGGGCGACGGTGGCGGCGATCGCGCGCTATCTGGGCAAGAGCCGGCCGGAGGCGATCGACCGGCCGATGCGCGCGGTCCCGGTGGAGGAGCACGTGCATGTGGAGCGGGCGGTGGTGCTGCTGCGGCTGGCGCAGGCGCTCAACCAGGACCGCGCCACCGCGACGGTGCGCATCCGCACGAAGGTGTATCCGAAGCGGGTGGTGCTGGAGCTGCTGCCGGCGCGGGGCCGGGCGGAGCTGGAGGTGTGGTCGCTGAAGAAGGAAGAGGCCTACTTCGCGGAGATCTTCGGGCGCGACCTTTTGGTCGAGGTGGTATAGAGCGCGCGCACGATGCGGGGGTCGAGCAGCGATTGCAGGACGGCGGGCCCGCGCTGCAGGTTGACCCGGGCGATGCTGCCTTTGCGCAGGCGCACGCCAGGCACGGTGGAGGGCTGGGTGCCGGCCGCCTGGTCGCCGGCTTTGGGGGGGCCGGCCAGCAACTGGCCGAGGAAGACCGTGAGGTTGGGGTTGTGGCCGACGATGAGGACGTTCTCATAGCCGGCGCACTCCCGCAGCAGGCGCTGGAACTGCGCGAAGGTGGCGTCCGGGGCGACGCCGGTGGAGATGACGATCTTCTGCTCGAAGCCGGTCTCGGTGGCGACCAGCTGGGCGGTCTGCAGCGCGCGCTTGAGCGGGCTGGAGACGACGAGGTCGAAGCCGATCTTCATCGCGTTGAGGACGTGGGCGAGCTGCAGGCACTGGGCCTTGCCCTCCTTGTCCAGCGGACGCTTGAGGTCGAGCAATGGGTTGGGACGCCGGAGGCCGGCGCTGGCGTGGCGGAGGATGTAGAGGTTCATAGGCAGGTAAGTAGATGAGAGCTCGAGCCCGACTCGCTGCACTTATTCTACTGACGCTGCCAGAGTTCTGTGTAAATAAGCCCGGCGAGACGGGTATGGCGGCCGATGCGGCGGAAGCCGGCGGCGGTGAGCGCAGCCGCGGGGTGGGGCAGCCGGGTGACGCGCAGGCCGGTGAGCACGCGGAAGGCGAGATAGAGCGCGCGGATGTAGAGGGTCGCGATGGGCTTCAGGGCCGGCTGCATGGGGTACGCGAAGTCCGAAAGCAGCCAAAGCGTACCCGGCGCTACGTGCGCGGCGAGGCGCTCGGCGAGCGCGTCGAGCTCGGGCTGAGTGAGGCAGTCGAGGAAGAAGTGGCTGACGATGAGGTCGGTGCCGGGGGC
>Ga0116230_10004178_pt1 | contig 14152 bp, 9 predicted proteins | sample S1TSphfallax_3_FD_88678 | JGI IMG/M metagenome (GOLD analysis project Ga0116230, IMG submission 88678) | Host-associated microbial communities from peat moss isolated from Minnesota, USA - S1T2_Fd - Sphagnum fallax MG | ecosystem: Host-associated > Plants > Peat moss > Unclassified | place: USA...
ATCCCGGATCGAGGCGCGCGCTTGCCAGCTCTTTCCAGCTCTTGAACGGCACGAGCGCCGAGAGATCGAGGCGAGGATGGGCACAAACGGCTACGAAACTTTCGAGCTTGGCGCGCCGCTCGATGAAAGGCAGCGGCCGCACATCTTCTCCCGCCTCGCTCAGCAAATCATAGGCGCGGATATGGGCCGGATAGTCGAGACAAAGTTTGGCCGTGACGCTTTTGCGATTCAATCTCTGCTGCAAAACGGAGAAAGGCTGCACAAGCCCCTCACGCAAAATCAGCAGCTCGCCATCAAGCGAGAAAGCCCGCGCCGCCGCGCTTTCCAAAGCATCAATGAGATCCGGGAAGGCTGCCGAAATATCTTCGCCCGTACGCGAATAAAGCCGCGTGACGCGGCTGCCGTCGGGCTTGAATCCCGCGACCGCCTGCACGCGGATGCCATCCCATTTCCATTCGGCCCGAAAGGCAGCCGGTTCGAGCGTCTCGAAATCTCTGTCCTCGATCGCATGAGCGAGCATGGCTGGGTGGAAAGGTGCCGGATCCGAAGCATCGGGTTTATCTTCGCGTCCTTCGAGCCAGGCGAAAAGATCGGGATAAGGCGGCTTCAAACCATGCCAGACCTCTTCAATCTCATTGACGGGCTTGCCGCCGAGATCGGCCACGGCAGTCTTTGCAAGCCGCGCAGAGACGCCAATGCGCATCGAACCGGTGATCAATTTCAAAAGCGCCCAGCGGCCGGTCTCGTCGAGTCCGTCGAGCCAGCCGGCAAGCGTCGCTGGAAGCGCAAGCTTGCTGGTGGCGGCGAGGCCTTCGACAACCTCGCTGAGCAGCAAAGGCGGATGGTTGGACCCCGGCATTGCGCTTGCCTGGGGCGCAGGCCAAAGCAAAGCGACGGTCTCGGATAAATCGCCGACATAATCATAAGAGAGATCGAAGAGAACCGGATCGACGCGTGCCGCGATCAAGGCGCGGATCAGTCCGGGCTTAGCGTGCTGGAACGACAAGACGCCTGCGAGCGCCGCGAGCCCATAGCCGCGCTCCGGGTCTGGCGTGGTGCGGAAATAATCCGTCATCAGACGCAATTTATTATTGCGCGAGGCCTCGAAGCCGAGACGGTCGAGAAGAGAGGCAAAGCGGTTCACGCCTCTTCTCCCGCGGGCACATCGGCTTCAGCCTCTTCGTCGCCATAGCCCATCAAATGCAAAGGCTCGGCGTCGATCCCTTGCGTCCGCGCCCAATGGACAAGCGCGTCGGCTTCGCCATGAGTCACGAGCAAGCGCGAACAGCCGGTGTCGCGCACGCTCTGGCAGAGGCCATCCCAATCGGCATGATCTGAAATCACCAGCGGCAGCTCAACGCCGCGTTGCCGGGCACGGGCGCGCACCCGCATCCAGCCCGATGCGAAACAAGCGACAGGATCTGGAAATTTACGCGACCACAGATCCTGCAAAGCGGAGGGCGGGCAGATCACGATCTCGCCCCCAAGATGCGGCCGGTCCGCCGCCGTCACTTTGCGCGTCTCGCCGAGAGCAATGCCTTCGCTCTCATAAAACGCGGTGATCTTTTCCATCGCGCCATGCAAATAGATGGGCCGGCCGTAACCCGCTGCGCGTAACAGCGCGATCACGCGCTGCGCCTTGCCCAAGGCATAAGCCCCGACGAGATGCGCGCGCTCGGGAAACAAAGCACGCGAGGCCAAAAGCTTGCCAGTCTCGGCAGAGCTCTGCGAGTGCCGGAAGACCGGCAGGCCGAAAGTTGCCTCGCTGATGAAAACATCGCAGGCGACCGGCTCGAAAGGCAGGCAAGTGGGATCGGCCTCGCGCTTATAGTCGCCGGACACAACCATTACTTGTTGGGCGGATGAGAGCCTGATTTGGGCGGAGCCAAGCACATGGCCAGCGGGGTGAAAGCTAACCTCCAACCCATTGAACCTCAGTTTTTCGCCATAAGTCACGGCCTGGGTTGTTTCTGCGAAAGCTTCGCCGCACCGCAACCGCATGATGGCGAGCGTCTCACGCGTCGCCAAAACCGCGCCATGTCCCGCGCGGGCATGGTCCGAATGGCCATGGGTAATAAAGGCGCGCGAAACGGGCCTGAGCGGATCGATATAAAAATCGCCCGCCGCGCAATAAAGCCCGGCAGGCGTGAGGGTGAGAAGATCAGCAGCCTTCATATCTCAATGAGATAGGGGCGGTATCATAAAATATCAAAGGCGTTTAACGGGCGCAGAAGGTGCCGCGTGTGGCATAGGCGGTGCCATCTGGCCCAGTGACGCGAGTGACCTTGACGCAATCTTCTTCAGCGCCGCCGGTGGCCTGACCAAGCTGCAAAGCCGGACCAGCCGCCAAGGGGACTAATAAAGAGGTGCGCTCTTGCGCAGCTTGCACCTGCGCATAAATCTTATTTTTCGGGGTGATCGACAGAGGCGCGGCGACAACGGCCGCACCGAGGCAGGAAACAGCGATTCCAGCCATGACAATCTTAAAAGTCAGCTTTCCGAAACTCTCGCTCGACTTGATCATTGACCCCTCCTCTGTCATGACGCTTATGCGTCGCCGACTTGAGGACTATGACAGCGGACGTAGCTGTCGCCGGTGCGTTGGCGCACAATAGAAAAACGATCGAATCAGCAAAAAGTTCCGTATTTCTGATAAATCCTTAACAAATGGTAAATGCTCCGCCACAAAAGCGGAGCATTTTTTATTCAGCCGGAAACGCTGGAACGCGATTAACAAACAGCTACAGGGCGATAGCCCCTGAAGTTGCCGTAAGCGTCATAAACGGGCCGGCGCTGCCAGCAGCCGCCATAGCCATACCCATAATAAGGATAGTAGGGGTAACCATAATAGCCGTAAGCACCTGCTGCGAGCGCGCCAACAGCAAGGCCTGCCCCCAAACCGCCCCATCCCCAGCCGCGGCCCCAACCACGGCCATGATAGCCGCCCCGGAAAGCCATCGCAGGTGTCGAGGTTTCAGCAACCGCCAGCCCGAAGGTCAAAGCGGCGATACCGCTGATGAAAACTTTTTTCAAAACGGTGCTCATATTACGCTCCTCTCTTCCGCGCTTGAAAACACCAGGATTTTGAGCGCGGACTTGATGTAACTATGTTTAGCATTGCCTGAATTCCATATGAACGGCCCTGCTTTGGCACGCCGTACACCTCTGGGTAACAGCAAGGTGAACAGTCGAGACTCTGTGCGATCCCGATCGAGGCAAAAGGCTTGACCCAAAAAGACATCCCAGCTTTCCGGTCATCGGGGGATCTTCTGGCCGACCGCCGTTACGCTTACGCTAGGGCCGCGGTCGAAGCGGAAGACTACGCGGAAGCCGCCGAAATTTTGCAGCAGGTGCTCGAACTTGTGCCGCATTGGGCACCGGCGCTCTTCATGCTTGGGATAGCGGAAGACAAGCTGGCGCACCGGGAAGAAGCCATTCGTGCGCTCGAAAGCGCAGCCGCGCTCGATATACGCGATGAATTGGGCGCGAGCCTGCACCTGGCCAGGCTGGGTGCGCGGCCCGCGCCTGCCGCCGCCGCCGAGGCCTATGTGCAAAAGCTGTTCGATCAATATGCGGTGCATTTCGAAAACCATCTTTTAGGGATGCTCGCCTATCGCGCCCCGGCGCTTTTGCTCGAAACGGTGTTAGCAATCCGGCCAGGGCCTTTCGCTCATGTCTTAGATCTTGGCTGCGGCACAGGCCTTTGCGGCGCCGCCTTCCGCGCGCATGCGCAGAGGCTTTCCGGCGCCGATCTCTCGCCGGGCATGATCGAAGAGGCCCGCGCCAAGGCCATTTATGACAGGCTCGAGGTTTCAAGCCTCGATACCTTTCTTGCGGCTGAGCCGCCTGAAAGCGCCGATCTCGTCCTCGCGGCGGACGTCTTCGTCTATATTGGCGATGTGGCCGCGGTCTTTTTGGGAGTTGCGCGCGTGCTAAACCCCGAGGGCTTATTCGCCTTCACCGTCCAGCGGGCGACGGCTCAACACGCGCATGAAGGTTTCGTGCTTGGGCCCGACCTGCGCTTTGGCCATGCGCCCGCCTATATTGAGGAACAATTGGCCAAAGCAGGTTTGAGGGTCATCACAATGGAATCGGCCGTGACACGGCAAGACGGCGGCCAGGATGTGGAAGGTCTCGCCGTGGCGGCGGGCCGGGCCTGACCCGCGTGCGCAAAGCCCCGCGCCGGCAAGAGACTGCGCTTCGCGAGACGGCGCTTCCAGCACGTTTCCAAGATTGGTTTTCCGCGCGCGGCTGGATTCCGCGCCAGCATCAGCTCGACCTGCTCACCCATGCGCAAGCGGGCAACGACACGCTCTTGATTGCGCCGACTGGCGCGGGCAAGACACTCGCCGGATTTCTCCCGACGCTTGTTGAGCTTGAACGCCCGGTCAACCGCGCGGCGCTGCACACCTTATATATCTCGCCGTTGAAGGCGCTTGCCGTCGATGTGCATCGCAATCTGCAAATTCCAATCGCTGAAATGGGTCTCGACATCCGCGTCGAGACGCGGACGGGGGATACATCCGCCGCAAAACGCCAGCGCCAGCGGCGCGATCCGCCTTCCATTCTGCTGACCACGCCCGAGCAGCTCGCCCTGCTTCTGGCCACACCCGATGCGAGGCCTTTGTTTTCGACCCTGCGGCGGGTGATCTTCGATGAGCTTCATGCGATCACGGCCTCGAAACGCGGCGATCTTTTGAATCTCGGTCTTGCCCGCCTGCGCACGCTCGCGCCCGTGATGACGAGCGTCGGGCTCTCCGCCACGGTGCGCGATCCGGATGAATTGCGGCGCTGGCTGGCGCCGCGCGGCTGCGCCACAAGACTCGCGGAGCTCGTCGTCGCACCAGCTGGCGCAGCCCCTGATCTTGCGATCCTTGATACCAGCGAACATCTGCCATGGGCCGGCCATTCCGCCCGTCATGCCATGGCGGAGATCTATGAGCGCATCAAAGCCGCCCATATGACATTGATCTTCGTGAACACGCGCGCTCAGGCAGAATTTGTGTTTCAGGAGCTTTGGCGCATCAACGAAGATGCTCTGCCGATCGCCTTGCATCATGGCTCGCTCGATGTTGCGCAGCGCCGCCGCGTCGAAGACGCCATGGCTTTAGGCAGACTGAAGGCGGTGGTCTGCACATCGACGCTCGATCTCGGCATCGACTGGGGCGATGTCGATCTTGTTATCAATGTCGGGGCTCCGAAGGGAGCCAGCCGCTTGATGCAACGGATTGGCCGCGCCAATCACCGGCTCGATGAGCCTTCACGCGCGATCCTGGTGCCCTCCAACCGCTTCGAAGTGCTTGAATGCCATGCCGCCGTCGATGCGGCCCGCGCAGGCACGCAAGACACCGCGCCGCAGCGCGCGGGCAGCCTCGATGTTTTATGCCAGCATATTTTGGGCATGGCCTGCGCCGAGCCTTTCGATGCCACGCAGCTTTTTCAAGAAGTCATCTCGGCCGAACCCTATCGCGGCGTGACGCGCGAAACCTTCGATGACGCGCTCCGCTTCGCCGCCAATGGCGGCTATGCGCTTGCGAGTTACGATCGTTTTGCCAAAATCAAACGGACGAAAGATGATTTGTGGCGTGTCGCCAATGGCCGGGTCGCGCAAGCCTATCGCATGAATGTCGGCACGATCGTCGAAGCCGATATGCTGAAGGTCCGCCTCGTACGGGGCCAGGCGAGTGCCGCGCGAAGCAAAGCAAAACCGGACTCCAGCAAAACCTACACTGGCCCTTTGCGGCGCGGCGGCCGCGTGCTTGGCGAGATTGAAGAATATTTCATCGAAATGCTCGCGCCCAAAGACACGTTTTTATTTGGCGGTGAAGTGCTGCAGCTCGAAGGCATCGTTGAGAACGAGGCGCTGGTCTCCCGCACTTTTGCCGAGACACCCAAAATCCCATCCTACATAGGCGGCAAATTTCCGCTTTCGACGCATCTCGCGGCACGCGTACGGCAAATCCTTTCAGACCCGCGCCAGTGGGGGGACTTTCCGCCGCAAGTCGCCGAATGGCTTGGCCTGCAAGAGATCCATTCGGCTTTGCCCGCGCCAGGCGACCTTCTCGTCGAGACCTTCCCGCGCGCGGGACGCTTTTACCTTGCTTGCTATCCATTTGAAGGCCGTCTTGCCCATCAAACGCTTGGCATGCTGCTGACACGGCGTATGGAGCGCGCCGGATTAAAACCGCTTGGCTTCGTCGCCAATGATTATGCCTTGGCGGTCTGGGGCCTCGCGGACATCGGCGCGAAAGTGGATCAAGGTCTTGTCTCGCTCGATGATTTGTTCAGCGAGGATATGCTGGGCGATGATCTCGAAGCCTGGCTGCAAGAATCCGCCTTGATGAAACGCACCTTTCGCAATTGTGCGATCATCTCCGGACTGATCGAGCGCAATTTTCCAGGCAAGGAAAAGACCGCCCGGCAAGTCACGATCTCGACCGATCTCATCTATGATGTGTTGCGCCGCCATGAGCCGGATCACATTCTTTTGCGGGCGGCGCGGGCTGACGCGGCGACCGGGCTCCTCGATATTGCACGCCTCGCCGCGATGCTCTCGCGCAACCGGGGCCGAATCGTCCATAAGGATCTCAGCCGGGTCTCACCGCTGGCGGTGCCGATCATGCTTGAGATTGGCCGCGAGCCGGTTTACGGCGAGGCGCGAGAGGATATTTTAGTGCAAGCAGAGCAATTATGGGCGGAAGCTAGCCTGCCGGAAAAAACGCGATGAAGGCCGCCACACGTTCTGGCAGCACTGCGCCGGCCTATTTGCAATTAGCAGGCGCATCCTTTGTCATGGATCCGTCCGGCGCGCTTTATTGGCCGGAAGAAAAGCTTCTCGCCGTTGCCGACCTGCATTTTGAAAAAGGCTCGGCCTATGCCACGCGCCGGGTGTTCCTGCCGCCCTATGATACGGCGGCGACGCTCATGCGGCTTGCCGAGCTTGTTAGCCTTTACGAGCCAAAGCGCATCGTGGCCTTGGGCGATTCCTTTCACGACGCGGCCGCGAGCGAACGTCTTGGCGTAGAGGACCGCGCCCGCATCCACGCTTTGCAATCGGGCCGGGACTGGATCTGGATCGCAGGCAATCATGATCCGATACGGCCCTCTGGCCTTGAAGGCGATGTCATGGATGAGCTTGCGATCGGGCGAATCCGTTTCCGGCATGAGCCGCGGGAGAACGCCAGCGAGGGCGAGATCGCTGGCCATCTTCATCCGATGGCACGCATCGGCGGACTCGGCGGCACCGTGCGGCGGCGCTGTTTCGTGAGCGACGGATACCGCTGCATTCTCCCCGCCTTCGGCGCTTATGCGGGCGGGCTCAATCTGCGCGATGAAGCCTTCGGCTTTCTCTTCCGCGAAGCAGATCGCTTCGCCCATATTTTAGGGCGCGGCCATGTCTATCGCGTATCGCACCGCTTTTGTTTGCCGGATTAAAGACTTCAAATCGTTTAATCCCGCCTGAAAATCACGCTCGCGATGAGACCCATGCTGAGCGCCATGATAATAACGGCAAGGCCGTAGAGCACGCCATGATCCTGCGCTGCGACGGCAACCATATGCTCAATGCCGCTGCGCCGCACGCTAAACGCGGTCGTTGTGTGCCCCACCGGCAAACCATCGGCGAAAGCCTCCGTCTCAATCTCATAAGCACCCAGCGGCGCATAGCCCGGCAGGCGGATCGCCGCGCGAAAGAGCGTCGGGCTCAGGAAGGTGATGGCGCCGGGCTCATCGACAAAGAGGCCTTGCGCTCGGCGGATGCGGATCAAAGCGGATGAAAAATCCGTTTCGCCTTCGCCTGTCCCACGCGCCACCTGAGCTTCGATGCTCCCGCCAAGCCTTTGCTGATTGCCGTAATCGACGATCTCAACGATGGGCCTATCGGAAAGAATCGCGAGAAAGCTCGGCGCGGTCTTGAAAACGTGCTCATCGCCGTTCAACCAGAACAACCCCGATCTTATTTTTTCGCGCATCGTAACGGCACCGGAGGGGCCGCGCACCACCATGATGAGATCATAGCGGCCGTAGAGAAAATCGCGCGTATCGCGCTCGACGTCGCCAAAGATTGTGAGTCTAGCGCCGTTGAAATTGGAATCGATGACGATGTGATCAGACGATAGCGCGACAGTCAGCTTCTCGGCTTTCGCACCTTGTGCGGCGCAAAACACGAGCACCAGGAGGACAAAGAGCAGGCAACGCCTTCTCACCGCCCGACATCCGTACGCGAGGCCTGAAAGGGATCTTCCGGCGCGATCAAGACATCGCCGGCAAACCGCACTGCGACACCAAATACGAGGAGGCCAAGCAGCAGACGGAAATATTCAGCGCGCATTTTCACCTGCGCGCGGGCGCCGAATTGCGCACCGAAGGTCCCGCCAAGTATGAGGATCAAGGCTAAAAGAATATCGACAGAATGATTCGTCGCCGCATGCAGAAGTGTCGCGGCGATCATAGTGATCAATTGCTGGGCGAGCGAAGTCCCGACGACAATGGCCGTTGGAACACGAAAAAGATAAATGAGCGCCGGGACAAGAATGAAACCGCCGCCGACGCCAAGCAAGGAACCGGCAAAGCCGATAAAAAGCGCCAGAAGAAAAAGCGGGATCACGCTCACATAAAGGCCCGAGCGATGAAATTCTATTTTGAAGGGCAGTCCTTCGATCCAGCTATCGCGCCCTGTCCGCATCTGTGAACGTGCTTTGGTGCTTGAAAAGAGGATCGCCCGGAGGCTTTCGATCAGCATCAGGCTGCCGATCGTGCCAAGCAAAAAGATGTAAGAAAAGACAATCACTGCGTCGAGGCGGCCTTGCCTCTGCATGGCATTGAAAAACATGACGCCGAGCAAGGCCCCAGCGACGCCGCCTGCGATCAGGACAAAACTGAGCTTAAAATCGATGGCGCTTCTGCGCCAATAGGCTAAGGCGCCGGTCATCGAGGAGGCGGCAATCTGGCTTGACACGCTGGCGACCGCGACAGCGGGCGGAATGCCAAGGAAGATCAAAAGCGGCGTCATTAAGAATCCGCCGCCTACGCCGAAAAGCCCGGAGATGAAACCGACCGCGATACTCCATGCAACGACGACAAAGGCATCGACCGGCAACCCGGCTATCGGCAAATAGATCTGCACGTTTCGGTCAGCCCCTGCGCCGCTTGAACATGAATCTTTTCGGATTCACGGGCTGGGCTTTTCATACGCCGGAGCAAAAAGCAAAGGGGATAAAGCTTTTATGCCTCGTTAGCGCTATCACAGCTGCGAAATCTTTGCCTTAGTGCCTTTTGGCAGCGGCGGAACCGCTGCTTCCCAGCCCCCGGGCGGGACTTGAACCTCATTGGCAGCACGATCAGGCTCGCGCGGCTTGAAGGCCTCCACAGCCGCCTTTGCCTGTTCGAGGGATTTAACATCGAGCTTCGCCGCAACATCCTCGCGTTTCTTACCCGCGTCCTCATCACCCTGCGCCGCCGCGATCGAAAACCAAATGTAGGATTGAACGAGATCTTGCTGCACGCCGAGGCCCCGGGCATAGAGGATCGCAAGATTATACTGACTGTCGCGGATTCCGAGTTCGGCGGCCTTACGGAACCAGATCGCCGCCATGGCATAATCGGGCTTTCCGTCGCCGCCTTCGGCGATGAGAACCGCGAGATTGTGCATCGCGTGGGAATGGCCCTGATCAGCCGCCTTTTCATACCAAGATTTAGCACTGGCCAGATCGCGATTGACGCCAAGCCCCTTTTCATACAGCGAGCCAAGCCGGTATTGGGCGGGTGCAAGCCCATGCAGCGCGGCTTTGACGTACCAGTCCGCCGCCAGTTTGAAATCGCGCGGCACCAAACGGCCCTCCGCATAGCGGGTGGCCAGCTCATATTGCGCGGCCGCGTTGCCACTTTCCGCCTGCCTCTGCAATGCAAGCGCCGCGGCGGGCGCTTCAGCCGCAGGCACCGCTGTATTTTTTTGCGCTGTGATTGAACCGGTCACGATCGGATCACTGCCAGCAATCGGGCTTTGCGGCTTATTGGCTCCCGCTACCGCCATCATCGGGAGATTGCGCTGTGGCGGCGCTCCGTTCGACATCGCGGCGGAGGGATCAGATAAGAGGCTCGCCTGCGAAACGCTCTTATCATTGGGAGTTGGTTGCAGCTGAGCGCGCCCGGCATCATTCGTGGCAGCACGGGTGTCAGCTTTCTGGTCGTAGCGTGAGTCCATCACAGTGCGGCCGGCGGCACCAGGCCGGTCCAATAAGGATAGATCGACGGATGCATGGCCCATTGTCTTAACCACCGCATAAGCGCCGGCGACTAAGAACAGAGCTGCGATACTTAAAGTGAGCTGACGCTTGTGATTGAGGAAGAAGTCTCTGGTCTGATCGATGAGCCGGCCATTCGCCGCTTTGTTATTCGCATCGGCAATAGGTAATTTCGACCTGCTTGTGTCTTGCTGATCGGCTTGCGCGGCTTGTGCCGCCCTGCGTGCCGCGGCGATGAAATCCGAGCGGCTCCGCGCCGGCCCGGATATCGAACCCCCAGAAGCCCGCTCACCGGGCTGTACTTCTATTTCCCTGGGTGACATTTCCTTATTTTTTGGAAACAACGTGCCTGGCTCGATGAGGAAATCAGCCGGCGGATTCGCGGGAGCCCTGAGATCTGACACATCATCGGGAGGAAGCTGGCCGCGCTGCCTTGGAGCGGACTCCGGCATTTTAACAGGTGCCGGGGCGGCTTGGCTGAATGCTCCTCCGCTTTCTCTGTAGCGCTCGAAAATGGCATTTTGTTCGGCAATCCGCGCCGATGTACTGACGGCCTGGGTCTCGGCAATCTCCTCCTCAAGCATGGCGAGGCGATCGACAATTTTCTCGAGCGTTTCGTGGACGGCATTCAAGGTCGAATGCGTGCGCCGGTCTGCCTCGTCCTGAACAGAGCGAAGACCCGCGATTTCACGCGTGATCTCAGAATCATCAGGCAAATGACCAAGCGAAAGTCCCGGCTGCGCTGTCAGCTCGCGGATAGCTTCACGTGCCGCATTGCGCGCGGCAGTCTGCGCCGCCTCATTTGCTGCAAAACGCGTTTCATCAAGATGTGTGAAAAGTTCGCTGACCGAAGTCTGCAAGGACTTCAATGTTGAGAGCCCGTTATCCGATCGCTCTAAACGTTGAGCCAGTTCAGCAATCTGACTCTGCAAGGCCTCAAAGGCAGCCTGTTCAGCCTTTGGGTTCTGGGCGGCTGCGAGCTTATCAGCAAGGAGCCGCACGGCCGATTCAAGAGCCTCTGGATCCACCGCCGCGCTAAGCGCTGAATCTGGCGCCATCGCTTTGTCGACCTTTTGAAAAAGGTCATCAAGCCGGTCCTCGATTTTGGCTAAGGAGTCGATATGAATTTGTTGCAGCTGGGGTGAGAACTCCTCATCCGGCGGCAGCGGCCCCAAGACACTTTGCCTGTCGATTTGCTCAGCGAGAGCCGTGACTTTTTTTTCGATCTGTTCGATCGGCAGGGGCTGCGCCGCGGCCTTTGTCAGGAGATGGTGAATATCTTGGGTTTTCTCTAAAATACAAGCGATAGCGCTCGGATTATGCGGGAGCTGATCGATGCTTTCGAGCTTATCGGCAATCGTTTTGATCTGACGTTCGAGAGCGTCGATTGACTGTGCCGGACTATTGGTTTCCAGCGAGTGCCGCAGATCATTCGCGAGTTCTGCGAGCGGCTTTAGCAAAATCTCCCGCATCCCCTCTTCACGCGAGCTTTGAATTTGCGTTGTGAGATTGCGAATAGCGGATTCGATCGCCGTTACCGAAGCACGCGGCGCGAGATCGGCCAAGCCAGCGGATAAAGTGCCGATCTCTGTCCGCATTCGCTTCAGATCTGTGGCAAGATCTTGCGGCCGCATTTCTTCGAGTTTTGCCCCCAGCGCCGCGATGTCACGTTGCAAAGGCCGCAAATCCGCAGCGCGCGCCGTTCCAGCGCCACCAGCGGCCTCAAAACGCGGACCGGTGGAAGCTTCTGCGCCGCGCGGCACGGCTCTGTGCTCCGGCCTTTCGCCATCCAAATGTCTTTGCCTGCGGCCAATTTCAGTGACCGCTGTTTCGAGTGAATCGCGCCAAGCCGTTTTGGCAGCAGACCGCTCAAATCCGCCTTCCGCGGATGAAAGCGATGAACTGCGCAAGAGCGCGTTCAACTTGCTTTCAAGCCTTTTTAGATCGGCATCCACCTGCGGAGACGGGACCGGTATCTGCGAGAGCGCATCTAGCCGTTTATCGAGCTGTGCCAGCGCGCTTTTGACCGGATTAAAACTTTCCTCCGGAGGACGCCTTGAAAGACGCGCTTCGAGTTCTTCTAAACGGCGAGCGACAGCGGAAGCCCCGAAATCATTGCCCTGGCTGCGAGCGGCATCACCCGGCTGACGCGCCATTTGCACTTCGATATCTGACAATCTGTTTGAAATATCTGAAAGAAGTTCCAGGCTGCCATCACGCTCGCGCCTGTGCGCTTTGATCAATTTCGCAACGGCATCGACGGATTGAGCTGTCTGCCGCTGGCTTTTGGCTGCGCTTAATTCGAAAGCCTCGACCGCGGCATCAAGGAGAGCTTCCGCATCCTGAATGCGCATTTGGCCATGAGGCTTATCAAACGTCCTTTCGGTCCAGCGTTCCTGCCGTCCCATGTCCTGCCGTCCCAAGCCCTGCCGGCCAAAGCCCTCGCGGCCATTTGCTTGACGGTCATTGAAATGGCGCGCGCGCGGCGCAAACCGGGACGTAAGGCTTTCATCATCTTCATCATGCTCCCGTGACGGAGTACGAGCCCGAGGCGGCGGGGTGTCATGACGGTCAAGCTGATGTAAACGTGCGGCGACCGCTTCGAGCCGGTCGTCGGAATCCATATCATCGACGTTTATCCCGAGTTCAGAAGCGTGCAAGAGGATGATGTCATTGAGCCACTCACTGATGCTCAGCCCCTGACGGCGAGCCGCTTCCCGGGCTGCCTCGCGGATATCAGGCTTAATGCCATCAATATTCCAGGATCGGGCTCTTCTCATCATCTCGTCCATAGCGGGATCGTGAAATCCCGGAGGCGACCGTTCGAGTCTTTAGAGAAAAGGAGCCGCCAGTGGCCCAAAACACTGCTTCAACTCAAAAGCAGAAAATCGGGAAAACGGGATTCCACTCTTTCCGAAGTCACTCAGGTAAGCCGCCACGTTGCGAATCAACGCCGGAAAATTATGAACCAGCGCGCTGATCGGGAACTTTCGGGGCATACGGTAAAGAATGGGTTAAATCTGACCGGTTTTGGCACAACCAGCCTTACCCTGCTTAAGTTTTAGGCGATACCACAACTTCCGCGCGCATTTTTAAAAAAATTAACGGCGGAGTATTGAGTCTACCTTGAGTCACAACTTATAGGTGAAATACGTAGTTGACACCACAAGCCTCAAGCGGTAGTGTTTGGCCATAGGAGATTAAGACCGTGGCCATCAATCAGTTTGCTCAGCCCCATTTTCACGATGAAGAAGCCGCCCGCGTTTGGTTTGAAGCCGCGCGTTGGCCAAACGGCCCGGTCTGTCCTCATTGCAAAAGCGAAAAGCATTACGCGACCAAGAAGGTTGGCCGCTATCGCTGTGCCGCTTCTACCTGCCGCAAGGACTTCACAGTCATGACCGGCACCGTGATGGAGCGCAGCCATGCGAAGCTAACTCAGTGGGCCGTAGCCTTTCACCTTGGCGCTTCGAGCAAGAAAGGCTTCTCAGCCCATCAGCTTCACCGCGAACTTGGTTGCCAGTACAATACCGCTTGGTTCCTGCACCATCGCGTCATGGAAGCCATGCGTCGCGGCGGTCTTGATCTTCCTCCGATGGGTGGCGAGGGAAAGATTGTCGAGGCCGACGAAACCTATTTCGGCACCATTCCTGAGGCCAAGCGCCCGGCCACAAAGACGACAGGCCGTCCTTTCACTAAAAAGAGCACGAAGGGCGTCGGCAACAAGCGCGCTATCGTCTCATTGGTCGAACGCGGCGGCGAAGTCCGCTCTTTCCATGTACCGGGCGCTTATATGGAAAATGTGGTCAAGATCGTGAAGGAAAACATCGCCAAAGAAACCCGTTTGATGACAGACGAAAGCCGTCTTTATACAAAGGTAGGCAAAGAATTTGTTTCACATGAGACCGTCAATC
>Ga0116230_10004181_pt1 | contig 14146 bp, 14 predicted proteins | sample S1TSphfallax_3_FD_88678 | JGI IMG/M metagenome (GOLD analysis project Ga0116230, IMG submission 88678) | Host-associated microbial communities from peat moss isolated from Minnesota, USA - S1T2_Fd - Sphagnum fallax MG | ecosystem: Host-associated > Plants > Peat moss > Unclassified | place...
CGAGAATTGGTGCTCCAGCCATCACGCCTGCGATAAATACATTTAAGACGCCGCATAATTGGGCCGAACGGGCCGCATCATATTTATCAAGAATAATCGCAAAAGAGATAGCCATGGGCGCTGCGGCACCAATTCCTTGCGCAAAACGTGTAAGAAGGAAAAAGTCAAAATCTTTGATCAGGACACACCCCCAGCTGGCGATACAAAACAATCCTAATCCAACAATCATGGGTTTTTTGCGCCCCAACGAATCAGAAAGGGGCGCAAACAATAGACTCCCCATACAAATACCGACAAAATTCCAACTAAGAATTTTTTGAATTTGTTCATCTGTCACACCAAAAAATGTCCGCATATCAGGAAACGCCGGAATATAAATATCTGTTTCCATACAAACTGTAGAATAAATTAAAACCAACATAGCTAATAAGCTAAAATCTTTGTTTTTTTCCATACCTATCGGGTTCCTTAGCTTTTTCCCTCATAGCAATCGATGTTATCTTCCCTCTAGAACTTGGCACCAGAAATAACTTTCTGCAACTGATTTTAAAGACACCATGTTTTGAAGGAGTTGGATAATATACCCATTCCCGATGATTTTCCAGGTTTTTGGCCACCGATCTGAAGCGGTTTTTTCATCCCCTGTTTCTCCTTCGAGAGAGTCAACTCTCGGCGTCGAACCAGGGTCGAAAATCCCGCACCATCTCGAGCCCAAAATTCCAGCAAAATCATCGGAAATGGGTATGGACTTACATTGTTGTTGGGATAGTTTGAGGCGCAAAGTGTTGGTTCATGGCAAATTCTCAAAGGATAAATAACTAGACTATCAGCCATTTCTGACATAAATTCAAAGACGCGCCACACCATAAGATAGACTTCTTGCTTATTATCCCTTTTGAGGTAAAGAATTATGACTATTGTCATCTACTTAATTGGTCGCTCTGGGTCAGGTAAATATACAATCGCTAGGCAGTTTGAAAAATATGGATTTAAAGTTGCCGATAACCATCTCGTCAACAATACGATTTTTGCTCTGTTAGATTTAGATGACAGAACGCCGATTCCTGAGTCTGCTTGGTATACAATCGCTCAAATACGCACCCATGTTCTTGATTTTATTAGCCACGAACACATGCATAATTATGTTCTGACCAACGAGTTATTGGATGACGATGGCGACCATAAGCTGTTCAACCAAGTTCAAGAAATGGCACAGAAACGCGGTTCCTTATTTGTTCCAGTAAGGCTTTACCTATCCAAAGAAGAAAATGCCCGACGGATTCAAATGCCTGAGCGGGCTTTACAATTCAAATCTACCCAGATTGATGAGGATTCCTATCAAAAGCCACTAATCCAGGTAAGTCATCCCAATTTAATGGACGTTGATATTAATCAGCTAACACCAGATACCGTAGCTCAGAAGATCATGGAAGCAGTGGAGAAGCTATTAAAAACCTTTTCCGCAAGCTCTGCGCAATGAGTAAGCGATTTCTGCTCGTTTTCAAGGAAATTGCGTCTTCTTACCCAAAGCTACCATCAATCATTGCTCTTAGCATAGGAAAACTCACCCCTGGAAAGCTGAAGCAGGTTTTGGATTCCTATAATACGCCTAACCATCATTTAGTAGGATGCTTTAAGGATAACAAACTCATTGGCGTGATTGGCTTTGGAATACAAGGGGCAACGGGGAAAATCAAGCATATTGCGGTTTCGCTTGACTATCGGCTACAAGGGATTGGCAAGGCACTTATAAATCAAGTAATTGACAACTTTCAGTTACAAATTTTTCTTGCTGAAACGGATGATGACGCTGTTGACTTTTACAAAAAACTCGGCTTTGCCTGCCAGTCGTTCGAGGGACATTATGGTAAAAGATACAAGTGCGAATACAAATAAAGATCGGTCTGATTCTGTTCAATTCATTGAGCCTATAATTTTAGAAGAAGTCGTTGATATTCTCAAAAAACGATTTGAAACCCAGGTTCAGATCAAGTCCGTTCAATTTTTAAGCGAACCCGAACGACGTAATGTTTTATTGAGAATTATCCTGGAGGATCCTCAAAGTGGAGCACCAAACAGCTTAATTTTAAAACAAGCCTTACACCAGGGATCTTCCAAAGAGGATCAAGAAACTTTGGGAAGATTTGCCAGAGATTGGGCAGGTCTTGAGTTTTTGAGCGCTCTTGCCTCCCCCATTATTCCAAAAGTATATGGAGGCAGCCACCAACATCGTTTTGTACTGTTGGAAGATTTGGGGCATGTACACCTGAGTTTGGTGGATGCCTTAATGGGGGCAGATGAAGAAGACGCTATTAAAGCTTTAAAGCGTTTTGCTCAAAAGATGGGTCAACTTCATGCAGATGCTTATGGCCACACAAACAACTATAAAAAGCTGCTCAAGAGCATCAATCCGCACCCCGACTACCAGTTAGATGATCTTGAGAATATGATTACTAAACTTAAACCGGTCCTTGAAAGATTCGACATCCCATTAACAGCTGATTTGCAACAAGAAATTGCGCAGGTTTACAAAATCTGTAAAAAACCAGGTCATTTTACGACACTTGTACACGGAGACATCTGCCCTGATAACGTGTTTGATAATCCTGATAAAAATAGTATGCACATCATTGACTTTGAGTGGAGCTTTGTGGGAAACGCTTTGTTAGACGGAGCATACTTGCGCATGAGTAACCCGACATGTTGGTGTGCCAAAGCTTTGCCAGAAGACATCATTGAGCCTCTTGAAATGCTGTATCGGCACGAGTTGATAAAGAAAATTCCAGCAGCCGCCAATGACAGTCTTTTCTATGATTCATATGTTTCAGCATGTGCATACTGGATGCTATGGCGCGTGACCGGCTTGAAGGGTATTTTGGAAACAGATATTAATGTGTACGACCGAAAATTTCCTTTACACCCAAAATGGAGGCCAGAATACAACCTCCGCCGACCCCGTGCTTTAGCACAAATAGAAGCGTTTATAAAAGTTGCCCAGAAGCATGGTCGACTCCCCCACTTAAGGCATATAGCTAAGCAAATTTTAACAGACTTAACGTCTCGTTGGGTCGATGTTAAGCCACTTGAATTATACCCAGCTTTTGCTATGGTGATGGAAGGTAAGGAGATGGTTTCAGATGCAAAATAAGAAAATCTTTCAAGCAAGTTTATGTCTTCTCATTGCAACAATTCTAGCACTCACAAGTCATATCTATATTTCCGAATGGGTAAGGCCTACCCTAGATTCATTGACGCAGGGTCTTCATTATAAACCCTATTCTTCTGTGATTATGACAGCAGCCTATGGGACAGCCTTTATAACCGTTGGCTTGGTTGTTTTCTTGTATTATCACACTCAGCATATGCTCCCCATAAAATCAAGATTTCTCAAATTAAAAACAACATTCCTTTTGGCATTCCTTGACAAGTTCGGGTGAATTTTCCATATTGATATTGGATCATTATTATTTAAGAGATTATTCGTATCATGGATCTCATTTCTCAATAAGCCCTCAAACAGGGCAAGTGTAAGGTCATACTTGTTAGGTTTGACCTGCAAAGTTAATTTTTGTCCTTACTGATTTTATTGAGAACCGATCATGGTACACCATCCTATTTGCTTAAACAACATTAGCTTGAATTTCCCTCAGAAAAATTGCTTTTCTTGTTTTTCTACACATATTTACTGTGGTATGCGGATCGGGATTATCGGATGTAATGGATCAGGTAAATCAATCCTGATTAAAATACTCCAAGGTTTGAGTGAACCTTCTGAAGGAGACGTTGAGATACCGCCGAATGCTTCTTTTGGCTATGTTCCTCAAACAATTAAAGAATTTGAGGATTTGAGCGGCGGCCAGCGTTTAAACAAAGTCTTGACACGTGCTCTTGCCAGTCACCCCAATATTCTTGTGTTGGATGAACCCACCAATCATTTGGATGTCTATAATCGACACAGCCTCTTGCGTCTGCTTCACAAGTTCCAAGGTACCCTTATTGTGGCCTCTCATGATAAGGAATTATTGCGAACTTGTATTGATACGCTATGGCATATCGATCAAGGTTTTATTCATGAATTTCACGGGAATTATGATGATTATCAACAGGAAATGAAGATCAAACGCGCTGCTCTTGAACAAGAATTAGGTCATCTCGATCGCCAGAAGAAAGAAGTGCACGAAAGCCTGATGAGAGAGCAAAAACGCGCCAAAAATAGCCGACTTCATGGCAAAAAGCGGATAGAGCAAAGAAAATGGCCAACCATTGTTTCAGGCGCTAAGGCAAAACGAGCCGAAGAAACATCGGGACGCAAAAAGATCGCTATCCAACATAAAAAACAAAATTTGCTTAATCAGTTCTCTTCTCTTCGGATTCCTGAAATCATTACGCCACGCTTTTCTTTGAATACCTCAAGAATCAATTCATCCCATAGGATTATTTCTATTACAAATGGTGCGTGTGGATATCAAAAGCCAATCTTGCAGGAAGTCTTTTTATCCTTGGAATCTGGCGGTCGCCTCGCCATTAGGGGAAACAACGGCTCAGGCAAATCAACTTTGATGAAAGGCATTCTGGGTAGTCCATCTGTTACAAGGTCAGGCCAGTGGGCTGTACCGAAACAAGAGGAGATTGGGTATCTCGACCAACATTATGTAAATCTACACGAGAACAGGAGTGTCCTTGAAATCATTCAAGAAGTGGTACCTCATTGGCCGCTTATCGACGTCAGGCGTCATTTGAATGATTTTTTGTTTCGCAAAAATGAAGAAGTGATAGCCCAAGTTACAACTTTATCTGGGGGCGAAAGAGCACGTTTGTCCTTAGCGCAAATTGCCGCTAGGCCCCCCAAACTTCTTCTGTTAGATGAAATCACCAACAACCTTGATCTTGAAACATGTCATCATTTAATCCAAATTTTATTACTGTATCCAGGCGCTATGATTGTCATTTCTCATGACGAAGATTTTTTAAGGGAAATTGGCATTCAGAATTTTTATACAATATCTTAAAAAGGAGAAAAAATGATTATCTTTTTGAATGGATGTTCATCCTCAGGAAAATCAACAATAGCCAAAGCCATTCAGCACCTTGAGGAAAAGCCATGGTTGTTGATTGGCATCGATACAGTTTTTCACATGATGCCTGCCCAATATATTGGAGTGGGTGAAAAAGCTCATGAAGGGTTTCAGTTTATTCCCGACCATGATGAAGAAGGCCCTCTCATGAAAGTCCAAAGTGGTCCTTGGGGAAAGGCCCTTGCCCGATCGCTTCCAGAAGTCATTCAAGTACTAGCTAATGATGGGCATAACCTTATCATCGATGAGGTATTATTAACATCTGAAGTATTGCAAGCTTACGTGCAAGCCCTCTCTCATCACAGAGTTTATTTTACAGGAGTTATGTGCGATCTGAGCACATTGAAAGAAAGAGAAATTTTACGAGGAGATCGCGCTTGGGGTTTAGGCAGAGATCAAATGAACCGCGTCCATCAGCCCCCTATCATTTATGACTTTACTGTCGATACAACGAACACCTCAAGCTTCACCTGCGCAAAGCAAATTCTTGCTTTCATCACAAACACACCAGACCCTTCATCATTTAGGCGGCTTTATGAGATTTTTGCAAGAAGACCTTAGAAGAAGAACAAAAGACCATGCAGAGGATACCAAACAAATTGAGATGTGTTGACCATAATAGAACAGATTCCGAATAGGGCTTGATTTTCCTTCCATATACCATTAAATACTAGGGTAAACGTCCCCATCGTCTAGCAGGCCTAGGACACCGCCCTTTCAAGGCGACAACACGGGTTCGAATCCCGTTGGGGACGCCAAAGCTTTTTTAGTAAGTTTGAAGCATATCAAGGCGTCTAAAGAAAGTTTCCCTCCCATTTTTATTATCTTGTTGTATTTTAAATTTTGTTGTTTATTCTCATTTTTTGATAGCATTGTGATAGCATTTTTTTTAACAGCTAAAGAAGGAGAAATATATGCCAAAACTTACAAAAAAAATTATAGAAAGCAGCTTACCTAAAGAAAAAAATTATATTGTTTGGGATAATGAAGTTAAAGGATTTGACCACCGATCTGAAGCAGTCTTTTCATCCCCTATTTAGCTGCGCTGACCTTCGGTTCTTTCGGCTCTCCTTTGGATGAGCCAACTCTAGGGCGTCAAAATAGGGTCGAAAATCCCGCCCCATTTCAGGCCCAAAATTCCGAAAAAATCATCGGGAATGGGTATAGTTCAGTGTCTTTAGGCTCATGAGAGCTTCTTTTTCAAAATCTCATTCACGACACCTGGGTTGGCCTTGCCATGCATAGCTTTCATGATTTGGCCGACAAAATAGCCGAAAAGCTGTTCTTTACCATTCTTATATTCAGCAACTTTATCGGCTTCGTGATCCATCAACTCATCAACAGCTTTTTCAATAGCACCCGCGTCAGAAATTTGATGCAAGCCCAGCTCTTCTACCCACTTTGAAGGTCCCTTTCCGCTTTCCCACATTTTGGCAAAAACATCCTTAGCAATCTTACCCGAAATCGTTCCATCCAAGATAAGGTCAACCAGTTCTGCAAGTTGAGCCGCAGGCAATGTCATTGTTTCGATGGTTTTGTTATCCCGATTCAATGCTGCAAAAACCTCTCCCATAAGCCAATTTGCCACCATCTTCGCCGCTTGGCGACGGTCTTTGGCTTTGGATGCTGATACGGCTTGCTCATAGTAAAAGGCAATTTCTTGTTCCCCGACAATCACGCTTGCATCATAAGCTGATAAACCAAATTCACCCATCATCCGCTCTTTCTTAGCATCTGGTAATTCAGGCATAGCTGTACGAATAGCTTCAATACGCTTTGGGGTTAAGCGTAAAGGAAGTAAGTCAGGATCGGGGAAATAACGGTAATCACGGGCATCTTCTTTATTCCGCATGGAGCGCGTTTCGCCTTTTACGGAGTCAAACAAGCGTGTTTCCTGGACGACTTCACCGCCATTTTCTAAAATCTCTAGTTGGCGGTAAATTTCATACTCGATGGCTTGTCCCACAAAGCGTATAGAATTCACATTCTTAATTTCTGCTCGCGTCCCAAAGGGTGTTCCAGGCCGATGAAGAGAAACATTCGCATCAGCACGCAAGCTCCCCTGTTCCATATTGCCGTCACAGGTCCCCAAATATCGCAAGATGGTCCGTAGTTTTTTCATATAAGCCATAGCTTCAGCAGAAGAACGAATCTCTGGCTCTGAAACAATTTCCATAAGCGCAATACCTGATCGGTTTAAATCAATATACGTTTTTTGAGGATGTAAATCATGAATACTTTTACCAGCGTCCTGCTCCATATGAATACGGGTGAGATGAATCCGTTTGGTTTCTTCTTCCAGGTCAATATCTAAATAGCCGCCCGTAATAATAGGACGCGTATACTGAGAAATCTGATATCCAGAAGGCAAATCAGCATAGAAATAGTTTTTGCGGTCAAAAACCGATACTAAATTAACTGTTCCATGCAGCCCTAAACCTGTTTTAATCGCCTGATCAACGCACGTACGGTTTAAAACAGGCAACAAACCCGGCATGCTCACACCAAAAAAACCGACTTGGGTATTAGGTTCAGCACCAAAATCCGTAGCGCAGCCACAAAAAAGCTTCGAACGTGAAATAATTTGGGCATGAACTTCCAAACCAATAACAGCTTCCCAAGCGCCTGTTTTGCCTTCAATTAATTTGCGTATAGGCATAATCTTACGCCACCTTTCTTAAGGTATTGACTTGTTCTTGGAAACCTGCTGCTTCTTCTAAGGCCAAAGAAACATTAAATAAAGTTTGCTCTGATAATTTAGGCCCGATCAGCTGTAGCCCTAAAGGCAAACCTGCCTTAGACAAACCCACAGGAATAGAAATACCAGGTAGGGCCGCAAGATTAACTGTAACTGTAAAAATATCATTTAGGTACATCGTCACAGGATCGGTTGGTTTTTCGTCAATGGCAAAAGCTGCTGTCGGTGTTGTCGGCGTCAAAAGAACATCTACTGTTTGAAATACACGATCAAAATCCTGGGCAATGAGAGTACGTACCTTTTGTGCTTTTAAGTAATACGCATCATAATAACCTGCAGACAATACATAAGTACCAATCAAAACACGACGGCGAACTTCAGGACCAAACCCCTCGCGCCTGGTATTCTCATACATCTCATCAATCGTCACACCAGGCACACGCAAACCATAACGCAACCCATCATACCTAGCCAGATTGGAGGAAGCTTCCGCTGGTGCAATAACATAATAGGTTGGTAATGCATAAGGTGTTTTTGGTAAGGAAACCTCATGGAAGGTAGCACCTGCTCCTTTTAGCCAACTCATTCCTTGCTGAAGCAGCTCACTCATTTCTGGTGATAATTTTTCCTGGTATTCTTTAGGCAAGCCAATACGCAAATTGCGTACGTCTGAAGTAATGTTTTCTAAGTAATTAGGAATATCAACTTTAAGGGAGGTTGAATCCCAAGGGTCATAACTTGCCATAACTTGCATCATTAACGCAGCATCTCGTACAGTTCGTGTTAAAGGTCCTGCTTGATCCAAAGATGAAGCAAAAGCAACCATGCCTCGACGAGAACACAAACCATAAGTTGGCTTAATTCCCACCAAGCCACAAAATGCAGCTGGCTGGCGAATGGATCCCCCTGTATCTGATCCAGTTGCCGCTAAGGCCATATGAGCCGCAACAGCAGCCACCGACCCACCCGATGATCCACCCGGAACCAGTTGTTTTTCTGGTGCATCCTTAAGATGCCAAGGACTTATAACAGGACCATACGCGCTCGTTAAGTTGGATGACCCCATGGCAAATTCATCCATATTCAATTTGCCCAGCATTATAGCGCCTGCATTCCAAAGGTTTTGGGTGACTGTCGACTCATAAGGAGGAATAAAATTATCCAATATTTTAGACCCAGCGGTTGTTCGTACACCCTTGGTACAAAATAAATCCTTAATAGCAATAGGTAACCCTTCAAGAGCGCCAGCAGTACCCGTAGCAAGTCGCTTATCAGATGCTTGGGCTTGTTCTATGGCTAACTCTGGTGTTTCTGTAATAAAAGCATTTAAGTTTCGTCTTTCAGCCATTTTCTTAATATAGGCTTGCGTAAGCTCAACAGCGCTAAACTCTTTTTTTAAGAGCCCTTCACGTGCTTGAGTCAAAGAAAGATCTGTCAAAGAAGTCGTCATGTGATCCTTCCTTTACTCAACAACTTTTGGCACAGAAAACATATTATGAGCTTTTTCAGGAGCATTAGACAATACAGCATCAATGCAATTGCCATCGGTAACCACGTCATCCCGTTCACTTAAGGATTGTGACTGGTAATCCGTATAGATTTCCACCCCTTGGACATCAACTTTTTCCAACTGATCAATCCAGTGAAGAATCCCGGACAGTTCTTGACTGAGCGTAGGCAATTCGTCCTTTTCAACACGAATACGAGCCAAGGCGACCGCTTTGGCAACCTGATCTATTGTTAATTCCATCAAAAGAGTTCCTTCAGTTATTCAAGGATGCACCACACAGGCGCATGATCCGATGCTTTTTCTTTAGCACGCGGAGCTGCATCAATACCAGAGGCTTGCGCACGATCAGCAGCTAAAGGAGAAAGAAGCAGGTGGTCAATGCGCAAACCATTATCACGCTGCCATGAACTATTTCGGTAATCCCACCAACTCAATGGTCCAGGTCCTCTATGGTAAAGGCGCACAACATCATAATACCCCAAATGAAGCAGAGATTGAAACTGCTGGCGCTCCGCCGGCGAACATAAAATTTCCCCATCCCACAACTCAGGGAAACGAACGTCCCAATTTTCAGGAGTGATATTATAGTCTCCCCCAATGACACAAGCTTCCTCATAAAGAAGAAGGTTGTCAAGATGCTGGCGTAATTTTTCCAAAAACTTTAGCTTGTATTGATAAAACTCACTTCCCACAGCTTTACCATTAGGAACATAGACAGAAGCAACGCGGGTCGTCCCCACAACAGCTTCGATGTACCGACTATTTTCGTCTTCAGGGAATGTAGGAAGCCCACAGATAACATCTTCAATAGGTGCCTTAGCTAATATAGCTACACCGTTATACGTTTTTTGGCCAGCAATAGCGATGTTATAGCCTAAATCTTCGATAGGCGCCTTCGGAAAAGCTTTCTCCTCACACTTAATTTCTTGCAGCAAAACAACATTGGGTTGTGTTTCTTTCAGCCATTCTAAAACATTTTCAAGCCGCGCCCGAATAGAGTTTACATTCCAAGTAACAATTTTCATAGCAGCTGTTTCTCTTTCTATGTAATGACACGCCCTAACAAATATCAAATAAGACAACCAGAGACGACCTTAAATTTATATCACAGACATGAAAGAACAATAAACCCCCCTCCCCCTTTCGTTTGCTTCATAATCTCTCTTCGCAGGCTTTGTGAATTCAGCTAGTATTTCATTCATACACCCATCCATTAGGTTCTTTAAATTGCATGCCATCGCTCAACCCTTCCATTGATCGGCTGACTCGCAGCCAAGCCGCTGAAGAACTCGCTTACCTAGCCAAGGCTATCGCTTACCATGATTATCTTTACCATCAATTAGCAACACCTGAAATAAACGATGCAGCCTATGATACGCTTATTGCCCGTAACCGAGCTATTGAAGCCCGTTTTCCTGATTTAATTCGTATGGATAGCCCTTCTCTTCGCATCGGCGCGCCTCCGGCTCCAGAGTTTAAAAAAGTTAAGCATCGCGCACCTATGCTATCCTTGGATAACGCCTTTACCCCCACGGATGTGCGTGATTTTCTTAACCGTATTCGTCGATTTCTTCAACTTTCCCCCGACCAACCTATTGAAATGGTTGCTGAACCCAAAATTGACGGGATTTCAGCGTCCCTTCATTATCAAGATGGCCGTTTTATTTTAGGCGCTACACGCGGCGATGGATTTGAAGGGGAAGATATCACCCAAAATTTGCGTACCATTAAAGAAATCCCACTTATCCTTCAAGGAGAAAATATTCCCCCTAACTTGGAAGTTCGGGGTGAAATTTATATGCGACGAAATGATTTTTTGCGCTTAAACAAAGAAAGGTTAGCAGATAAAGAACCTGAATTTGCCAACCCTCGCAATGCAGCTGCAGGTTCTGCGCGTCAACTAGATCCCAAAGTTACAGCAAAACGACCACTGCATTTCTTTGCCTATGCCTATGAAACATATTTGAACAAGAACATACCCATTCTCGATGATTTTGCTGGAATTTTGGACCCAAGATGGGGTGGGATTTTTGACCCTGCTTCGACGCCGAGAGTTGATTCTCTCGAAGGAGAAATAGGGAATGGAAAGACCGCTTCAGATCGGTGGCCAAAAACCGGGAAAATCATCGAGAATGGGTATATACCTCATACCCAGTGGGAAATTTTAGAACACCTTAAACAGTGGGGGTTTTCTGTTACCCCTTTATGTCAACAATGCCGCAACGAAGATGATTTAATGATCTTCTATCATAAGCTTGAGCAGATACGCGCAGACCTGGATTACGATATTGATGGCGTCGTTTACAAGATCAATAACCTTGACTGGCAACATCGGTTGGGAATTGTAGGACGCATACCTCGCCATTCCATTGCCCATAAGTTTGCAGCAGAAAAAGCTGAAACTGTCGTTGAAGATATTTTAATTCAAGTGGGACGCACGGGCGTACTAACGCCCGTTGCTGCTTTAAAAGCCGTAACCGTTGGTGGGGTCGTTGTCCAAAGGGCAACTTTGCATAATGAAGACGAAATTGCCCGCAAAGACATTCGCATCGGTGATCACGTAGAAATTCAACGCGCCGGCGATGTGATTCCTCAAGTACTCCATACAATTCCTGAAAAACGCCTGCCCTCTTCCCAGCCATTTGTTTTTCCAACAAAATGCCCGGCGTGTGGCAGCCAAGCCATCCGTTTGAGAGGAGAAGCGGCTCGCCGGTGTACCGATGGACTTGTTTGCCCCGCGCAAGCAGTTGAGCGCTTAAAGCACTTTGTTTCCCGCCACGCTTTTGATATCGAAGGATTAGGAGAAAGACACATAGAAACTTTTTACCAGGAAGGTCTTATCCATACACCACCTGATATTTTTACGCTAGAAGCTCGCGACCGCCAGTCTTTAACACCCTTACGCAATAAAGAAGGCTGGGGAGAACAATCAGCCAGAAATCTTTTTCACGCTATTGATCAACGCCGCATTATTGCTTTAGATCGTTTTATTTATGCGCTTGGGATTCCCCAAGTGGGTGCAGTAACAGCTAAGTTGCTGGCACACCATTATCGATCCTTAAACGTCATACAAGAGTGCATGATACAAGCACAAAACCCCCATTCAGAAGCATGGGCAGAACTTTTATCCGTAGAAGGCATTGGCACTTGCATGGCAACCGACCTCGTCAGCTTTTTCACCAAAGACCATAATAGTCAAATTGTTAATGCTCTTAAATCTTTACTGATCATTCCTGATTTTCAGGCGGAAGCAACTTTTACTTCTCCTCTTACCAATAAAACCATTGTTTTTACCGGCGCCTTATCCTCTCTTAGTCGTGCTGAAGCCAAGGCCCAGGCTGAACGCATGGGCGCCAAAGTCACTGGCAGCGTCACCCATAAAACAGATTATATCGTTGTGGGAGAAGATCCTGGCTCAAAAGCCAAAACCGCTAAAGAACTGGGAATAAAGATCTTGGGTGAAGAAGAGTTTTTAGCATTGATAGCAGGATAAGGAGTGGTAGACTTCTTGATGTTAAAGGAACAGTTTTAGAACTTGAGCGATATTTCATTTCTTAGCGAAATGATTCCACTTTTCTGATTAAGGATCATAAATGGAAGCAAATTATTTACTTGTTTATTCAACCTTTCCTACCAAGGAAATTGCTATTCAATTATGTAACCAACTCATTGCGCAGAAACTTGCAGCCTGTGCAAATATTTTTAACGGGCATATTGCTGTTTATGAGTGGGAAGGTAAAATTCAAAATGAACAAGAATTTAGCGCTTTTATGAAAACCAAAAAGGAATCCTTCGATGCTTTAAAAGATACTCTGACAAGATTACACCCCTATTCCTGCCCGTGCATTATCGCCTTAGAGATTAGCGACGGAAACTCAGCGTTTTTAGATTGGATAAACACGCAAGTCAACTAGGTTTTGTAGGCAAAGTGGGAAGACTCAATTTTTAGCAAAATCATCTGCTGATATTCAATAAACTTCTTGCATGACCGAGAATTTTGGCTCAACAGTCATTCCTTCATGGTAGAACACTCGCAATGGCTGTGGGAATGAGTAAATATTGATCAGAAAGACATTCTTAGTCGTACATTCTCTATAGAAGTAGGGACTTTATAAGCTTGGCAGCGTCCTACTTTCCCACGCCTTAAGACGAAGTATCATCGGCGCAACACGTTTTCACGGTCGAGTTCGGAATGGGATCGGGTGTTTACCGTGTGCTATAACCACCAAGCCAACAAAATACCTAAAAGAAAGTCTAATTTTTCAGGAACTAAGTACCAGAACCCAGAAAAACAATCATTACGGAGGATACTTTTCCGTTGACTGTTATCTTGGCACTTAGTACTTAACTTTTATAATTCCTGATATCTGACAGCTGAATTTAAGAAAAAGCCAATCGAGCTATTAGTACTGGTTAGCTTCATGCATTACTGCACTTCCACACCCAGCCTATCAACGTGGTGGTCTACCACGGCTCTACTTTGCGAGACCTTGTTTTGAGAAGAGTTTCCCGCTTAGATGCTTTCAGCGGTTATCTCGTCCGTACTGTAGCTACTCGGCGATGCAGCTGGCGCTACAACCGATACACCAGAGGTACGTCCATCCCGGTCCTCTCGTACTAGGGACAGGTTCTCTCAAGTCTCGAACACCCACGGCAGATAGGGACCGAACTGTCTCACGACGTTCTGAACCCAGCTCACGTACCACTTTAATTGGCGAACAGCCAAACCCTTGGGACCTGCTTCAGCCCCAGGATGTGATGAGCCGACATCGAGGTGCCAAACCTCCCCGTCGATGTGGACTCTTGGGGGAGATCAGCCTGTTATCCCCGGCGTACCTTTTATCCGTTGAGCGATGGCCCCTC